>ENA-UOUJ01000705-UOUJ01000705.1-activated-sludge-metagenome-genome-assembly--contig:-NODE-705-length-20447-cov-3.656581_pt1 | contig 20447 bp, 16 predicted proteins | sample MGYA00249839_ERZ747224 | MGnify/ENA primary metagenome ERZ747224 (study PRJEB28782, sample SAMN03220277) | activated sludge metagenome | biome: wastewater; feature: sewage sludge; material...
AGATGCGACAGCTCGGCCAAGGGCGCCCGGTCGCCGCCCAGCACGACCGCATCGCCGCCGAAGCGACCGACGACCGTCACCGGCACGGTTGCCTGCGCCGCATGTCCCGCCAGCGTCTCGGCATCCGCAGGCGCGCAGGCCAGCAGGTAACGGGCCTGATCCTCGCCAAACAGTTGCGCGATGTCGCCCGTGTCCAGCGTGACGCCCAGACCCGCCGCCTCGGCCATCTCGAAGGCGGCCAGCGCCAGACCCCCGTCCGACAGGTCGGAGGCTGCCCGGATCAGCGCGCGGTTGGCCAGCAGGAAATCGCCGTGCAGCCGTTCTGCGACCAGATCGACATGCGGCGCGTCGCCCGCCTCGATCCCCCAGGCCTCGGCTGCCAGCGCCGACTGGCCCAGATGGCCGGCGGTCGTGCCGATCACCACGGCCAGATCACCGGGACCGGGGCAGCCCGCGATGATCTCGTCCAGATCGTCGATCAGCCCGACGCCGCCGATGGTGGGCGTGGGCAGGATCGCCTGACCGTCGGTTTCGTTGTAAAGGCTGACATTGCCCGACACGATGGGAAAATCCAGCGCCCGGCAGGCCTGCCCGATCCCCTGGATCGCGCCGACGAACTGGCCCATGATTTCCGGCTTTTCAGGATTGCCGAAGTTCAGGTTGTCGGTCGCCGCCAGCGGCGTCGCTCCCGCGGCGACAAGGTTGCGCCAAGCCTCGGCCACCGCTTGGCGTCCGCCCTGAACGGGGTTGGCCCGGACATAACGGGGCGTCACGTCGCTGGTGAAGGCCAGCGCCTTGCGGGTGCCGTGGACGCGCACGACGCCTGCGCCAAGGCCGGGCTTGCGGATCGTGTCGCCGCCGACCTGGCTGTCATACTGTTCCCAGACCCAGCTTTTGTGGGCATGGTTGGGCGAGCCGATCAGCGTCTTCAGCGCCGCGATGGGGGTGATGTCCGGCAAGGCGGGCATCGGGGCGGCGGCAGGGGTTTCCACCCACGGCCGGTCGTATTCCGGCGCGCTGGACGACAGCTTGGACAGCGGCAGGTCGGCCCTCACCTCGTTGCCGTGCAGGATCAGGAAGCGGTCCTCGGCGATGGTCTCGCCGACGATGGCAAAGTCGAGATCCCATTTCTCGAAGATCTCGCGCGCCTCGGCCTCTTTCTCGGGCTTCAGCACCATCAGCATCCGTTCCTGCGATTCCGACAGCATCATCTCATAGGCCGTCATGGCGGTCTCGCGGGTGGGCACGCGGTCCAGGTCCAGACGGATGCCGAGGCCGCCCTTGTCGCCCATTTCCACCGCCGAACAGGTCAGGCCCGCCGCGCCCATGTCCTGAATGGAAATCACCGCATCGGTCGCCATCAGTTCAAGGCAGGCTTCCAACAGGCATTTCTCGGTGAAGGGGTCGCCCGCCTGAACGGTGGGGCGCTTTTCCTCGATGGTGTCGTCGAATTCGGCGCTGGCCATGGTGGCGCCGCCCACGCCGTCGCGGCCGGTCTTGGCGCCCAGATAGACGACCGGCATCCCCACGCCTGAGGCCGCGGAATAGAAGATGCGGTCGGCCTGCGCCAATCCGGCGGCGAAGGCGTTGACCAGGCAGTTGCCGTCATAGGCGCGGTGGAAGCGGACCTCGCCACCCACGTTCGGCACGCCGAAGGCGTTGCCATAGGCGCCGATTCCCTCGACCACGCCCTTGACCAGATGGGGCGTGCGGGGGTGTTCGGGACGCCCGAAGCTCAGCGCGTCCATCGCGGCGATGGGGCGGGCGCCCATCGTGAAGACGTCGCGCAGGATGCCGCCCACGCCGGTCGCGGCGCCCTGATGCGGCTCAATATAGCTGGGGTGGTTGTGGCTTTCCATCTTGAAGACCACCGCCTGCCCGTCGCCGATATCGACCACGCCCGCGTTTTCGCCCGGACCGCAGATCACCTGCGGGCCGCTGGTCGGCAGCGTGCGCAGCCATTTCTTGGACGATTTGTAGGAGCAATGCTCGTTCCACATCGCCGAGAAGATGCCAAGCTCGGTAAAGGTCGGCTCGCGCCCCAGCAGGTCGAGGATGCGCTGGTATTCGTCGGGCTTCAGCCCATGCGCCGCAATCAGGTCCGGAGTGATGGCGGGGTCGTGCATGGCTGGCCTCGGCGCTGACAGGATTGGCGTCTTGTAGGTCGCCCCGCGCGGCCCTTCAACTGCCTGCCTGCAGCGCATTCCGAAAAGCCGGTGCGCAAAAAAAAGCCGGGCATGACGCCCGGCCCAAGTCCAACAGGGAGGTGAAGAAACGCGCAAGTCGCCTCGCCGCGTTGTCTTCGAGAGAAGAGATACGCCGAAACCCCTTGTCACACAAGGCGAGGGACGCTGCAGTTGCAGCATGACCGCTATGTGTGGTTTGCATGTCACGGTCTTGGCGCGGCGTTCACAGGGAACGATCATCCTTCCAGGGTGCGCCGTGTCGCCTGGATTTCCTCGATGACGAAATCACGGAATGCTGCGACGCGGCGCGAGGCCCGCAACTCTTCCGGGAAGGCCAGGAAGACCGGCACCTCGGTCGATTCAATTTCCGGCAGGACCCGGACGAGATGAGGGAAATCAAGGGTCAGGTAATCAGGCAGGATCCCGATCCCGACGTGGTTCAGCACCGCCTGCAGCACCGCGAAGTAGTTGTTCACCAGCAGGGTCGAGGTCATGTTCTGCGACAGCAGCATCTGCGCGAGCGCCGCGCCCGAACTGACCTGCGGGGTGTTCGGGCTCTGGCAGATCAAGCGGTGGGGCGCCAGATCCTCGACCCCCGCCGGCCTGCCGGTGCGGTCCAGATATTCCTGCGAGGCATAAAGCCGCATGCGGATGTTCAGCAGCCGCCGCCGGATCAGGTCGGCCTGGCTGGGCTCCTTCATGCGGATCGCCACATCGGCCTCGCGCATGGGAAGGTCCAGCACCCGTTCCTCAAGGATCAGGTCGATCTTGAGATCGGGATAGCGGGCGTAAAGCCTGGCCAGCCGCGGCACCAGCCAGAAGGTGCCGAAGCCGGTGGTGGTCGTGACCTTCAGCTCGCCGCTGACGTGATCCTCGCTGTCGCGGATACGGGCGGATGTGGTATCCAGCTTGCGCGCCATGGCTTTGGTTGCATCGAACAGCATCTCGCCCTGTTCGGTCAGGATAAGGCCGCGCGCGTGACGGTGGAACAGGGTGGTATCCAGCGATTCTTCCAGGCCACGGATCTGCCGGCTGACGGCGGATTGCGACAGGTGCAATACGTCCCCTGCATGGGTCAGGCTGCCCGCCTCGGCCACTGCGTGGAAAATCCGCAGCTTGTCCCAGTCCATTCGGTTCTCCTGCCATACAGCCAGCGAAGGCTAGCCTTGCGTTCGGTGCAACTCATACAGACATCACTGCTGACAACAAAACGCTTTATCGGTCAACCTTTCTGACCTATAATCGCTGCAAGTTGCGGGAGGAGCGACATGACTGTTCAGGATATCACCCTGGCCGACCGGTTCGATCTGTCGAAGCACCACGTCCTGCTGAACGGGACGCAGGCGCTGGTGCGCCTGATGCTGATGCAGGCGGCGCGTGACAAGGCGGCGGGGCTGAACACGGCGGGCTTCGTCACCGGCTATCGCGGCAGCCCGCTGGGCGGCGTCGATCTGCAGATGATGAAGTCGAAGAAGCTGCTGGAACCTGCCAACATCCTGTTCCAGCCGGGCCTGAACGAGGATCTGGCCGCGACCGCCATCTGGGGCAGCCAGCAGGCCGAGCTGCGCGGCGAAGGCAAATACGACGGCGTGTTTGCGCTGTGGTATGGCAAGGGGCCGGGGGTGGACCGTTCCGGCGACGTGATGCGGCATGGCAACATGGCCGGGTCGTCCAGACATGGCGGGGTCGTCATGGCGATGGGCGACGACCACACCGGCGAAAGCTCGACCGTGCTGCACCAGTCCGACTGGGCGATGGTGGACGCCTATATCCCCGTCCTGTCGCCCGCGGGTGTGCAGGAGATCCTGGACTTCGGCCTTTACGGCTGGGCGCTGAGCCGCTTTGCAGGCGTCTGGACGGGTCTCAAGACCATGAAGGACACGGTCGAGGCGACCAGCGTCGTGGACGGCGATCCCTTCCGCATGAACTTCGTGACGCCCGACGACTTCGCGATGCCCGAAGGCGGGCTGAACATCCGCCTGGGCGACACGCCGGTCGCGCAGGAAGCGCGGATGATCGACTACAAGCGCTTCGCGGCCGAAGCCTTTGCCCGCGCGAACCGCATCGACCGCCGCGTCTGGGGCAAGCCCGGCGCCAGGATCGGCATCTGCGCCGCCGGCAAGAACTGGCTGGACGTGGTTCATGCCCTGTCCCTGCTGGGGCTGGACCAGGCCGAAGCCGAGCGGCTGGGCATCACCACCTACAAGATCGGCCAGACCTTTCCGCTGGACATGACCAGCTTCCATGAATGGGCCGAAGGCCTGGACCTCATCATCGTGGTCGAGGAAAAGCGCAAGCTGATCGAGGTGCAGGTCAAGGAGGCGATCTTCGACGACCGCCGCGGCCGCCGCGTCTATGGCTGGCACAAGGGCGACAGCTGGGAACATGGCCGCCGGATCGAACTGTTCCCGACCCGCTATGCGCTGGACCCGGTGCTGATTGCGCAGCGGCTGGGCGACATCCTGATCGAGGAAGGCCGCCGCACCGACCGGCTGGAATCCGCGATGACGCGGCTGGCCGAGACGCGCCGCAACGACAATGCGCCCGAGATCGCGGTGCGCACACCGTGGTTCTGTTCGGGCTGTCCGCACAACAGTTCGACCAAGGTGCCCGAGGGCAGCCGCGCCTATGCCGGGATCGGCTGCCACTATATGGTCCAGTGGATGGACCGCGAAACCACCGGCTTCACCCAGATGGGCGGCGAGGGTGCGAACTGGGTCGGCGAGGCGCCATTTTCCAAAAGACCCCATGTGTTCCAGAACCTTGGCGACGGAACCTATAACCATTCCGGCTCGCTCGCGATCCGCGCGGCCAAGGCCGCGGGCACCAATATCACCTACAAGATCCTCTTTAACGACGCCGTCGCCATGACCGGTGGCCAGCCGAACGAGGGCGGACTGACCGCCCAGCAGATCGTGCGCGAGTTGCAGGCGATGGGCGTGCCGACCACCGTCGTCTATGACGAAAAGGAGGAGATCGACCGCAACCAGTTCCCGTCGGGCCTGCGGTTCGAGGAACGCGAGAGCATGATGGCCGTTCAGCGCGAACTGGCCCAGGTGCCGGGCGTGACCGCCATCGTCTATGTCCAGACCTGCGCCGCCGAAAAGCGCCGCCGCAGGAAAAAGGGCGCCTTTCCCGACCCCGACCGCCGCATCTGGATCAACCCCGAGGTCTGCGAGGCCTGCGGCGATTGTTCGGTGCAGTCGAACTGCGTCAGCGTGGTGCCCTTCGACACCAGGCTGGGCCGCAAGCGCGCCATCGACCAGTCGTCGTGCAACAAGGATTACAGCTGCGTCAAAGGCTTCTGCCCCAGTTTTGTCAGCGTTTCGGGCGGCAAGCTGCGCAAGCCCGCCGCCGAGGCGCTGCACCTGCCCGACCTGCCCACGCCCGCGCTGCCCGCGATCCACGGCACGCATAATATTGTCATCACAGGCGTCGGCGGCACCGGCGTCGTGACGATCGGTGCGGTGCTGGCGCAGGCGGCGCAACTGGACGGCAAGGGCGCGGGGATGATGGAGATGGCGGGCCTTGCCCAGAAGGGCGGCGCGGTCCACATCCACCTGCGACTGGCGAACGCGCCCGAGGACATCAGCGCCATCCGTGTCGCCGTGGGCGAGGCCGACGCGGTGATCGGCGGCGATCTGGTCGTGACTGCCGGGGCGAAGACCGTCGGCCTGATGACCAACGGCCGCACCGGCGCGGTGGTCAACGACCACGAGATCATCACCGGCGAGTTTACCCGCAACCGCAACTTCCATGTGCCGTCCGACCGGCTGAAGCTGTCGCTGCAGGCGCGGCTGGGCGAGCGGGTCGGGTTCCTCGACGCGTCCAAGCTGGCAGAGCGCTATCTGGGCGATTCGATCTATTCCAACATGCTGGTGACGGGCACCGCCTGGCAGATGGGGCTGATCCCGCTGTCCGAGGCCGCGATCCTGCGCGCGATCGAGCTGAACGGCGCCAAGGCCGAGGAGAACAAGCGCGCCTTCCACATCGGCCGCTGGGCGGTGCTGTTCCCCGAACAGGCCCAGCCCACGCCGGTGGTGCAGCAGATGTTCGACCCCGTCGCCTATCGCGGGAACCGGCTGGTCGGCTATCAGGGCGAGCGGCTGAAGCGGCGCTTTCTGAAGCTGGTCGAGACGGCGCCGCCGGAGCTGCGCGAGACGGTGGCCGAAAGCTATTACCGGCTGCTGGCGATCAAGGACGAATACGAGGTCGCGCGCCTGCACCTGACCACCGTGGAAGGGGTGGCCCGCAGCTTTGACGGCGACACGAAGCTGACCTTTCACCTTGCGCCCCCCTTCATGGGCGGCAAGGACGCGGACGGGCGGCCGAAAAAACGCGAGTTCGGCGCGTGGATGCTGCCGGTGTTCCGGGGCCTTGCCGCGATGCGGGGCCTGCGCGGCACGCCGCTGGACGTCTTTGGCTGGCAGGGCGAGCGCAGGCGCGAACGCGCCATGATCGCGGCCTATGAGCGTGACATGGCCGAGGTGCTGCCCAACGTCACCCCCGCCACGATGGAGATCGCCCGCGAACTCGCGGCCCTGCCGCAGCAGATCCGGGGTTACGGCTTCATCAAGGATGCGGCGGCCGACAAGGCGCAGGCGCGGCACGACGAACTGATGGCGGCCTTCCGCGCCGGCGGCTGGCCTGTGCCGGAACATCGCATCGCCGCCGAGTGACCGAACGGCGGGCCGGATGCCGCGACTGACCGAAGTCATGGCATTCGGCCCGTCCCGCGCTTACAAGCGCCGAAACTGCAGGAGGTGCGCATGGCGGTGGGCGTGTTCGATTCGGGTCTTGGCGGGCTGACGGTCCAGCAGGCCATCGCCGCACGGATGCCGGACCTGCCGCTGGTCTATCTGGGCGACAATGCCCATGCGCCCTATGGCGTCAGGACGGCGGACGACATCTTCGGCCTGACCTGCCGGGCCGTGGAACGGCTGTGGGACGAAGGCTGCGACCTGGTGATCCTGGCCTGCAACACCGCCAGCGCCGCCGCCCTGCGCCGGATGCAGGAAAGCTGGATTCCTGCGGACAAGCGGGTGCTGGGCGTCTTCGTCCCGCTGATCGAGGCGCTGACCGAACGGCACTGGGGCGACAACAGCCCGCCCCGCGAGGTCGAGGTCAAGCACGTCGCCCTGTTCGCCACCCCCGCGACCGTCGCCAGCCGCGCGTTCCAGCGGGAACTCGCGTTCCGCGCCATCGGCGTCGATGTCGAGGCCCAGCCCTGCGGCGGCGTGGTCGATGCGATCGAGGACGGGGACGAGATGCTGGCCGAGGCGCTGGTGAAAAGCCATGTCGAGGCGCTGTTGCGCCGGATGCCGCATCCGCAGGCCGCGGTCCTGGGCTGTACCCACTATCCGCTGATGGAGCGCGCCTTCCAGACGGCGCTGGGGTCGCAGGTCAAGGTTTTTTCGCAGGCGGCCCTCGTCGCCGAAAGCCTTGAGGACTATCTGAACCGCAGACCGCAGTTCCGTGGGGCTGGCAAGGAATCGAAGTTCCTGACCACGGGGAACCCTGCGCGGGTATCGGCGAGGGCGACCCAGTTCCTGCGCCGCCCCGTTACCTTTGAATCTGCCTGACATGACCGAGGCAAGACCATGAGATCCTTGAAGAAGAAACGCCGTATCCAAGTCCTGTCTGCCGCTGCCGTCGCTCTGGCGTTGTCGGCGGGGCTGATCGGTTACGGCTTTCGCGACGGCATCAACCTGTATCGCTCGCCCACGCAGGTGATGACCGAGCCGCCCGCGCAGGGCGAGGTGTTCCGGCTGGGCGGTCTGGTGCAGGAAGGCACGCTGCAGCGTGGGCAGGGCGAGACGGTCAGCTTTGCGGTCAGCGACGGGGCCGAGGTGGTGCCCGTGCGCTTTACCGGGGTGCTGCCCGACCTGTTCGCGGAAAACGCCGGCATGATCGGCACCGGCCGGATGGAGAATGGCGTGTTCGTGGCCGACGAGATCCTGGCCAAGCACGACGAGAACTACATGCCCAAGGAAGTCGCGGATTCCCTGAAGGAAGCAGGCGTTTATCAAGAGCCCAGTTCCTGACGCAACGCGCGCAGGGTTAACGGGACGTTAACCGGCCCGGCGCAGCCTTATCCCCGCAAACTGACGGGGGCAGGGATGCAGACTGTGGACGAAATCGCCGCCGCCATCGTGGCGCGCGAAGGGGGTTATGTGAACGACCCCGACGATCCGGGCGGTGCTACGAAGCATGGCGTCACCATCGCCACGATGCGGCGGCTGGGGATCGACCTGAACGGCGACGGCAAGGTCGGGACCGATGACCTGAAGCTGCTGACGCGCGCGCAGGCCGCGCGCATCTATGTCGATCATTATTTCCGCGCGGCCCGGCTGGACCAGTTGCCGCAGGCGGTGCAGGCCAGCGTCTTCGACATGCAGGTGAACGCGGGCGCGAACGCGGTCCGCATCCTGCAGCGACTGGTCACGCGGATGGGCTTTGCCTGCGACGACGACGGGATCGTGGGGCCGCGCACCATCGCCGCGGCGAAATCCGCCGCCGAGGCGGCGCCGCGACATCTGGCGGACGCATATGGTATCGCGCGGCGCGATTACTATTACGCGCTGGCCGATGCCCGGCCAGCCAGCCGCAAATACGCGCGCACCAGAACAGGCGGCAAGGGCGGCTGGATCACGCGGGCCGAGGAGTTCATCTCGCCCCGCTATCGCCTGACGCTGGCCGAACATCGGAAAAGGACCGCCAGATGGGCATGATCGACCGCATCATCGGGGCCAGCGGCGCCGTGACCGCCGTTACCAACGCCGCGACCGGCGTGGCCGAGGCGTTCACGCCCAACGCCACCCGGCGGATGGAACTGGACGAGGAAGCCTATGCCCGGGCCATGTCGGAACATCAGGCCGAATTCGTGCAGGTTCCCGGCAACTGGTTCGACAGCCTGATGAACGGGCTGAACCGGCTGCCGCGGCCGCTGCTGACGCTGGGGACCATCGGGCTGTTCATCTATGCGATGGCCGAGCCGGCCGGGTTTTCCCGCCGGATGGAAGGGCTGGCACTGGTTCCCGAACCCCTGTGGTGGCTGATGGGGGCGATCGTCAGCTTTTACTTCGGCGCGCGCGAGGCGCATTATTTCCGTCACCGCGTCGCAGCCCGACCCACCTCCCTGCAGATGGCTGCGGCAATGGACGATTTCGCCGACAACGCCGCCCTGCGCGACTGGGCCAGCCAGCACCAGTGACGCAGGCGTGACGATCGGGCACATCGCCGGGGCTGGCGAGAAAGCGCCATAATGATTAATCTGCCCCCGGACCTTTCCGGGGGCTTTTTCAATGATTGCCGAACTTGGACATTTCGCGCTGATCCTGTCGCTGGCGGTGGCGCTGTTCCAGTCGGTCGTGCCGATGATCGGCGCGGCCCGCGGCTGGCCCGCCTGGATGGAAAGCGCGCGCCCCGCCGCACTGGCGCAGGTCGGGCTGGTGGGCATTTCCTTTGCCGCGCTGACGGTGGCTTTCGTCACATCCGATTTCTCGGTCGCGCTGGTCTATGAGAACAGCCATTCGGCCAAGCCGATGATCTACAAGATCAGCGGCGTCTGGGGGAACCACGAAGGCTCGATGCTGCTGTGGGTGCTGATCCTGGCGCTGTTCGGCGCGACGGCGGCCAGTTTCGGCGAGCATTTGCCGCCGGGGCTGCGTTCCCGCGTGCTGTCGGTGCAGGGGGCGATCGGGGCGGCGTTCCTGGCCTTCATCATCTTCACCTCGAACCCCTTCGTGCGGATGCCGCTGCCGGCCTTTGACGGGCGCGCCTTGAACCCGCTGCTGCAGGACCCGGGGTTGGCCTTCCATCCGCCGTTCCTCTACCTCGGCTATGTCGGCCTTTCGATGTCCTTCAGCTTTGCTGTCGCCGCGCTGATCGAGGGGCGGGTGGACGCCGCCTGGGCGCGCTGGGTCCGCCCCTGGACACTGGCCGCCTGGGTGTTCCTGACCATCGGCATCGCGCTGGGATCGTGGTGGGCCTATTACGAACTGGGTTGGGGCGGCTTCTGGTTCTGGGACCCGGTCGAGAACGCCAGCTTCATGCCCTGGCTGCTGGCAGGCGCCCTGTTACATTCCGCGATCGTCGTGGAAAAGCGCGAAACCCTGAAAAGCTGGACGATCCTGCTGGCGATCCTGGCCTTCGGTTTCTCGCTGATCGGGACGTTCATCGTCCGGTCGGGGGTCATCACCTCGGTCCACAGCTTTGCGTCCGATCCGTCGCGGGGGGTGTTCATCCTGGGCATCCTCGCAGTCTTCGTGGGCGGCGCGCTGACGCTTTACGCCGCGCGGGCGGGGGCGATGACGGCGCGCGGGGTCTTCGCGCCGGTCTCGCGCGAAGGGGCGCTGCTGCTGAACAACCTGCTGCTGGCGGTGGCATGCTTTGTCGTCTTCGTGGGCACGGTCTGGCCGCTGGTCGCGGAAATGGGCTGGGGCCGCAAGCTGTCGGTCGGCGCGCCCTTCTTTGAAAAGGCGTTCACGCCCTTCATGGTCGCGCTGGCCATCGCCCTGCCCATCGGCGCGATCCTTCCGTGGAAACGCGGCAAGCTGGGCCGCGCTGTCCAGACCCTGACGCCGGCGGCGCTGCTGGCCGTGGCGGTGGCGGGGCTGACCTTCGCCGTCTCGACCGGCCATTCGGCGCTGGCCGTCGTGGGCGCCGCACTGGGTGCCTGGCTGATCGGCGGCGCGGCCATCGACATCTGGCAACGCGCCGGGCGCGAGGCTGGGCGCCTGACCCGCCTGCCGCGCGCCGACTGGGGGCGCGTGATCGCCCATGGGGGGCTGGGCGTGACCTTCGTCGGCATCAGCCTGCTGATGGCCTGGCAGGTCGAGGATATACGCGTCGCCCGCGTCGGCGAAACCTTCACCGTAGCGGGATACGAGATCACCCTGCAGGAGGTCGAGGAACTGCCCGGTCCGAACTATACCACCACCACCGCCAGCATGCGGGTGACGCGGAACGGTCGGGAAATCACCGTGCTGCACCCGGAAAAGCGCGTCTATCCCGTGCAGGCCATGCCCACGACCGAGGCGGCGATCCATTCCGGTCCCTTTGGCGACATCTATCTGGTGATCGGCGATCCGCAGCAGGGGGGCGGCTGGGCCGTGCGCAGCTATATCAAGCCCTTTGCCTTCTGGATCTGGCTGGGGTCGGGGCTGATGGCGCTGGGTGGGCTGGTCAGCCTGTCGGACCGGCGCTGGCGCGTGGCCGCCGCCGCGCGCCGCACCCGCATGGTGGCCGCGGAATGAAGGCGCGCCTGCTTGCCGCCGCACTGGCCGTCCTGCTGGCCGCGCCCGCGCTGGCCGTCCAGCCCGACGAGGTGCTGGGCGACCCGGCGCTGGAAGCCCGCGCGCGCACCATCTCGCAATCGCTGCGCTGCCCGATCTGTCAGGGCGAGAACATCGACGAATCCAATGCCGCGATCAGCCGCGACCTGCGGCTGTATGTGCGGGAACGGCTGGTGGCGGGCGACAGCGACGCGCAGGTGATCGACGCGGTGACGACGCGGTTCGGCGAATTCGTCCTGTTCGAGCCAAAGGCCGACGGGGCGAACCTGATCCTGTACTGGGCGGGGCCGGTTATGGCCCTGCTGGCGGCCCTGGGAACCTGGCTGTTTCTGCGCGGCAGGCAGCGCGATGTTGCGGCACCCCAGCCCCTGACAGTAGATGAGCAGGCCCGTCTGGACCGGCTGATGCGCGATCAGGACAACTGAACAAAACGGGGTTCCCCATCGCGATTGTCGAAGAACGGCACTGTCGCGGGCGGCATCAGCGGGGCATCGCGCGCCGCGCGGGCCAGTTCTTCGATTTCGGCCAGCACGACTTCGGTGATGAAGGGCAGGTCAAGGGCGCGGGCCTCGGCCAATGAAACCCAGTGCAGATGGCTCAGTTCAACGCAGGCGCTGGAAAAATCACAGCGGTCGCCAGCCACGTCGCGTGCGTCGATCAAGAAGAACCGCGCATCGAAACGACGGGTCCGGCCCGGCGGCGTGACTGCACGAAAGACGAAGATCAGCGAGGCGGGCCGGTCAGGCGCCATGACAAGGCCGGTTTCCTCGACCAGTTCGCGCAGGGCGGCGGTTGCCAGAGCGTCCGGGGTCACGTCCGAATCCATGCGAGGCTCGGCGTTCAGGCGTACTCGGCAGGCGTCCCCCAGGACAGGGGTTGCGGGCAAGGCGGCATCCTCGGGGTCCACGGCGCCGCCGGGAAAGACATATTTTGACGGCATGAAGGCCGCAGCCGCCCCCCGCATTCCCATCAGCACGCTGGGGCCGCCGGGCGCATCGCGGTCAAGCAGGATCACCGTCGCCGCATCGCGGATGCGGTCGGCGAATGCGGCGGCCGTCACGGCTGCAGGTCGGTTGCGGCAGGCCGGTCCTCGACCCCGTCGCCAAAGCCATGCATCCGCTTGGCCCATTGCAGCGCGACCCAAGCACCCTTGATCCGCGGCAGCAGCAGCAGCGACAACACCGTGACCCCCGCGCAGAACAGCGTCAGCAGAAAGGCGGTCGAGGGACGATATGCTATGTAGACAGCCAGCAGCAGCGGCCCGGCCAGATGCGACACGATGAAGATCGTGACATAGGCGGGACCATCGTCGGCGCGATGGTGGTGCAGTTCCTCGTTGCAGGACGGGCAGCTGTCCTTGACCTTCAGATAGCCCGTGAACAACTGGCCCTGACCGCAGGCGGGACAGCGTCCCGCGGTGCCCCGGCGCATCGACTGGCCCAACGGGCGGTCGGCTTGGGCAAAACTGACGGGTGCGGCCAGATCGGACATGCGGGAACCTCGTATGACGGGCGCAGATCTGCGCCGGCCCTGCCAAGATAGGAAGCGGCGGCGCCGGATGCCAGCGCCGCCGCGCGAAAAATGGCCGCGGATCAGCCCCGCAGGATCGAGCGGCCGGCGTATTCCGCGGTCGCGCCCAGCATCTCCTCGATACGGATCAGCTGGTTGTATTTGGCCAGCCGGTCCGACCGGGCCAGGCTGCCGGTCTTGATCTGGCCGCAGTTGGTGGCGACCGCCAGATCGGCGATGGTCGAATCTTCGGTCTCGCCCGAGCGGTGCGACATGACGCTGGTGTAACCCGCGCGGTCGGCCATGCGGACCGCGTCCAGCGTTTCCGACAGGGTGCCGATCTGGTTGACCTTGACCAGCAGGCTGTTGGCGCAGCCCTGGGCGATGCCTTCGGCGAGGCGGGCGGGGTTGGTCACGAACAGGTCGTCGCCAACCAGTTGCACCGATGCGCCCAGACGGTCGGTCAGCAGCTTCCAGCCCTCCCAGTCGTCCTCGGAACAGCCGTCCTCGATCGACAGGATCGGATAGTCGGCGCACAGCTGGGCCAGATAGTCCACGTTCTCGGCCGGGGTCAGGGTTTTCCCTTCACCCTCAAGAACGTATTTGCCGTCCTTGAAGTATTCCGTCGCAGCGCAGTCCAGCGCCAGCATGATGTCGTCGCCGGGCTTGTAGCCCGCCTTTTCCACCGCCCGCAGGATGAAATCCAGCGCGTCGCGGGCGCTGGACAGGTGGGGGGCAAAGCCGCCCTCGTCGCCGACGCCGGTGGACAGGCCCGCCGCGTGCAGTTCCTTTTTCAGCGTGTGAAACACCTCGGACCCCATGCGGATCGCGTCGCGGATATTGTCCGCGGCGACCGGCATGATCATGAATTCCTGGATGTCGATCGGGTTGTCGGCGTGCTGGCCGCCGTTGACGATGTTCATCATCGGCACCGGCAGGACATGTGCGCCCGTGCCGCCGACATAGCGGTAAAGCGGCTGCGAGGTCGCCTCGGCCGCGGCCTTGGCGACGGCCAGCGACACGCCCAGAATGGCGTTCGCGCCCAGACGGCCCTTGTTGGGGGTGCCGTCCAGCTCACACATCATGCGGTCGATGGCCAACTGCTCGGTCGCATCTTCGCCGATCAGGTTCTCGGCCAGTTCGCCGTTGACGGCGGCGACGGCTTCCAGAACGCCCTTGCCCAGGTAACGGCCGTTGTCGCCGTCGCGCTTTTCCACCGCCTCATGCGCGCCGGTGGACGCGCCCGAGGGCACGGCGGCGCGGCCCATGGTGCCGTCTTCCAGCGTCACATCGACCTCGACGGTCGGATTGCCGCGGCTGTCGAGGATTTCACGCGCGAAGATGTCGATGATGGCGGTCATGGGCAGGCTCCTGTCTGGCTCTGCCCGGCTTCTAGCGGGCGGGGCCGCGCGGCGAAAGCCCGTCAGTCCTGCACCGGCTCCAGATCGGCCCAGATCGGCAGGTGGTCGGACGCCCGCCGCGCAAGCGGGCTGTCCAGAACGCCGCTGTCGCGCACGTTCAGGCCCGGCGACACCGCGATGCGGTCGTAACGCAATTGCGGGAACGGCGCGGGCCAGCTGGGACCGGGGGCCACGACCGTCAGGTCGGTCAGCGATTCGAATCCGCGGTCGTCGCGCCATTCGTTGAAATCGCCAGTCAGGACGAAGTTGCGTCCCGCGATGCGTGCGGCCTTGACCGCCAGCCGCGCCAGTTGCGCCCGCCGCGAGGACCGCGCCAACCCCAGATGCAGCGCCATGATCGTCATCCCCGGCAGGCGCAGGGCCAGCGCGCCGCGCGGTTCGATCCCCGGCAGGGGCAGGCGGCGCACTTGCGCGACCTCGGCCAGTTCGGGGCGCAGCAGGATGGTCTGGCCGTGCCAGCCCAGCGACAGGCCGGTTGTGCCCATATGGGGCGCGGGCACCAGCCCTGTCGCCTCGCGGATCAGGGTACGGGGCAGCGCCTCGGGGCGGCCGCCAAAACGGAAATCGACCTCTTGCAGGGCGACCACGTCGGCATCGAGATCCGAGATCACGACCAGGTTGCGTTCGGGCGAATAAGGCCCGGTCATGCCGCGGCACTTGTGCAGGTTATAGCTGGCCAGACGAAGCTGCATATGAGGTAACTGCCACGCCCTTGAGGGGGTTTCCAGCGTCAGGTGCCGCAGAAGGTCACGCGCACTTCCTCGCCCTCGGCCGGGGACAGGGACAGGTCGTCCCATTCGGGACGCTGCTCGAAAGGCGCGCTGACGGCATCGAACAGCCGGTGGAAGGGCGCGAAATCGCCGGTCACGCCCGCGTCGATGACCTGCTGGATGCGGTGGTTGCGCGGAATGCGGATCGGGTTGCTGCGGCGGACCAGATCCATGTCGGGCCCGCGGGCTTTCCAATCAGTCTCCCATTCGCGGAAGGGGGCGGGGTCGCGGAACTCGTCCGCCGCCGTGCCGTCCAGCAGCCCGCGGAAGGTGCGGGTGAAATCGGCGCCCTGCTGGGCCATCGGCGTCAGCAGGCGCTCGATCAGCGCACGGTCCTCGGGTCGGGGATCGGCCAGCCCCAGCTTTGCGCCGAAGCGGCGCAGCCATGCCTCCTGATAGAGCGCCGGGAAGCTGTGGACGGCATCGGTCGCGGCCTCGATCGCGGCCTTTTCCTCGCCCATCAGCGGGATCAGGCAGCTTGCCAGTTGCGCGAGGTTCCAGACCGCGACCTGCGGCTGTTCGGACCAGGCATAGCGCCCACCCCGGTCGATCGAGGAGAACACCGTGTCCGGGTGATAGGCATCCATGAAGGCGCAGGGGCCATAGTCGATGGTCTCGCCCGACACCGCCATGTTGTCGGTGTTCATGACGCCGTGGACAAACCCCAGGGCCATCCAGCGCGCGATGGTATGGGCCTGCCGCGCGATCACGCCGCGCAGCATCTGCAAGGGGCCGTCGGCCTGCGGATAATGGCGGGCGATGACATGGCCGGTCAGCGCGCGCAGGCGGTCCACGTCGCCGCGGATCGCGAAGAATTCGAAGGTGCCGACGCGGATATGGCTCGCGGCCACGCGGGTCAGCACCGCGCCGGGCAGGGCGGATTCGCGCCAGACGACCTCTCCGGTCGTGGCGGCGGCAAGGGCGCGGGTGGTGGGCACGTCGGCAGCGGCCATGAACTCGCTGACGATGTATTCGCGCAGCACCGGACCCAGCCACGCCCGCCCGTCGCCGCGGCGGGAAAACGGCGTCGGGCCTGATCCTTTCAGCTGGATGTCGAAGCGTGCGCCGTCGGGGGCCACGACCTCGCCCAGCAGGACCGCGCGGCCGTCGCCCAGTTGCGGGGACAGCCCGCCGAACTGGTGGCCGGCATAGGCTTGCGCGATCGGCTCCGCCCCCGGCGGCAGGCCGTTGCCCGCGATCATCGCCAGCCCTTCCGGCCCGGCCAGCCAGTCGGCGTCCATCCCCAGCCGCGCGGCAAGGGGGCGGTTCACCGCGATCAGGCCCGGCTGCGCGACCGGGGTCGGGGGGGTGCGGGTGAAGAAACCCGGTCCAAGCCGGGCATAGCTGTTGTCGAAGGCGATGGGCTGGTCCATTGCGACGATGTGGGAAAGCCCGCGACGGAATGAAAGGGGGTTAGGCCCGCTTGCTTGCGTGTGCCTTGCGCCCCGCGTATCCCTGCACCCTGCGCTTGCGTAGATCGTTCCATGAAGTTTCTCGATCTTGCCAAGGTCTATGTCCGGTCCGGCGGGGGCGGCGCGGGCTGCGTATCCTTCCGGCGCGAGAAGTTCATCGAATACGGCGGCCCCGACGGCGGCGACGGCGGCGACGGCGGCGATGTCTGGGCCGAGGCGGTGGAAGGCCTGAACACCCTGATCGATTTCCGCTATCAGCAGCATTTCTTTGCGAAATCCGGCCAGCACGGCATGGGCGCACAGCGCACCGGCGCATCCGGCGAGGACATCGTGCTGAAGGTTCCGGCGGGAACCGAGATCCTCGACGAGGACCAGGAAACCCTTATCGCCGACCTGACCGGACCCGGCCAGCGGGTGCTGCTGGCCAGGGGCGGCAACGGGGGCTTCGGCAACCTGCATTTCAAATCCTCGACCAACCGTGCGCCGCGCCATGCCAATCCGGGCCAGCCGGGGGTCGAGCGGACCCTGTGGCTGCGGCTGAAGCTGATCGCGGATGCCGGGCTGGTGGGGCTGCCCAACGCGGGCAAGTCCACCTTTCTGGCCGCCGTATCGAATGCCCGGCCCAAGATCGCCGACTATCCCTTCACCACGCTGGTCCCCAATCTGGGCGTCGTCGGCATCGATGGGCACGAATTCGTCATGGCCGACATTCCCGGCCTGATCGAAGGGGCCAGCGAGGGCAGGGGTCTGGGCGACCAGTTCCTTGGCCATGTCGAGCGGTCGAACGTGCTGCTGCATCTGGTGGACGGCACGTCCGAGGATGTCGCCGCCGACGCCCGCACCATCCTGACGGAACTGGAAGCCTATTCCCCGGTGCTGGCCGACAAGCCGCGCATCACCGTCCTGAACAAGATCGACGCGCTGGACGAAGACACGATTGCCGAACGCCGCGCCGCGCTGGAGGACGAGATCGGCGGTCCCGTCATGGTCATGTCCGGCGTCTCGCGCCAGGGCGTGACCGAGGTGCTGCGCGCCGTGTGGACGCGGATCGAACCCACCCGCCAGCCTGCGATCAAGGAGCCGGGACCGTGGCAGCCCTGACTCCCGAAATTGCACGCGCTCGCCGTCTGGTGGTCAAGATCGGCAGCGCCCTGCTGGTAGGCCCCGAAGGGCTGCGCAGCGGCTGGTTGCGGGCGCTCTGCGATGACGTGGCCGCATGGCGCGCGCGTGGGGCGGATGTGGTGCTGGTATCGTCCGGGTCCATCGCGCTGGGGCGGCGGGTGCTGGGCCTGCCCGCGGGCGCGCTGACGCTGGAACAATCGCAGGCCGCCGCGGCCGTGGGCCAGATTCGCCTTGCCCGCGCATACGAGGAAATGCTGGCCCCCCATGGCGTCACCACGGCGCAGGTCCTGGTCACGCTGGAGGATACGGAAAACCGCCGCCGTTACCTCAACAGCCGCGCGACGATGCAGACGCTGCTGTCCCTGGGCGTCGTTCCCATCGTGAACGAGAACGACACGGTCGCAACGGATGAAATCCGCTTTGGCGACAACGACCGGCTGGCAGCAGCAATCGCGGTGACCTGCGGGGCGGACCAGTTGCTGCTGCTGTCTGACGTGGACGGGCTTTACACCGCCAATCCCAAGACCGACCCCGACGCGCGCCACTTGGCCGTGGTCGAGCATCTGACGGCGGACATCGAGGCGATGGGCGGCGATCCGGTCAGCGGCGTCAGCAAAGGGGGCATGAAGACCAAGCTGATGGCCGCGCGCACCGCCGTCTCCGGGGGCTGCGCGATGGCGATTGCCGAAGGTTTGGTCGAACGTCCCCTGACGGCGGTGGCGAGCGGCGCGCGCGTGACCTGGTTCCTGCCCGAGGGCGACCCGCAGGGCGCGCGCAAGCGCTGGATCGCGGCGATGAAGCCGCGGGGCGAACTGATCGTGGATGCGGGCGCCGCCGTCGCTCTGGCGCAGGGGCGGTCGCTGCTGCCTGCGGGCGTCACGGGCGTTGCGGGCGTGTTCCACCGCGGCGATCCGGTCACGATCCGCGACCTGCGGGGCACGGGACTGGCGCAGGGGCTGACCCGTTACGATTCGACCGAGGCCCAGCAGATCGCCGGCAAGCGCAGCGACCAGATCGCGGCGATCCTGGGCTATGACCCGCGTGCGGCGCTGGTGCACCGCGACGACATGGCCGTGGGGCGCTGAACCCGCGCTTGCGTCACTGTTGGGACAGGATCCCGATCAGGAGGAAACGATTTCTTTCTGGCTCAAATACCCATGCGACCGTGATGTCGGCGCATCAGAGCTTTTCCGGAACCCCCCGTCCCAGCGCGCGGCGGCGGCGTGCCTCGCGCAGATGCGACAGATGCGCGGCGCTGGCACCGGGCGGGGGCAGCCCCAGCACGGCCTGGCGCAACGCCTCGATCCCGTCTTCGGACCGCAGCGGCAGGGTCGAGGGATCGATCGGCTGGCCTACGGTGATGCGATAGGTATGACCGGCCTTGTTCAGCACCTCGTTGAACAGCGTCACGTCGCGCAGCGTCGGATGGATCGCGTCCAGCAGATAGAACAGCGCCGAATTGCGCGCGCGGATATGCAGCGGAATGACGGGCGCGCCGAACTTGCGTGCGATCATCACCGCGGACGCCATCCATGGACGTTCGTGCAAGGTCAGGCCCCGGCGCTTGGCGAGTCGGCCCGACGGGAAGATCAACCCGATCCGGCCCTGGCCCAAGGCCGCGCGGGTGTAATCCATCGTGGCCTTGGTCTTGGCATGGCTGCGCTTTTCCATGCGCCATTCGACGGGGGCGATCAGTTCCTCGGTCTGGGGCAGGACGCGGATCATGTCGTGGTTGGCATAGATGAACAGATCGTCGCGGATCGCGGACACGACCGCATGCAGCACGATTCCGTCCGCGATTCCCGTCGGATGGTTCGACACGATCAACGCGGGTCCCGTGGCGGGGATGTTCTCCAGTCCCTCGACCCGCAGGTCGCGCACGATCAGCGCCGAGATGCGGCGCATGATTTCTTCGGTCGGCAGGTCGCGGAACTCGGCCGCAAGCTGCATCGTGCGCGGATAGCGCAGCAGGCGCATCATCATCTGCCGGGCCAGCGTGTGATGGGCCTTGCCCGAATAGAGCCACGGCGCCCGTTCCGCGATCAGCGGTTCCAGACGCTGCTGCATCTCGATCCGGGCCGGAAGGCCGGCGGATGCCGGGCGGTTGAAACGTTCACTCATGTCTTGCGAAGTCATGGAACGGCTTTGCGGTTCCTGCAAGCAGGCTCAGCCCTCGGTGGCAAGAATGCGCGACACCATCTCGGCCGTGTTGCGCGACAGCCCCGGCAGGCCCGCGATCCGCGACAGCGCCGCCCGCGCCCGGCCGCGCCGCTGCGCGTCATAGCGGGTCCAGGTCTCGAAGGCCGACGACATCCGCGCCGCGGTCTGCGGATTGACCGGGTCCAGCCGCATCAGCCAGTCCGCGACGAAATCGTATCCCGATCCATCGGCGGCATGGAACGCCGCGTGGTTGGCGGTCAGCCCACCGATCAGCGCGCGGAAGCGGTTGGGGTTGCGCCAGTCGAAATCGGGCCGTTCCGCAAGGCCGCGGGCAATCCGCACGGCGTCCGCAGGGACCGCGGCCATCGGCTGGACGGCAAAGAACTTGTCCATCACCAGCCGGTTGCCCGCGAACTGCGATTCCAGCGCGGCCAGCGCCGCATCGGCGCGTCCCGCCCGCACAAGTTCGGCCAGGGCGCCCATGCGTTCGGTCATGTTGCCCGCGCCGTCCCACAGCGCCTGCGCCCGGTCGCCCCCGTCAAGGCGCGAGAGCAGCGACAGGACCGCCAGC
>ENA-UOUJ01000706-UOUJ01000706.1-activated-sludge-metagenome-genome-assembly--contig:-NODE-706-length-20438-cov-70.530050_pt1 | contig 20438 bp, 17 predicted proteins | sample MGYA00249839_ERZ747224 | MGnify/ENA primary metagenome ERZ747224 (study PRJEB28782, sample SAMN03220277) | activated sludge metagenome | biome: wastewater; feature: sewage sludge; material...
CAGTCCAGCAATGTGGATGGCACACAGCCAATCTTGGGCGCAATCGATTCAACCGTTGCCCATAGTGAGGGGTATTCCTGACGATGCTCCTGCACCAACCGGACTGCCCGTTCTTTTACTTCCGGGGAAAACTGATTTTGTTTCTTCATGGCTCTATTCTCTCAAAGGTTAGAGCCTCCTCAAAACCCGGGGCGGTTCACGATGCGTGCGCGGGGAGCTACTGCCTGCGGCCTAACGCCCTGCATCAGCGGACGCCAGCTTTATCGGCGTTCCGCTGGATGCTGTCGTTCGGCGTCACGACGATAGACATCCTGCAACCCCAAGTCAATGGCTACAAGTTCGGGGCTGAAATAGACTCACTTCTGCTTCGTTCCGCCATACGCCAGTTCCATTCGAGGATTGAAGGCCAAGGTAGCTGGATTCTGATCCAAGTCCACTTCAAATACCGAGTCGCCCCCGTCATTGAAGATCTTGTTGTCGATCCGCTTCAGCCTGACATCGACAGTGCCAAATCTGTAATAATCGGAGGTCACACGTACTGTGTATCGGTCCAGCTTGGTGATAGTCACGTCGATATTGCTGCGTGAACTGCCTTTCGAGTCCGCCATCACATCGCCGAAATAGGTACCAATAACGAGATCTGCAAGTCCAGTCCCGGCGCTGGGTGGCTTCTCGCCCTCGGAAGGCGTGCTGGCCTCGGAACGATCGCCCGGAGAAATAGGCGTTGGCGTGGTAGATCGCCATGGGCCTATCAAGTAGATGCCGAGCCACACTGCGACGGCAATGCTGGCAATCGCAGCCAATGCCCAACGAGGATTCCACCGCGACTTCTGTCCTTGAGGGGGTATCGCTTGATGCAGCGGGGCGCCGCCAATCGTGTTAGTTATGCCTTCGCACAGCGCTTGAAAGCCGCTGTGCGAAGGTTCGTCCTTCCAATCCATCAGATCGGCAGTCTGCTTACGGCGAAATTCAAGTGGTAGCTTGACGCTCTCAATAGTGGCGGGTACCAGCACACCCCGCTCCGACGCAACTGCCGCTTCATTCTTTACCCACTCGGATCCAATCGAATGCTTCGACCACAGCACGATGACGCTCTTCGCGTTCTCTAACTCAAGCTCGATTGAATGATCAAACGCCTGACCGACGATGATCTTGTGATCCCACCAAACTGACCAGCCAATCGCGCCGAGCGCGCTCGCCAGCTGAGCGGCTCGGTCGCGATCTTCACTTACGTAGCTGATAAAGACGTCGGTCATTGGTCATCCCGGCCCCGTTCGCGCCGCGAACACTGAACTAAGCGGCGGCGCCCATGGACTGCAAAACAAAAGAAGACGTGTTTGCGCCGTCCGCTTGAGTGACGTTAGGCGTAGGTCAAATGACAGTAACCCATACGATCAGTCGTGGCACCAGCAAACAGTGATAGGCCCTTCTACCTTGGGTGCCTCGCACCTGCCGCCGGGATATTCGGCGCTCACCTGCCAAGTACCGCCAGTGACACTGACGAAGAAATCTTCGAAGCAGCCGTTCTGGTCAGTCTTTACCGTGCGGTAGGTGACGTTGCCAAGCGAGTCCACGTACTTAAGGATGATCTCCTGACCGGGTATGGGCGGTTCCAGGCAACCCTGTACGACCATCCGCCCGCAGCGCTTGCGCACGATCTCCGTGTCGAGCTTCTTGTCCTGCTTCTTAGCCTCGCGGAGCAGAATTTCCCAGTCCTTGTCGCGGCAGCGGCTGACATCAGCCTTCATGTTGATGGCCACTGGTCGGCGTAGATCAACCTGGACCACGCCTCCGCCGACGTTTATGAGAGTGTCGCCGCGAGGTGTCCAACTGGTGATCTGAATCCACTCGCTGGTACAGACCTCGGCTTTCTCGGGCGGTGTGATAGTGGCCTGCCCTACCATTCGTTCACCCGGGTTGAGACGGATCTTGCGCGGATTCAGGACCACCTTCCAGCCAGGAGAGGCCCCTTCCGCCCGGAAGTAGAACAGTGCCGGATACTGGTAGGGATTGGTCAGGTTATAGCTGTAGGTGACCGGATGGAATGGACTGCTGGTAATACTTGCTACAATCTCGAGATTCTCCTGGGCCCAGTTGTCATTGGTATTAGTGTCCGTGCCCACCAGGTTGATCAGGTCCACTTTGACGCACGCGTGAGGTTCGGCCGCGGTGACGGGGGTCCACTCCACGAAGACGTTCGTCTGTCCCACACCGAGGCTGTCGATATGCTTAATGCCGACAAACTTGTCGAAATCAGCTTCTCCTCCCACGGTGTGGTACGGCTCGGAGATACGGAAGCGCACATCGAAGTCAAACACGGTGGCTGGCCCGGCGTTGTGCACTCGGGCATATATCCGGTTGACCTGTCCAGCGACCGGCTTTTCCCGCTGATCGTGAGGTGGTGGTCCGCCGCCCAGATTGAACCCGTTCTTCGGTGAATCGACCCAGATGTCGGGGCTGAAGTAGCTATAAAACTGACCGTTGATGGTGTCGCCGCGAGTAATGAAGACATTGTAATCGGTGACCGGGGCAGTGTAATCAACTTGGATGTTGAAATCGGCGCCTCCGGTTCCGGCTTGGATGGTCAGGGTGATACCCGTACCGGGTATGTTGACCACATCACCGACCGAGTAAAATGCATCCCCCAGTCCTTGAGTCAGCAGGTTCTTGTCACGCAGAATTACTGGCCCCTCGCCCTGAGGGATCAATTCGTTGATGTAATAGATCAAGACACCGCTTCCGGGCAATACGCTATCGGCAGTACCCGATGCATTGCTGCGAGCCTCAACGAAATAGAAGGTGTTCTCCGCCGCCAGTGTGGCTGCGCCTTCGCTGAGGCCGATGGCGATCGCCTTGCGGTTGGCCGCTGGCAGGGTATTGCGGAAAATAGGAATCGGATTCAGTCCGCCGTAGCTCGCACCTGCCGCCGGCCGGGGAATGTAGGCAATAGTGTCTCCATGGGAGGTGAGCCAGCCGGCGCGTTCCTTCGACCAGATCAGCGGGTGAGCATTGTTGTAGAGGCCCGCCATGTTGTCCCATTCATCGACATAGGGCCGGGGGAAACTCACGCCTTCGTGGGCGTACAGGTCGACAAGCCCGAACTGATGCAACATGCCGTGGCTAAATCGCGCTGCCGGATTGGCGTAAGACTGGATTGAGACTGAGATCGGTCGGGTGAAGCCTGCGGGAAGATCGTACGGCCACGGGCCGGTGGTAGCCCAATCGCCAGTAAAATTGATATCGTTGGTGACGACGATCATACGTTCGAAGTCATTGAAGATGTTGGGTTCGGCTGCCACCAATTTCGCCACCACTTCTTCGGTCAGCTCGATCAGCAGATTGCGGTCCGGGTGGTAGTAGTAGTCCTTATTGTGATCTAGATTGACCGGGCCGCGGAACACCGGAACCACGCTGGCCTGGCCGTAGCTCACCTCGCCGATGTAGGTCCCAACCTCTGCCATCAGGTTCTGCAGGTTGGCAAGCGGTGGCTCAAACGCGATGTCAGCGAACTTCACGCGCACTACTAGGGTGTCCTGCACCCCGGTGGCAACAGGCGGTTCGGGTATGTCCGCGGTAACCACCACAGCATAGCCCTGGCCAGGATTACCGACGTTGATCGCCGAGCCGATCACGCGGATCGTCCAGTCGCCCGCCACAGGTGCGTTGATGAGCACCATCTCCACGTTGTTTAGCGTATCGGCCGCTCCGCCCGTGATGGAGACCCCGGCTGCAAATACGTTGCCTCGGAAGGTCTGCGTGCCATCGGGCGACACCACCTCCAGGTCGAGGTTATTGACGACCGGGTTGGCGCTGCCTGCGACGGCAGGCGGCTCGGTCCAAACCAGGGTTACCTTCAGGGCTTGGGTGTTGGTTGCGATGTCTACGTGATGTTCGCGCGTGTCCCCGGTAAAGAGTCCGTCGACATTACGCGCATCCCAAACGCGGAGATCGCGGGCACTACCTGGAAAGAAGAGGCCATTGGCGAGTTGTACCAAACCCCAACCTTCCTGGTTGTTGGGATAGCCGACGATGCCGGTCATGTCGATGGTAGAGTTGAGCAGCAGCGCTTTGAGCAGCGCCCCAGACGAGACGAAGGCGTGGTGTGGCTGAGGCGTGCCGGTGGGGTACCAGCCTTCGGTAAAGTATTGGCGCGCCAAGGCAGCGGCGGCTGCCGTGTGGGGCGTGGCGTAGCTTGTGGCGCACGCGCTGCGGGGACCGGTGCCACAAGCCGTGCTAACTATTGCAGACTGGATGCCGCATCCCGGAGCCATGAGGTCCGGTTTGCTCCGCCCGTCCGCTGTGGGTCCGGCGTTTCCATCGCCGAAATTCATCTCGTTTGGGTCGGCTTGGGACGCTCCAACGCAAATGGCATTCTTGGAAGTGCCGGGCGGTCCCTGCTCCTCACCATTATTGCCCGCTGAGCCGAGCACGAGGTGGTCCTCGTTGTTCCACGTGAAGGTGTCGACGTCGGCTGCCGTCTGATTGTATGTTGCCGGATTGCCAGCCCCAGCAGTGTTGTCGTGCCAGCTGTTGGTATGGACAACAGCGCCCATACTCGCGGCCGCGTTCAGCTCGGACAGCATTGAATTGATCCCTGGGATGTCGTTGTTGTTCCCACAGACCAGCCGGGCTGCCCATGCACCCCCGCGACGGGCCGCAGTACCGGGATTGTTAAAATCATCACCGGCCGCACAGCCAGAAGTGAAGGTGGCATGACCACCCGCGGCAGTCCCGGAGGCATTACGAATCTGTAGTATCTTGCGGTGGGCCAGGCCTGGCGTGTTATTCACCGGGTCCTGGAAGAAGCAGTGGTTGATGTCAGGAGGAGCGCTGTCGATCAGACCAATGACCTGCCCTTCGCCGTGCAAACCCTGATTCCAGATCGCAGGATTGTTCGCGGCGCCAGACTGGATCGTGCCGGCGGCGTTGACATTGTCCTCAATATGCTCGGGCACCTCTTCAATCCAGCGCACCTCACTCAGCCGGGCTATCTCGGTCACAGCAGCGAGATTGGCCACGATGCATTGCACCGACATACTCCCGCCCAGCCGGCGGTCGTCCTTCACTTGAATTCGGGTCGCTTTCTCCTTTTTTAGCGCCTTGGCAACACTCTCGGGATCAACCTCCCGGAAGAGCACCACGTGCAGCCAGAGCCCTTTCATTCGCTTGCGCTTGCCTGTACGGAAAGCGATCTTCCCGAGGCTTGGCGCTACCTTGAACGCGGGATGGTAAGGTACGCTCCCACGGAGCAACGGATCAGTGGATAGCTTTCTAAGGGTTGCTGTAGTCACCGCTTCCAGGTACGCATACTCAGGAATATAGTCAGTGAGCTTCAACCCGTATCGAGTCTGGATGTGAGCACGCTCCTCGCGCGTCAGGGACTTCTTGAACTGCACGATGGTAGGAGCAGGCCCCTCAGGTACCTTCTCGACACGCAATTCTTCAGGGATATCTGGTGTCTCCGTGAGCGGATCGAACGAGAAGCCTGCCAGGCGGATGGTTTGTTTCTTTTCTTGCTCTTGCATCATGCACCTCCTTAACTGGTGAGATTGATGTCTTGCTACACCCTTACTGTGCCGGCGAAGCACAGAAAGACGCCTTGTATGTTCAACAAACCGATTCCGTAGAAGAATCGGAGCTTGAGCGGGGGAATAAATCCCCTGCGGTTGGCGACACGGCAGCCCGTTGAGGCTTTGGGCGAAGCAGCCCGTACGTTAGCGCGGGGCGCCGTGTCGCATGTTCTTGTAACCCGAACAGTTGATCGGGCGTATTCAAGCCCGGATTTTTGCAAGGCAGGGTACCGGAATGAGCGAGCATGAATCTTTTATCGGCATTGATATTGCCCAAGACTGGCTTGATCTGGGTTGGCAACCCGACGGCCAAACTGAACGTATTGCCCACTGTGAAGAGGCCATCGCGGGACTGTGCGAGAGACTGCGCACGGCATCGCCCACGTTGATCGTGATGGAAGCGACTGGCGGACTGGAAACAGGGCTGGCCAGTGCGCTGGCGGCGGCGGGACTGCCGGTCGCAGTCGTCAATCCGCGCCAGGCCCGCGACTATGCCAAAGCCTGTGGCCGTCTGGCCAAGACCGACCGCATCGATGCCCTGGTGCTGGCAGCGTTTGCCGCCGCCATCCGGCCCCAGGTCCGCCCCCTGCCCGACGAGGAAACTCGCACCTTGGGCGATCTGCTCGCGCGCCGGCGTCAGCTCATCGATATTCGCGTGCAGGAGAAACTGCGCCTGAGCCGAGCCTCGGCGGTGCAGCGAGCCAGCCTCAAGGAACATATCGCTTGGCTCGACGAACGGATTGCCCGTCTGGATATTGACCTGAGGCATGCCTTGAGAACCTCGGGTGCCTGGCGAGAGAAAGACGATCTGCTCAAGGCGATTCCCGGTGTGGGGGCAGTGACACGGGCGACCTTGCTGGCACTGCTGCCCGAGCTGGGTACGCTCAACAGCAAGGAAATCGCGGCCTTGGCAGGGGTGGCGCCGTTCAACCGGGACAGTGGGAAACATCAAAGCGAGCCCGTCATTTGGGGCGGGCGTGCCCAAGTCCGGCGAGTGCTGTACATGGCAGCCGTTTGTGCGATGCGCTGTAACCCGGTGATCCGTGCCTTTTATCTGCGCCTGCGCGAACAGGGCAAGCCGGCCAAAGTGGCCCTTACCGCTTGCATGCGCAAGCTCCTCGTGATCATGAATTCCATGCTTAAGCATCACTCTTCCTGGAATCCTTCTTTTGACTTACAACACAGTTGCTAACGTGGAAAGCTCAGTCGCCCTGCGGCCGGAGCGGAGGCGGCAGGATCGGCTGGAGCGCCCTGTTGGGTGCCATCCCCTGCTGCTGTGTGTGACGTCGCATTGCGCTGTAACATGCTACCTTTTTCTACATATAGCCCGTTCGGTCGATACTGAACATTAATAACAGGTATTCGACAGCTAATAATATCCGGGCGGCGTGTGAGTAGGATGATCTTGCAGCGAATAAATGATCGTGCAAAACGCCTTGAGTGAATTGCCTTGATAATTTCCTCCGCCTTCATTGTTTCATTCGCCGGCACCCACGTGACCGCATCGTGAGTGGACTTTATTAAAGTAAAAGCGTTGGAAAAAAGATCCTCGCCGGACTTAAATTTAAGCTCATATTCATTGGATGCTGCGTCGCCATCGGCATAGTCACTAATCGCGCTTCGATTTCTCGTAACGAAACATGCAGCGCCTAATAGCACATCCGTACCAGATAGATTCCTCACTAGAATTTGTAATTGTCTGTTTGAACATGTGCGATCTTTTAGTTCGCCTTCAACCAGAGCAAACGTGAAATTCAGATTAGGAATTCTGCGGCGCCGACCTACAATGACTAATCCAATGACAACGATGGCTATCTGTGCGACAAAACTCAGTGCTGACCATAGTCCGTAGTCATGGAGTTGCTTGGCGAATGTCAGGAATGAGTTCATTACGCCCAACGCCTGAATTAAGCCGCGCCGCGAAGCGGCGTCGGCTTAAATGAATTGTTAGGCGCCATCGCCGGACTCATTGGCTGGTGCAAGCAAATTTGCATCACGAGCAATTTTCCATTTCCCGGAATCCTTGCGCAGAATTGTAAGTGTATGGCCAGCGCGTACTATGGGTTGCTCTTTGCTAGGTATGGTGGCGACGACCTTGAGCTTTGTGAGCATGTAAGCCCAGTCACCTAGAACCCTAATCTCTAGGATTTCACTGTGGCCGTCGAACTCAACTAACGAATCGGCTTGGGCTTCCGATGCCTTTTCAAACACAGACTTACCAAAAGGTTCTTGACCCGGAACGAGGAACATCACGTCGTCCGTCATTAGGCTGAGCACGGTCGCAGAGTCACCGGACTTTGTTGCGACCATCCAAGTCCGCACAAGATCTCGGATTTCTTTCTCGTCGCTCATGATGATCTCCCTATGGCGCCTAACGCCGCCGCTGGTACCGACTCGCAACGGCGCTGCGCCGTTGCGAGTCGGTACCAGCGGCCTGTTAGCCAACAATGATGCGGACGACTTGTGCGTCATCGATTCCGACCTCACGCGCGTATCTCAATGCATTCGGAATGATCCAATACGGTGAATCAGCATCAAACGGAGCATTCTGACCGCTGAGATTGTAGATACTCTTGGCGCACGCTTCCTCAAAGCAATATTGGGCCTCCATGCGCACATCGTTCCTGCGAGCTGCCTCCAGGTTCTTCGTCCTGATTTGCTGAAAGAGCTGGTGCGCCACCTTCCAGCTTGCTCGATCGAGGCGACTGACTCGAACAATTTCATCCAGAGTCGTCCTGTCTCTGCTACCAGTAGCAAATAGGTCGCAAAGTCCGCGAATCGCGAGAATGATGTTGACCCGATCAGACATGATTGCCGGCTAACGTTAACGTTAAGTAGGCACCTTTCTAGGTGTATAACTCAGAAAATGATCAGACTCTTGAAAATCTATCATGCCTGTTAATCTGTATCAACCTTTTATGAGAAATGCAAATACACCACCAAAACTCCTGGATCAAGTCCACGACCGTATCCGTATCAAACACTATAGCCTGCGTACCGAAACCCAATATGTGCAATGGATAAAGCGTTTCATTCTATTCCACGGTAAACGCCATCCACAAGAGATGGGTGCTGCGGAGGTAGAGGCATTCTTAACCCATTTGGCAGTGGCTGGTAAGGTATCGGCCTCGACCCAAAACCAGGCGTTATCGGCTTTGCTGTTCTTGTATAAGGAGGTGTTGTCGATTGACTTGCCCTGGCTGGATAAGGTCGTACGCGCCAAGCAACCGCAACGGTTACCTGTTGTTCTGACGCGCACCGAAGTACGAGCCATCTTGGCCCGGATGAGTGGAACCTATGGTTTGATGGCGAACCTTCTGTACGGTACAGGGATGCGTTTGATGGAATGTGTGCGCCTCAGAGTGAAGGATGTGGATTTTGAACGTGGCGAGATTTTGATCCGCGACGGCAAAGGGGCCAAGGATCGAATCACGATGTTGCCGGAGTCGTTGGCAAGTCCTTTACAAACATATTTGCTTCAGCGCCGGGCCTTGTTCGATGACGATAACCGGTTGGGTAAGGCATTGGTGTATTTGCCGGACGCGTTGGAACGCAAATATCCCAATGCGGCAACAGACTGGGTGTGGCAATATATTTTCCCTTCCGGAAGTTTCTCGATCGACCCGCGCAGCGGTGTCGAGCGGCGGCATCATATCGACGAAAAACTATTGCAGCGGGCGATGAAAAAAGCAGTGCAGGCCAGTGGTATAACCAAGTTGGCCACTCCGCATACCTTACGCCATTCGTTTGCGACCCATTTACTTGATTCGGGCTACGATATCCGCACTATCCAGGAGCTGCTCGGTCACAAGGATGTCCATACCACGATGATTTATACCCATGTTCTCAATAAGGGCGGGCGAGGCGTCAGGAGTCCACTGAATATGTAAAATCAGTACTGCCAGCTAAACTATATCACCTGACGATTCATCCAGCTGATGCCCGCAAGCAGGCACAGCTTGATTCAGGCTAAGTTATACCTGATCGGATTAATTTATTACATCTTCATCATGCAGTCAGGTTTTATAGGAATTTTCGATTCAGGAGTTGGCGGGCTGGCTGTCTATCGTGCCGCTCGTAAACTGCTCCCGCATCAGACATTTGTCTATGTTGCAGATTCAGGGTTTGCACCGTACGGTAACCGCGAATCTGCCTACATTACCTGCCGCGTCACTGAAATTGCGGATGCTCTGGTCAATAATGGAGCGAAAGCACTCGTAGTCGCGTGCAATACCGCAACGGTGACTACCATAACCGCACTCAGAGCCAAGTATTCCCTGCCTATCATCGGTATCGAACCCGCTATCAAACCTGCCACAGCAATCAGTCGGAATGGCCGGATAGTCGTCCTCACGACACAAAAAAGTTCCGGTATCAAATCTTTCGTACAAATCATGCAGGGCTTGAAACCGTATATGGGACAGTAGGTTAGCTCTTTTCGGGGCGGCTTTGCAGAGCTGCGGATCACACAGCACCAGCGGATGACGCAGGACTTCATCCAACGGGATGCGCTTGTATTTGAGCAGCGTATGTCGAGCCGCCACGGCCACCATCAGCGAATCGCTCCACACCGGCTCGGCGACAAGGGTTTCACCCACTTCATCCGATTTGGGCGAATCCTACGTCATACAAGCCCTCCTGCAAGCCCTTGATCTGCTGCGACAGCGGAACCTCGAACAAGCGAATCTCGATCTCAGGCTCCTCCTGACGGCACAACGCCAGCAGGGTTGGCAGGCGCGATGGTGTAATGCCATCGGACAGCGCGATGCGTATTTGGGCGTGAAAGCTGTTGGCCGCAGCCTTCACACTGTCCCGCACCCAATTCGTCTTCCAGTTCCTTGATGGTCCGTGATAGCGGAGACCGCTCTATGTGCAACCGCCCGGCCGCGCGAGCGAAGTAGAGTTCCTCTTCGACTGCGAGAAAACAACGAAGATGACGTAGCTCCATTCTCTTGATCTCATCACGCGGCACTGCCAGCCGAAACCGCGTCCCCGCCAGAGAGACTGTTGCTTCCTCACGGAATACTATTTTTCGTGTGCGCCATCTCGGCGCCTGCTGTGTGACGATGGCTTTCTAAAGTGATCCTCGAACCACTTTCCAACTCTTTCGGATACACGAAAGAGTGCGGTAAAAGCGATCACGACAACAGCAACGAAGATGATGTCCTGCAATACCGAGGGCATCGATATCTCCAAGCATGCAAATCAGAAAACCATATCCCAGCCGCGGATGGCTCGCCGTAAATTCGCCGTAAATTCCCGCCCGGCACCCTCGCCCGAGGACCGGCCCATCGCACCCTTGCATGTGGCGTGTCTTCATCGTCCCTGGAAGGCACAAGACCCCGCTCAAAGTTTACGCAGAATTTATTGTGAAGCCCGCTTGTTCAATAGAGAATTTATGGGCGGTCATTACACACTTATCACGCAGATCAACGTCGTACTCGGGAAGGCATTGGGCATCCTGAGATGGCATCAGCGATCGTGTGGAGCTAGAAATGAAAAGACCATTATTGATTCTCTCGGCTAGTCTGATGGGAGATACAACGCCGCTATTTGGGCAGGACGTGCAAGAAGAAAACCCGGTGACACTCAGCGGATACGTGGAGGCGTACTACATAAAGGACTTTAACGATCCGCCTGACAGCAGGCGTCCCGGATTCGTGTACAGCCACAATCGCACCGATGACATAGCCATCAACATGGCTCTTGTGGAGATTGACTACGACGCGGAAAGACTGAGGGCCGGTCTAGGCGTAGCAGCAGGCACATACATGAAAACCAACTATGCGGCGGAGCCTGGCGCGCTGAGAAATCTCTTTGAAGCCAATGTGGGGCTAAGGGTTCGCCTCGATAGTCGTCGCAAAATATGCCGTCACGGAGAAATTGAGCTTTTCTGCGAGGAGCGAGTATTACCAAGACAGGAATGGCGTGATCGTAAAGGCTGACACACCGAATGGATTCAAGATGTATGGCTACTCCATCAACATGGACTACAGCATTCGGCCCAACTGGGTATGGCGGACCGAATTTCGTCGGTTTGAGGGAGGGGACGCCGTATTTGTGAGGGGTGAGGAAACGCTCACGCCAAACAGCTCAATGGCAGTGACTGCCTTGGCTGTAAGTTTCTAGATGGAGCCTCTGATCATGACTGAGTTTCTTCTCGTATTTGCCCTGGCGATCGGTCTCGGATGGCCGCTCGGTCGCTATCTCGCCGCGGTGATGCGCGGCGCATCGATGCGCGGCGACAGGCTGTTCCTGTGGCTGGAGCGGCCCCTGTATGCGCTGATTGGCACCAACCCCGAGCGGGGCATGAGCTGGCGCGGGTACGCCGGCGCGTTCTTGCTGAGCAACCTCGTGCTGGCGGTCATCGTGTGGCTGATCCTGATGACCCAGGCGTGGCTACCGCTCAACCCCAACGGCGCGCCCAACATGAGCTGGGACCTGGCGCTGCACACGATGGTGTCCTTCCTGACCAACACCAACCAGCAGCACTACTCCGGGCAGGCCCAGCTCTCGTACCTGGCCCACATGACGGGCATCGTGACCTTGCAGGTCATCACGCCCATGATGGGGCTGGCGCTCGTCGTGGCGACGCTGCGCGGGTTCTTCGGCGGACGCAATGCGCAAGAGCGCAAGGCCGATGGGCAGGAGCAGGCCCCGGTGGATGTCGGCAACTACTGGGCCGACGTGATCCGCCCCACGCTGCGCTTCATGTTGCCGCTGTGCCTGCTGTGGTCGGTGCTGCTGACCAGCCAGGGGGTGCCGGCCACGCTGGAGGGCGGCCCCGTGGTCGCTCCCGTGGATACGACGGTGGAAATAAAGGAGCAGAAGATCCCGCTGGGTCCGGTGTCGCCCATGGTCGCCATCAAGCAGCTCGGCACCAATGGCGGCGGCTGGTACGGCCCCAACAGCTCGGTGCCGCTGGAGAACCCCACGCCGCTGTCTAACCTGCTCGAAACGCTGGCGATTCTCCTGGTGCCGGTCGCGGTGGTCTTCATGATCGGCGGCCTGACCGGGCGGCGCAAGTTCACCGGGCTGGTGTTCGGCACGATGCTGGCGATGTCGGTGGCATCGGCGGGCTTCGCCATCTGGTCGGAAGGGTTCTCCTCGACCTCGCAGGACATCGCGTTGATGGAAGGCAAGGAGGTCCGCTTCGGCGCCGAGCCTTCCGCGTTGTGGGCCGCACTGACGACACAGACGTCCAACGGCTCGGTCAACGCCATGCACGACTCGCTGGCGCCGCTGACCGGCCTGGTCACGATCAGCAACATGCTGATCAACGCTATCTGGGGCGGCATCGGCAGCGGCTTGCAGCAGTTCCTGACCTATCTCCTGCTGGGCGTGTTCCTGGCCGGCCTGATGACGGGGCGCACGCCGGAACTCTTCGGGAGAAAGATCGAAGCGCCAGAAATCCGTCTGCTCGCAGTGCTCGTGCTGCTGCAACCGCTGATCCTGCTGGGCCTGACCGCCATCACGCTGGCCGTGCCGAGCCTGACGGGGAACTCGAACCCCGGCTTCCATGCCATCAACCAAGTCTTCTACGAATACACGTCGTCCTTCGCCAACAACGGCTCCGGCTTCGAGGGGTTGGGCGATGCCACCGTGTGGTGGAACGTCACCGCCAGCTTCGTGCTCGCCGCGGGTCGCTATCCGGCCCTCATCATTCCGCTGGTGATCGCGGCCATGCTCGCGCGCAAGCGCCAGGCCCCGGAAAGCACGGGAAGCCTGCAAATCGAAACCCCCACTTTTGCGCTCATGCTGATCGCGGTGATCGCCATCCTGACACTGCTTCAGTTCATGCCCGTGCTGGTGCTGGGCCCCGTAGCTGATCACCTGAGCCTGGTCGCGCGTTGAGGAAAACATCATGAACCATACGACCTCGAAAGAACACGCAGACCGCCGCTCGCGCCTGGATGAGCGCGGCTTCGCCCCCGCGCTGATCAACGCCTTCATCAAGCTGGCGCCTCGGCACATCATCAAGAACCCCGTGATGGCCGTAGTCTGGATCGGTACGCTGGTAACGGCGGTCGCCACCCTCGCGGGTTGGGCGCAACCCGGTTTCGGCTGGGCCGTGACCGTGATCCTGCTGATTACCGTGCTGTTCAGCAACTTCGCCGAAGCCGTGGCCGAATCCCGCGGACGCGGACAGGCGGCATCGCTGCGCCGAGCCCGTAAGGATCTGATGGCCCGGCGGCTGGACACCGCCGGCGGCGAGAAGACGGTGCCGGCCGCCGAACTTCGCCCCGGCGATCACGTCGTGATCGAAGAAGGCCAGTTGGTGCCTGCCGACGGCGAGGTCGTCGAAGGTCTAGCGACGATCAACGAGGCCGCTGTGACCGGCGAGTCAGCGCCTGTGCTGCGCGAGGCCGGCACCGACCGTTCCGGCGTGATCGGCGGCACCAAGGTGCTGTCCGACCGCATCGTGGTGCGCGTCACCGCCGAGCCGGGCAACAGCTTCCTCGACCGCATGATCGCGCTGGTGGAAGGCTCCAACCGGCAGAAGACGCCCAACGAAATCGCCCTGGGCATCTTGCTCGGCGTGATGACGCTGACCTTCCTGATCGTCGTCGTGACGCTGCCCTTCATCGGCGGTTTCGTCGGCGTAAACGTCAACGTCGTGCTGCTGGTCGCCCTGCTGGTGTGCCTGATCCCAACCACCATCGGCGGGCTGCTGCCGGCCATCGGCATTGCCGGCATGAACCGCGCGCTACAGGCCAACGTGCTGGCCAAGTCGGGCAAGGCCGTGGAAGTCGCGGGCGACGTGGACGTGCTGCTGCTGGACAAGACCGGCACCATCACCTACGGCGACCGGCAGGCCACCGCGTTCCACGCGCTGGCCACAGTGGATGCCGCGCAACTGCGCCACGCGGCGCTGCTGGCTTCGCTGGCGGACCCGACACCGGAAGGCAAGTCCATCGTCAAGCTCGCACGCGGCAGGGACGAGAAGCTCGACGAGCCCGAGGGCGCGCACTTCGTTCCGTTCTCGGCGCAATCGCGCATGTCGGGCGTGGATCTGCCTGGCGATCGCGTCATCCGCAAGGGCGCGATGGACGCGATCGCACGGCATGTGCAGATGCTGGGCGGCATCATCCCCGCAGAACTCGAAGCGTGTGTCGCGGATGTGGCCCGCAAGGGTGCCACGCCGCTCGTGGTCAGCGATGGCCGGCACGTGCTGGGCGTCATCGAACTGTCCGACGTGATCAAGCACGGCATCAAGGAACGGTTCGCCCGCCTGCGCGAGATGGGCGTCAAGACCGTGATGATCACGGGCGACAATCCGCTCACGGCAGCGAACATCGCGGCCGAGGCCGGTGTCGATGACTACATCGCCGAGGCGCGCCCGGAAGACAAGCTCGCGCGTATCCGTGCCGAACAGACTGGCGGTCGCCTGGTGGCGATGGTGGGCGACGGCACCAACGATGCGCCTGCGCTGGCCCAGGCCGACGTGGGCCTGGCGATGAACTCGGGCACGCAGGCGGCCAAGGAGGCCGGCAACATGGTCGATCTCGACTCCGACCCGGCCAAGCTACTCGCCGTGGTGGAGATCGGCAAACAGCAGCTCATCACGCGCGGCGCGCTGACCACCTTCTCGCTGGCCAACGACGTGTCCAAGTATTTCGCCATCCTGCCGGCGCTGTTCGCCGCAACGATCCCGCAGATGGCGGCGCTGAACGTCATGAACCTGTCGAGCCCGAACAGCGCCGTGCTGTCAGCGCTGATCTTCAACGCCATCATCATTCCGCTGCTGATTCCGCTGGCCTTGCGCGGCGTGCGTTTCAAGCCCGCGAGCGCAACGCAACTGCTGCGCAACAACATGCTGGTCTATGGCGTGGGTGGCGTCCTGCTGCCCTTCATCGCGATCAAGGTGATCGACGTCGCGATCTCCGCCCTGTTCTCTCTTTGAGGATTCGATCATGTCTGATAACGCAATTACGACTCTCCGCACGCCGGGCAATGTGTCCCCGACCATCTCCGACAAAGGCCTGCTCCGCGGCGCCATCGGCCTGGCGATCATTTCGCTGGTCGGTTTCGGTCTGCTGTATCCGCTGGCGGGAGTCGGGCTCAGCCAGGCGCTGTTCCCGAGCACGGCCAATGGCAGCCTGATCGAACGCGATGGCAAGATCCTCGGCTCTGCCCTGGTGGCGCAGCCGTTCTCCGACAATCGGTACTTCCAGCCACGGCCTTCCGCGGCCGACTACGATCCTATGGCAGTGGCCGGCAGCAACCAGGCACGCACCAACCCCGATCTGCGGCAGCGCATCGACGAAGCACGAGCCGCCGTAGCGCAGCGCGATGGCGTCGCTGCCGCCGATGTTCCAAGCGAACTGGTCACGCAATCCGGCGGTGGCATCGACCCGCACATCAGTCCGCAGGCCGCCGCCATCCAGGTCGCTCGTGTGGCACGTGCACGCGGCGTGGAACGCGAGGTCGTCGAAGCCACGGTTGCCCGGCATACGGAGGGCAAGCAACTCGGCTTGCTGGGCCAGCCTCGCGTGAACGTGCTGGAGCTGAATCTGGCGCTCGATGCGCTGGCTTCGCCGAGGTCTGAGCCGCCAACGGCGCAATGAGCGCGCTGACCACAACACCACGCAGGCCAGTGAGATTCTTTCCGGCCTGCAAGTTTGGCGTCGTCTGTCGCCCTCAATCAGTCTCGACTACGGGGGCATGCAGTCTCTCGATATGCCGTGAGTATCGCGAAAGTGAGCATCGTTGAATTCTATTTCTGGATTGTGGCCGGGACGAAAGCTACGTTGTCCATTCTGCTTCACTATCATGTGGCGCACCATCGCTACCCAAGCAACGTGGCGCTCTTGGCAGAGGAGAGGAAAGACGGCTGGCTTGGCATATCCTGCATGATAACGGCCATGCTTTCCTTGGCCTCCCTCGATAACGCCGAACTGGAATACGCGATACACGCTTTTGCAGATCTCTTGCTGGTCTGGCTTGTATGGCGAACCATTCAGCGTATTCGGCTATTGCGAGAAAATGACTGATTACCGGCCAATTTCCAAAGTGTTATTGAAGGAAACGCCGGTCATACAACCACTGCGGTTAATTTGGCGGCTACGACCCGCGAGGCTGTGTCTCTCTCGGATCGATCGGAAGCCAACCGCGATGACACGGCAGAAATTGCTATATTGATGAGCCAGCAACGAGACTATCGAGGATAGAGCTTGCTATGGGAACCGAAAATACGGGACAAGCCGACGCCCTGTTGGGCGAACTCCGGCGCCAGACTGCGGGACGCCTGACGGTGTTCCTGGGCGCTGCCCCCGGTGTTGGCAAGACCTACGCCATGCTGGCGCGCACGCGCGAACTCCACCGCCAGAGGGTGGATGTCGTCATTGGTATCGTCGAGACGCATGGTCGCAGCGAGACGCAGACGATGGTCGAGGGATTGCCGTTGCTGCCTCGCAAGAAGGTGGATTACCAAGGGCAGCAACTGGAGGAAATGGACCTGGATGGGCTGCTGGCACGCAAGCCGGCCATCGCCCTGGTCGATGAGCTGGCCCATCGCAACGCCCCCGGAAGCCGCCATGAGCGACGCTGGCAGGACGTGGAGGAATTGCTCAACGCCGGCATCGACGTCTACACCACGGTCAATATCCAGCACCTGGAAAGTGTGAACGACGTGGTGCATCAGATCACCGGCGTCCGGGTGAACGAGACCGTCCCCGACGCCGTCTTCGAGCGCCTGCGCGACATCCGCCTGGTCGATCTGCCCGCACGCGAACTGATCGAACGCCTGAACCAAGGCAAGGTGTACCTGCCCGAGCAGGCCGCCCAGGCGCTGCAAGCGTTCTTCTCTCCGTCGAATCTCACCGCGCTGCGCGAGCTGGCGATGCAGACCGTGGCCGAGCATGTCGATGCCGACTTACGCGAGACGCGCGCGGCGCGCGGCCTGGAAGGCATTTCCATCCAGCGCCATGTGCTGATCGCCATTGACGGCCGGGGACAATCGGAATACCTCGTGAGAGCGGGTGCCCGAATCGCCGAGCGCCGGGGCGCTCCCTGGTCGGTGGTCACGGTGGAGACCGGGCGCTCGGCCGATGCCACCTTGCACACCGACGACTTTGACCAGGCGGCCCCCACGCTCGACAGGGTTGCACGTGCGGAGCAGCAGCGCTTGTTGGAGATCGACAAAGCCTTCGCGCTGGCGCGCAATCTGGGTGGCGAGACGGAAGTGCTGCACAACACCGACGTCACCCAGGCTCTGCTCGATGCCGCCGAGGCGCGCGGTGCAAGGTCCATCATGATCGGCCGCACGCGCGAGCGTCCCATCGCCCGCATCTTCAATCACACGTTGACGCAGCAACTGTTGCAGCGTGGCGCGCGCTACGAGCTGACGATCGTCAGCACGCCGCAGGCCCGGCAGCGGGCGATGGAATTGCAGAGCCTTGCCAGCGGTCGCGTCACGGCACGGGAGGTCGTGCTGATCTTGCTCGCCAGCGTCGGCGCCGTCGGCGCGGCGGCCTTGGCCGAGCGCACCCTGGGCTTGCAGGATCTGTCCCTGATCTTCCTCGTGGCCGTCATGCTGGTCGCCTCGCGGACGCGGATGACGTCGGCCGTCATCACCGCCGCGCTGTGCTTCTTTGCCTATGACTTCTTCTTCATCGAACCACGTTTCACCTTCTTCATCAGCGCCTCCCGTGGGGTGGCTACCGTGCTGCTGTTTCTCGCGGCAGCTCTGATCGCAGGGCGCCTGGCATCGCAACTGCGCAGGCAAGTCGTGGCGTTGCGAGCGGCAAATGCTCATGCCACGGCCATGCAGAACCTGGGACGCCATCTCGCCAAGGCGGCCGATCTCGGGCAGGTCATCGCATCAGGCTCATCGGTCCTGCAATCGACCTTGCACGCCGAGGCGTGGATACGCATCAATGGCGAGGCCGATCCCGCCGCTGCCGCGAGCCATCTGACCGAAAAGGACATGATGGCGGCCGACTGGACACAGCAGCACGGGCAGGCGAGCGGGCGCTATACGGACACCCTGACCAACTCGTCCTGGTTGTTTCTGCCGGTGCGCTCGGACAAAAACACGCTGGGCGTGGTCGGGTTGAGGTTTCCGTCGGGCATGGGGCGTCTTTCGTTCGAGCAGCGCCGCCTGGCAGAAAGCATGGTGGAGGACATCGGCCAGGCCGCCCAGCGCACGCGGCTGGTGTCGGAACTGGAGGAAGCGCGCGTCACCGGAGAAACGGAGCGCCTGCGGTCTGCGCTGCTGTCGTCGGTCTCGCACGACCTGCGTTCGCCCCTGTCGTCGATGATCGGAGCGGCGGACAGCCTGGCTCGCTACGGCAAAGATATGGGGTCGGAGGATCAGCAAAGCCTGCTGGAGACCATCCATGTGGAAGGCGAGCGCCTGGATCGATACATCCAGAACCTGCTCGACATGACCCGGCTCGGGCAGCAGGGACTGACGCTGACACGCGACTGGATCGGCATCGACGAGCTGGTGGGCTCGGCATCCCGGCGCCTGCAACGGTACGAGCCCGGTGCGCGCATCGAGCACGACATTCCGCCGGACCTGCCTCCGATCCATGTCCACCCTGCGCTCATCGAGCAGGCTTTGTTCAACGTCATGGAGAACGCGGCGAAGTTTTCCCCTCCGGGAGTGCCGATCCAGGTGCAGGTCCAGCGCACCGAGAACGATCAGTTGCGGATCGACATTTCGGACCGCGGACCTGGCATTCCGGAGGACGAACGGCGGCGCATCTTCGACATGTTCTACAGCATCGAGCGTGGCGACCGAGGCAAGCAGGGAACCGGCCTGGGATTGACAATCGTCCGAGGTATCGTAGGCGCCCACATGGGCAGCGTCGAGGCGCTGCCTGGCCCGGAAGGCCACGGAACCACCATCCGCCTGACCTTGCCTTGGGGCGGATACGTCAATCAGGAGGCGAAAGAGCATGATGGGACTTCCCAATGAATCGAGTCCGGGTGCGCCGGCCACCCGGATTCTTGTCGTCGATGACGAACCCCAGATCCGCAAGTTCATCGACATCAGCTTGCGGTCGCAAGGCTACGCGACCCTGCTGGCGGGAACAGGCCGGGAGGGCCTGACGCTGCTGGCCAGCAAAGGGGCCGACCTCGTCGTCCTGGATCTGGGATTGCCGGATATGGACGGGAAGGACGTGCTCAAGGAACTGCGGCAATGGTCGCGCGTGCCCGTCATTGTGCTGACGGTACGCTCTGGTGAGGATGAAAAGGTGGCTCTGCTGGACACAGGGGCCAACGACTACGTGACCAAGCCGTTCGGTCTCGAGGAACTGATGGCACGCATTCGCGCATTCCTGCGCACGGTGGCGACAGGGACAGAAGATGGTCCGATCTACGACGACGGGATTCTCCGAATCGACCTGGCGCAACGGGAAGTGGCCGTTCATGGAGAAGCCGTCACGTTGAGCCGCAAGGAGTTCTCTCTGCTGGCCTTGCTGGCCCGGCAGCCGGGACGGCTGGTGACGCAGGCACAGATACTGCGGGAGATGTGGGGGCCGACGCACGAGGAAGATACCCACTACCTGCGCATTCTCGTGGGCAAGTTGCGCCACAAGCTGGGGGACGATGCCTCCGCTCCTCGCTATATCGTCACCGAACCTGGGGTTGGGTTGAGATTCGTCTCGAAGGAACAGCAGCCGGCCTGACTCGTTCGTCGGGGATGTCCAAAGTGGCGTTGCGAGTGCGGTTCACCCCAGAGCCGGGCCGAAGGCGTCAGCGATGGAAGCCCGACGGGAGCGAGACTCACGCAGCGAGGCTCGGTGCGCAGCACGACAGCGCGACGGCGGCACGCCGGGATGCCCGACTGCTTGGGACTAAACAACTAATTCTCAATATTCTTTATTAACCATATTGAATTCATGGCTATTAAGGTTC
>ENA-UOUJ01000707-UOUJ01000707.1-activated-sludge-metagenome-genome-assembly--contig:-NODE-707-length-20438-cov-4.846146_pt1 | contig 20438 bp, 14 predicted proteins | sample MGYA00249839_ERZ747224 | MGnify/ENA primary metagenome ERZ747224 (study PRJEB28782, sample SAMN03220277) | activated sludge metagenome | biome: wastewater; feature: sewage sludge; material...
CGTTTTGCCAATACGAAAAGTTCCACCTGTGCCGGTAAGTGAAGTACGCGTGGCATCTATGCGAGCTTCGCTGCTATTAGTTCTTTGAAATAAATGTTCGAAGGAAGTTTGCGTGTTTAAAATGGCTTTTTCGCTTCCGGCTACATGGCTCAGGGTCAAGTTGCCCTGGTAATACCAGGCTCTGTTTTTCCAGTAGTGTTTGAAATCAAATCCGCCTGAATAAGCCTGGCTGTGTAAAATATCCTTTAGATCGTTTTCCCGATTTACAGCAGTAAGTATTCCGCCAATTACCGTGTTGCCTTCGTCAATATCTTTCTGCACCCGTGCTACCAGATAATTGGTCAAAGGTTCTACCAACTCATTTCTTCTTTCTCCGTTAAAGTCTATCTCTGCATATTCCCTTTTGGTCACACTTTCCAGTATGCCTATACTCCATCCTTTTTTAGTCTTTCCACTAAATTTTGCTGCCCCGATTATGGAACTTCGTTCGGGTATTTTTGCGTACTCACCTTTTTTCAGAAAAGGGTATCCGTGGGGCGAACTTCCTATTCGGCGCGAGTAAAACAAAAGATCGGAATCATAGTCCCCGCCAGCCGCAGAGCCTGTAAGTCTGTAATCAAAAATATTTCTGCTTTCAATAAAAAAAGGTCTCCGTTCTTCAAAAAAATTCTGATAGCCATCAATTCGTACCTGCGACGGGTCGGCTTCCACTTGTCCAAAATCCGGGTTTACTGTAAAGTCGAGAATAAGATCGCTCGTCACTGCTATTTTTCCATCCACACCTGCTGAGATATTATTATCCCGACCAGTTGCGAATGGATTTCCTTCTTCTTTTTTATATCTCGCTGTCTGCGCCACCACGTATGGAGCAATTTCAATTTGCTTTTGCGATGGAATATCATTCAATCCCCGCAGCTCTCCAAAACCACTAACCCAATAGCCACCGCTCTGAGGTATGTGTTGCCAGGTACTTCTTTCATCTTTTCTAAACAACATTCGCTGCACTTGAATTCCCCAAACTTTTTCTTTTTCATTTCCGTAGCGCAATTGGGACAAAGGAATTTTCACTTCGCCTGTCCAGCCACTATCATTGATGTGAGTTTTGGCATACCAAATCGGATTCCAGTTTCCATCCCAATTGTCTCCATTATTTGAAATTAATTCATCTCCGCGCACGCCTGATGCGGAAAGCGTGAAGGAAAATGCTGTTCGCAAATCGTGGTAGCTGTCAATATTTATTTCCATCCAGTCGCCGGGAAATTCATCGCGCCTTCCCATACGGCTTGTGATCTGGTGCGGCAGGCTATCCAAACATTTATAGGCGATGTACAAAAAACGATTGTCGTATAAAATTTTAAAGGAAGAGGGCTGTGATGGGGCTGCTTTTTCGTGTGGCTTATATTGAATGAAATTTTCGCTCCAGTTTACATTCTCCCATGCTGCTTCATTTGGTTCACCATCAAGTTTAATAGATTGGTCAACTAGCTTTGTAGTAAAATACTGCCTTTTAGGAATACTGCTATTTGCAGGATTATCCTGCGCCGCCATTTTTTGTAGATAAAGACAAAGCAACAGAAAAACGCCGAACGCTTTTTGAAACAAGTGCATGTGGGGCTGATTACCAGAAAAGACAAATATAATGTTGTAAAGGTGTAGCGAAATCCCCCTTTTTAAGGTTCCTTTCACAGTCTCAATTAAAAGGTTTAATCAAAAAAATTACTCCGAAATTCTTTTTTCAAATCTCCTGTGTTGCTTTTAGCTTCGCACCCTTCAAAAACACCTTATGTTGGAATTTGCGCCAGGCGTGGCTGTAAAGCTGGGAATAGTAGAAAAAAATGTTGCAGCAGTTATAGAACTCTTAAATGAAGGAGCAACCATACCGTTTATTGCCCGTTATCGTAAAGACAAAACCGGTGCAATGGATGAGGTGCAGATTCAAAATATTCAGCAGGAAGCTAAGTTTCAAAAAGAGTTTTCAGAGAGAAAGATTTTTATCGAAAAGACCATAATTGAGCAGGGAAAAATGACGGAAGAGTTGCAGGAAAAAATCAATGCAGCTACGACCATCAATGAGCTTGAAGACATTTACCTTCCATACAAACCTAAAAGAAAAACCAAGGCGCAAACGGCAAGAGAAAATGGACTTGAGCCATTAGCTCACTGGCTTTTAGAGCAAAACAGTGCGAATGTATTGGACAAGGCCAATGCTTTCATCAATGAGAATGTGAAAACACCGGAAGAAGCATTGCAAGGAGCGCGCGACATCATTGCAGAATTGGTAAATGAAGATGCAGAAGTGCGGGCTAAAGTGCGTCGGCTATTTGAAAATACGGCAACAGTGCAAAGCAAAGTGCTTGCAGACATGGAAGAAAAAGGAGCGAAGTACAAAGACTATTTCGAGTTTTCCGAGCCGGTTACAAAAATTCCTTCGCATAGACTTCTTGCCGTAATGCGTGGATTTATGGAGGGTATTTTGCGCATGGTGATTGCGCCTGTAGAAGAAGATGTGCTGGCTTTAATTGAACGGCAATATTTGAAGGCAAACAACGAAGCGGCAGATCATGTGAAGAAAGCTGTCAAAGACGCATACCGCAGATTGTTGCAACCCAGTTTGGAGAGCGAATTCAGAATGGCATTGAAGACAAAGGCCGATGAAGAGGCAATCAATGTATTTGCAGAAAATCTTCGTCAGTTATTATTGTCTTCGCCATTGGGAAGCAAAAGAACACTCGCAATTGATCCCGGTTATCGCACAGGTTGTAAAGTAGTTTGCCTGGATGAAAAAGGGGAGTTGAAAAAAACCGACCTGATCTTTGTACACGAGCATAATCACAGACTCACTGAAGCAGAAAATAAAGTAAGAAGCCTGGTGCAGCAATACGATATTCAGGCAATTGCAGTAGGTGATGGAACCGCAGGTAGAGAAACAGAACAATTCATAAAAAAGCTGAGTTTAGGTTTGCCGGTTTTTTTGGTAAATGAAGATGGCGCTTCCATTTATTCGGCATCGGAAATTGCAAGAGAAGAATTTCCTGAGCAGGATGTGACTGTGCGTGGCGCGGTAAGCATTGGAAGAAGGTTGATGGATCCGCTGGCCGAGTTGGTAAAAATTGATCCTAAAAGTATAGGCGTAGGTCAATATCAGCATGATGTAAATCAGGTGAGATTGAAAGAACGATTGGATCAAACTGTAGAAAGTTGCGTGAATGCGGTGGGCGTTAACCTTAACACAGCAAGCAAACATTTATTGAGTTATGTTTCCGGCATTGGTCCTTCTATCGCAGATAACATTATAAAGCATAGAAGCGCGATAGGTGGTTTTCAAAACAGAAAACAACTGTTGCAAGTTCCGCGCCTGGGCGCAAAAGCATTTGAGCAATGTGCAGGTTTTTTGAAAGTAAAAGAAAGCGACAATCCACTTGATGCAAGCGCGGTGCATCCTGAAGCTTATGATGTGGTTTTGAAAATGGCGAAGGATTTGGAAATGGATGTAAAGCAATTAGTAGGCAACGCAGAGGTGGTAAACAAAATTTCAGTGCAGCAATACGTTTCTGAAACAATAGGGCTGCACACCGTTCAGGATATTTTGAAGGAACTGAAAAAACCAGGACTCGATCCGCGCAGCGAAGCCCAAGCATTTGAGTTCGCAAATATTTATTCGATAGAGGATGTGCATATCGGCTTGATTGTGCCCGGCGTAGTAACCAACATTACCCGCTTCGGTGCGTTTGTAGATATAGGCGTGAAGCAAGATGGATTGGTGCATGTTTCTGAAATTTCCAACACCTACATTTCCGATCCTAATGAAGTGCTGAAACTAAATGACAAAGTGCAAGTGAAAGTATTGGAGGTGGATATTGCCAGAAAGCGAATTGCATTGTCTATCAAGCAAACTATGGAAGCGCCGGTAAAACGAAACAATAATAGGCCGGAAAGGAAAGAAAGAAATGAACCCTTGCAGAAAGAGGTAAGTATTAATGATGCGCTGAATCTGCTAAAGAAGAAATTCGGGAAATAACGCAGCGCTGAAATGCTAAGAGATATTGCTCGTGCAGTCAGGTGTTGCTGGTGCCGTCAGGTGTTTCCACTGACGTAGGCGAAGAGCACTTTCCCCCAAATGCTGTCGAGTAGAAACACCCGATAGCAGAAGAAAATAACAAACATCAATTACTCCGAATTGGAATGTTCGTGGAGATTATTCCCATAAAATCTTCACGTGCTATCATTCTTGCGCCAAGACTTTCAAGATGCGGTGTATAGACCTGGCAATCTATCAAAACAACACCCTCTGTTTGCAATTGTTGCACATAATTGAGGAATGCAAATTTGCTTGCATTGCTTTCGAGGCTAAACATACTTTCACCAAAAAAGATGTTCCCCATTCTTATGCCATACAAACCACCCACCAATTTTCCACCAAGCCATGTCTCAGCACAATGTGCATAACCAAGATGGTGCAACTGAGTATAGGCTTCAACAATATCGTTCGTGATCCAGGTGCCGTCTTGATCTTTACGCTTTGTTTGCCGGCATTGATAAATTACTTCACTAAATGAAGTATTGATGCGAAAATCAAAAGTATTTCGCTTCAACAGTTGCTGCATGCTTTTGCTGACTTTTAACTCGTCGGGAAACAAAACAAATCGTGGATCAGGACACCACCACATCGGTATTTCATCGTCATTAAACCAGGGAAAAATTCCTTTGCTGTAAGCAAGAAAAAGTCTTTCTATACTAAGATCGCCACCTATAGCAAGCAAGCCATCCTCCAATGCTTCTTCAACATCAGGAAACCACAACTCTTCATCGAGAATATACAAGGACATGTCCTACTTCTGTGTGAGCCGGTTTACACCAGCTTTCGCTTGTTGATCTATATTAGATTGAAAATCGTGCTCTTTCATAGAAAGACAGTCAGTGTAGCACTTTACAGCCTCCGTTATTTTCCCTAAACGTTCATACATCATTCCCATTTGCAGTGCCGAGCGCGCAGCAAAATGTTCTTTTCTGTTGCGTCCAAGATTGATGGTTGTTTTATAATACTCCACTGCTTTTGTGTCATTGTTTAGTTCATCGTGAATGCGCCCCAATCTGAAATAGCATTCCAGCTTGTCTGTAATGTTCAGCGATTTTATGTCAACGTTTTGCAGCTTTTGCAAAGCCGGTTTATAATAACCTCCATCGCTTAGAAGGCGAGCCTGTAAAATAGGCACTGAAGGATATACATTGTTTTCAGCAAACCGGTACGCCTGTTTGTCTGCATCGGTAGTCCGAGAGCCTTCTTTCAATGCTTGTTCGCGGTGGTAATTTGCTTTGGGGTAATTCTGCTGCACGTAGTAGGCATACGCAAGTTTTTGGTGTGCATCTTTCACGAAAAATTTCCCTTTGTAGCTTGATAGAAATTTATTGAAATAGACAACTGAGTTTGCATCCAATTTATGTAAAAGTGCTGTGCCCATTTCGTAATCCATAATCGGAAAATTTTTGTAGTCGTCTATGCTTTGTGCATTTTTCAAAACCTGCAAAGCCGCATCAGATTTTCGGTAGTTGAGTGCAAAATTTGCGCGAATGAAAGAGTGGAACAAATTGTTTTGCACAGGAAACTGACTGCTGTTTACAAATCGCCAAACTTCTTCCTGCTGCGACATCAGATAAAATCGCAGATAGCAATTGTAGATGATTGCTTCGTTTCGCAAAGGCGTATTGTTGTCGGAATTATTGATGAACGAATTAAGCAACGCAACACCTTTTTTTACGCTGCCCTTCATCCCAAATATAGAAGCGAGCCATTGGTAGTTTTCAGGAATAGTTCCTACCACTGCTTCTTCGAGACCCAGGAAAATTTTGTTCTGTGGAAAATCAGGGAAGCGTTTATTGTTTTCTTTTAAAAGTAAAAACGACCTTCTGAATGTGGTGGCAGCTTTCAGGTTTTCACCAAATCGAATATGCACCAATGCCCAATGAAAATATATTCCCGCTTTGCAAACCCGGAACCAGGGAGAATTTTCATCGCCCTTCGACAGCAGGTTTAGCCTTTCATCGAAATGCCCTGCGCGCTGCTCATAATCGCGGTTGTCGCCGTTCATAAGAAGCATGAGCCAATCATCATAGTCGGCAAGATAAGTGGCCATCAGGTTGTAGGGATTAGACATTATTTCCTGGCGGATAAGTGCGTTTCCTGCTTCGAGGTTTAGCGAAAGATATTGCTGATAGGCGGCGTGGCAGCGTGAATTATAATCGAATACGTAATTCTGTGCACGCAATGTATTGAACGAAAGAAATAGGAAAGCGAGAAGCAGCCTTAGTTTCATGAACCGTAAAGATAACAGCACCTATTTTATTTGGTGGTCAGGATATTTTTAGAGGATTGTTGTAATGATTATTGCAAGTATATTTGCGGGTTAATTAATCAAAACAAAAAATAAAAAGAGTATGATTATGAAATCTATGAAGAGAATCGCATTGTCTGCAATGCTGACAATTGGCGCATTTGGTGCAGTAACCTACACCGCTTGTAACAAAGATGAGTGTAAAGATGTGGTGTGTTTGAATGGTGGAACTTGCTCGGGTGGAAATTGCAGTTGTCAAGCGGGATATGAAGGCAACAGATGTGAAACGTTAAGTATCACAAAGTTTGTGAAGGTATGGTCAGCGGCAGATCAAATAGGCAGTACGAATCTCGTTTACACAACCACTATTGCTCCTGGGCCTACAGCAACTTCTGCTACTATTTCCAATTCTTTTTCAGATGATTTTTTCGCCAACACTATCGCAGCGACTGTAAATGGAAATACAATTACCATTGCGGATCAAAAACCTGACGCGAATGGTGATTACCGAGTGCAAGGAAGCGGAACTTATCAAAGTGGGAAAATAAACTGGTCTTATTCAATCACCCAAATTTCTACCGGTTCTATTCAAAATTATACTGGCACATGGCAATAAGCTAATTGTACCATTTAAAATTGACATCCCAGTTGCTATCGTAACTGGGATTTTTTATTCTTAAAATTAAGAAGTGTATAAAAAAAGGCTGTGGGAAACAGCCTTTTTTAAATTGAACTTGTATAGTGGATAGAACTTTCTGAATGCTCCATTTACTCTTGAGAAATTCTCTTATCAAAGAAGACTATCCGCCTCTCTTTTTGAATTTATCGTCCTGTTCTTTTTTCTTATCGTCAGAAATGGTTTTATTGCCATTTTCCCTTTGCTCAAACTTTTGATCCTGTGTTGTTTTGACTGGAGTGGAAGGTGTTTGAGCTGGAGTGTTTCTTGCAGGAGTGCTTTTCCGAGGAGCGGCAGGCGCAGTATTACCATCTTTCATTGTTAGAAAAATAGAATCCGCTCTTCTCTGTGCTTCTGCATTGATGAGAGAATCGTTCTGCATCATCAGTTCCGTTCTCATTTCCTCTACTCTTGCATTTACTGCGGAATCTATTTGCGCCTGATTATCGCCCGTATCTGCTGCTTCGTTCTGGCAAGATGCAAGGGTAAGAACTGTACCCGCGATTAATAAAAGTTGCTTTTTCATTTTTGGTTTTGATTTAATTACTGTGCAAATATGTAGCAATTGTTCGTATCGGCAAAGGAGAGGAAGATAGTAAACAAAAACCCGCGAAATAATTCACAGGCTTTTTGTCCCTACACTGTGTAGGGATGACAGGGCAGCATTTTAACCTCCGTTATTTAAAACATTTTGTCTTGATTTGATTAAGGCATCAATACTTGCGTGAGCATCTTTTTTCAATCTTCTTTCCTTAACAAGCGCCACGTTTTGTTTCAAATACAAGAAGACAAACTAATTTCCAGGGCGTTTTATGGGATGTGTATTTGCTGTCGTCGCCATTATGTTGCTCCAGTCTTTCGTAGGGATGTTCAGAATAACCCTTATAAAAACTGTCGTCCTTTAAACTTTGAATTATGTAAACGTAAAACGCCATAAAACAAAAAAGCTCCAGACTTTCTGAAGCTTTTGCGGACCGGACGGGACTCGAACCCGCGACCTCCGCCGTGACAGGGCGGCATTCTAACCAACTGAACTACCGATCCAACTATTTTAAAAGAGCATTTAAAAATTTCCCACTGAACCCATCCCTACACTGTGTAGGGATGACAGAGCGGCATTCTAACCAACTGAACTACCGAACCGTTTCCCTGAAGGGGACGCAAAGATAAAGACAAAACTTTCACAACAGCAAATCTCTTTCAGAAAAAATTTCAAACCTTACATTTGTAATCCTAAATAAAAATTGGATGCAGTTTCTTGATTTTGAAAAGCCGCTTGAGGAATTATATGGGCAGATGAGCAAGCTTAAAGAAGTGCATGCCAAAAACCATCAGGTGGATGCTGCTAAAGCCATCGGAGAGTTGGAAGAAGCAATAGAAATTACAAGAGCACAAATTTATCAAAACCTTACTCCCTGGCAGCGGGTGCAGCTCAGCCGACATCCTGAAAGACCCTACACACTTTACTACATCGAAAAAATCTTCAGCAATTTTACTGAACTATATGGCGACCGGCAGGTGAGGGATGATAAGGCAATGATTGGTGGTATGGCAGAACTTAATGGTATGCCGGTAATGGTAATGGGCCAGCAAAAAGGTATAAATACTAAAATGCGCCAAATGCGCAACTTCGGCATGGCAAACCCAGAAGGGTATCGCAAGGCCCTGCGGTTGATGAAGATGGCTGAGAAATTCAATCGTCCGGTTATTACGCTCATAGATACTCCTGGGGCATATCCTGGGCTTGAAGCAGAGGAACGTGGGCAAGGTGAGGCAATTGCACGCAATCTGTTTGAGATGGTCAACCTGAAAGTGCCCGTCATTTGTGTTATCATTGGTGAAGGCGCATCGGGCGGTGCTTTAGGAATCGGAATTGGGGATAAAGTTGCTATGCTTGAAAACACATGGTACACGGTAATTTCTCCGGAATCATGTTCTTCAATTTTATGGCGTAGCTGGAATTTTAAGGAACAAGCCGCAGAACAACTGAAACTTACTTCCGAAGACATGAGCCAGTTTGGATTGGTAGATGACGTGATAAAGGAACCTTTAGGTGGCGCTCATGCAAGGCCTGAAGAAATGGCAATGATTGTGAAAGAATATTTGTTGCAATCGCTGGCAGCGCTTTTACCCCTGAGTGCCGAAGAACGCACCAATCAGCGGATAGAGAAATTTTCCAAAATGGGTTTTTACGAAGAAGCATAAAAATAGAATACAAACAAATCAAGAATGGCAAAACAATTCAGAGGTACTGGAGTGGCACTTATCACTCCGTTTAAAAAGGACAATACAATAGATTTCGAGGCGCTTGAAAAGCTGATAAACTATGTGATAAAAGACGGAGTAAATTATTTAGTGGCATTGGGAACCACTGCCGAAACACCTACGCTTACTAACGAAGAAAAGAAGGAAGTTTTAGCATTTATTGTAAAAGTAAATGCAGAGCGGGTACCTGTGGTATGTGGCATTGGCGGCAACAATACATCGGAAGTGGTGGCGCAAATCAAAGACTTCGACTTATCAGGCGTAGAAGGGATTTTAAGTGTAGTTCCTTACTACAACAAGCCTTCGCAGGAAGGAATTTACCAGCATTTTAAATCAATTGCTGAAGCCACAGACAAGGCTATTATTCTCTATAATGTTCCGGGACGCACAGTTACAAACATTCTTCCTGAAACTGTAATCCGCCTCGCAAACGATTTTAAAAACATTGTTGCTATTAAGGAAGCAAGTGGCAATATGGGACAGATTATGGAACTCATCCAGAAAAAGCCAGGCAATTTTACCGTTCTTTCTGGTGATGATGATTTAGTGCTTTCTCAAATTGCAATCGGTATGGAAGGTGTAATTTCTGTAGCAGCCAACTGTTTTGCCAAAGATTTCACCTATCTCGTAAACGCCGCACTTGTAAACAAATTCGACAAAGCACGAGATATACACTATAAATTGCTTGATGGAATACACCTACTATTCACCGAGGGAAATCCGGCTGGCGTGAAGTGCATTTTGAGCAAAATGGAGATCGGTAGCAATAATCTTCGTTTACCTTTGGTTCCGGTTTCTGCAAGTACGGAAACTAAGCTTCAAGATTTTCTGAAGACTCTGTAAGCGCCTCACTTATTTTTAAACGGGAAGAAATTGAAAGCATTTTCAGTTTCTTTTTTCGTTTAAGCCTTGCTCACATCAGTGCACCACAACGTGCGTTTGCTTTATGATGCCCATTACAAAAACACTTTGCACATTACCGATGTTTTCGCTCTGGCTCAGTTTGTTTACGTGAAAATTGTAGTAGTCGTCCATGTTCTCGGCTATCACTTTTAGCATAAAATCAAATTCGCCGGAAATATTATAGCACTCTATCACCTCGTTTAAGGAAAGAATATGCTTGATAAATTTTGCGCCTGCCGATTTACTGTGTTGTTTCAGGCTTACATAGCATATTACCATCAACCCTTTTTTGATTTTTGAATAGTCCACCAAAGCAGCATATTGCTTTATAACTCCGGTATTTTCCATCCATTTTATTCTTTCATGCACAGGCGTTGTGCTTAAATGTACTTTTTCGGAAATTTCCTTTACTGTTATCCGTGCATTCTGTTGCAACAGTGCCAGTATCGCAAGGTCTTTAGAGTCTAATGAAACGGTTTCATTAGCGCTTTGTTCTTTTTTTGCAGTGTTTGGCATAGAGGAATAGCTTTTTATCCTGCAAAGCTGTAGTTTTTTTAAGTATTATTCTAAAAAATGGATTGCTGACTGTTGCTTTATCCTGCCAGCTTATCTTTGCCAATAAATAATCTAAAAATGTCAACAACTACTCGTAGTCAAATAGACTTGAAACTTCCGTACAAAGTAAAGGACATGAGCCTTGCAGAATGGGGTCGTAAAGAAATTAAATTGGCAGAAGCGGAAATGCCGGGATTGATGGCTATCCGTGCTGAATATGGTCCATCGCTACCACTAAAGAATGCGCGCATTGCAGGTTGTCTACACATGACTATTCAGACGGCGGTACTGATTGAAACATTGGTAGCACTCGGCGCTGAAGTTCGCTGGAGTTCCTGTAACATTTTTTCTACGCAAGATCATGCTGCGGCTGCAATTGCTGCTGCGGGGATTGGTGTATTTGCATGGAAAGGACAAACACAGGCAGAGGCAGACTGGTGTATTGAGCAAACTTTGTTTTTCGGTAGTGAAGACCGTCCGCTGAATATGATACTGGACGATGGCGGAGACCTTACCAATATCGTGTTCGATAATTATACAGAGCTTGTTCAGCACATTAAGGGACTTAGTGAAGAAACAACCACAGGTGTTCACCGTCTTTATGAAAGAATGGCTAAAGGAACGTTGCCAATTCCTGCAATCAACGTAAACGATTCAGTGACCAAATCTAAGTTCGATAATAAGTACGGTTGCCAGGAGTCTTTGGTTGATGCAATTCGTCGTGCTACTGATGTAATGATGGCTGGTAAAGTTGCAGTTGTAGGTGGTTATGGCGATGTAGGAAAAGGTTCTGCATTGTCTCTTCGTGGCGCAGGTGCTCGCGTAATCGTTACTGAAATAGATCCAATCTGTGCTTTGCAGGCTGCGATGGACGGTTTTGAAGTGAAGAAAATGGTAGATGCTGTGAAAGAAGCTGACATCATTGTTACTGCTTCAGGCTGCCGCGACCTGATCACTGAAAAGCATTTCCGTTTGATGAAGGACAAAGCAATCGTTTGTAACATCGGTCACTTCGATATCGAAATTGATGTTGCATGGCTGAACGACAACTACGGACAAACAAAAGATACCATCAAGCCACAGGTTGATATGTACACCATCGATGGTAAAGACATCATTCTCCTTGCTGAAGGACGTCTGGTAAATCTTGGTTGTGCTACCGGCCATCCAAGTTTTGTAATGAGTAATTCATTCTCTAATCAGACGCTTGCTCAGATAGAACTTTGGAATAATCACGCTAACTACGAGAATAAGGTTTATGTACTTCCTAAACATCTTGATGAGAAGGTAGCGCGTTTGCACCTTGCTAAGATCGGAGTGGAACTGGAAGAGTTGACGGATGACCAATCAAGCTATCTCGGTATTCCGAAGAATGGTCCGTTTAAGGCTGATCATTACAGATACTAAAAATCAATTTAGCTAAAAATTAAAAGGGCTGATCGCAAGATTAGCCCTTTACCTTTAATGTAAAGCAAGATGAAAAACAGGTGAACTCAGTGCTGGATAATTATTCTTTGGGTGATTACTTGTTCATTCCTCAAAGTGATTCTTACAACGTAAACGCCTGGAGGTAGGTCACCCACATTCAATTGGGTTATGTCTCCTTTTGCTTTCAATACATTCTGTCCCCAAGCGCTGATGATGTCAATACTTTGTAACATAGTTTTGTCCTTCAAGTTCACATAAAGCTTATCATATGACGGATTGGGCGATAAGCTTATTTCACTAGTTGTGAAATCCTTTACTGCTACCGAAATGCCACCATTATTACAGCTACCTGCAATTAATTTGATCTCATTGAGTTCATCAGAGTAGCAGCGCATTGCACTGGCAGTTTGAAAATTTTCTGACAAAACTGACACACAATTTGTTTGCGACACACACAGAGGTATTAACCCGCTATACACGGCTCCAATCTTCTGAGCGTAAGCGCCCACTAAAGATGAACCCCAGTTTAGTTCTATCTGATTGTTCCTTGTAAAACTTCTGGTGAAGTAAGTCTTAAGTTGTGCTGTGTCATGGGTTACAGTTCGAATCGAATCAATCACAAAACAGAACATGCTATCACCCATATTTCCTGTATAAAATGCACCACCGCCTGCATGTAGCAGAGGCAAACAAACACTGTCGCCTTCATTTACATTGAAAACATACAAGGGTGTAAAGCGGTTGAATACAGGATTGAAAACAAAAGTTGTATCTGTGGTGGTATGGATATACAATGAAGGAAGATCATCCACCCTCAAACCATATCCAAATTCAGGTTGTTTTACAAGCGCTTCTTGCCGTATTTTTTTTGCTGTGCGATTTTGAATCAAGGTATCGCCTGTTACATACGAATGAAATGATCCGTATGTCATAGAATGATACCAGTGAGAACTGTCGGAAACCACAAAATTTTGCGCATAAGAAATCTTAGAAAACACAAGGATGGCTGCAAAGAGTAGTATTCTTTTCATAAAAAAGTTTTCTTTAAAGTTGAGAAAGGCCCTACAACAGGATTGTCATTGCAAAGTATAAACCCTCACAGGTTTCAAAAACCTGTGAGGGTTGCTTTAGCCATTTCAACTCCAGACGCTAATAATCGTCCATGTCAGGAAAACAATAAATTTAGTCTTTGAAAATGACGCTAAAACGACTCGCCATTTTTTTAGCCCTGAAAGGGCGTAATACGCGAACACAGGGTGTAGCCCTGTGAACTATAAATACCAATACGCACCCAGCATAACTAATATCCCCACGATATATCCCAGCCAAATTTCTGCGGGATAATGAGCGCCTAAAATCATGCGTGCGGTACCAATAATTCCGGCTATAACGAGAGCAATGAAAAAAGGTAAAGCCAGGTTTATGGGACTTGTAAACATCAGCACGAGTAGAATACCGAGCATACTTCCGGCCGCAGCCGTGTGCATACTGATTTTCACAAAAATGTTGATCATAAAAATGGCAATCACTCCCCAAAAACTGCCAAGAGATAAAACGTGCAGCAATTCTGGGTACTGCTTGTTACCGACAACCATATTTATCCAGAAATAGCACATCATTGTACCAATAAGTGGTATGATCCTGTCTTTCGAAGTTCTAAGATGAACACTATCTATGAAACCAACCGCCTTTGTCAACAAGGTTATTATTATTGGGAAAAATGCAGTACTTATAAAGAACTGCATCGTGATCAATTTTAAATTCTTTGAAGATATTCCGGCAAAAGTTGTCGGTGCGAGCCTGTAAAGAACGATAGTCATTACCGTAGGCATAAACACCGGGTGAAATACATAGCTCGCTATCGTGGCAAGTATTCTTAATCCTTTGGGGTGTGGTTTTCCTTCTTTTGCAGGTTCTATTGTGTGAATCTCGCTCATCGTTTATCCTTCCAGGTTTGGTGATAGCCATTTGGTCATCTCTTCAAGATTCATCTTCTTTCGTTTTGTATAATCCTCCAGTTGATCCTGCATTATTTTGCCTACGCCGAAATAGGTGCTTTGCGGATGTGAAAAATACCAGCCACACACCGATGCCGCAGGATACATTGCCAGCGATTCGGTAAGTTGAATGCCTGCGTTTTGGGTTGCATTTAAAAGATCGAATAACTTGTATTTTTCTGTGTGATCCGGACAAGCAGGATAACCAGGAGCGGGACGGATACCCTGATACTTTTCTTTAACCAATTCTTCAGTCGTCAAACTTTCATCTTTAACATAGCCCCAAAACTCTGTGCGAGTACGCTTATGCAACACTTCTGCAAAAGCCTCCGCAAGTCTGTCTGCCATTGCCTGCAACATGATCTTGTTATAGTCATCATGCTGCTCAATAAATCTTTGTAAATGCGGTTCTATGCCGTGAATACTTACGGCAAATGCGCCAATGTAATCCGCCCCCTCCCGACCTTCCCCGACGGGGGAGGAGTGTGGTTTAATAAAATCTGCAAGTGAAAAGCTGGGCTGGTCTGCTGCTTTTTTAATTTGCTGACGTAAACTTTCCAACTTCAACTTATTGCCTTCTTTATCTTTTACAACGATCGTATCAGGAGCTATTTTCTCCGCTTCCCAAAAACCAACCACACCCTTTGCCGTAAGCCATTTTTCTTTGATTATTTTATCGAGCAATGCGTTCGCATCATTAAATAATTTCGTTGCCTCGACACCTACATTTTCGTCCTTCAAAATGTCAGGATATTTTCCGCGCATCTCCCACGCAATGAAAAAAGGTCCCCAATCTATGTATTGCCTTATTTCATTAAGATCGTAGTCTTCAAAGACTTTGGTTCCGGTAAAAGTTGGCTTTGGTGGAGTGTAATTATCCCATTCAATTTTTACGGTGTTCTTTTGCGCCTCTTCGAATGAAATGTATTGTTTTATTGTTTTCTTCTTATCGAAGTCCTCCCGCAGCTTTTCATACTCTTTGATAGTGGCGTTGAGGAAACTTTCTTTTTGTTCCTTGTTTAATAAGCTTCCTACAGTTGTTACGCTTCGGCTTGCATCCAGCACATACACTACACCATTATCATAGTTCGGTGCAATTTTTACGGCAGTGTGCATCCGCGATGTAGTGGCACCACCAATTAATAAAGGTTGTGTCATCCCTCTGCGTTTCATCTCCTTTGCTACGTGTACCATCTCATCAAGCGAAGGCGTGATTAATCCACTTAGCCCAATAATATCAGCATTTTCTCTTTGAGCAGCTTCAAGAATTTTATCAGCAGGTACCATAACACCAAGGTCAATGATGTCATATCCATTACAACCCAGCACTACGCCAACTATATTTTTTCCAATGTCATGCACATCGCCTTTTACAGTTGCAAGTAAAATTTTTGCCGCACCTGCACCTTCTTCATTCAATGTTCCGGCAGCTTCGTGCGCCAGACGGCGTTTTTCTTTTTCTGCTTCGATATAAGGAGTGAGTACAGCCACGCTTTTTTTCATCACGCGGGCACTTTTCACAACCTGTGGCAAAAACATTTTTCCGCTGCCAAACAGATCGCCTACTACGTTCATGCCTGCCATTAAAGGGCCTTCAATTACATCAAGCGGTTTCGGATATTGTTGCCTTGCTTCTTCCGTGTCTTGTTCTATAAAATCAGTAATGCCATTTACAAGTGCGTGTTTCAATCTTTCTTCTACGGTAGTGAGGCGCCAGGCATCGTCCTTTTTTTCTTCTTTCCCTTTTGCTTTTACGGTTTCCGCAAAAGTTACCAGACGTTCTGTGGCATCAGGTCTCCTGTTCAATACTACATCTTCGCAAAGCTCCCGTAGCTGTGGTTCAATCTCATCATACACCTGCAACTGACCTGCGTTGACAATACCCATATCCATTCCCGCCTTGATAGCGTGGTATAAAAACACTGCATGTATGGCTTCCCGTACAGGGTCATTTCCACGAAAAGAAAATGAAACGTTACTTACGCCTCCACTCACTTTTGTCAACGGCATTTTTTCTTTGATGATGCGCGTTGCTTCTATAAAATCTACCGCATAATTATTGTGTTCTTCAATGCCGGTTGCAATGGCAAAGATGTTTGGATCGAAGATTATTTCTTGCGGTTTAAAACCTACTTGTTGCGTAAGAATGTGATAAGCTTTTTCGCAAATGTCTATGCGCCTTTGAAGTGTATCAGCTTGCCCGTTTTCATCGAAAGCCATAACGATAACCGAAGCGCCATAGGCTTTACAAGTATATGCCTGCTCAATAAATTTTTCTTCCCCTTCTTTCATGGAGATAGAATTAACGATACACTTTCCTTGCACACATTTTAGCCCCGCTTCAATTATTGAAAATTTTGAAGAATCAATCATCACCGGGATTTTCGCAATGTCTGGTTCGCTTTGTAGCAGATTTAAGAACGTGGTCATTGCTTTCTCTCCATCAAGCAGAGCATCGTCCATATTTACATCGAGTACCTGCGCGCCACCTTCCACCTGCTGGCGTGCAACGGAGAGCGCCTCTTCATATTTATTGTCGCGTATAAGACGTGCAAATTTTTTGGAACCGGTTACGTTAGTGCGCTCGCCTATGTTAACGAAATTAGTTTCAGGACGGACTACAAGTGGCTCTAAGCCGCTGAGGCGAAGGAATGGTTGGATAGCAGACATGTGTGATTTGATAAGCTTCTAAACAGTGGCGCAAAGGTATAGAGTTAACGAGATTTTGAGTCTATACATTTCCTTCCTTGAAAATCAAAAATCAGATTTTTGATTTTCAAGGAAGTTATAATTTGGGTAAGTACTTAGATAGAAATGTGCGGACATTACAAATAATAATCCCATCCTTGGTTTTATATTCATCAATGTCTGGTACCACCACAAAATTTTTTTTCGTGCCTAAATCAGTTATGCTTTGCAAATTTCCCTTGCTGAGAGAGGGCGCATTATTTAGCTTAACTTCAATACATGCAACCGGCTGGCTACCTTTTGCCAAAACCATATCACATTCTGCACCTGCTTGAGTCCGGTAATAATACAGGCTAAAATTGGCAGGTAATAACTGCTTTACTTGTTCTACAACATACCCTTCCCACGAAGAGCCAACCACCGGATGCCCCTTTAGAGACAGCATGTTTTGCACATGACTTAAGTAATGGAGTAACCCGCTATCACGTATATATATTTTGGGTGCTTTCACGAGTCGCTTTCGTGTATTGAAATGAAACGGCTGTAGCCTGTGAATCAGAAAAGCACCTTCTAAAAAATCAACATAACGATTTACGGTGGGTGCAGATATGCCCAACGACCTTCCAATCATTTCTGCATTCCAAACCGATCCGTTCACATGAGCCAGCATACTCAAAAGACGGGACAGGATATTACTGGTAAGCGATACTCCAAATAAAGCGCTCAAATCTCTTTCCACATAGCTTCTTGCAAACGACGCAATCCATTCAAAGGCAATTTTATCAGTACGGGCAAGTAGCGACATGGGAAAACCCCCACGTAGCCAGTGCCTGTTGCGCGAGATTTTTTCGGGTAATTCAAGCAAATTGACTGGCGATAATTCTCTGTAAGAAATTCTTCCCGTCAATGATTCTGATACTCCTTTTACCAATTCAGGCGAAGCGCTTCCAAGCAGGATAAATCTCCCGCTCTTTCTGTCTGCATCAATCACTGATCTCAATACCGAAAACAACGAAGGGATGGTTTGAACTTCATCTATGATAACACACTTGTTTTTATTGTCCGTAAGAAAGGTATATGGATCGGCAAGTTTTCTTACATCCAGTGGATTTTCGAGATCCAGATAAAGGCATTCTTTTTTTTGAATTGCTCCCAGTTGCTTTGCAAGGGTAGTTTTGCCAACCTGCCTCGCACCAAGTATAGCCACTGCGGGCGAATGCCGCATCAGTATTGCAATTTCGGGTTGTAACATGCGTTGAATCACAATGCAAACCTAAATGTTCATCCTTGAAAATCCAAAATGAGATTTTTGATTTTCAAGGATGGTTAAAAGTGGTTTTGCTACTAATTGCTTATTAAAATGAGAAATTGCGCTTCCGTAAGAATATTCACAGTGCCTAGTTTTTTTGCCTTTTCTAATTTTGATCCTGCATCTTCTCCTACTATCAAAAAATTGAGTTTGCTGCTTACGCCACTTACTATGGTGCCACCTTTTTCTTCAACCATTGCTTCTGCTTCGCTCCGCTTAAGTTGAGTAAGCGTACCAGTGAATAAGAACGCTTTTCCCGACAACGCACCACTCTCGTTCTTTTGCTTTTTGTGAAGGTTGGAAAGATTGACACCTGCAAGTTCCAATTCGTCGAGCATGTGACGATTTTCAGCAAGTCTAAAAAAATCAGCAACAGTAGAAGCCACTTTTGGTCCCACATCTTCCAAAGTCATGTACTGCTCTTCGTTCCATTCATAAAATTCCTTAAGCTGATTAATAGCATTTGCAAGCGTTTTGGCCATAGTCTCACCTACATGGCGAATACCTAAACCATAAACTACACGGTTTAGTGGTTGCTGCTTCGAGTTTTCTATTGCGTTCTGAAGATTGGTGATTGATTTTTCGCCGAAGCCTTCGATGGTGCGAATCTTATTCCAATCAATTCTGTATAAACTCGGAATGTCTGAAATGATACCCAGGTCATAAAATTTCTTTACGTTTGCTCCGCCCATACCGCGAATGTCCATTGCATCTTTACTGCAAAAATGACTCAATCGCTCTACTACTTGTGAGGGGCAAGAAATATTGATGCAACGCCATACGGCTTCCTCCTGAGGTTTTTCCAAAGGTTGCTGACATGCAGGACAAACAGAAGGAAATACAATCGGTTGCTCGGTACCATCGCGCAGTTCTGAAAGTGGTTTTACGATGTAAGGGATCACATCGCCTGCTCTTTCTACAAGTACAACGTCTCCAATATGCAAATCTTTCTCCCGCACTATATCTTCATTAAAAAGTGAAACGGAGGTGACGGTAACACCACCAATTGGAACCGGATCAATCTTAGCTACGGGGGTAATTGTTCCTGTTCTTCCTACCTGAAATTCTACTCTGCGCAATTTGCTGGTGGCTTGTCTTGCTTTGAATTTATACGCTACAGCCCAACGTGGATGATGCGATGTCATTCCCATTTTTTCCTGCAAGTCGAAAGCGTTTACTTTAATCACGAGTCCGTCCACCTCATAAGGAAGATCATCGCGACGTGCTTCAAATTCATTACAAAACGCTATCACTTCATCTATCGTCTTGAAGCGCTTCATTTCTTTTATCGGAGTGGGAAAACCCAGGTTGTATAGATATTGAAGAGACTCGTAGTGTCCATGCAGATTTGCAGGCATTGATTTTCCGGGTTCGAGTGTGTAGTCGCTAATGTGGTAAAGTATCGCAGAAAGTTTTCGCTTGCGTACTTCCTCAGCATCTAAAATGCGCAAAGTGCCGGAGGCCGCATTGCGTGGATTTGCCAGTGGCGACAAACCCTCTTTTGCACGTAGCTCATTAAACGCCGCAAATACATTTTTATGAATTACCACCTCGCCTCTGATTTCTATTTGATGAATGCCATCTTTTCCAAAAGTTGCAGAAAGCGGGATAGATTTTATCTGACGAATATTAGTGGTTATCTCTTCCCCCATAACGCCATCGCCACGGGTAGCACCCCGAAGTAATTTTCCATTTTCATAGATCAGCGAAATACTTGCTCCGTCATACTTAGGCTCAGCGCAATATTCGATCTCATTTGCCCCTGCATACTCCCTGCACTTACGATCCCAATCATAAAGATCTTCCGCATTGTAAGTGTTATCAAGACTAAGCATGGGAACAAGATGCGCAACCGGCGGAAATTTTTCACTCAATCCTTTTGCAATTCGTTGTGTTGGCGAATCAGCAGTTATTTGCTCAGGAAATTTTTCTTCGAATGTTTTTAGATTTTGGAAAAGAGCATCATACTCCGAGTCTGAAAATACAGGTTCATTTTGCACATAGTATTTCCAGTCGGCGTAGTTTATCGTTTCCCGGAGTTGTTCGATTATTTCTTCAATATTTTCGCTTGCAGAAAGGAGTAATGCTTTTCCCTGATTGTATAAATGCTTCTCTTGTTCGGCAGTGTACATGCCGCTAAGATAAGTATCAGTCAACTATGTGTTCCCACCCCCCGGCACCTTCGCGTATCAGTTCTGGTTCGCCGCTTGTGCAGTCAATAACAGTAGAGGCGATTATTCCACCAATGCCGCCATCAATTACTATATCTACTTGTTTTTCGAAAAGGT
>ENA-UOUJ01000708-UOUJ01000708.1-activated-sludge-metagenome-genome-assembly--contig:-NODE-708-length-20398-cov-8.871700_pt1 | contig 20398 bp, 16 predicted proteins | sample MGYA00249839_ERZ747224 | MGnify/ENA primary metagenome ERZ747224 (study PRJEB28782, sample SAMN03220277) | activated sludge metagenome | biome: wastewater; feature: sewage sludge; material...
GCACCTCGTCGAAGCGGCCCGACTTGTAATACTCGGTGGCGCTCGCGAACTCGTAATCGAAACCAAACGTATCGAGGAAGCGGCGGAGCATGGCGTTGTTGTGATCGCCGAAGCTCTTGTAGTCGCCGCCGAAGGGGTTTGGTACGGAGGTGAGCGGAAGCTGGAGATAGGGCTCCAGCGCCGCGCGGTCCGGCACGTTGTCGGGCACCTTGCGCATGCCGTCCATGTCGTCGGAGAAGCAGAGCAGGCGCGTCTTGATCTTGCCGCCGGTCAGGATCGTGAAGGCATGGCGGACCATCGTCGTGCGCGCGACCTCGCCGAAGGTGCCGATGTGCGGCAGACCCGACGGCCCGTAGCCCGTCTCGAACAGAACCGTCTTGTCCGCGCCGCCCTTGCTCTTTTCGAGGCGCGCGACGAGCCGGCGCGCTTCTTCGAAAGGCCAGGCCTTGGCGTCACCGAGCGCTTCGGCGAGGGCGGGATCGAGGGCTGTGTCGGACATGAGATCGGGCTTTCGGCAACGGCAAATCAGGGCGAGGCCGCAACCTATGAGGCCGGGTGAGGCCCGTCAATTGCGGGGCCTGCCGCGCTGCCGCTCAAGGACTTCGACGGTCGATAGCTGGCTCACGCCGCCGTCTGGGCCGGGTCCGCTTTACGGCGAGGACGGAACAGGCGGCGCAGCATGAGCAGCACCACAATCACCGCGAATCCCAGGCCGACGACGGGAAGCGGGTGCTTTTCCCAGAGCAGGATCGGAGAGACTTGCCCCTCCCACGCGGCATTGGCATCGGCAAGGATCGCGTTCGGCCCGCCGCTGCCCTCGCGCAGCATCATATCGACGGCGCGAGCCTGATCGCGGCTCGCGATCAGTCCGTCGCGGACGCGCGACGAGGCGAGGCGCTGCATCTTGCCCGGGGTCGCGGCCACCACCTTCAGGATGCGGTCGCGCGGCTCCGGATCGAGCCCCACGAGATAGCGCGAGAGCGTGTCGAGCTCGGCTTCCGAGAAGCTGCGCGCGAGCCGGCGCAGGTCTGCGGCCGGAAGCCCGAACAGGCGCTCGCGCGCGGCCGGCTCGAGCGCCGCAAGGCGGCCGATCGCCATTGGATCGTCGAGCGCCAGGAGTTGCGTGAGCGTGGCGCGCGTGAAGCCTGCGTGGTCGGCACGTTTGTAAACGCCGTGCTCGATCACGGCGGGCAGCCGGTCGCCGGCAAGCTGGGACCAGCCGAGCGCGGCATCGATGGAGCGCGTGTCGCGCGCGATGACCATCGCCGGCTCGGGCAGGAAACGGACCGCCTCGTTCAAGGACCCATCGCCCAGGCGGCGCAGCACGCCCGGCTCTCCGCCGGACGCCAAGACAAGCGCCATCACCTCGTCGAGGCGGGCGAGTTGCGCCGGCTGGACGGTATCGAGGAACGCGCGGAACTCCTCGTTGCGCGCGGCCAAGTCGAGCGCCTGGCGGTGGGCGTTGCGGAAACTCTGCCAGATCTCGATGACGCGATCAGCCGACTTGGAGGCGATCTCGGGGAGATGCTTCGTGATCTGCTCGTCGAACGTCTTGGCCAGCTCTTCCTTGACCATGTTCTTGGTCGTCTCCGACTTCATCTCTTCGGAGATGATCGGCAGGACGCCTTTGCGGAGCTCCCAGATGTCTTTTGCGATCAGCACCACGCCGACACCGCCCGCCGCCACGGAGACGAGGCGCGCAAGGATTGAGCCCGCGAGCCTTTGGCCGATGCGCGCCGTGAGGTTGGCGAGCTGCCGGCGCATGAGCACGAGCGCGGCACCCGCGATGCCTTCGCCCGATTGCTGAATGACGGCACCCGAAGAGACTGTCGCGCGGCCGGCGACGGTGTCGAGACCGAAATCGCGCTCCACGTCGCGCGAGACGACACCCGCAACGGTCGAGCCGTAGCGCTGTCCGAGGAACGCGCGCATGCATTCGACCGCGGGGCCGGCCGCGTCCTGCAGCGCGCCTTCGAGTGCGCGGCCGACCTCCTGCCCCACGCCCGTCGCCAGGTTTTCGACGGCAACGCGCATCGGCTCCGACTGATAGACGCGCTCGGCGACGTCGGCGGCCATCTTCTGCGCCTTCTCCGTGTCGATCAGGGATTGCGCGAGCCCCGCCCAACTCGTCTCGCTGCGGACCTCCTCGATGGCGAGGTCGACGCGTTTCGCAAGGAGGTCGTCCATGCCGGCGCGGCGCCATTCGCGGTCGACCGTGGCCCGATAGTCCACCGTCTTGACGCCCGCCTGCAGAGCTTTGAGCGACAGGGCCTCAATGGCCTTGCGGAAACCGGCCTCGTCGGCCGTCTGGCAGGCTTCGTAGTCGGCCCGGGTCATGGGAGGCGCGGCCGCCAGCGCAGGCTGGAGACACGGCGCGGTCATCGCAACGACGAGCAACGCCGAGACAGCGGGGCGCAGGACACAGGACAACAGTCGTCAACTCCACTGGCCCCCGGCTCTCCTTGCACGGAAAGCTACGGCGCCGATCCGAAATTTACTATACGCGCAGGTAACCTAGTGGCCAGTGACTTTTCGGACATCCTGGACGGGGCGGGCCCAGGCATCGTTCCGCTGTTCCCGGACCGTGTCTCAAGGCCCCACCAAGCGCCTGGACGTTGCACAACCCCCGTGACGGGTGAGATCTTTTATTATCACGCCTCGCGGGGTGGTGCGACAATCTGGCCACGAAAGCGCGGATCGCGAACTCATCCCCGGGCTATCGCTCGGAACGATCATGGGGTTCTTCGCATCGCCGTCTCCTCCCTCCCGAGGCCAACCGTGGTTTTGCCGCAGCACACGTCACATTTCCGCCGCACCGACCCTCGAAACCGACGCGCATCAACAGGCGAAATCAAGCCTGCGGAACACCTCGCGGCGACCTCTTGTTTACCTTGCGACCGATAGCCCCATAGGCAAGTCCGACGCGAGAGTTGCAGGTAGGGGCCTTGAGGACGGCAGTGCGGACGAAGCCCTTCTCATGGTCGCGGCACCGATGGTGTCGAGCGACGGATCACGGGCACCAAGCTCCGGCCGTGCAGCGGATTTTTCCGCCTGCCGAGACGATCGCGATCTTCACCCTCACACGGGTGCGCATACGTTTCGTAGGCCGGCACGACGCCAAAAAAATAACGACGCGGAGAGGCAACCAAGGACGCAACGATCCTGAGACCTGCTGAGAGGACGCCTTTTGAACACTTGGCATTTCCTTCTCAATCGGGTTTATTCTTCTTGGCGCGTAATAGCGAGTTAACCTAACAGCATGAGCAAGAACGAAAAAATCAATGCCTACCGTGGCAGTCTCCTCATTCCCGGTGGCAAAGTTGGCGTGCTTTTGGTGCATAGCCTCGGCGGCAACCCCATCGAGTTGAGGTTCGTCGCCCAGGGTCTCGCGCGACAGGGTTATACGGTTTATTGCCCCCTCGTTCCCGGCCTCGGTGGCGGCACCGATCCTTCCGGCCTGTCGTCCTGGCAGGACTGGTATCAGGCGATCGAAGAGGCGCACGACGAACTCAAGGCCCATTGCGATGTCGTGGTGGTCGGCGGTCTCTCGGCCGGCTCGGTGCTCGCTCTCAGGCTTGCGCGTGAGCGCGCCGACGATGTTCACGGCCTCGTTCTGTTTGCACCGACGATGAAGCCGAACGGCTGGGCCATCCCGCTGCGCTTCAATCTCTTCCGGCTCGTAAGACATAAGTGGATCGCATCCCTGATGCGCTTCAAGCAGCGCGCGCCCTACGGCATCAAGGACGAGCGCATTCGCAATTTCGTCATCGACTCCTTCAAGAGCGAGGGACGGCCGCTGGAAGATCTGTTCAGCCGCGGCGGTGGATTGGTGTGGGAGTTCATGTCGCTTGCACGCGATGTGAAGCGCCGGCTCGGAGAAATCTCGCAGCAGGCCGTCGTGTTCCATCCGCGTCACGACGACCAGAGCGACATCTCGAATGCGTTCAAGCTCCAGCGCAAACTGGCCGGGCCCGTCGACGTCACGGTGCTCGACGACAGCTATCACATGGTGACGCTCGACCGGCAGCGCTCGGTCGTCGTCGACCGCACGGTGGAGTTCGTGGTGCGTCTCACGCAGCGCCTCGAAGAAAAGGCTGCGGTCTCGCGCTTCCTCAAGGGCAACGGCGTCGCCGAGTAGGCAGCTCGCTTCCGCTTCCTCACGCGCAACCGCATCGAAAAAGGCCGGGCAAACGCCCGGCCTTTTTCGTGGTGTCTTCGAAACGACGCGGCGCCAGCGTTAGGCGGGCGGCAGACCGTCGCAAGCCTGCACTTCCGGCCCGGCCCTGCGCCAGGTGAAGGACTTCCCCATCATCTTCACGCCGAGATAGCCGGTGACGACGAGCTGGTCGGGCGCGGCGAGCTTCAGCGCGACACTGTAGGACTTTCCGGCCTTGGGATCGTAGATCCAGCCGCCGTCGAAGGTGCCGTCTCGCATCAGCCCCAGGTTGCCGATGACGGGTAAGCCGCAGATCGGACGGTTCTGCAGCTCGGGCTTGGGGTTGTAGCGATCGTGCTTGGGCGCGCCGTCGGCGGCCATCGGCTCCTTGAGCCACGCAATGCGCCCGCACAGGCGATTGGGATCGTCGGCGCAAATGTAGATCTCGACGGCACCGTCGCCGGAATCGTCATACCAGAGGCCGAGCTCTGGGCGAGCATGGCTCGCGGTGGACAGGGCAACCAATCCAACGACGGCTGCCGGGAGGAGCCGCGCTGCAAAGCCCGCAAGGGCGAACGTTCTTTCGATCATGAAGGAACCCGATGGTTCGGGCGTGACCGCGTCACAGCCCAGTTTCGTGCTGTTTTTCAACGCACCCTGCGCCGCGGGCTGGCCGCGGTGTCTCATCGTCGCAGGATCTCGACTCTGCAACCAAAAACGGCGAAAACACGGAACGTAACGTTATCAGTACGTTATTAGCCATGCGCCGAAGGACATCAAGAGGCAAGGCGAAGACTTACCATCTTTCTGCCCCGGCCCTTTGATTTGAATGCGGCCGCGCTAGAAGGGTAGTGTGAGCCCGGACCATAACCTATATTCCGGCTCACGAGACGTACCTGTACCAGCGCTTGGAAAGCGGGCGCACTTTACGGGCCTCGACTGAGGCCGATGCGCCCGGCGGGCCTGACCCGACATTCACGTCCACGTATCCGTCAACCCGATCGGTTGCTGAGAAGATGATCCTCACGCTTGCGTTCCGTAATCTTTTCCATGACCGAATCCGGCTTGCCGTCACGCTGGTCGGCATCCTGTTTTCCATCGTCCTCGTCGCCATTCAGCTCGGGATGTATCTCGGCTCGAGCCGCATGATCACGGACATGATCGAGCGCTCCAACGGAGAACTCTGGATCACCGCGTTCGATGCCAAGAGCTTCGAGGAAGGCGGCATCCTTCTCACCTCGCGCGAACGCCATCAGGCGCTGGCCACGCCGGGCGTCCAGGCCGTCGTCCCGCTCGTGGTGTCGTTCGCCGAATGGCGCAAGGCCGAGGGCGGCTCGACCCGCGTCGTCGTCGTCGGGACGGATGCGGAAGACGGCGGGCTCGCGCCGTGGTCGCTGGTCGACGGAACGTGGCAGGACATCAAATCCCCCGACGCGGTCTCCGCCGACGACACCTACTTCCGCGAACTCGGCATCGACGGCATCGGCGACACGGCGCAGATCGGTACGGGGCGCGTGAAGGTGAAGGCGCTGACGCACCGCATCCGCTCGTTCACGCAGTCGCCCTACGTGTTCACGCCGCTTCAGCGCGCGCGCAACCTGCTCGGCGTCGACGGCGACAGGGCCTCGTTCTACCTCGTGCAGCTTACGCCCGGCACGAACGTGGAAGCCGTGCGCCAGGAGCTTCTGAAGCGGCTCGACGGCGCGGAAGTGCTCAGCAAGGAAGAGTTCCACGAGCGGAGCCTCAGCCAGTGGCTGTTCCGCACCGGCGCGGGACTTGCGCTCATCGGCGGCGCGCTGCTCGGCATTCTCGTCGGCACGGTGATCGTGGCGCAGACGCTCTATTCGAGCACGAAAGACCATCTCAACGAGTTCGCCACGCTGCGCGCGCTCGGCTCGTCCTCGGGGTATATCTACAAGGTCATCCTGGCGCAGGCCGGGCTTTCGGCCGTGATCGGCTACGTGCTCGGTATCCTCATCTCGCTCGGAATTCTCTACATCAGCCGCAACACGCCGCTACCTCTCGTGATGACGCCGGGGCTCGCGGTGGCACTGCTCGGTCTCACGCTCTTCATGTCGGGCGTGTCCGCCATCTCGGCGATCATGAAGGTCACCCGCATCGATCCAGCCACGGTATTCAGCAGATGACGAAAAACACGCCCGTCCTCGAATGCGAAAACGTGGTCAAGGAGCTCGGAAAAGGGGCCGGCAAGGTCGTCGCCCTCAAGGGGGTGAACCTCGCCCTCACCAAAGGCGAGCTGACGCTGCTGATGGGCCCTTCCGGCAGCGGAAAGACGACGCTGCTCTCGATCCTCGGCTGCATTCTCACCCCCACGTCCGGCATCGTGCGCGTGGCGGGCGAGTCGACCGAAGGCAAATCGGCCGAAGAGCTCGCGGACCTGCGCCGCAAGCACATCGGCTTCATCTTCCAGTCGTACAACCTGTTCCCGACGCTCTCGGCATTCGAGAATGTCCGCATCGCGCTCGACGTGATCGGCCAGAAGGGCTATCCGGCCGCGCGCCGCGCGGAGGAAGTTCTGCGCGATGTCGGGCTTGGGCACAGGCTCCGCAATTTCCCGTCCAACCTGTCGGGCGGTGAGCAGCAGCGCGTGGCAGTTGCCCGCGCGATCGCCGCTCAGCCCTCCGTCGTGCTCGCGGACGAGCCGACGGCGGCCCTCGACAGCGAGAACGGACATGCGGTCATGGCGCTGCTCGCGCGCGTTGCGAAAGAGCAGAACAGATGCGTTCTGGCCGTGACCCACGATCCCAGAACGCTTGGATACGCCGACCGCGTCGTGCGTATCGAAGACGGCCTAATCGTCGGAGAGGAGCGCAGGCCGCAGGGCCTCGACGCGCCCGAGATCACCGACCTGACCAAGAGGCGAAAAGCAAATGCGTAAGCTCGATCCTACCTTTTACACCGTGGCGATGGCCGCCCTGCTCGCCATCGCGGCGAGCGTCATCCTGAACCAGCTCGTCGGTGGCCAGGACAACGGCACGAACGCACAGAGGATCGCGGGCGGCACCGCGCACGCGGCCAACACCTCGACGCTCCGGCCCGTGTGGGCTGCGTCGGCGACCGGGCGTGTCGAGCCGCGGGAGGGCGAGGTGCGGATCGCGGCGGAAATTCCGGCGCGGATCGTGGAAGTCATCGCGGCCACCAACGACCGCGTGCACGCGGGCGACCTGCTCGTTCGGCTGGACAGCAGCGATCTCAATCAGAAGCTCATCGCGGCGGAGGCGGAGGCCGAGGTTCGCGTGCGCGAGCGGGACGAGGACGTCGAGGAAGCCGCCGCGACGGGCCCCGCGCTCGACCGGCGCAAGGCCGAGGACGCTCTCTTTGCGTCGGAGCGCGCGGGCTTCCGCGCGCTGATGGCGGCCGACGAAGTCTATCGCCAGTATCGGCGCGGCGAAGCGGACGCGGACGCGCTCACGAAAGCGCGCGAGGCGCTGGCCGAAGCCGAGAAGAAAGAGGGCGACGACCGGGCCGCGCTCGAAAAGCTCGCCGACGATGCGAACATGCCGCTTCCTACCCGGCTCGAGTCGTCGCTCACGATCGCGCGCACCGAGGTCGCCCAGGTGATCAACGCCATCGAAAAGACGCGCGTGCGCGCGCCGCAGGACGGCGCTGTTCTCAACGTGTGGGCCAAGGTGGGCGAGATGGCTGCACCCTCTCCCGACGCGGCGCTGCTGCTATTCGGCGATATTTCCAGTCTCCGCGTCCGCGCCGAGGTCGAGGAGCGCGACGTGACGCGCATCCGCATCGGCCAACGCGTCGTGGTGCGGGCGGATGCCTTCCCGGACCAGGAGTTCGAGGGCGTCGTCACGCAGGTCGCACCCGCGCTCGGCGCGCCCCGCATCACCTCGCGCGGCCCGCGCCGCCCCACGGACGTCGAGGTTCTCGAGGTCCTGATCGGTCTCGACGGGACGCCGCCGCTGCTTACCGGCATGCGCGTGGACGCCTTCTTCCGGCACGAGGCTGCCGCGGCCGCCACGCAGTAGACGACGCCGAGACACTCCGAACACACAGGCGCGAGGGATCATCTCCCTCGCGTTTTTTGTACGAACAGGACGCCGCGCGCTACTCCGCGGCTGCGGGGCGCGGCTGTGCGGGCGGAGATGGTGAAGCACCGTCGTCCGGCTCGTCTCGCGGTCCCACGAAGCGCCCGAAGAGGCGCCAGATGCCGCGTCCCACGTCATCCATGAGAACGAAGACAGCCGGCACGAAGACGAGGCTCAAGACCGTCGACGACAGGAGGCCGCCGATCACCGCAATCGCCATCGGCGCGCGGAACTCGCCGCCCGAATCCAGCGCGAGCGCAGACGGCAACATGCCGGCTGCCATGGCGATGGTGGTCATGATGATGGGGCGCGCGCGCTTGCGGCCGGCATCGACGATGGCTTCCCTGCGCTCGGTACCGCGTCGCATTTCCTCGATGCCGAAATCCACGAGCAGAATCGCGTTCTTGGTCACGATGCCCATCAGCATCAAGACGCCGATGACGACAGGCAGGCTGATGGTGTTGCCCGTGAGTGCGAGGCCGACGATGGCGCCGCCGATGGAGAGCGGCAGCGAGAACAGGATGGTGATCGGCTGCAGGAAGCTCGCGAACAGGAGCACGAGCACGGCATAGACCATCATGAGGCCCGCGGTCATCGCGGCGGCGAAACTTTCGAACACCTCGGCCATGATCTCGGCCGCGCCGAATTCGCGGATTTCGACACCCGGCGGCAAATCCTTCGCGGCCGGCAGCGCCATCACCGCGTTCACCGCGTCGCCGAGCGGCGTGCCCGGCACGAGGTCGGCGCCGAGCACGATGCGGCGCGTACGGTCATAGCGGTCAATGGCGGTTGGGCTCTGCCCGTAGCTGAACGTCGCGACGGCAGATAGCGGCACGGCGCCGCCCGATGCGGTCGCCACCTTCAGCTCTTCCAGGATCTGGCGATTTTCGCGTGCGCTTTCGCGCAACTGCACGCGGATCGGCACCTGCCGGTCGGCCACATCGAACTTCGCGAGGTTGGCGCCGATGTCGCCGATGGTGGCGATGCGCACGGCCTCCGAGATCGTTTCCGTTGTAATGCCGAGCTCGGCCGCGAGTTCGGAGCGCGGATAGATGCGCAGCTCCGGCCGGTCCAGCTCGGCGGTCGAAACGACGTTGGTGAGCTGGTTGAGGCGCTTTGCTTCGCTCGTCAGCTCCGCCGCGATCCGCGTCACGGCCTCGCCGTCGCGCCCCGTCACGACGAGCTGGAACTCCCGCTGGCCGTCGTCCTGCAGGAAGAAGTAACGGATGTCGGACAGGCCTGCGAGGTTGCGGCTCACTTCCTCTCGGATGGCGCCCTGAGACAGCACGCGCTGGCTGCGCGGCACGAGCGTGATGATCAGCGTTGCCTTTCGCACCTCCTCGCCGCTGCCGAGCAGCGTGCCGCCGAGCGCAAAGGCACTCTCGACATCCGGCCGTGCGGTGACGCGGCGTGCGATTTCGTCCAGCGTGCGTTCGGTGTCGGCGAGGCGCGAACCTGGCGGCAGCTCGACGCCGAGCAACATGCGCCCCGAATCCTCCGTCGGCATGAAGCCGGACGGTAGCAGGAAGAAGCTGCCGACGGAGCCGGCAAACACCAAGAGGCCGAGCATGACCGTCATGACGTAGTGGCGCACGGACCAGCGCACGAGGCGCGTGTAGGTCCGGAGCATCCAGCCTTCCTTCTCGGCGTGCGCGCTCGGGCGCATAAAGTAGGCGGACATCATCGGCGTGATGAGACGCGCGACGAGCAACGAGAAGAAGACCGCGGCCGACACGACGAGCCCGAACTGCTTGAAGTACTGCCCGGCGATGCCGCCCATGAACGACACGGGCGTGAAGACGGCGATGATAGTGAGCGTGGTGGCGATGACCGCGAGGCCGATCTCGTCCGCGCCTTCGAGGGCGGCGCGCCAGGCGGATTTCCCCTGATGGATGTGCCGGTCGATGTTCTCGATCTCGACGATGGCGTCGTCGACCAGGATGCCCGTGACGATGGTGACGGCGAGCAGGCTCACGAGATTGAGCGAGAAGTCCATGGCCGACATGGCCCAGAACGCCGGCACGATGGAGAGAGGCAGCGCAACGGCCGCGATGACGGTCGCGCGCATGTCGCGCAGGAACAGGAACACGACGATGACGGCCAGAACGGCGCCTTCGAGCAGCGTCTTCATGGTCGCTTCGTAAACGCCCATCGTGTAGTCGACAGTGTTGTCGATGCGCTGGAGCGAAACCTCGGGATAGCGGGCCGCGATCTCCTGCAGGCGCTCGGCCGCAGCCGCCGCGACGACGGTGTCGCTCGCGCCCTTCGCGCGGCTCACGGAAAACGCGACGATGAACTCGCCGTCGAGCTTCGCGAACGTGCGCGGCTCCGCAATCGAATCCGTCACCGTTCCAAGCTCGTCGAGCCGTACCTTGCGCCCGCCGGGAAGGGCCACCATGGTGGCCGCCAGCTCGCGCACCGTCACCTTGCTCGCAAGCGTGCGGATGGCCTGCTCTCGGCCTGCGATCTCGCCGCGTCCGCCGGCGAGATTGACGTTCGAGGCGCGGACCTGGGCGTTGACGTCACCCGCCGTCACACCGAACGACAGCAGGCGGTCGGGATCGAGGTCGATCCTGATCTCGCGCTCGACACCGCCCATGCGGCGCACCTCGGATACGCCGGGCACGCCCTGCAACAGGCGCGCAACCGTATCGTCCACGAACCAGGAGAGCTCCTCCGGCGTCATGCCCGGCGCGCGGGCCGCATACGTGACGATGGGGAGACCTTCCAGCTCGATGCGCGTTACCACGGGCTCTTCGATGGTGCGCGGCAGATCGGTGCGGATGCGCTGGACGGCGTCTTTCACGTCGTTCAGCGCGCGGTCGGAGTCGATCTCGAGGCGGAATTCGATGCTGGTGAGCGAGGAACCTTCGGTGACCGTCGACGTGATGTGCTTCACGCCGTTGACGCCGGACACGGCATCCTCGACGCGCTTCGTAACCTGCGTCTCGAGCTCGGTGGGCGCGGCACCCGCCTGATAGATGCGGACCTGAATGAGCGGGACGTCGATGTTCGGAAAGCGCGTGACCGGGAGGGCCTGGAACGCCTGCATGCCCAGCACCATGAGCACCAGGAACAGAACGATCGAGGGGACCGGATTTCGGATCGCCCACGCCGAGACGTTGAGGTTCATCGGCCAGCCTCGCTAAGCTTGCCCGGCGTCGCCTCATCCGGCTTCAAAGGCCGCACGGCATCGCCGTCACGCAGGAAGGTGCCGGATTTCTCGACGACAAGCTCGCCTTCGGCGACGCCGCTTTCGATCCCCACCATGCCTGCCGTCTCATGGCCCGTCTTGACGCTACGCGTTGCGACCTGGCCGTCCACCACGACCTGCACGGTCGGGCCGTCATCGGTATAGAGCACGGCCGAGAGCGGCACGGCGATGGCCTGGCCGTTGCCCGTCTCGATGGTGCCGCGCCCGAAGGCGCCGATCTTGATGTCGGACCTGTCGCCGAGGAAAATGCGAACGTTGCCGAGGCGGGTCGCCTTGTCGACTTCCGGGGAGACGAGCCGGACCGTGCCCGCGGCCTCGACCCCGCCCGATGCCGTGACGCGGGCCTGCTGGCCGGGCTTCACTTTCCAAAGGTGCGTTTCCGCGACCTCCGCCTCGAGCTCGATCTCGCCGTTCTCGATCAGGCGGAACATCGTGTCGCCGCCGGTGAGGGCGCTTGCGGTCGCGATGCCGCCGACGCGGCCGCTGCGGCGGCTCACGATGCCGTCTGCCGGCGCGCGCACCTCTGCGTTGGAGCGCCGCCAGTCCAGCTCTCGCCGCTGAGCTTCGATCTGGGCCTTCTCCGCCTCGGCCTGGGCGAGCGCGCTCTTGGCGGATGCGAGCTGGGCTTCCGCCGTTTTCGCGAGCGCGACGCGCTGATCGAAGACGCTTTCGGACAAATGCTTGGATTTCACGAGCGGGCGCGCGCGTTCAAGCTGCGCTTCGGCTTCGGCGACGCGGGCCTCCTGCTCTGCAATCAGGCTGCGCGATCGTGCAATGGCCGCGGTGGCGCTTGCGAGGGCTGCTTCGTTGGCGGCGATCTGCGCGTCGATCTGCTCCGTCACGAGTATGGCGAGAACGTCGCCCTTTTTCACGCGATCTCCGATCTCGGCGCGGATTTCGAGCACGCGCATACCATCGACCTCCGGCGCCACGAGGATCTCCTCGCGCGCGGCGAAGGATCCTGTCACGGGCACGCTGTCGATGAAATCGGCGCGCCGTGCGTACACGACAGAGACGACCGGAATGGGCGGACCGGACTTCGCTGCAGAGGTTTTCTGCTCGGCCGGATGCTTGGCTGCGAGCGACGCCAGATACGGCGCGACGAGGCCCGACTGATACGCGGCAACCGCGAGACCGCCAAGACCCAGCAGAATGACGAGAAGGCGCTTTTTCATTGAGCCGCCTCCGCACGCTGGCGCGCGGTCTTTTTCGGGGGCGGCGGACGCTTCGCGGAGGGCGCACGCGCCGCTTCCTTCGCCGGCTCCACCGGCTTCAAAAGCTCACTCACCATGCGGACAAGCACAGGCAAAACCTCTTCGGCGTTAAAATCGGGATGGACCGCGCGGCGCCAGAGCAGGCCGTCGCCGATGAGCGACACGACCTCGGCCAGCAGACGGGGATCGTCGTCGGCTGCGATGCGGCCGCTTTCGCGCGCTCTGGCGAACACCTGCTCGAAGCTTTGGCGGCAGAAGCGATCGACGGTGCGGTAGATCTCGCCCACGTCGGGATTTCGCGTCGCCTCGCACCCGATCTCGACGCAGAGAACCCGCTTGTAGTGCGGCTCTTCCAACGCATAGTGCTCGCCGAGCTTGGCGAGCGCGGTGAGCAGATCCGGCGCGCCCGGGAGATCGGCGAGCTTGGCCGCAAGCTTCGTCCGATCGCGCTCGGTGATGCCCGCGATGAGATCTTCCTTCGAGGCGAAGTGGACGTAGAGCCCACCGGGGCTGATGCCGGCCTCCTTGCAAATGTCCTGCATGGTGGTGCGATGGAAGCCTGCATCCGCAAAGCAGCGTTCGGCCGCATCGAGGATGCGCTCGCGGCGCTGGCGCAGGGTCTCGGGTTTGAGTTTCGGCATCACACTTTCTCGGACAGGCTATCGCCTTAAGACGGGCCGCGAGCAGACGCTGTTCCCTTGGAAACAAAACGAACAGTCATTTTTTTTGTGGTGGAGAATTGCGGCTGCGTCAAGGCGCGGCTCATGCCTGCGACTGCCGCGCAAAGCCGTGGCTCTCCAATGACGTTCTTCGGCTTCTTTATATGGAATATCAGCAACTTCGCTGGCAGACGGCGGGAACGGCGCGCCTGCCGCACGGCTCAGAACTGGGTCAACCAGTTCACCGTGGCGTATGGTGAAATTTCCGTCTCCCCGCCCCGGGAAAACTTGTCACCCAGGGCGCCCACGGAGAGCGACAGCTCGCCGCGCTCCAGCTCGTAGCGGACGAACGCGCCGGCGCGAGCATAATCCAGGAGGCGCGTTTCTTGATCGTAGGCGTGATTGCAGCCGGAGGTGCCGGACATCTCCATGCGGCACTGCCCCTGCGCGTCGATATTGAGGGCCGCCTCGACGCCGAGCGAGAGCTTCGGCCAGACGCGATAGCCCGTGCGCGCGCGGGCGGAACCGGTGCCGTGGGCCGTCGAGAACGAGACGTCGAGCGATCCCCATCCACGCTCACCCATGTTGAGCCAGAGCTCCACAACGCCCTTCACGCCGATCTCGTCTCCGATGACGACGGTCTCCGTGTCGTCCGGCGAAATATCGTGACCGATGATCGAGGGGCCGACGAAGGCTTTGGCGGTCAGCTCGCCGAAGCGCATCAGATAACCCACGAGAATCTCGGCATAATGGGTTTTTGCGTGGAACGTCGCCTCACGATCGCGAGGATCGGTCACGGGATCTGCGGAAGGGATACGATCCGAATAGGTGTACTCGCCATACCCGCCTGCCGCGCGAAGCTTCAGGCCTTGCTCATGCATCCGGCTCCAAGGCGACATCGTCACGCCAGAGTAGAGCAGCCAGACGTTCGTCGACGCGTCCGCGCCTGTCCAAACTTGCCATTCTCTCGGATTGTCAGTGGGTTCCAGGTCCGAGGCGCGGCTTTCGCAGCTCACGCACAGTGCCGCAAGTCCCACGAGCCCAGCGCCGAGGCGCCAGCTTCCACATACGCGACGACTTGCATGACGCAAGACCGACATAACGCACACAGCAAGGACAAAACGGTTAAGTCCTCAGCAAGACAGTTAACCATATGGGAGTCAACGAGGACCGTCAGTTCACGGCGCATAATCTATCTGCGATTGAGATGTATGCTTTGCGCTTCAATTAGAGATTGCAGATCGTCGTTGTATCGTCCGAACCGCTTGGCAGGGCCTTGCCCGCGCGATAGCTACCTGAACCCCATGTCAAAAATCCGAGCGCCCGTTTCATGACTTCGAAAGATCCTCGTGCGCCTTCCGCCTCCAAGGAGGCGCGCCTCGCGAGTGCGTTGCGCGAAAATCTTGCCCGGCGCAAAGCGCTTCAGCGTGCCAAGCGAACGCGCGACGCCAACGCGCCCGAGACGCCCGCCGCAGCGCCGTCTCCAACGCCCGGGCGAAAGGACGAGCCCCACGCATAGGCGGGCGCGCACCCCTTCGGCGGCGTCTCCGGCCCCTTTCCGTTGCACTTCGGGCCCCGGAGCGATTAATCATCTCGTTCATTCGCAGCGAACCATCCATCCGCAACCGGACGCGTTCGCCCCCACCCCACATAAAGGCTCTGAGCACCTCATGGACCGGATCAAGATCGTTGGCGGCGAGCGCCTCAAGGGATCGATCCCGATCTCGGGCGCGAAGAACGCGGCGCTTCCGCTGATGATCGCGACGCTTCTTACCGAGGATCGGCTTACGCTCAAAAACGTGCCCAACCTCGCGGACGTGAACCTGCTGGCCCGTATTCTGCGCAACCATGGCGTGGATCTCGCGGTCGACGGCAAGCGGGTCGGAGGCACGGCTCACCTCGGCGAAACGTTCCATCTCACGGCGCGCGACATCTCGGACACGATGGCGCCCTACGATCTCGTGTCGCGGATGCGCGCAAGCTTCTGGGTGCTCGGCCCCCTGCTCGCCAGAATGGGCGAAGCGAAAGTCTCGCTGCCTGGCGGATGCGCCATCGGAACGCGCCCGGTGGACCTCCATCTCACCGGCCTCAAGGCGCTCGGCGCCGACATCGAGATCGACGGCGGCTACGTGATCGCCCGTGCGCCGAGAGGGCTCAAGGGCGGTCATGTGATCTTCCCGAAGATCTCGGTCGGCGCGACGCACAACGTGCTGCTGGCTGCCGCGCTCGCAAAAGGGGAGACGCTGATCGAAAACGCCGCGCGCGAGCCCGAGGTCGGCGACGTGGCGGCCTGCCTCGTGAAGATGGGCGCCGTCATCGAGGGCATCGGAACCTCGACGCTGCGTATCCAGGGCAAACCGCGGCTCGAAGGCGCAGTGCATGCCGTGCTGCCCGACCGTATCGAAACCGGCACGTTCGCCTTCGCCGTTGCGGCGACGGGCGGCGACGTGGTGCTCGAAGGCACGCGCCGCGATCTGCTCACGACCGCGCTCGATACGCTGGCCGAGACCGGCGCCGTGGTGACCGACACCGACAACGGAATCCGCATCACACGCAACGGAGACGGCATCGTGCCGATCGACGTGGAAACGCAGCCTTTCCCCGGCTTCCCGACCGACCTGCAGGCGCAGTTCATGGCGCTCATGACGCGCGCCCGGGGCACGAGCGTCATCCGCGAGACGATTTTCGAGAACCGCTTCATGCATGTGCAGGAGCTGGCGCGTCTCGGCGCGGACATCAAGCTGCACGGCGACACGGCCACCATTCGCGGCGTCAAGACCCTGCGCGGCGCGCCCGTCATGGCGACGGATCTACGCGCGTCCGTCTCGCTCGTGATCGCGGGGCTGATGGCCGAGGGCGAGACGCTCATCAATCGCGTCTATCACCTCGATCGCGGGTTCGAACGGCTGGAGCAGAAGCTCTCGGCGTGCGGAGCACAGATCGAGCGGTTGTCGGCGGGGTGACGGCGGTCGAGCAGACAAGGGACGCGCTCTGCTAAGTGACGGCGCGATCGACGCTTAGAGATATGCCTTGGAAGGTGATGGTGCCCAGGGCCGGAATCGAACCAGCGACACTGCGATTTTCAGTCGCATGCTCTACCAACTGAGCTACCTGGGCATTGCTCAAGGGGCACTGACGGCCGCCGAAGCTCGCGCTTTATAGGGGGTCGCCTCGGTGCTGTCCAGCCTCGTTCGAGGGCCTTTCACCGAATGTCATGCGTCCTCGTCGGGGCCCCGTCCGCGGTCGAGCTGCCCTGCGGCCGCGGCCTCGCTGTCGGCGCCGTCCTCGTCCGCATCGGCCTGGCCGCCCGCAATGACGTACGCGCCGGAAACCCAGCGGCCGAGGTCGATATCCGCGCAGCGCGCCGAGCAGAAGGGGCGCACGGCATGGACCGTCGGCTTGCCGCAAATCGGGCACTTGCCGCCGGTGGCTCGCGCCTCGGGCTTTTCGTCTGACGTGCTCATGGGCCCATCCTCGGAGTTCCGCCTCGCGACCTCTACTCGGCGTCGAGGTCGGCCGCCCGCAGCCAGTTGAAATGAACGGGGAAGCCTTCGCCGATCAGGAGGCTCACGACCTCGGTGAGCGGCAGCCCCACGACGTTCGTGTAGGAGCCGGTAATCTTGCGCACGAAGCAGCCCGCGAGGCCCTGAATCGCGTAGGCGCCTGCTTTGCCCCGCCACTCGCGCGAGGCGATGTAGGCTTCGATCTCGGGCTTGGCCAAATGCTTGAAGCGCACCCGCGTGCTGACGATTTTCGTGCGCACCCGATCGTCGGGCGTGATGAGGCAGACGCCCGTCAGAACCCGATGCGACCGCCCGGACAGGCGCTCGAGGGTGGCGACCGCCTCCTCGATGTGCTCGGGCTTGCCGAAGATCCTGCGGCCAACCGAAACCACCGTGTCCGCCGCCAGGATGTAGGCGCCTGCGATGTCGGTGTCGTTGGCGATCTGATCGCGCGCGGTCTCGGCCTTGGAACGGGCAAGACGGGCGGCCAGGGAGCGCGGCATCTCGCCCAGGCGCGCCGTCTCGTCGATGCTGGCGGGGCGGAGCGCATCCGGCTCGATGCCGGCCTGGGCGAGCAGCGTCAGCCGCCTTGGGCTCGCGCTCGCGAGCACGAGCTTCGGCGCGCCGGGCGGGCCACCGTCGCGCGCGCGCTCGCGGGCAAGCTCGCGGCGCAGAGTCTCGCGGCGCGGACTGTCGGTGCGTCTGAACGAGGAGAGAAAGCCGGCTTTGACGGAGCTCATGTCGGGTTGCCAAAACTGTTTCCGAGAGACACGCCCTACTGACCATGGACTGGCCGGACACGATCCAGGGCCCGAACGATGGACTGCAGGGCCGAACGGCGCTCCACCGGCACGGACTGGGAAGGGGTTCATAGGCCCCTGGAAATCGCGAGCGGAGAATGCAGAGAGCGCCTCCGAAAAGCAAGAAGCTCGTTGCCAATCCGTTCGGATCCCGCGAAAATCCGTGGGCATCCCTCAACCGGAGGCCCGATGAGCGCCAAGGCACCCCTTCTCGAAATGCTTGGGCAAACGCCCTTGTTCGGCGCCCTCGAAGAGGGGGACCGCAAGATCGTGGCCCAGGAGATGCGCGAAACCTCCTTCGGCAGCGGGCAATCGATCTTCTCGCGCGGCGACGAAGGGCGGGACATCTATCTGCTGACGACAGGCCGCGTGCGCCTTTCGGTGCTGACGGCGGAGGGGCGCGAGCTTTCTTTCGCGCATGCGGAACCGGGACACATCTTCGGAGAGATCGCGGTTCTCGACGGCGGCGTCCGGACCGCGGACGCAACCGCGGTGACGAAAGTCAGCGCCTATACGCTTTCGAAGGGCGCCCTGACGCGGCTGATCCACGATCGCGCCATCGTGCGTGAAGCGGTGATCCGGTTTCTGTGCCGGCGCGTGCGCGAAGCGGACCACCAGCTCGAAGGCATCGCGCTCTATCCGATCGAGGTCCGGCTTGCCCGCTTCTTCCTGGCAACGGCGCGACAGAAGGGCGATGCGCATCCCGGTGCGAAAGTGGTGATCGACCTTCCGATCTCGCAAAGCGAGCTGGCGCTGCTGATCGGCGCCAGCCGGCCCAAGGTGAATGCCGCGCTTGCGCTACTGGAGGACGGCGGCGCCATCGCGCGCAAGGACACGCGGTTTACGTGCGACATCGACGAGCTCGAGGCGATCGCGGGCTCCTGAGGCCCGCATTGGGGAGCCTGCCAACGGTGGCCCAACACACCCCAGCATCGCCCGAGACTCGCACCGGCGTCTCCGGCGGGGCCATCGCGCGGCTTCGGGCGTCTCCACTGGTCTCCGCTCTCGCATCCCGGCTGACAGGGCTGGTCGAAGCCGGGACGCAAGGCTATCCGCCGGAGACGAAACGGCGGCTCAAGATCCTGAACATGATCGCCTACCTGATCGTGCTCACGACCGTGGTCTACGCGCTTCAGCAGACGTTCCTGGACTACGCGCGCTATTGGCCGATCATTTACATCAACCTCGCCATCATCGTGATCATGCTGGCGGTTCCGTTCATGCACCGTTTCGGACCCGTGGCGGCTGCGCTCGCGATCCTCGTGACGGAGTGTGCGGCGCTGCTCGCGTTCACATCCTTTCTCGGACGCGAATCCGGGTTGCATGTTCAGTACGTCGCCTTCTCCGCGGCTGCCTTCGTCGTCTACGGCCTGCACCGGACATGGCTGATCATTTCCTCGATCGCGGCCGCGCTGATCCTGCACATCCTCGCCTGGTTCTGGTTTCCGAGCACGGCCGCGCTCATCCGCACCGAGCAGGACGTGCTCGATTCGATGTACATCCAGGCCGCGATCACCACCTTCGGCATCATCGCGGCGGCGGTCTATTATGCCTTCCGCCTGGCCGAGACCGCCAAGGCCGAGACCGACGCACTCTTGCGCAACATTCTGCCCGACACGGTCGTGGAGCGGCTCAAGGCGAAGCCCGCCGAACCCGTGGCCGACACCTTTCCGGAAGCCTCGATCCTGTTTGCGGACATCACCGGCTTCGTTCCGCTCGCACGTGAGCTCGGCGCCAAGGAGACCGTCGTGCTTCTCAACACGCTGGTGTCCCGCTTCGACGCGCTTGCCGAGCACCATGGCGTGGAGAAGATCAAGACCATCGGCGATGCCTACATGGTGGCGGCTGGCGTTCCCGAGGCCGCGCCCCAGCCGGCCGCGCAGCTTGCGCGGATGGCGCTTGCGATGCACGCGGCCGTCGCGGCATTGCGCGCCGAGACGGGTCACGCGCTCGACATGCGGATGGGGCTGGCGACGGGGCCGGTGATGGCGGGCGTCATCGGGCGGCGGAAGTTCAGCTACGACATCTGGGGAGACGCGGTGAACCTCGCGGCCCGGCTCGAGACGACCTCGCTTCCCGGACGCATCCACATCTGCCCTGCGACGCGCGAGCGGCTCGCGGACACGTTCGATATGGAGCCGCGCGGCACGATCGACATCAAGGGCGTGGGGAAGCAGGACACGTGGTTTCTGCTTCGAGACCGTTCGACGTCCTGATGCGATCAGATGGAGGGGCCGCCACCTGGCTTGACGAAGCGCTGCTTGATGCGCCGGAACAGCATGTCGCGTACGCCCCGATAGCGTGCGAGCAACTCTTCCCGGCTGACGCCCTCCGGGGCTGCCGTCGCATCCGGCGTCGGCCAGTATTCGACGTCGGCCGGCATGACGCGGGTCAGCTCCACGCCGTGATGATGCGCTTCGGGCGACAGCGTGACGACGAGATCGAACACCTCGCCCTCGATGCTGTCGAGACCGGCAGGCTCGTGCTCGGAGATGTCGATGCCGATCTCGTCGAGAACGGCCACGGCATAGGGATCGGGCTGGCCGGCGCGCACGCCCGCCGACGCCACCCGGACGCGATCTCCCATCAGATGCTGCAGAATGGCCGCCGCCATTGGGCTCCGGACGGCATTCGCGGCGCACGCGAACAACACAGCCTGGGGCCCGTCGCCCTCGTCCGACACGGGGTCACCCTTTCCAATGCAGAGCCGCGATGAGGGTGAACAGGCGGCGCGCCGTGTCGACGTCGATTTTGATCTTGCCTTCGAGCCGCTCCATGAGCACGCGGCTGC
>ENA-UOUJ01000709-UOUJ01000709.1-activated-sludge-metagenome-genome-assembly--contig:-NODE-709-length-20389-cov-54.783171_pt1 | contig 20389 bp, 18 predicted proteins | sample MGYA00249839_ERZ747224 | MGnify/ENA primary metagenome ERZ747224 (study PRJEB28782, sample SAMN03220277) | activated sludge metagenome | biome: wastewater; feature: sewage sludge; material...
TGCCTGCAGGATGTTCGCAGTTGTTTTTAAACGACCTTCAATCAGACCCTAAAAACATCGACACAACAGCCATTGAAATGAATAACAAAGTTGAGGATAGCATCAAGCCTAATAAATAACAAATCATGTTCAGCATCACTATCAAAAGAATATACGAACCACCCACAGGGCATGATGGTTACAGAATGTTGGTAGACAGGCTTTGGCCAAGGGGCGTGAGCAAAGAAGCGGCAGCATTGGATGAATGGAATAAAAATATTGCGCCTTCTACAGAGTTGCGAAAATGGTTTAACCATAAACCCGAATTGTTTGAAGAATTTAAATCCCGGTATCTGGAAGAATTAAAATCCTGCCGTACAGAATTGGAACGGATTCTCGCCATTGCCCAACATCAGAAGCTGTGTTTATTGTATGGCGCTAAAAATCAAGAAATGAACCAGGCCGTAGTATTGAAAAGTGTACTTGAAAAAATGAAAAAGGGTTAATAATGAACCGAATCACATTCCGGTTTTTGGTGTAGGTGCCTGAACCGGTAAATGAATTATGAAATTGAATTATGGTAGCAACATTCGGACAAAAAGTAATTGATTTTAACGTACATCTGCAATATGATGGCGCTTTGCCCCGGGGTTTTAAGGTGCTGAACCCTTACCACGATCATCCCGAAACTATACGGGTGATGAAACAGTTTTACCAAAAATATTACAACGATAATAGCAGCCGGAAATTCATCATTGGTATCAATCCCAGCAGACACGGAGCAGGTGTTACAGGCGTGCCGTTTACGGATACCAAGCGACTGAAATCTGCCTGTGATATTGAAATGACTACTGCACATACCCATGAAATATCTTCTGTTTTTATGTACGATATGATAGAGGCGTACGGAGGTACTGAGGTGTTCTACAAAGATTTTTATATCAATTCCCCTTTTCCGTTAGCCATTGTTCGGCAAACACACAATGGTGAATGGCTAAACGCAAATTATTATGACGATCCCCTGTTGTTTGAAGCCGTAAAGCCTTTTATGATACAATCCATGAAAGCACATATCAACCTGGGGTTGAACACTGAAAGGGTGTATATCCTGGGAAAGAAAAATGCGGCGTTTATACAACAACTGAATAAAGAGGCACAACTTTTTGACAAGGCATTTGTGTTAGAACATCCAAGGTATATTCAACAATACAAATCGAAACAACGATCGTTGTATATTGATAAATACATACTGAGCTTCAATGATGCAGGCGAATTCAGTTAGATTCAATCAGGGCAACGACAGTTTATGCGGTTAGCCAAAAGCATTTGTGGACGAGGTTTCCAGGAGGTTGTGGAAATAGAATAATGGAGTGTATGATGGCTGAATCCATTATGAAAACATACTTAGTATACATTTTTTTCGATTCTTATTCTACACTACAAATATACGTAAACGTTAGTTAAGTGTTTTCCGTAGTTGTTCAATGCTGCGTTGAATGTAATGGTATCTTATTTATACAATGTAGCATCTGATGATGAGCCGTTGAATGTAGAGTACGTGTATGAAATTAATATGTTTAACGTAATGTGGCGTTGCTTGTGAAGGTATCGGTGAAGTATACACGAGAATATACTTCGGCTGACGGATGTTGTACCGTCGCTGATGGGCTGCCGGATAGACGTGGAAAGCCCGGTGAAGGCGTTGGGCGGGGGCGTGTGCCGGACTTGCAACAAATAGCCGGAACTGAAGCTGAGGGTAGTTCCTGTGGTTCATAGCCCCGAATGATAGCGCCGGAATGTTTAATCTTTCCAGAGGGATGGAAAGAGGATTACCGCCAGTGCCAGTACCAGCAAGTTCATTAAAATGGTGAGACCGGCAAGTTGCCAAACCGCTCCTTGTTCAAACACTTCGGCGAAGGCCAGTTTACTTAAGCGAATCACCATCAGTAATTGCGGCAGGATGACCGGAAAGCCCAGAATGGCAATGAGTGCGGCGTTTTGCTGGGCGCGTGCGGCGATGGCGCTCATCAGGGTGAACACCATGCTTAAACTGAAACCTCCCAACAATGCAATGCCGTAATAGGCCATGATTTGCTCGGCCTGATTGCCCAGGAAAAATATGAACAGCACCAGGCTGATGGTGGTCATTACCAGCATGAGCAGTGCATTAAACAGCAATTTGGCGAGGATAAAATCTACCGGAGCACTCAGGGTATAAAAATACAACATGCGGCCGCGGCTTTCCTGCAGAAAACTTTTTGCCACGGTATTCACACAGATAAACAACTGAATTACCCAGAACAAACTGTTCCAGGTTTCACCGTTGGGTGAATCGGGAAAGGCCAGGTAGAGCACAAACAGGGTGGAGGCCACGTACAGCAGGATGCCATAAAAAGTATGTTTCTGTCTCCATTCGAGGAGCAGGTCTTTTTTAAACAACGCTGTTACGTGACGGAAATTCATGAGGCTTCGTTTTTCTGTGGGTTCCAGCAGGCTCTGCAGCGTGGTTCGTACAAATCTTTTTCGCCCAGCAACAACTGCGATTCGTCCTTCACCTTACGGTAACTGATACTCGCAATATTGCCGCACTGCACACAAATGGCGTGTAACTTGGTAATATAATCGGCTGTGGCCAGCAGTTGGGGCATAGGCCCGAATGGCCGTCCGGTATAATCCATATCTAACCCCGCAACAATCACCCGTACGCCGCGCATGGCAAGGTGGTTGCACACTTCCACAATCGATTCATCAAAAAACTGAGCTTCGTCTATCCCCACCACATCTACCTGCAGGGCCGGTAACAAAATGCTGGAAGCATTGTCAACCGGAGTGGAATGGATAGAGTTGGTATCGTGGCTCACAATTTTAACATCATCATAACGTACATCCACGGCCGGTTTAAAAATCTCTACTTTAAGGTTCGCAATCTTTGCCCGCTTGAGTCTTCGGATGAGTTCTTCTGTTTTTCCGCTGAACATACTGCCGCAAATCACTTCAATCCATCCGCGCCGTTCACCCTTAAAATTCGGTTCTATAAACATTAAATCAATATTTTTGTTGGTATTAGTAACTTTAAGCCCGTCTGCAAAGATTGATGATTAAACTTTACGGGCAAAAAATTGAATTTTCTATTTAAACAGGGTAAAAATACAACTATGGAACGGGTGGTTACACTCATGAATAAATTGAAGGAGCAGGTATCAGCGCAAGCGGGGATTGATCAGTTACTCACTACCGTTCAGTTGTTGCAATCTGAGTTACTCCACCTCAAACGTACCAGGGGCGAGGATGCCGGTCCGGTTTCCACGGCCGTTCACATTACTACGCCACCGGTTGCCCAACCCAAAATGGTGCAGGCTGAACTGGAACTTCAGGTAAATGAGAGAAGGGCGGATACGCCATCAGCACCGGATGAAGAACCTGAAAAAATTATTCAGGTACTGGAAGTGAATGAAGAAGCCGTTCAGGCTGAGTTGGATGAGATTAAACGCAATGCAGAAACGCGTGTACAGCTCAGTTCGCAGCAAAAACCCGGATTTCAGTTTGATCCGATAGAAGATATTCCCACCTTATTGCATCAGCAGCAGCGTGAAGAGGAACGTCCGGCACCGTCGAAGGTACAGCCGGTGGTGGAGGAATCATCGCTGAACGACCGCTTGAAAACCCGCCAAACAGAACTGGGCGATACGCTGAAAGATTCGTCTATTAAAGATTTGCGCAAGGCCATCGGCTTAAATGACCGTTTTGCCTTTATCAATGATTTGTTTCGTGGCGATGAAGCCATGTATGAGCGCAGCATAAAAACCATCAACAATTTTGCGATTTATCCCGAAGCAGAATACTGGATTAAGCGAGAGCTGAAGCTAAAGCTGGGCTGGGATGAAACACTGCAGGTAGTGAAAGATTTTGATCAGCTGGTGAGAAGGCGCTTCTCATAAATCCAATCCGTAATCATTTGTGTACTGCCGGTATGTTCGGCCACATAGGTTTTGGCTGCAAGTCCGGCCCGGGTTCTGTGATGGGCATTGGTAAAATAATCATCCAGGATTTGTTCCAACTCCAGTGCGTTTTCAATTGAGGTGGCACAGCCCGCCTCTATCATCTCCACCGCCTCATTGAATTTCTCATACACAGGTCCGAACACCACGGGGATGCCATACACCGCCGCTTCGAGGGTGTTGTGTATGCCGCTGTCGCGAAAGCCGCCGCCAATGTAGGCCACAGTGGCATATTGATACAGTTGGTTTAACATGCCGATGTTGTCGATGATCAGCACATGTTGGGAGGCACTGGCTTCCTGCAAACGGGAAAATCGAATGGCTTCCGGAAAAATTTTCATCACGTCGCGGATATTGTCTTCATCCACTTCATGCGGGGCAATAATAAAAACGATTTCGGGGTGTTGCCGCACATAATGCGCCAGCACTTCTTCATCTTCTTCCCAGGTACTGCCTGCTACCAACACAGGTTGCTGACCGCAAAATGCAGCAACTGGAGGGATATTGGAAGCGTTGGAAGCCACATCCATAACCCGGTCGAACCGGGTATCTCCGGCTACCACAGCGTGCTGATGCAACTGATGTGCTTCGAGCAGGCGGTAAGAGGCCTCGTTTTGAACAAAGATTACGGTAAAACGCCGGAGCATTTTATTCCACAGGTTGCCATACCATTTAAAGAATGGCTGATGGGGCCGAAAAATACCGGACACTAAAATGAGCGGCACCTCTTGTTTCTGCACTTCGGTTAAATGATAATACCAGTATTCATATTTTACCCAAAGCACCAATGCGGGGTTGAGGGATTGGATGGTTTTTCGCGCGCTGGCTCGTCCGTCGAGCGGCAGGTACAACACCGCATCGGCTCCGGTGTAGTTTTTTCTGATTTCATAGCCACTGGGTGAAAAAAAGGTGAGCACAACGGGATAGCCGGGAAATCGTTTTTTTACGGCTTCCAGCACCGGGCGCCCCTGTTCGAACTCGCCGAGGCTGGCGCAATGCATCCAGATGGTTTTTTGGCTGAACACGGGCAGGGGTTTTCTCCTGCCACGGAGCCACAGGCGTGCCTTTTCATCCCAAACTGACGCCAGTCCGATAGCCGCGCGGTACAAAGCGAGAAAAATATTGTAGAAAATCAGACTCAAAAATGCATGTTTCGCCAAATTTATGGGCTGAAAACGGATTGAGCAATTATATGAGGCGAATTAGGCATATAGCTGCCCAAAACATTATCTTTGCGCCGCTTAAATGAGTGACTATGCGGCCATTACAAATGGTAGATACCAAAACACAGTATCTCAAAATTAAGGAGGAGGTTGATCGCGCAGTGCTGGATGTGCTGGAAAGCTCCGTGTTTATTGGCGGGCCGGTGGTGCAGCGCTTTGCGGATAACCTGGCATCCTATCATGGAGTTCAGCATGTGATACCGTGTGCCAACGGTACCGATGCCTTGCAAATTGCCATGATGGCACTGGGGCTGGGCCCGGGCGATGAAGTGATTACTCCATCCTTTACCTACATCGCCACCGTTGAAGCCGCGGCTATCCTCGGGGTGAAACCGGTGTTTGTAGATGTAGACGAGGCTACTTTTTGTATTGATCCGCAGAAAATTGAAGCCGCCATTACTCCCCGCACCAAAGCCATTATACCGGTACATTTATACGGACAGGCAGCGGATATGGAGCCTGTCATGAAGATTGCTCAGCAACACAACCTGTTTGTAATCGAAGATAATGCCCAGGCTATCGGTAACGATTACACGTTCAGTGATGGTAAGGTGAAAAAAACCGGTACGATAGGACATGTTGGAACCACCTCATTCTATCCATCCAAAAACCTCGGAGCTTATGGTGACGGTGGGGCAATGACAACCAATGATGCGGCTTTGGCAGAAAAATTGAGGATGATTGCCGCTCACGGGCAAAAACAACGGTATTACCATGAAATAATTGGCTGTAATTCACGTTTAGACGCCGTGCAGGCAGCCATTCTGGATATTAAGCTGAAACACCTCAACGGGTATATTGATGCGAGAAGGAAAGCGGCAGATTTTTATGACCGGGGTTTTGCCGGACATCCCGCCATCCGGGTGCCTTATCGTGCGGCCAACAACCGGCATGTGTTTCACCAGTACACCCTCACCCTGAACGGTGTAGACCGTGATGCCCTGCACCAATACCTGGCAGAACAAAAGATACCCAGCATGATTTATTATCCGGTGCCCTGCCATCGCCAGAAGATGTTTGAATCTTTCGGTGGTGCAGATTACGTACTACCGGTAACGGATAAACTAACCGATCAGGTAATATCACTTCCCATTCACACCGAACTGGATGAGGAACAACAACAGTATATCATTGATGCCGTACTGGCATTTGTAAACAGATGATCAATATTTTAGTATGAAAATTACAGTAGTAGGAACGGGATATGTAGGATTGGTAACGGGAACCTGTTTTGCCGAAACAGGAAATACAGTTACCTGTGTGGATATAGATGCAAAGAAAGTGGAGAAACTGAATTCAGGCCAGATTACGATTTATGAGCCGGGACTGGAAAAGTTATTCCTGCGCAACCAGAAGGAAAACCGGTTGCTATTTACCACCCAGCTAGAAGAAGCTTTTCATGATGCTCAGGTTGTTTTTCTTGCCCTGCCTACGCCTCCGGGTGAAGACGGCAGTGCTGATTTAAAATACATTCTCGGAGTGGCCAGGCAATTAGGCACACTGATTCAGCCGGGCAACTATAAAGTAATCATTGATAAAAGTACCGTACCGGTAGGCACGGCGGATAAAGTACGTGAAACCATCCTGCAGGCGGCTTCCACAGATATCAGCAACGCTTTTGATGTGGTGAGTAATCCGGAGTTCTTACGGGAAGGTGTAGCCGTAGATGATTTTATGAAGCCTGACCGTGTAGTGATCGGAACTTCCTCTGAGCGGGCTATTAAAATACTGAATGAATTGTACGCACCGTTTGTGCGGCAGGGTAATCCTATCCTGTTTATGGATGAGCGTTCCGCTGAACTTACCAAATATGCCGCCAATTCGTTTCTGGCAGTGAAAATCAGTTTCATGAATGAAATTGCCCGCCTGTGTGAACTGCTCGGCGCGGATGTGGATATGGTTCGCCGCGGTATTGGCAGCGACGACAGGATAGGGAAGCGGTTCCTGTTTCCGGGCATTGGCTATGGCGGCAGTTGCTTTCCGAAAGATGTACAGGCATTGGTGCAATCAAGCATTGAGGCAGGATATTCATTTCGTATACTCGAATCCGTTATGGAGGTGAATAAGGAGCAGAAAGTTTTCCTGGTACCGAAAATCCTGAAGTATTTCAATCAGAACCTTCAGGGTAAAAAGTTTGCATTGTGGGGTTTATCTTTTAAACCCAATACCGACGACATCCGCGAAGCGCCGGCCTTTGATATCATTCAGGAATTACTGAGCCGTGGAGCATCGGTATCCGCCTTCGATCCTGAAGCCATGAACAATTCGCGGCAGGTGCTGGGCGATACGATTGAATTTGCCGAAACGCCCTACCATGCATTGAAAGATGCTGATGCCCTGGTGATTGCTACAGAATGGAATGAATTCCGCACACCGGATTTTGACAAGATTCAGGAACTTCTTAAGAATAAGGTAATATTCGATGGACGAAATTTGTTCGATCTTACCCAAATGGAAAATCTTGGATTCCATTATGAAAGCATCGGCCGCAGAAAACTAGCAGCCACTCAATAACTGAACATTAAACCAACATGCCGTGGAACAAAAAAGGGTATTGATTACCGGTGCCGCCGGGTTTTTGGGTTCGCATTTGTGCGACCGGTTCATTCGTGAAGGGTATCATGTGATTGGTATGGACAACCTCATCACCGGCAGCCTGAGCAATATTGAGCATTTGTTTCCCTTACCCAACTTTGAATTTTATCATCACGATGTTTCAAAGTTTATACATGTTCCCGGCAAACTGGATTATATCTTACACTTTGCCTCACCGGCCAGTCCGATTGATTATTTGAAAATCCCCATTCAAACCCTGAAGGTAGGTTCGCTGGGCACACACAATTGTCTGGGCCTGGCCCTTGCCAAAAACGCACGGATTCTTGTAGCCAGCACCAGTGAAGTGTATGGTGATCCGCTGGTGCATCCTCAAAATGAAGATTACTGGGGAAATGTAAACCCGGTAGGCCCGCGCGGAGTGTACGATGAAGCCAAACGTTTTCAGGAAGCCATCACCATGGCATACCATACGTTCCATCAAGTGGAAACCCGCATTGTGCGCATATTCAACACCTATGGCCCAAGGATGCGCCTGAACGACGGAAGAGCCTTGCCGGCATTCATTGGGCAGGCATTGCGCGGCGAAGATTTAACCGTGTTTGGCGACGGATCACAAACCCGCAGTTTTTGTTATGTGGATGATTTAGTGGAAGGCATCTATCGTCTCCTGCTTAGTGATTATGTACAACCCATGAACATTGGAAATCCGGATGAAATTTCTCTGAAAGATTTTGCGGAAGAAATCATCGCCCTAACCGGAACCAAACAAAAAATTGTATACAAACCATTACCGGTAGATGATCCTAAACAACGCCAGCCCGATATTACCCGGGCCAAAGCCATATTAGGATGGGCACCTGCCGTTAGCCGTAACGAAGGATTGAAAATTACTTACGAATATTTTAAATCACTCCCGCAGGAAGAATTATTTAAAACCCCCAAAGAATTTAAAAAATAAAAAACAACACATGAATATTTACGACAAGCTGTTAAAGAAAGATGCACAACTCGCCGTAATCGGACTTGGATATGTAGGCTTACCCATAGCACTGGAATTTGCAAGAAAGATTAAAGTCATTGGATTTGACATCAACGCACAACGCGTGGAAATGATGCGTAACCACATTGATCCCAGTCAGGAACTGGAATCATCTGCCTTTGAAGGTTGTGATATTGAGTTTACCAACGATCTGGAAGTACTTAAAAAGGCTAATTTTTATATTGTGGCTGTTCCTACTCCGGTAGATGAACACAATGTGCCCGATTTGGTTCCGGTGCAACGCGCCAGCGAAACCATCGGAAAAGTACTGAAGAAGGGCGACTATGTAGTGTTTGAAAGCACCGTGTATCCCGGATGCACGGAAGAAGATTGTGTGCCCATCATTGAAAAAATCTCCGGCCTGAAAATGGTAGAGGATTATAAAATTGGTTACTCACCGGAGCGTATCAATCCGGGTGATAAAGAACACACCATCACTACCATTACCAAGGTGGTGAGTGGTTGTTGCGATGAGAGTTTGGATATCATTGCTAAAGTGTACGAACTGGTGGTGAAGGCCGGCGTACACCGAGCTTCTTCTATTAAGGTGGCAGAGGCTGCAAAGATTATTGAAAATACCCAGCGCGATCTGAACATTGCACTGATGAATGAATTGTCTATCATCTTCGATCGCATGAACATCAATACCTACGAAGTGCTCGAAGCTGCTGGCACCAAATGGAACTTCCTGAAGTTTCAACCCGGTTTGGTGGGCGGCCATTGCATTGGTGTAGATCCGTATTATTTAACTTATAAGTCGAAAGAATTAGGGTACGACTCACAGGTAATCCTCGCCGGCAGAAACATCAACGATGGTATGGCCGGATATGTAGCCAAAAAAGTATTGCAACACATTATTCAAAACAACGGCAATGTGAAAGACGCTAAAGTGCTGGTGATGGGCGCCACCTTCAAGGAAAACGTAAGTGATATCCGCAATTCCAAAGTGGCCGATGTGGTGAAAGAACTGAAATCATTTTCACTGAATGTGGATGTAACCGATCCGCATGCTTCCAGCGACGAGCTGAAACATGAATATGGTTTCACCCTGACTGAAAAAACAGCTAATGATTACGATGCCGTAGTGGTAACCGTTCCTCACCAGGAATACAGGAATCTGGATGATGCCTATTTCGCATCCATTACCAAGCCTCACGCTATGGTAGCTGATTTGAAAGGCATTTACCGTAACAAGATTACCTCTCGCCGTTATTGGAGTTTATAATTTTTTTTGAATTAAATCATAGTATCATATTCATGTCTGTTTTTCATACAACCAATCTACAGGATAAAAGTTTTCTCGTAACCGGCGGTGCCGGATTCATCGGCGGTCATATTGCAGAATATCTGCTTAAACACGGTGCCGCAAAAGTGCGTGTGCTCGATAACATGGTGAATGGTTTTGATAAAAACCTCGCCATCCTTCGTCAGTACAATACCTTCGAATTCATGGAAGGCGATATTCGCAATGCCGACATTTGCCAAAAGGCCTGCGAAGGAATTGATTATGTGAGTCATCAGGCTGCACTGGGTTCCGTACCCCGCAGTATGAAAGAACCTACGTACTTCAGTGAAGTAAACATCACGGGTTTTGTAAACATGATGAAAGCGGCGTCAGACCAGCAGGTGAAACAAATCGTGTATGCTTCCTCGTCTTCTGTGTATGGTGATGAACCTACCCTACCCAAACTGGAAAGTCGCATTGGTAACGCCCTCTCTCCGTATGCCGTAACCAAAAGAACCAATGAGTTGTATGCTGATGTGTTTGCGAAAGCGTACGGACTGAAAAATATGGGCTTCCGGTACTTCAATATTTTTGGTCCGCGTCAGGACCCCGACGGTCCTTATGCAGCTGTGATACCTTTGTTTGTAAAAGGCATCCTGCGCCGCACTCCGGTGTATATCAATGGCGATGGTGAACAAACGCGTGATTTCACATTTGTTGACAATGCCGTACAGATTAATGTAAAGGGCATGCTCACGGAAAATCCGGATGCCATCAACCAGGTGTATAATGTGGCAGTAGGGGAAAAATATTCTGTAAACTATCTTTATGAAGCTTGCAGGAAACAACTAGGCAGCGATTGGGAAGCTACCTACCGCGAACCGCGTGCAGGCGATATCAGAAATTCACTGGCCGATATTTCCAAGGCGCAGCAATTGCTGGAATACCAGCCCACTAAACGTTTCGAAGACGGACTCAAGGAAACAATTGAATTCTTTAAAGCTGTTTATTCCTGATAAATATTATAAGTATGCCGTTTACCAAAACTGATTTTCCCGGACTCCTGGTTTTTGAACCTAAAGTGTTTGAAGACAGCCGCGGGTATTTTTTTGAAAGTTACAATCAGCACGTATGCAATGCCGAAGGAGTGCACACGGTTTTTGTGCAGGACAATCAGGCAAAATCAGGATATGGTGTAATTCGTGGCCTGCACTATCAGCTGAATCCGCAGGCGCAAACCAAGTTCATCCGGGTGCTGAGTGGAACCATTCTGGATGTGGTGGTGGATATCCGCAAAGGATCTCCAACTTTCGGTAAGGCGTACTCGATAGAATTATCGGCCCAAAATAAGCTTCAGTTGTACATTCCTGCGGGTTTTGCACACGGATATTCAGTGCTGAGTGAAACGGCAGAGGTTTTTTACAAGTGCGATCACTTTTATAATAAATCACTCGAAGGCGGCATCGCCCTCGATGATCCTGAATTGAATATTGACTGGCGCATCCCTGAAGGCGAACGGATCATATCTGAAAAAGATCAGCAGCAATCCCTGTTTAAAGAGGCGGTTCACAATTTCCTTTTCACCCATGGATAAGAAGGCATTGCACATATTGGTTACCGGTACCAACGGACAACTGGGTATGGAGTTCAGGGAATTATCGGCACGTTTTCCCGATATACATTTTTATTTTACTTCCCGCCAGGAACTGGATGTGTGCAGCCGGGATGCGGTCATGCAATTTTTTGAAACGCATCCGGTGGATTACTGTATTCATTGCGCGGCATACACAGCGGTGGATTTGGCAGAAACCGAACGCGATGCAGCCATGGCGGGGAATGCACATGCTCCCGCTTTTGTGGCCGAGGCCTGTGCTCAGCATGGGGCCAAACTCTTTCACTTCTCTACCGATTATGTGTTCAATGGTACAGCCTCGGCACCCTATCTGCCTGATGCCCCTGTACAACCGGTGAATTTTTATGGTGCCACCAAACTGGAAGGCGAGCAGGGCGTGATGAAACACTGCAAGGATGCCATTATCATTCGTACTTCCTGGGTATATAGTTATTACGGAAAGAATTTTGTAAAAACAATGTTGCGCCTGATGCAGGATCGAGAGGTGATTCGAGTAGTCAGCGACCAGCAGGGTTCGCCTACCTATGCCGCTGATCTTGCCCGGGCAGTAATACATATCATTACTTCGAAAACCTTCAGACCGGGCGTTTACCATTACTGTAACTCCGGTGTGATATCCTGGTATCAGTTTGCGCACTCCATTGCTCAGCACATGCAGTTTACCTGCAGGGTAGAACCTATACGAACACAGGATTATCCTACACCCGCCAAAAGGCCGGCCTACAGCGCCCTCAGTACCGATTCGTTTCAAAAAACTTTTCAATTAACCATTCCGGGTTGGGAGGATAGTTTAAAACAATGCCTCCAAATAATCCGTGAACGGGGCTGATGTGGATGCAGCATCCGGTTTGTATTTCCTCATTCATTAATGTATTGTAGTGGATTCGATTGCCATGCGATTAAATGTAGGTGCGTATGCATAACCAAGTAGCAAAGGGATCCCGTAACGCGAAAGCAGGATATAAAAATGGGTATAGTCATTCCACAACACGTTACCTTTGATTAAATTTTGGACACTTGAACATCTGGACATCTAAAAGCCGTATCGTGATTACTTGCAGCAACCGCATCGCACCGTGGTTGCAGAAAGAAGTGGAAACTCTTGGGTACAAAGTGGATCGGGTGTTCAAAACCGGTGTGGAGCTTACCGGAAGCATGGAGGATTGCATCCGCCTGAACCTCAACCTTCGTTGTGCCAGTCAGATACTGTTTTCCATACATTCCTTCCGGGCGGAAAATGCGGATATGCTGTACCGTGAGTTGGTGAAGTTGCCCTGGGAGCAGTGGATTCCACATAACGGATATTTTTGCATCACCGGTAATGTGCGCAATCCTACCATCACCAACAGTTTATTCGCCAACGTAAAAGTGAAAGATGCGATAGCAGACCGTTTCCGTGATCAAACGGGGAAGCGTCCGGATTCTGGTGCTGATCCTTCAGCTACGGTAATCAGTCTGTTCTGGCAGGATGACTACGCCGAAGTGTTTTTCGATACCTCCGGTGAAACCTTATCGAAACACGGCTACCGTAAAATTCCCGGAAAGGCCCCCATGATGGAATCGCTGGCAGCAGCCACCTTACTGGCAACAGCATGGAATCGTACCTCGCCCTTCATTAACCCGATGTGCGGCTCCGGTACACTGGCAATAGAAGCTGCATTGCTGGCTACCCGCCGTATGCCCGGCTTATACCGGTCCAACTATGGATTCATGCATATCACCGGCTACGCTCCGGCAGTGTATGATAGGGCTATGGTTGATCTGAAAGCACAGATTCAGTCAGTACCCACATTAAAAATTATTGCAACCGATATCAGCGAAGATGCGGTACACATAACTAAGGTGAATGCAGGTATTGCAGGCGTGGCTGATTTAATTGAATATGCAGTGTGTGATTTTGCGCAATCACCCGTACCACCAGATGCCGGAGGTGTAGTGTTTTTCAATCCTGAGTATGGCGACCGGCTCGGTGTTGAAACCGCATTGCAGCCGGTGTATCGCGCCATGGGCGATTTTATGAAACAGCAATGCAAAGGCTACCGGGGATATATCTTTACAGGCAATCTCGAACTGGCCAAACACATTGGCTTAAAACCCAAACGCCGCATCGAATTCTTTAACGGGAAAATCGATTGCCGCCTGCTGGAATATGAATTGTACGCCGGCACAAAAGATCAGCGCAAACAGGCTTAAAGTTTTTTTACTTCGTTTTTGACTTTCATGGTCATAGGCAGCTCCATACCCGCCATGTTAATCGTCATATCAAATTCGCAGACGGAGTTGGCGTTTTTCAGGGTACCATCATCGAGTTTAACCAGATAGGTGCCCGATTGATTGCCTTTGAACGTAACAGGAATTTCCACCCCATTCAATTCCATTTTACCCTGATCATCACTGGTAGCCGTAAACGCAATTTCGGCGAGGCCATCTTTAACTGATTGCAATGTGTAGTTGAACTTCATGGAAAGCTTCAGTGAACTTACTTTCATATTTACTTTGCTGGTCCACTGATCGCCCACACTCACCGGTTTGCCGGGATAGAAATTGAAATACATGGCGAAACTGCCGTTCATGTTATCCGCTGAAAATAATTCACTCACTATTTTTTTCTGCAGCGAATCTTGTAAAGGGGCGAAGAGGCTGTCGGCATGGTCAACCTGAACAATTTTACCCTCACGCAACAGAACGGTTACCGATTTACCTTCCATGAAGCTCATCTCGTTTTCAGCGTTGGTGGCTTCCGGATTATTGTTGAGTACGCTGGAAGTATTTCTGATCGAATCATAAGTGAACTGAACAGTATGCTCCTTTCCGTTTGTTTGCAACAGTTTGAGCGTATTATACATCGAGGTTTTCACTTCTATACTTTGTTTGCTACCCATGATGTTCATTTCTGTTGCTATATCCGCTATGTTGTTGTAGGAGTACGGTTGATCTTTCACCCACTTCATCGAGAGGTCAACAGTGTCTTTTTTTGTCTGACAGGAATACACAAAAATCAACAGGAAAGCAAGGAGGGATAAAGTGTGTTTACGATGCATGAGCAGGTTGTTTTGGTTTTGGTAAAAATAGCTTTGGTCAACAATATACCAAAAACCCGTGATACGAAGAAAGCAGCCCATAAACGAGCTGCTTTCTGTTAAAAAATGAAATGGTGTATTACTTCATTTTCCTTTTTAAGTTTTCATCAATGGCATCCAGGAATTCTTCGGTGTACAGATAATGTTCACCATGATTTACTTTATTGCCATGAATGCACACGGCGAGGTCTTTGGTCATTTTACCACTTTCCACCGTTTCAATACAAACTGATTCAAGTGCGTGGCAGAAATCAATCAGCGGCTGGTTGTTGTCTAACTTTCCGCGGAACGCCAAACCGCGTGTCCAGGCAAAGATGGACGCAATCGGGTTGGTAGAGGTAGGCTTGCCTTTCTGATGTTCACGATAATGGCGGGTAACCGTACCGTGTGCCGCTTCGGCTTCCATGGTTTTTCCATCAGGGGTTATCAGTACCGAGGTCATTAAACCCAGGCTACCAAATCCCTGTGCCACCGTATCACTTTGTACATCGCCGTCGTAATTTTTACAGGCCCATACAAAGTTTCCGTTCCATTTCAGGGCGCTGGCAACCATATCATCAATCAGGCGGTGTTCGTACACAATGCCGGCCTGATCAAATGCCGCTTTAAATTCTTTCTGATACACTTCTTCAAAAATATCTTTGAAACGTCCGTCGTATTTTTTAAGGATGGTATTTTTTGTTGAAAGGTACAAGGGCCATTTTTTACTCAGGGCCATGTTGAAACAACTGCGTGCAAAGCCGTAAATACTTTCGTCGGTGTTGTACATGGTTAATGCCACACCATCTCCTTTATAATTGTACACTTCAAAAACCTGAGGTTCACCACCACCTTCGGGTGTAAAGGTCATGGTAAGTTTACCTTTCCCTTTAATAACGGTATCGGTTGCACGATATTGATCCCCAAAGGCATGGCGACCCACAATGATGGGGGCCGTCCAGTTGGTTACCAGGCGCGGAATGTTATTGATCACAATGGGTTCACGAAACACGGTGCCGTCTAATATGTTGCGGATGGTGCCGTTGGGGCTCTTCCACATTTGTTTCAACTTGAACTCTTCCACACGGGCTTCATCAGGCGTAATGGTGGCGCATTTAATACCCACTCCACAGGCTTTAATCGCATTGGCGGCGTCTATGGTAACCTGATCGTTGGTGGCATCCCGGTGTTCCATACCCAAATCATAATATTGAATGGGCACCTCTATGTACGGAAGAATCAGTTTGTCTTTAATGAATTTCCAAATGATTCGTGTCATTTCATCACCGTCTAATTCTACAACGGGGTTGTTTACTTTAATTTTTGACATGTTCTTTTTTATTTCTGGTCGTTAAATATAATTCAATACCACCATTTACAGGCTTGAGCTTTGTTTGAGTTGAAAATCATCGGTTACCACACCCATGTTTTCAATGATGGCATCACCAAACTCATCGGTTTTCAGCAAGGTGGCACCGGTCATCAGGTTGTAAAAATCAATGGTAACCGTTTTGCGCATAATCGTTGCCTGAAGTGCTGAGGTAATCATATCGGCGGCTTCTTTCCAGCCAATGTATTCCAGCAGCATACAACCGCTTAAAATAACCGATGAGGGGTTCATGCTGTTGGTGCCTGCAAATTTAGGCGCCGTGCCATGGGTGGCCTCGAATACCGCATAACCGGTTTTGTAATTGATGTTGGCTCCCGGAGCAATACCGATACCGCCTACTTCAGCAGCCAGTGCATCCGAGATATAATCTCCGTTTAAATTCAGTGTGGCCACCACTGAATAGTCTTTAGGAGCAATCAGTATCTGTTGTAAAAAGTTATCGGCAATAACATCTTTCACCAACAGTTTACCTTCGCTCAGTGCTTTGCGTTGCACTTCGTTGGCATGCGCTTCACCGTGCTCCTTTTTCAGTTCATCCCATTCATCCCAGGTAAAGGTTTTATCGCCGAATTCCTGACGCGCCACTTCATATCCCCAGCTTTTAAATCCGCCTTCGGTAAATTTCATGATGTTGCCTTTATGCACCAGGCTCACTGAGGGCAGGTTGTGCTCCAGGGCAAATTCAATAGCGGCTCTTACCAGTCTTTTCGTGCCTTCGCTCGATACCGGTTTTACGCCATAGCTTGAATCGCCGGGGAAACGCACATTCTTCACACCCATTTCTTCAATGAGGAATTTTTCAAACTTTTTCGCTTCCGCGCTTCCGGCCTTCCATTCAATGCCCGCATAAATATCTTCCGTGTTTTCTCTGAAAATCACCATATCCACGTCCTGCGGATGTACCACCGGCGACGGAACTCCTTTGAACCATTTTACCGGGCGTACGCAGGCGTACAAATCCAAATCCTGGCGCATGGCCACATTCAGTGAGCGAATACCCCCGCCAATGGGTGTGGTAAGGGGACCTTTAATAGATACCAGGTAATCCTTGGCCGTTTGCAGCGTTTCAGCCGGCAACCACTCACCGGTAAGTTTAAACGCTTTTTCGCCGGCCAGCATTTCTTTCCATAAAATTTTTCGGGAACCACCGTAAGCTTTTTCCACAGCGGTATCAAACACTTTGGCAGCTACTTTCCATATCTCCGGGCCAATGCCATCGCCTTCAATAAAAGGTATCACCGGCTGATTCGGCACCTGCAGTTTGCCATTGGCACCCATGGTAATTTTTTCACCCATAATAGTTTGTTTTTTGGGCCGGGCAGATGTGCTGCTATGAAGCATCGTTGCGTCGCACACTTGTACGGCATTGCCTGCCGCGGCTTTTTTGTGGTGCAAAAGTACGACAGAAGGAATAAAGTTACCGTTGAAAAAAAGGGATACTTTACGCCCCCTTTAAGTTACAGGGAAAAGCAGGATAACAGCCGTTTTAGAAGGTTCTTTTCACCATGAACTGACCGGTAATAGCATACGGAGTGCCGTCGGTAGTGTACTTGGTTGCATTGAATGATCCGGAAAAATAATCACCGATATTTCTGTAATCTGATATCGTCAACATTACATTATCCTGAATAAACAGATTGCCCATTGGATTGTCTGAGTTTATGAATTTTATAAGCTGAGTGAAGGTAATGGCGGCATTCAAATTTGAATAATCGTATGTGAGTTCTGCAGTTCTGGAACCAAAATTTTCATTGGCAATAATGGTGGCACGTTGATTGGCCCCCTGATTCCAAATGGTAATGTTGCTGTTGGTTGATACAAACTCATAAGGAATACCTTGTATAGTATATCTTAGAAACTGATTTACAGTGTTGGATTCATTACATATTTCAATGTTGCCCAGGTTATTTTCATTTTCATTTAACATGATTGTGAAGGGATTGTTTTGAATATTACTTGAATAGTCGAATGTAATGATGGTTGCCTGTTCATTGCTGCTGCACAAAGGCACATTGATATTAAATTGACCGTTGCTTTGAATGGAAGATATCATTTGATACCCACTGGAAAGTAATACCAATACAGCACCATTTGTAACCGGTTGATTGGTACAGTTGACTGCAGTTCCGGTGAGTGAGGTGTAATAGATATTCTCTGGGATAATAACCTCACCCAATTCCAGATTGCTTTCGGTTGTAATTAGTGGCTGAGTGTAAATAACATTGCTGCACGTAGTCATGCCTTTAACTTCCATTATCATATCCGTATTCTTAGGAAGAAAGCCACTTGTAAAACCATTCAAATTGGTGTAAAATACTCTTTGTTGGAAGGGAGGCGTAGTGGATCGAAATACTATGCAAAAATTTGGTTGCGGTATTCCCTGTGGCGATTTTATGGTAATGGAAAAATTTATCCTGTACTCTGGTATATCACAATTCCAGAAGGAAAAATGACTTACTTCACCCACATAGAAATCACCCATGCGCTCTGCTGCTCCTTCCTCAACCCAGTGTCCGTTCTCTTCATTAAAATACCATAATGGGATAGATGATGGAGCATGGCTGTTCAGTGGCGAAGGGATAGGAAAGGAAACTGTTGAAGTTTTTCCAGGTGCAATTTGTAAAGATTCTCCGCTGCTTCCCTGTAATTCTACTGCTACCATACCGTATGTAATCAGACTTTGTAAATTTCCATTATTGTTCAAAGCACGCAAATCGCCCGGCATGATGAGTGACATATCTTCACTAACAGGGTTTAACCAATAACCTGCCACAAGGATGGCTCCATCGTATGGCATTCCGGATGCGACATTTACTACACTATTCGGTGGTAACTGAATTTTAAATCCATTGGCATCCGAAACACTTCCACCGGTATTGGAATCAATAGTACCCAATGTTTGTTTAGGTATCATCTTGATGCGTGTAAAATAACTTTCTCCCGCAATAACAGAATGTGTTTTTATGGCAGGGAAGTAACCGGAATTTTCCACTCTGATTACGGCCGCATTTTTGGGTACTTCTACATTGTTGAATGAGAAATATCCAAACAGATTAGTAGTAGTAACCGCCATGCCCATTTTTACCACGGCACCCTGTACGGGCTGATTTTGCTCATTGGTTACAAACCCTGATGCACTTGCCGTTACCTTTGAAGCCAAATCCGGAAATTCACCGGCAGGTAAACTGTCATTTTTTTTACATCCCATTGTAAATATGAAAAGGGCAAGTACAGCCGTGGTGATAATTTTAAGCATCAGCAGTGCATTTTATTGATTTGTAATTTACATAATATATTTAGTATTGATGAAGATGGATGGGATGCAACGGTTACAAGTTGTTCAATTACTTAACTGTCAACGGGATATAATAAAATTTTATGAGTCAATTTTTTCGTGATTCATCATCAGAAAGCTGCGGAATAAAAAAAGCGATAGAATTTCTATCGCTAAAGTTTAAAAGGAAGATTAAAGAATGATTTATTAAAACACTCTCCTCACCCGGAATGAACAGGTAATAGCATACGGTGTATTAGCAGGAGGTGGGCCAATAAAGGTTCCTGAAAAATTACCGGATACAAATTCACCGATGCTTCCAAATTCAGTAATCGTTACCCAGGTATTCTGTGATGGATTGGAGGTAGAATCGGGTAAGTGGCTCGTTTGGAAATAATACATGGGCTGTTGTGAATTCAGAGCTACGTTTGTCCAACCCACGGCCATGTTCATCCAATCATTTCCATTGATTTCAAACGCTCCAATTACGGCATGTTGATTGGTACCCTGTCCGCTCATATATATTGAATCAACCGGTGCAGTAAATGAGTATGCAGTGCCATTGATGGTAATATTGACAAACTGGGTGGTTGCTATGCCACAGGCCTGTATGTTCCCGATGTTGTTGGCACCAGTTATCATGGTGTAGGTAAGTCCGCCGCTTTGCTGCTGACTGGATAAATCAACTCCAACAATATTCACCACAGCGTTCGTTCCGCATAGGGGCGTGCTGAACTGATATGCACCGGTAGCATCCACCGGATAACGGAACACAGGGCCTGCATTGTATTGCACCACCACATAGCCATTGGTTACGGGTTGTCCGTTACAATCGGTGAGGGTACCGGAGGCTGTTGCTGTGGCAGCAGCAGGGAGGGTAATGGTACCTAATGACAGGTTCGCATTGGTGGTTGAAAAGTTCTGAGTGTAAGAAGGCGTACCGCAACTATTGTAGAATGAAACTTCAATCACCAAATCGCTGTTGGCCGGTATGTATCCACTGGTGTACCCGG
>ENA-UOUJ01000710-UOUJ01000710.1-activated-sludge-metagenome-genome-assembly--contig:-NODE-710-length-20369-cov-4.046421_pt1 | contig 20369 bp, 14 predicted proteins | sample MGYA00249839_ERZ747224 | MGnify/ENA primary metagenome ERZ747224 (study PRJEB28782, sample SAMN03220277) | activated sludge metagenome | biome: wastewater; feature: sewage sludge; material...
GGCAGCGGCGTCGCCGCCACCCGCAGCAGCAACCCGGTGACGCCGGAATGACGCGCGGCCAGCGTCAGCCTGCGGCTGGCGACGAGATCGAACAGACGCGTCTCGCCCCATATTTCCATCACCACGGCGCCGAGCGCATCGCAGGCCAGCGCATCGGATGCCGTCCGCAGCGCGCTCTCCGCATCGGGCACGTGGACCATCACCAGAAGACGCGGATCAAGACCGAGTTCGCGCCATCCGCACATCGACAACGCGCCGGATTCGCGTGCGGCAAAATCCTGCCGCACCCAAAGCAGCGGCCGGTTCGCGCGCACCCGCTGCGCAAGACCTGCGATGAATCCGGTCGCAGCCGCGCTGTGCCGTCCCTCCGCGAACACCTCATGCACGGCGCCGCGCGAGAGCCCGCCCTGCAACACCGCATCCATCTCCCCGTGATCGAGCGCCGCCCTGTCCGATATCCCTCTGCCATGACAGGTCTCGAGCCGCGCGATGCGGTCACGCAGGCGCGCAAGCTTCTCCGCGCTGCTTCCGGTTCCAGGCATGATCAAAAATCCGTCCGTGACATCAGAACCGATGACAAGCCTTAATGTTCACTATATGTTCTAGTAAATGTCGGCCATGGCCAAGAGTCAACCGGGACTTTCCGGCGACCCTTCACCCAGGATCGCCAGCCTCGTTTTGGTTGTGATGCCAAAGGATGGGAAAGCATGAACCTGCAACGCAAGCTGGAAATCCTGGCTGACGCCGCCAAATACGACGCTTCCTGCGCCTCCAGCGGCACGGAGCAGCGGGACAGCCGCGACGGCAAGGGTCTCGGCTCGACCGCTCCCGGCATGGGCATCTGCCATTCCTATGCGCCGGACGGACGCTGCATTTCGCTGCTGAAGGTGCTGCTGACCAATGCCTGCAACTACGACTGCCTCTATTGCGTCAACCGAGCATCGTCGAATGTGCCGCGCGCCCGCTTCACCATCGACGAAGTGGTCAGGCTGACCATCGACTTCTATCGCCGCAATTATATCGAAGGGCTGTTTCTCTCTTCCGGCATCATCCGCAGCGCGGACTACACCATGGAGCAGGTGGTCGCTGTCGCGCGCAAACTACGCGAGGAGCATCGCTTTCGCGGCTACATCCATCTCAAGACCATTCCCGAGGCGAATGATGACTTGATCACGGAGGCCGGCAAATATGCCGATCGCCTCTCCATCAACATCGAGATGCCGGAGGAGAACAGCCTCGCGAAACTCGCGCCCGAGAAGGATGTGCGCGCCATCCGCCGAACCATGGGACGATTGCGTCTCAAGCTTGATGAAACGAGCGCCACCAAGAAAGCCGCCGCCGCATCCGGCTCAAGAGCGCCACGCTTCGCGCCGGCCGGCCAGACCACGCAGATGATCGTCGGCGCCGATGCCGCATCGGATCGAACGATTTTGAGCACAAGCGCCAACCTCTACGGCTCGTACCGCCTCAAGCGCGTCTATTACTCGGCCTTCAGCCCGATCCCCGACGCAAGCCGCGCCCTGCCCCTGAGCGCTCCGCCTCTCATGCGTGAGCATCGGCTGTATCAGGCCGATTGGCTGATGCGCTTCTATGGCTTCGACATCAGCGAGATCGTCGATGCCACGAACCCGATGCTGCCGCTCGACATCGATCCGAAACTCGCCTGGGCGCTGCGCCACCGCGATCGCTTTCCGCTCGACATCAACCGCGCCAGCCGGGAAGAACTGCTACGGGTGCCGGGTTTTGGAGCCAAAGCCGTGGACCGCATTCTCTCCGCGCGACGTTACACCTCGATCCGCGCGGCGGACCTTTCGCGCCTGCACGTCCCCAGGAACAAGGCATTGCCCTTCATCGTTCTTGCCGACCACCGGCCGTCGCCGAAGGTCCTGGAGAGCATGACGCTGGCGAAGCAACTGAAGCCGAAAGCCGCGCAACTGGGGTTCGGATTTTGACCCGCCACATCATCCTCGACAGCGAAACCGATTTCGACGGCTGGCGCCGCGCCGCCCGCGCGCTCGCGCTCAACGATGTCGCCCCGCGCGATGTGGTCTGGCGCACGTCCGGCAACGAGCCGGACCTGTTCGCACCCACCGCTGCGGTTCTACCCGACGGGCCGCTTGTCGGCACCTTCAACGTTCCCGCGCAATTCATCGAACTCGCGCAGGCGGCGATCCTGCATCGCGATCCCGAGCGGTTTGCCCTGCTCTATAGCCTGCTGTGGCGACTACGCATGAACCACGATCTGCTTGATATCGCCACCGACCAGGATGTCGTCAGAATAAGGGACATGGTCAGGGCGGTCCGTCGCGACGAACACAAGATGCACGCCTTCGTGCGGTTTCGCGAGATCGCCCGTGAACGGGACACCCATTTCATCGCCTGGTTCGAGCCCGAGCATCACATCGTCGAACTCGCCGCTCCATTTTTCATGCGGCGTTTCGCAGACATGAACTGGTCGATTCTGACGCCCGACATCTGTGCGCATTGGAACGGTCACCGGTTGTCGTTCACGCCGGGCGTCAGCCGCGACGAGGCGCCGACCGAAGACAGGCTCGAAGAGGTCTGGCGCAGCTATTACGCCAGCATTTTCAACCCGGCCCGCCTCAAGGTGAAGGCGATGCAGACCGAAATGCCGAAGAAATACTGGCGGAACCTGCCCGAGGTTTCGCTGATTAAATCCCTGGTCGCGAACGCAGGCCGCGCCTCGAGCGAGATGATCGCGGCCGAGGCCACCGCGCCCAGGAAACCGCAGCAGCGGGAGCAGCCGATGGCACGCCAATCGTCATCCCATGACAGCCTCTCAAGCCTCCGCGAAGAGGCCGCCGGCTGCCGCGCCTGTCCTCTCTGGAAGGATGCGACGCAGACCGTGTTCGGCGAGGGACCGGCGCACGCACAGGTCATGCTGGTGGGCGAGCAGCCCGGCGACAAGGAAGACCTCGCGGGAAAGCCGTTCGTCGGCCCGGCAGGACAGATGCTTGACCGCGCACTCAAGGAAGCCGGAATCGACCGCACGAAAGTTTACGTCACCAATGCCGTGAAGCACTTCAAGTTCGTGCCGCGCGGAAAGATCAGGCTGCACCAGAAGCCGAACACGCCGGAAATCAGGGCGTGCCGCCCATGGTACGAGCGCGAACTGGCGGCGATCAATCCGGCGCTGGTGGTGGCGATGGGCTCAACCGCCGCGCAAAGCGTGTTCGGAAAGATCACACCGATCAACAAGTCGCGCGGACGGCTGATCGACATGAAAGACGGGCGCAAGGCGCTGGTGACGGTGCATCCGTCCTATCTGCTGCGGCTGCCGGACGAGGACGCCAGAGTCCGCGAATATGAGCGCTTCGTCGACGATCTGAAAATTGCCGCGACGCAACTGCATCGCGACCGGGCGGCGTGAAAGACAGAGCAGGCATCATCACCGGCGACGCCACGGATCAAGGATTCGCCAGAGCATCGCCGCTTCTGATTGAATCAGAAGAAGCTTGAGATTGTTAAAGCCGCCAATGACTCGAATCCCAATAGCGGCTGCGCTCAGGCAGCCAGCGTGGTCTCGACCAGCCTGATCCAGTACGACGAGCCATATGCGATGGCGTCGTCGTTGAAGTTGTAGGCGGGATGATGCAGGCCCGCGCTATCGCCATTGCCGATGAAGATGAAAGCGCCGGGACGGGCTTCCAGCATATAGGCGAAATCCTCCCCACCCATCATCGGCGGCGTCCCGTGAACATTGCTGTCACCAGCAATCTCTTTCGCGATCCTGATCGCGGTTTCCGTCTGCTCGGGGTGATTCACCGTGACCGGATAGCCGCGCCGGAATTTGACATCGACGCGGGCGCCGGTTGTCAGCGCCACGCCGGCGGCGACCTCCCGAATCCGCTTCTCCATCTGGTCGCGCACGTCGGCCTTCAGGGTGCGGACGGTTCCGCGCAACTCGACCGTCTGGGGAATGACGTTGCGGGTACTGCCGGCGCGAAACTCGCATATGGAGATCACCGCCGATTCCAGCGGATCGACATTACGCGACACGATCGATTGCAGCGCCATGACAAGCTGCGAGCCGGCCAGCACCGGGTCGATACACAGATGCGGACGCGCGGCGTGGCCGCCGTGACCCTCGATCCTGAAATCGACACTGTCGGTCGCCGCCATGATCGGCCCCGGCCGGATCGCGAAGGCCCCGAGCGGAACGCCGGGCAGGTTATGCATGCCATAGACCTGATCGATCCTGAAGCGATCCATCAGTCCGTCCTTGATCATCGCCGCGGCTCCCGCGCCGCCCTCTTCCGCCGGCTGAAAGATCACGATCGCCTCGCCGGCGAAGTTCCGCGTCTCCGCGAGATAGCGCGCGGCGCCGAGCAACATCGCGGTGTGGCCGTCATGACCGCAGGCATGCATCCTGCCGGCTGCCGACGAAGCGTAAGGCAGGTTGGTTTCCTCCTGGATCGGCAGCGCGTCCATGTCGGCGCGCAAACCGATCACCTTGACCTCCCCGCCAGCCGGGCGTCTGCCCTTGATGACGCCGACGACGCCGGTCCTGCCTAGGCCGGTTACGATCTCGTCACAGCCGAACTCCCGCAAGCGGTCGGCCACGAACGCGGCGGTGCGGGGAACGTCGTAAAGCAGTTCCGGATGGGCGTGGATATCCCTGCGCCAGCTGGCGATATCGGATTGCAGATCGGCAACGCGGTTGACGACAGGCATCTTTGAGTTTCCGGGCCGGGCGGCAAAGATCTCCCGGCGCATTTGATTGCACCCGTTCAGCAGACGATAGCGGCGTCACGCCGACTTGCGAACGGCGTTATCCATCAAGGTCTTGCCGAGCGACCAGATCGCACCTGGAACCTGATGGCTTGCGGCAATGACGCTGTCAAACGAGGTCTCGATCCACGTGCAGTCTTCCTCATTGATGATGAGCGGCGGCAGCAGCTTGATCGTATGGCTGCCGTGACCGGCGACCTGGGTGAGGATCTTGTGATCCTTGAACAACGGAACGGTGATTAGCTGGCAGAACAGACCCTTGTTGGCGGTTTCCAACAGATTCCAGGATGCTCTCAGGCGCAGCGACTTCGGCGGCCCGAACTCGACGCCGATCATCAGGCCCTTGCCGCGCACCTCCTTCAGAAGCTCAAAGCCTGGCACCATGCGGTTGAGCGCCGACTGCAATTCCGCGCCGCGCCGCGCCGCGTTCTCAATCAGATTCTCGGCTTTCAGCACTTCAAGCGTGGCAATGCCGGCCGCCATCGCAAGATCGTTCTTGGCGAATGTCGAACCGTGCACGACGGCGCGATCCATCCGGTTGAATACTTTATCAAAGATGTGCTTGCGGGTCAGCACCACGCCGATCGGCACATGACCGCCGGACAACGCCTTGGCCAGCAGCACCATGTCAGGCTCGACGTTCCAGTGCTCGACGGCCAGAAACCGTCCGGTCCGGCCGATGCCGGTTTGAATTTCATCCGCCACGAACAGCGTGCCATATTTGCGACACAACGCGGCGGCTCCCGGCAGGAACTCATCGGTGGGCATATTGACGCCCTTGCCCTGGATCGGCTCGACGATGAGGGCCGCAATCTGGCGCGACGACAGCGCCTGCTCCAGCGCGGCCAGATCGTTGAAGGGAATCACCTTGCAATCCGGCAGCAGAGGATCGAATCCACCACGGAAATTCTTGTCGTCCGTCAGCGAGAGCGCACCGTAGGTCAGGCCATGGTAGCCGTGATCGCAGTACAAGATACCGGTCCGCCCGGTGGCGACACGCGCGAACTTGATGGCGGCCTCGACGCTTTCCGCTCCGGAATTCGCGAAAAACACCTTGTCGAGATAAGGAATATGATCGAGCAGCCGCTCGGCCAGAACGCCGGCCAGCGTGGAGACATCCATCTGCACGAGATTGGGAAGGTCACTGTCGAGGACGCTTTTCAGGGCATGCCGCAACACCGGATGGTTCCGGCCGATCGCAAAAACGCCAAACCCGCTCAGTAGATCAAGATAACGCGCGCCATCGCGATCGACCAGATATTGACCCTGCCCGCTTTGGAAACCAACGTCATAGCCGATGGTCTTCAGAACCCTGACAAGCTGTTCATTGAGATGGCGGACGTGCATCGCGCTGCGTTGCGACTGCCGCTCCACAAACATCTCGGAAACGTCTAGATTTGGATATAGCATTCGCTACATAGTTCGGTTGATGGCCGCTTCGTCAACTGAAAAACGTGAATACGGCATTCGACTTTGTCACTGATCCCCAATCCTCTATCCTCAGCACAGGCTTGAAAATATGCTCCAGCGCTCGAGACATCCCATGCGTATTTTAGATTATTGCAGGACTTCCGCCGTGACTTCCCTTGTCGCGGCAACCGTGATGACGGTGAGTTCCGGTGTCGCCGGAGCGGCTGATCCGACCGGTGACTGGCGCGTTGCCGAGGGGGTCGCCAACATTCGCGTCGCCGAATGCAACGGCTCGATGTGGGGCGTGGTTGCGTGGGAGAAAAAGCCAGGCGGCGTCGATCAGAACAATCCGGACGCCTCCAAGAGGAGCCGGCCGACGCTCGGAATGCCGATCCTTCTGGAAATGAAGAAGAAGGCCGACAAGGATGCGTGGGAGGGCCAAGTCTACAACGCAAAGGACGGCAAGACATACGAGTCGACGATCAAGCTTGCATCGCCTGATCAACTCGAGATCGAAGGTTGCGTCCTCGGCTTTCTTTGCGGCGGCGAGACGTGGACCCGCGTCGGCCCACCGATTTCGAGCAGTGCGTCCAACGGTCCTGGCGCGGCTACCTCAAAGACAGGCACAGCCAAGACCGCTCAATCGAAACCACACAAAACCTCGTCCAAAAACAAGGCAGCAACCACCGGCACGGCGTCAGATGATCCTGTCGGCGACATCTGCCTACTTCCCGACATCGCGGGGGCGGCCCATTAACGCGGGCTGAAACAGCAACACTGCGGCAAGTGTGGTGAAGAGCGACAGCGCCAGTAGCTTACCCATACTTGCCGTGCCCGGATGACTCGACAGCCACAGGCTCCCGAAAGCAGTCGCGGTTGTCAGAGCGCTGAAGAAGATCGCCCTTGTCAGGCTTGATTGCAGCAGGTTCGTTCTGCCGGATCGCCAGGCCGTGACATAATAGATCTTGAACGCCACGCCGACGCCGAGCAGCAACGGCAGCGCCACGATGTTGGCGAAGTTGAGCGGGAGTCCGATCAACACGCATATCTCCAGCGTGACGGCTCCGGCCACCAGCAGCGGTACCAGCGTCAGCAGCACATCGGTAATTCGGCGCAGTGCCAGCCAGAGCAGGATGCTGATGGAGATCAAAGCCCACAGCCCGGCCTCGATGAACGCCTTGACGATGGTGTCGCCGGACTTGAGAATCGATACCGGTCCGCCGATCGCGTTGGGCGCGGAGGCGAGCACGGCGCTGGCAAATTTCCGCAGCGTTTCATTGTCGTCCGGATCCCCGCGCGGCAACACCTCGACACGCGTAATGCCGTCCTCGCTCTTCCAGAGATTCACGAAATCCGGCGGCAGGGATTCCAGCGTTACGGGCTCCGCCTTCAGCAAGTTGCGAAGCTGATCGAACATGATCTTAAGCGGCTCGACGAACGCGGCTTGCGCTTTCTCGCGCGTGGCCTGGTTCGACTCCGCCAGCCGGCTCAGATCATCAGCCAGCCGTTTCGCGGCCGCGGCCCCCGCCCCCTGATGAGTGCCGGCCGCCTTCCGCAGGCTATCGGCGGTGGCCTTCAGCGCATCGATATTCTCCTCGTCCGAGGGCGGCGGATCGATCGAATCGGGATTGAGCGCGGGATCAAGGATTTTGGCGCCGTTCGCGATCAGCTTGAGCTTCGCAAGCTGGTCCGCCGGCACAAAAGTATCGAGCGACCGGGTGCTTGCGACTTCAGGCACCTCGGCGAGCCGGGCCTCGACCTGCCTCGCTTCCTGCTCGGACTTGACCATCACATTGATGGCGTTCGCGCCGGTATCGGGATCTCTTCGCAAATCCAGATAGGTCGCAATCGACTCGACCTTGGCGCTCCTGAGGTGGATCGGATTGAAATCGAACCGCAGGAAGTAAAGCGCAGGCGCGCCGAGAATGACGACCGCAACCGTGCCGCCGACGATCGCCACGCGATGGTCTTCGAGAAAACGATCGAGCGGAGCCAGAAACGCGTAGCCGACCGGCTCTTTCTCGCCCGGCGGGTTCAGGATGCGCAGCAAGGCCGGAAGAATGGTGATGCTTGCGAAAAACGCAATCATCATGCCCACGCCGGCGATTTTGCCGAGTTCCGAAACGCCCTTGTAATCCGTCGGCATGAACGACAGGAAGCCCGCCGCCGTCGCCATCGCCGCCAGCGACAGCGGAACCGAGGAACGCTTCGCCGCCACCACCAACGCCTTTTCCAGATCGTCGGACTTGAAACGCTCGGAACGATAGCGGACGCTATACTGGATGCCGAAATCAACGCCGAGGCCGACAAACAGCACGGCAAAGGCGATCGACAGCAGCGTGAGCGATGTCACCATCATCAGGCCGACCGCCGTCGTGATCGCCAATCCGATGAACAGCGTTGCGGACACCGCAACGATGATTTTCGGCGAGCGCAACGCCAGCCAGAGGATCACCAGCACGATCAGCACCGTCCCCACGCCGTTGACGACCGCGCCCTCCTGAACGGTGGCGAATTCCTCGTTGGCGATCGGAACCGGCCCGGTCAGCCGGACGCGCGCCCCGAACTTGCCGGCGATATCCAGATCGGAGGCGGTGTTGCGGATCGCATCGGTGGCGTCCTTGCCGGGCTCCAGCGCATTGAAATCGAGGTACGGCTTGATCTGGATCAGCGAGCGGCGATCGGAATCCGGCAGCGGCTTGTCGCTTGCAAGCTGGCGCCAGGAGAAGGTGCCGTTTCCCTTGGTCACGACGTCCTCGACGCCCTGGGCGATCAGCGAGAACGGCCTCGCGGTGCTGTCGAGCTCGAACTGCCCCCGCTTCAAGCCGACCAGCGCGGTTTCGAGAGCGGCGGTCAGCCCGCGCAAGCTCGGATCGCCGGCCATGATCTCAACCAGCGGCGCGGCCTCGCCGAATTGGCCGGTCAGTTGCTTGACCTCCTCCGTGGGGAGGAACAACAGGCCGTTGCGCTCGAAAAACGACCCTCCACCCAGGAGTTGAACCGATTCGAAGTGGCGATGATTCTCGGCGAGCTTAGCGGCCAGCATGGCGCCGGCGGCGCTGGCAAACTCCGCCGTGGGAGCCTCCACGACCGCAAGGATCAGCCTTTCCCGATCGAACGCCTTCTCGAACGCGATGTCGCGCTGCCGCCAATCCAGGTCGGGCGAAATTAACCTATTGATATCCGTGTTTATTTCGAAATTCTTCACCGAATAGAAGACGGCGCCGGCGGCCAGGACGGTCGCAATCAATGCAGTAGCCCAGGCAAAACGCGTGCAAACCTTAACGATTGAAACAACAGTACTTGTCAGCACATTCTTTCTTTCTGCTACCGTATACGGATACGCACCATCAGTGGTTTTTCGGCCTGATCCAGAGCATTTTCGCTTGTGACTGAATCAGAAGCGGAACTCCAGATCGTTGTTTCGACGCGTTTTCTTCACGCGAAGCGTCACCTGCTTCGCTCGAAAACGCCGTAATGAACTTTTTATGCTATTTCAGAGACATGGATAAGGTGCGTAACACCCGCGGAGGACTTTGGTTCGGGAGATTGCCGATGGTTCAAGCACCTTGATATAGTCGACTCCATGAACGGCAAGTGACGAATGAGTGAGGGCCATTCAGGCAGGCTAGTCCTATATCATGATACCAGAGGTCTTGTTCCAGGATCGGCCGCGGGCTAGAAGTCTGCGGCATTGGAGCGTTTTGTTCTGCCGCAAATCCCATATATGTCATGGCTTTGAAACCCGGAAATGACGGCTCGCAGATTATACGTCTGTGACATTTCTTGAAGGCGCGCGCGATTTGAGAAGACGACCCGGTTCTATATGGAGTTACAGCATAATGCATAAGGTGCAAATTGACTGATCCTCGTCCGATTGAAGTTCTGCTGGCGCAGCCGCGCGGATTCTGCGCAGGCGTCGTCCGCGCGATCGAGACTGTCGAGCGCGCGCTGGAGAAGTACGGTCCCCCAGTGTATGTCCGCCACGAGATCGTACACAACAAATACGTCGTCGAAAGCCTGAAGAATAAGGGGGCAATTTTCGTCGAGGATCTGTCGGAGGTTCCGCCGAAGGCGGTGACCGTATTCAGTGCCCACGGCGTGGCGCGAAGCGTGGAAGAAGCCGCCGCCGCTCGCGGCCTTCCCGTGCTCAACGCCACCTGCCCGCTCGTCACCAAGGTTCACAACCAGGGCAAGCGCTACACGTCCAAGGGCCGGACCCTGATCCTGATCGGCCATGCCGGCCATCCCGAGGTCGAGGGAACCATGGGACAGGTTCCAGGCCCCGTCCTGCTTGTTCAGAATGTCGACGACGTCGCCGCCCTGACGCTGCCTTCGGATACGCCGGTGGCCTACATCACGCAGACAACGCTGAGCGTCGATGACACCAAGGATATCATCCTCGCCCTCCAGCAGCGTTTTACTGATATTCAAGGCCCCGACACGCGGGATATCTGCTATGCAACGCAGAATCGTCAATCCGCGGTAAGAGACCTGAGCAAGCTGGTGGACGTTATTCTGGTGGTCGGCGCAGCCAATAGTTCCAATTCAAACCGGCTGCGGGAAATTGGCACCGAGGTCGGTGTCGCCAGTTATCTCATCGCGGACGGTAGCGAACTCAACGCCGAGTGGCTGGAAGGGGCGAAAGCGGTGGGCGTTACGGCGGGCGCTTCGGCTCCGGAAGTCCTGGTGGACGACGTTATCGAGGCCTTGAAGCGCATCAGGCCGGTCGCTGTCTCGGTCCTGCCGGGACGCGAAGAGAACATTGAATTCCGGCTTCCCTCTGAACTCACCTCAGCTTGATCCCTTTCAGATTTTCAGCTGTTAACTCCCGAAAGAACACTCGATTATGGCAATACCGTTTTTCAAAGAACTGAAGATCAGCGGCTATCTGATCAAGCAGAAACTGATGGGCCGCAAGCGCTATCCGCTTGTGCTGATGCTGGAGCCACTCTTCCGCTGCAACCTCGGATGCGCCGGATGCGGCAAAATCGACTACCCCGATGCGATCTTGAACCGTCGCATGAGCGCTCAGGAATGCTGGGACGCCGCCGAGGAATGCGGGGCGCCGATGGTCGCCATTCCGGGCGGCGAACCGCTGATCCACAAGGAGATCGGCGAGATCGTGCGCGGACTGGTCGCGCGCAAGAAGTTCGTCTCGCTCTGCACCAACGCGCTCCTGCTGGAGAAAAAGCTCGATCTGTTCGAGCCCTCGCCCTATCTGTTTTTCTCCGTCCATCTCGACGGCCTGCGCGAGCACCACGACAAGTCGGTATGCCAGGAGGGCGTGTTCGACCGCGCGGTTTCCGCCATCAAGGCTGCGAAGGCGCGGGGTTTCACCGTCAACGTCAACGCCACGATCTTCGACAACTATCCGGCCGAAGAAATCGCGAAGTTCCTCGACTTCACGGCCGAGCTTGGCGTCGGCGTCTCGATGTCACCGGGTTACGCCTATGAGCGCGCGCCAGATCAGGAGCACTTCCTGAACCGCACCAAGACCAAGAAACTGTTTCGTGATGTCTTCGCGCTCGGCAAGCGCAAGAAGTGGAGTTTCATGCACTCCAGCCTGTTCCTCGACTTCCTCGCCGGCAATCAGGAATATCATTGCACGCCCTGGGGAATGCCGGCGCGCAACATTTTCGGCTGGCAGAAACCCTGCTACCTGCTCGGCGAAGGCTATACCAAAACCTTCAAGGAACTCATGGAGACCACCGACTGGGATTCCTACGGGACCGGCAAGTATGAAAAGTGCGCCAACTGCATGGCGCACTGCGGATATGAGCCGACCGCCGCCACCGCCGCTTTGAACAATCCGCTCAAGACCATGTGGGTGGCATTGCGCGGGGTTCGGACCACGGGTCCGATGGCGCCCGAGATCGACCTCAGCAAGCAGCGTCCCGCGCAGTACATCTTCGCCGAGCAGGTTCAGAAGAAGCTGTCGGAAATCCGCAAGGATGAAGCTGCCGCCGCCGCCGCCAAACAGGCGGCAAAGGAGCAGAAGGCCTCTACCGCGGCGTGAGACTTTTCCGCGACAGGCCGCAGCCCGGCAGGCTCACGGCAATAACACCGCTGTGAGTTTTGCGGGGTCAGCCGGTCTGATCTGACCGCGCAAACGAGAGCGTTTCCGCTTGTGATGGATCAGAAGCGGGTCGCTCGGATTTTCATTTGACGCGTTTTCTTCACGCGAACCGATATCCACTTCGCTCGAAAACGCTATGTGATTTGATCCTAACGCGTTTTCTTCACGCGAACCGGTACCCACTTCGCTCGAAAACGCTATGTGATTTGATCCTGACGCGTTTTCTTCACGCGAACCGGTACCCACTTCGCTCGAAAACGCTCTAAACGTTGCGAAGCCTCAGTTCCCCTGGAAGCCGGATGCGGCCGCAAAATACGTCAGCGGGCTCGCCAACACGGGAACGCGCCTCAACGTAGGCGATCGCATATTTGAAGAGCCGGACCGGCTTCAGCCGGTCAAAGCCGGGCGGGTTGGGGCACGCTCGCTCGCAGACCGGAAAAGCGCCGCGCCGGAACCGGCTCTCCGGTGCGGCCCTTTCGATGGCCTGCCCCCCGGGGCCTTGCGACCGGCGCCGCCGCTGGATAATCCGCCGGAACGAGAGTTGTGCCGCCCAACAGAAAAACACGGCACCCGCGCAAGGAGCGCAGAGCCCGGTTGAAATCCACGCCGGTCGACACCAGCGCCCGCAAAGTCAGCGGATTTCGAGCAAGGCCGCTCAGCACTTTCTTCAGGTCGATGTTGCCGTTCGGCTTGATGGCGTTGCGGGCGATCGCCGGGAGCGCCCGCGTCGCGGGATCACTGATCACACGCAAGGCGGCGAAGGGCAGACCTGCCTCCGTCGCATAAGCAGCCGCGATGTGACTTTCCATATCGACAGCCGAAGCACCGGTCGTCGCGTGGAGCACCGCCTTGCCGGCCTGTCCCAGCACGACCTGCTCGACCCCGGCGAGTCCGGCGCGGACCACCTTCTGACCGCCCAGACCGGTGCCGTCGATCAGTTCCTCGCTCAACGCGAGGCCTGCCCGCCACCGCGAGGCGCCGTTCACGACTTCCGTGGCAACGACAACGTCTCCCGATTTCAGCGACGGATCGAGCCCGCCGGCGACGCCGAAGCTGATCACGCCGCGCACCGTAGACGAATCGAATCCGTCGAGAAGCTTGCGCAACTGCCGGGGATTGCTGCTGCTGCAAATGACGGTCATGCCGGGGCCTGCGGCGATGCGGGCTTCCTGAACCAGACCGGTCACAATCAATACCGGCCGCGGGTCAAGGGCATTGCCCACGGACACGTCAATCGTCGTCCCCAAACTCACATCCCGACCCCTACCGCCTTGCTATTGGTGCTTCTCAAATTCCGATACCGCGCCAGCGCCCAGAGCGGGAAGAACTTGGAATAGCCATGGTACCTCAGATAAAATACGCGTGGAAAGCCCGTGGCCGTATAGCGCTGCTCGTCCCACAGACCTTTTTTCGTCTGTGTGTCTATCAGGTACTTGATTCCCTTCGCCACCGCAGGATTTTCAACCTCGCCCGCCGCCATCAGGGCCAGCAACGCCCAGGCCGTCTGCGAAGCCGTGGTCGGCGCTGTCTCGAATCCCTTATAGTCGAGTCGGTAGCTGACCGCATCCTCGCCCCAGCCGCCATCGGCATTCTGAATCGACATCAGCCAGTTCACGGCGCTGCGGATCACGGGATCCTGGTGATCAACCCCGGCGGCATTCAGCGCGCAGAGCACCGACCAGGTGCCGTAGATGTAGTTCAGGCCCCAGCGGCCATACCACGACCCCTCCGCAAGCTGGGTCCGGCGCAGATACTCGACGCCTGCCGCCATGGAAGGGCTGCTGTCCACGGTCTCGCCGAGTTGCGCCAGCATCGAGACGCACCGCGCGGTGACGTCCTCGGTCGGCGGATCGAGCAGAGCGGCATGGTCGGAGAACGGGATGTTGTTGAGATAGTATTCAAGATTGTCGGCGTCGAACGCCGCAAAGCCGCCGTCCCGGCTCTGCATCCCCTCGATCCACTCGCGCCCGCGCGCGATCGCCTCGTCATATTGACCATTCGGGCCGTTCCGGCGCACCCGGTCCATCGCCATGACCACGACCGCGGTATCGTCGAGATCCGGATAGTGGCCGTTGGCGTATTGAAACGCCCAGCCACCCGGTCGCACGTCCGGGCGCTTCACCGCCCAGTCGCCCTTGAGAACGAGTTCCTGTTTCGGAAGCAGCCAATCGAGGCATTTACCGGCGCTGTTCAGAGCCTCAGGTCCGCCCGCTTCGAGCAGCGCGTGACAGCTTAGCGCGGTATCCCAGATCGGCGACACGCAGGGCTGGCAGTAGGCCTCATCTTCGCCGACGACCAGAAGCTTGTCGATGCCCCGCCGCGTCACCGCGCGCGGCGGATGCTCGGGCGGAAATCCCAGCGCGTCATACATCATCACCGTATTGACCATCGGCGGAAAGATCGCGCCGAGGCCGTCCTCGCCGTTGAGGCGCTCCTCGACGAACGCGATCGCCTTTTTCATGGCGCGCGCCCGCAGCCATCTGGGAGACAGCGGCTCTATCCGTCGCAAGACCCGGTCAAAGCCGGTGAACAGCGCGAACCAGCCGGCGCTTTGATGCGGAGCCCTCTTCGGCGTGCCGACGGTCGCCGGATCCTGAAGAAAAAGTTCGCGGATGCCGACGCCGCGCGGATTGCGCGCGCGCGGCTTCAGCGCGGCCAGCACCATCAGCGGCACCATGGTGGTGCGCGCCCAGTAGGAGACCTTGTTGAGATGGAACGGCGACCACATCGGCAGCAGCATGATCTCGACCGGCAGCACCGGAACGCTGCGCCACGTCAGCTCGCCGAAAAACGAGAGCAGAAAGCGCGTGAACACGTTCACATTGACCGCGCCGCCTCGGGACAGGATGGCCTCGCGCGCCCGCGCCATGTGTGGCGCGTCGATGGAATCGCCGGCCATTTTCAACGCGAAGTAGGCCTTCACGCTGGCGCTCATGTCGAACGGGCCGTCATGCACCAGCGGCCAACCGCCGTGCGCGCCCTGGATGCGGCGGAGGTAGGCCGCGATCTTGGCTTCGAGCACCGTGTCAACCGGTTCGCCGAGGTAATGTCGCATCAGGATGTATTCGGACGGGATGGTCGCGTCGGCCTCGAGCTCGAAGACAAAATGACCGTCCGACTGTCTGAGGCTCAGAAGTCCGCGCGTCGCATCGCCGATACGATCCCCGAGAACGTTATCGTCGATCGGCGCGGCTGTGGCGTTGATGGAATTCATGGCGACTAACGTCTCAGATTGAACGGGTTTTCAGAACGTGATCGGCGGCCCGGTTTCCGGAGCGAACCGATCCCTCGATGGTTGCCGGCAACCCCGTATCAGTCCAGTCGCCGGCGAGGAACAGGTTTTTCCACGCCGTCAGAGTTCCCGGACGCAGGGCATTCTGCTCGGGCGAAGCCTCGAACGTGGCGCGGCGCTCGCGCACGATCTGCCAGGCCGGCATCTCGGCCTTGAGGCCGGCGACCGCGCAGATGTCCTTCCAGATCGCCCGCGCCAGTTCCTCGCGCGGCATGTCCACCAGCCGGTCACCGCCGCTGATGGTGATGGAAAAGCGGTCCGGAAACGCGAACAGCCATTCGATCAGGCCGTTCACGACGCCGATCATCGGCGGATGATGAGGCGGCGGAACGAAACGGAAATGCGCGTTGACGATGGCGCGGAATCTGGTCGGCACGGTCAGGCCGGGCAGCAGCGTAGCGGCGGAGCGCGGCGGAACCGCCATCACGACGGCGTCGTGGGGTCCGAGCGCGATGGCCTGATCGCCGAGCGCAAGTTCCGTGACCCTGCCGTTCGCCATCGTCAGATGCCGCACTTCGTGGCCGACATCGACGCTGGCGCGAATGTAGTCGATCGCCGGCTCGATCAGCACCGAACTCAGCCCGTCGCGCGCGATCAACGGGCGGCACGCCTGCCCACCCGCCAGCAGCGTCTCGCGAACGATCGCGCCGGCAAGGCCGGCCGATCCGTCGGGCGGATCGATGTTCAGCGCCGCGAGCAGAAGCGGCAGCACCAGCCGCTTGTAAAGCACGCCTTCGCATTTGATGGCATCGCCGACCCGCGTGCCGGCGCTCGCCCAGATCAGCGGCGCGAGCGCGAAGTAGTCGGCGGGCGATGTGTCCGGCACCCGGCGGGCGCTGTCGAATACCCACAACGGAACGCGCCCGTCATTGATCCGCAGGGTCCAGCGTTTATCGGCGGCAAGATCGATGAACTGGAACTCAGCCTCCGGCGGCCCCTGCAAGCCGGCTTCGGAGCCGATCTCGCGCGCATAAGCCAGCACGCTCTGGTTGCCTGACAGCACCAGGTGGTTGCCGTTATCGATCGTGAGATTGGTTGCGCCGTCGAAATAGGAACGGCAACGGCCCCCCATTTGTTGCGCGGCCTCGTGCAGGCGAACCAGATAACCGGCGCCGGCCAGGCGCACGCCCGCCGCGAGCCCGGAAATGCCGCCACCGGCGATATGAACGGTGCTTTGCATCAGATCAACGCATACCGAAGGACGATGGCGATCTTCGCCGCGTAGCTCACGCGGACGGGTGAACGTGGCGGCTGAAAACCGCGCTCCTCCAGCAAATCCAGTATCGCGTGATAATATTTCGACATGATGCGCGGCGCGCGTACGGCGCGGCGCGCGTTGCGATTCATGACCTCGTCCGATTCGACGAAATGCGCCCGCGCCCGCTCCATGAGCCGGGCACAGACTTCAGGAAGCGCCGGGTTCGACATCACGGCGGCCGGATCGGCGCAGTCTATGCCGGCGTGGAGCAGAGCTTCGCGCGGAAGATACAGTCGCCCGAGCGCGGCGTCCTCGTCGATATCGCGCAGGATATTGGTCAGTTGCAGCGCGCGGCCAAGGTGGTGGCTGAGCAGGATGCCTTCCTGCTCGGGCAAGCCGAATACCCGGACCGACAGCCGTCCGACGGCGCTGGCGACGCGATCACAATACAGATCGAGCGTGGCTTCCTCAGGCGCGCGAATATCCGCCAGCACGTCCATTTCCATACCGTCGATGACGGCAAGGAAATCCTCGCGGCGCATGCCGAAGGCATCGATGGAGGCGACGTAATCGCGCAACCGTTCCGGCGCGCGTCCCTGATAGAGCGCGTCGATATCGTCGCGCCACTGCTGAAGCGCGGCCCGCCGTTCGGACCGCGGACTGTCCGAATCCGCGATGTCGTCCACGTAGCGGCAGAACGTGTAGATCTGGAACATCGCCTCCCGCTGCGCGCGCGGCAGAATGCGCATCGCCGCGTAGAACGAGCTGTTGGACGCGGTTTCTCCCGAACTCGCGTCGGCTGTCGTCGCGATCGTCATGCGCCGGCCGCGGGGTTCGACACCGGCCGCCGCAACAGCAGGCGGCGAAGCATTTCCATGGTGATGCCGGCGACGCTGTAACCGAGCAGTTGCAGCGGCTTGAGATGAACCGTCTCGCTCAGGGGATCGCGCAGCTTCAGCATCGCAACGATCTTGTCGGCGAACATCTGGATCACGGCGACGTCAAGCCCCAGCCGCGTGTCCCTGATCTCGCCCGCCAGCGGCCGGCCCTCGTTGAGCAACGCCTCGGTCCGTCCGGCGAGCGCGTGCAGGCATTGCAGCAGCGCCGGCGGGGCTTTCTGCTCCCCGAGCATTTCCACCGAAACGCCCGATGCGGCAAGTGCGTCGCGCGGCAGATAGACCCGGTTGAGGTTTTTGTAATCCTTGGCGCAATCCTGAAGATGGTTGTTGATCTGCAGACCGGCGCACAGTGCGTCGGACGCGGCCCAGGTCGACGTGCTCTCGCCATGCACGTCGAGCATGAACCGTCCGACCGGCATCGCCGAATAGCGGCAATAATCGATCACGTCGTCCCAGGTCTCGTAGCGCAGCTTGGTGACGTCCATCCGGAACGCCTTCAGCACGTCGATGGCATGACGCGGCGGCATCGACCGTTGCGCCAGCGCCGTGCGGAGGTTGACGGCTTCGGGCTGGCTGTCTCCCTGCCCCAGGAGTTCGCTCTCGAACAGATCGAGCCAGGCCAGCTTGTCCTTTTCACCGAGTTCGGCGTGATCGGCGATGTCGTCCGCCGTCCGGACGAAATTATAGAATGCGAGAATCAACGCGCGATGACGCGGGTGAATAAGCCGCGACGCGACGGGAAAATTCTCGTCGCGATGGGTCTTTCCGGATCGTAGCTGGTTCGCGGCAGGCATCAGGACCGGTTACGTTGACTGAATCGCAATCGGGCCCCCCGCGGGTTCCAAAACCGACGGGGCAGAATAGCCCGCGTTCCATATAGGGGAAACCGCAGGCTAAACCAATGCTATCTTTCGCCTTTTAGCCTGACCGACCGGCACTGCGACAAAAGGGAACGAATTGAGCGGGCTGGTCTGTTTACTGACCGTGACTCAGCAGAACCTGGTTGCACGCCTTGGAAATCTTCGGGCGATACTGCTGCAGGCATGCGAGAACCGTCAAATCACCCTGATCCATCACGGCGCGGCAAAAACGGCTGACGTCTCGCACGCAAGCTCGGTGTTCCGCGTCAGTCCCGCTATGCGGTTGAGGCTGCCTCTGGATCTGCGCCATCGCCAGGGTCGATCCGAAGGACAAAAGCAGGGCGGACGATAGTAAAATCTTGGACATCATAATCCTTCATTGCAACGAGGGAGAACTCAAACCTGCACCATGCGGGGCATACCCGGTGGCAGGCTTTTCAAAACTTTGGAAGAGATTCAGTCACTCTATCGATACCATACGAACAGGTCCGCAAGACCACAGCCGTTTCGACGCCGCATACGTGTCGACCTCCCGAACCTGCCTGCTGCTGCGGCGCGCAGCGAACACGATCAACCCCGACCATTCCCAAGCACACCCTTCCGATATATCGGCGAATGCCAAAAGCGCTGCGAATACGGTCAAATTTGCGGCGGCCGACGATTGCCCGGATGCACCCCAGCGGTTTTTCAGATGATAATTTTTAACACGGCTGAAATAATCGACTAAATTACGCGCAAGGATTCTGCTATGCTCCGTGGCAGGTTTGCCGATGGCCCGTCAAGTGTCATCATCTCGTTTTTCACGGTTCATCCGCCAGGATTGAACCGCGCGACAGGGTAGAACTTATAGAGCTTGATGCGGCGCGAGACTCATCGCCAAAGCACCTGCTTGATAAGGAAAACCGGACATGAAGCAGCTTGCCCTCAGGCTGATTCGAGCATCAGCCATCACCGCCGGTTTAGCCGCGGGCCTCGCATTGTCCGCACCGGCGAGCCTCGCCCAGTCCGCTCCGTTCGCGGGATTCGCAGGAAACTGGTCGGGGAAAGGCACGGTCACCCTGTCCGACGGATCGAAAGAGAACATTCGCTGCAAGGCAGCTTACAGGGTGGATCGCCGGGGCGCGGCGATGAACCAGAACCTGCATTGCGCCAGCGCCAGCTACAGGTTCGATCTCGCCAGTGACATTGTCAGTCAAGGCAGCGTGATCAACGGGCAATGGAGCGAAGCCAGCCGCAACCTCTTCGGCTCCCTGCACGGCCGCGCAAGAGGCGGCACAATCGAAGTGTCCGTGCACGCCGCCGGTTTTGCCGCGAACCTGACGATACGCGCCCAGGACACGAGACAATCGGTCCTGATGACTTCCGAAGGCGAAATCAGAAACGTTTCCATCACCATGGCGCGTCGCTGAGGCCCACCATAGCGTTTTCGAGCAAAGCATGTCCCCCGGGCCTGACCCGGGGATGGATGACCTGTTCGCGTGAAGAAAACGCGTTAAATCAGGATTATAGAGCCGCCATGCCCCGCGGCCGGCCCACCGCTTATTCCGCCGGCTTCGCCACGCCGCCGTGGCGGAAGCGTTCGGCAAAGGTGATCAGCCACATCGCGGTCGGGCGAAGGATCAGGAAGTCCGCCACCAGAGCCGCGACCATGGCGAAGGCGCTGAGCCAGCCGAACAGCCGCAGTGAAGGCAGGTCCGAAAACACGGTCACCACCAGACCACAGGCCAGCACCACGGTGGTGAGGATCAAGGCCGGCCCCATCAGCACGGTTGCGCGCTCAACCGCCTTGGCGGCGCCGACGCCCGGCTGACTCTCCGATCGCAGGCGGTTGAGAAAGTGGATGGTCGCACTCAGTCCAAGGCCGAACGACACGGTAAGC
>ENA-UOUJ01000711-UOUJ01000711.1-activated-sludge-metagenome-genome-assembly--contig:-NODE-711-length-20343-cov-8.048797_pt1 | contig 20343 bp, 17 predicted proteins | sample MGYA00249839_ERZ747224 | MGnify/ENA primary metagenome ERZ747224 (study PRJEB28782, sample SAMN03220277) | activated sludge metagenome | biome: wastewater; feature: sewage sludge; material...
CCCAGGCGTCCTGGATGGCCGAGGGGATGCCCGAGGCGTGGTGCACGGTGACCTGCGCCTTCGTCACGTTCTGCGCCGAGGCCTTCTGGTCGTCGAGCTGGTGCAGCATCCCCTTCCGGCGCGCCCCCAGCCCGGAGACGGGGATCTGGGAGGCGACGACGACCATCGGCACCGCGGTGGCGTAGGCCTCCTGCAGCCCCGCCAGGGCGGTCAGTGCGCCGGGCCCGGTGGACAGGAACAGCACGCCGACCTCGCCGGTGGCCCGCGAGTAGCCGTCGGCGGCGAACGCGGCGTTGTTCTCCACCCGGTTGGAGACGAACTCCAGTTCCGAACGGGACAGCGCGTCGAACAGGCCCAGGGCGTGCTGGCCCGGGATCCCGAAGACGGTGCGGGCCCCCAGGGCGTGCAGGGTCTCGACGACCAGGTCCCCGCCGTTGCGCCTCGCGGTCGCGTCCCCCGCCCCGCTCCCGGCTCCGGGCCCGGGCGTCACGCCGCGCCCTCGCGCGAGGCCCGCAGGTCGGCCATCAGCCCGATGAGGTCGTAGGCCACGTGCGCGGCCGCCACCCCGGTCAGTTCGGCGTGGTCGTAGGCAGGGGACACCTCCACGACATCGGCCCCCACCAGGTCGAGTCCGCGCAGTCCGCGCAGGATCTCCAGCAGTTCCCGGCTCGTCATCCCGCCGGCCTCCGGGGTGCCGGTGCCCGGCGCGTGCGCGGGATCGAGGACATCGATGTCCACCGAGACGTACAGGGGCCGGTCGCCGATGCGCTCGCGGAGCCGGGCCACCACCTCGTCCACCCCCAGGCGGAACACGTCCGCGCTGGTGACGATCCCGAAGCCGAACCGCCGGTCGTCCTCGAGGTCCTTGCGGCCGTACAGCGGCCCGCGGGTACCGACATGGCTGAGGGCGTCCGTGTCGAGGATCCCCTCCTCCACGGCGCGGCGGAACGGGGTGCCGTGCGTGTACTCGGCACCGAAGTAGGTGTCCCAGGTGTCCAGGTGGGCGTCGAAGTGGAGCAGGGCGAGCGGCCGCCCGGCCCGTTCGGCGGCGGCCCGCAGCAGCGGCAGGGCGATGGTGTGGTCCCCGCCGATCGTCAGGAGCGAGGCGGCGTCCCGGGTCAGCGCCAGGGCGTCGGCCTGGATCGCCTCGATCGCCTCGTGGATGTTGAACGGGTTCACCGCCATGTCCCCGGCGTCCACCACCTGCACCTGCGCGAAGGGGGATGTGTCCGTGGCCGGGTTGTAGGGCCGCAGCAGCCGGGAGGACTGCCGGACGTGCCCCGGGCCGAAGCGGGCACCGGGGCGGTAGGACACCCCCGAGTCGAAGGGGACGCCGACCACCTTGACGGCCGCGGTCCGGCCGGCAGCGGTGGCCTCCTGGTCCGTGGGCAGCAGGGCGAAGGTGGCGGCCCCGCCGAAGCGGGGCACGAGGGCAGAGTTCACCGGGCCGATGTTGCCGTTCTCGGTGACGCGGGGGATCTCCAGCATGGTGTGACCTCTCGGTGGGTGGCGGTGGATGCGGTGGGTGGCAGCGGGGGGCGGTTGGCGGGGCATGCGGAGGGTGGCGTCGTCAGCTCAGGCGGCGGCCCGCCAGCGCCCAGAGCACGACGGCCTCGCGGTCACCGGGATTGGACCAGCTGTGCGGTTCGGAGCCGGAGAAGGAGGCGGTGTCCCCGGCCTCGAGCCGGACCTCGCCGCCGGTGGTGATGAACACGAGGCTGCCGCTGATCACGTGCAGCGACTCGACGTCGCAGTCCACCGTGTAGAGCTCGGCGTCCCCCCGGCCCCCGGGGGCGATCACGGCGCGGATCAGCTGCAGCCCGCGCCGACCGGGAGGCGTCAGCAGGTGCTCCGAGATGCCGTCCCCGCCCAGGTTGACCCTCGGGGCGTTCTCCAGGCGGACCACGGCGGTCTGCGGGGCGTCCAGGATCTCGCCCGCCGAGACGCCGAGCACCTGGCAGATGGCCACGAGGCTCGCGACGGACGGACTGGTCAGGTCGCGCTCCACGCGGGAGAGGAAACCCTTGGTCAAACCGGAGAACTCGGCCACCTGGTCCATGGTCAGCCGCCGCTCCTGCCGCAGCGCGCGCAGGCGTCCGCCGATGGCGCGGTCCGGGACCGTGGGCTGGATCGGCAGGGACTTCACGCACGCCTCCTGCGCCGGACACGGCCCCGGGGTTGTCTGTGGAGCAACATGTGTTTACCGTAGTCCCACCCGTGTGACCCGCAACACTCCTGAGCCGCGAGGAACCCCATGCAGACCCTGAATATCGTCATCATCTCGGCCTACCTCGCCAGCATGCTGCTGTTCGGCTGGTGGGGGCGGCGCCGCACCCGCGGCACCTCGGACTACCTCGTGGCCGGCCGCCGGCTGGGGCCCATGCTCTACACCGGCACCATGAGCGCCGTCGTCCTGGGCGGCGCCTCGACCGTCGGCGGCGTGGGGCTTGGCTACGAGTTCGGCATCTCGGGCCTGTGGCTCGTGACGGCCATCGGCGTCGGCGTGCTGCTGCTGAGCCTGCTGTTCGCCCCGTCCCTGCAACGGCTCCGGATCTACACCGTCTCCCAGATGCTCACCCTGCGCTACGGCTCGGAGGCCACGCGCGCCTCCTCGATCGTCATGCTCGCCTACACCCTGATGCTGGCGGCCACCTCCACGGGTGCCTACGCCTCGATCTTCGTGGTGCTGTTCGGCTGGGACCGCTGGCTGTCCATCATGGTGGGCGGCGGGATCGTCCTGGCCTACGCCGTGATCGGCGGGATGTGGTCCATCACGCTGGCGGACATGGCGCAGTTCATCATCATGACCGTCGGGATGTTCGCCCTGATGCTGCCCATCTCCCTCGCCAACGCCGGCGGCTGGAGCGGGCTCACCGCCCGGCTGGACGCCGAGTTCTTCGACCTGGGCGGCATGGGCCTGCAGTCGATCATCACCTACTTCGTCATCTACACCCTCGGCCTGCTGATCGGCCAGGACATCTGGCAGCGGGTCTTCACGGCGCGGTCCCCCCAGGTCGCCCGCTGGGGCGGCACGACGGCCGGCGTCTACTGCATCCTGTACGGCGTGGCCGGGGCCGTGATCGGCATGGCCGCCGCCGTGCTGATGCCGCAGGTCGAGGTCCGGGACGACGTCTTCGCCACGGTCGCCCTGGGCGTCCTGCCCATCGGCATCGGCGGGCTCGCGCTCGCCGCCGCCGTGGCCGCCATGATGTCCACCGCCTCCGGGGCGCTGATCGCCGCCGCCACCGTGGCCCGGGCCGACGTCGTGCCCCTGGTCCGTGACCTCGCGGCCGGCCGGCGGCCGGAACGACTGGACGCCGCCCAGGCCGCCCGGGAGGCAGAGGAGGAGGCCGAGCAGTCCCGGCACTTCGAGGAGGACGTGAACTCCAACCGCTGGTGGGTCCTGGGGCTGGGCCTGTTCGTGCTGGTGCTGGCCATCCTGGTCCCGGACGTCGTGGCGGCGCTGACGATCGCCTACGACATCCTGGTCGGCGGCCTGCTGGTGGCCATCCTCGGCGGGCTGGTCTGGTCTCGTGGGACCGGACCGGGGGCCGCCTGGTCGATGGCGGCCGGCACGGTCGGCACGCTGACGACCATGATCGTCCTCGAGGTCCAGGCCACCGAGGCGTTCGGCGGGGTCTACGCCAACGAGCCGATCTACGTCGGGCTCGCGTCCTCGGCCCTGGTCTACGTCGTCGTCAGCCTGCTGACCCGCCCGACGCACCCCTCGGTGCTGGAGGCCTGGCGCCGGCGCCGGACCGAGGGCGCCACCGAGGAGCTCCGGCCGGGGGTCACCGTCTCCTGACCGCTCAGGTCCACCAGATCGCCCCGATGCCCAGCACGGCCAGGACCGTCACGAGCGTCATGAGCCACAGCACGGCCCAGGCATCGGCCCGCACCCGTTCCCGGGCGATCCCGGCGGACTGTGTCCCGTACCGGTGCCGCTGGGTCCAGTGGATGACCAGCGCGGCCACCGCGCTCAGCAGGGCGGGCGCCAGGGCCAGCGGGCCCACGGCCCCGTACCAGCGCAGGAACATCGCCGCCGTGACGATGAGCGCCAGCAGGGAGCGGTCCCAGCTCATCACGGTCCGCTCCGGTTGCAGCCCCGGGTCCTGGTGCAGGGCGGTGGCGCTGAAGAGTGTCACCTCGGTGGTCCCCGCCGGCCTCAGGCGGGCCGCATCAGGATGAACACGAACAGCACCACCGCCACGACGGCCCCGCCGGTGGCCAGGACCGGCACCAGCAGTGGCAACGGCAGCGGGCGGCCCTGGCGCATGGCCCGCTCCACGCGCATCCAGCGGAATCCTGCCGTGGTGGCGAGCAGGGCCGCGATGAGTAGCAGCCCGGACCCGGCCACCTTGCGGGTGAGCGGGTCGAACACGGACCCCGTGAAGGCCTCGACGGCGATCCCTCCGGCCAGCAGGGCCAGGGAGGTGCGGATCCAGGCCAGGAACGTGCGCTCGTTGGCCAGCGTGAACCGCGGGTCGGGCTCCCTGCCCCCGGCCAGCAACCGGGAGGCCAGGCGCCCTCGTGACGGGGTGACGGCGTCCTCGGGTGATGTCATAGGCCCATCGTAGAATGAGGGTGGTCCGGCTGACCGGACTGTTGCCTTTCCGAGACGGAGCCGCCCTCTCGATGCCTGACGCATCGACCTTCCCCGCATCCCGCCGCAGCCCGGACGGTGAGCCCTCGCGGGATCAGGTGCGGCGGTGGCGGCGGTATCTGGCCGATGGGATCACCGAGGGCCAGATCTACCGGCAGATGGCCCACCGCACGCACGGCCCCGAACGCGACATCCTGCTCGGACTGACCCGGGCCGAACACCGTCACAGCACTGGCGCACCCTGCTGGGCGAGCACGCGAAGGACCCGCCGGCCCTCTCGCCCGGCGCGGCACCGATCCAGCCGGATTCCCGCCGCCGCTTGGGGATTCGCAGCACGGCCGAACTTGAACTGAGGGGGTCGATTGTGCCCATAATCATTGACGAACCGCAGAGCGCGGAGAACGGAGGAACACCATGCGTGGTAGCAGTCTTGTCTGGACCATCGTCGGCATTTTGCTGGCGATCGCCCTGATCATCTGGATCGTCTCGGCTCTGTAGAGCCCGGTTCTCCAAGCCAGGGTCGGGGCCCCACGGCACTCACCGTCGGGTCCCGATGAGAACGGCCCCCTTCCGCGTGCGGAAGGGGGCCGTTCTCATCGGGGTCCGGGTCAGAGCGAGGAGAGTTCCTCGTGCTCCGGGTAGACCTCGCGCAGCAGGTGCGCGGTCTCGGACGGGGTCTTGCCGACCTTCACGCCCGCGGCCTCGAGGGCCTCCTTCTTGGCCTGCGCGGTGCCGGAGGAGCCGGAGACGATGGCGCCGGCGTGGCCCATGGTCTTGCCCTCCGGGGCGGTGAAGCCCGCCACGTAGCCGACGACCGGCTTGGTCACGTTGTTCTTGATGAACTCCGCGGCCCGCTCCTCGGCGTCGCCGCCGATCTCGCCGATCATCACGATCGCCTTGGTGTCCGGGTCCGCCTCGAACGCCTCGAGGGCGTCGATGTGGGTGGTGCCGATGACCGGGTCGCCGCCGATGCCGATGGCGGTGGAGAAGCCCAGGTCCCGCAGCTCGTACATCATCTGGTAGGTCAGGGTGCCGGACTTGGAGACCAGGCCGACGCCGCCCTTGCCGGTGATGTTGGCCGGGGTGATGCCGGCCAGGGACTCACCCGGGGTGATGATGCCGGGGCAGTTCGGGCCCAGGATCCGGGTCACCGGCTTGCCGTCGGCGCCGGTCTTCTCCTGGGACAGGGCGAAGAACTGGGCGGAGTCCTGCACCGGGATGCCCTCGGTGATGACCACGAGCAGCGGGATGCCGGCCTCGATCGCCTCGATGGCGGCGTCCTTGGCGAACTTCGGGGGCACGAACATCACGGAGACGTCCGCCCCGGTGGCCTCCATGGCCTCGGCCACGGACCCGAAGACGGGCAACTCGACCTCTGCACCGTGCTGGTCCTTGTGGGCCACGGTGGTGCCGGCCTTGCGGGCGTTGACGCCGCCGACGATGTTGGTCCCGGCGTGCAGCATCCGGGCGGTGTGCTTGGAGCCCTCGCCGCCGGTGATGCCCTGGACGATGACCTTGGAATCCTTGTTCAGGTAGATCGACATGTGTGCTGTCCGTCCTTACTTCTGTGCCGAGGCGTTGGCGAGCTCGGCGGCCTTGTCGGCGCCTTCGTCCATGGAGGTGGCCTGGGTGACCAGCGGGTGGGCGGCCTCGCGCAGGATACGGCGGCCCTCGTCCACGTTGTTGCCGTCCAGGCGCACGACCAGCGGCTTGGTCGCCTTGTCGCCCAGGATCTCCAGGGCCTTGACCACGCCGTTGGCGACCGCGTCACACGCGGTGATGCCACCGAAGACGTTCACGAACACGCTCTTGACCTGTGCGTCGTTGAGGATGACGTCCAGGCCGTTGGCCATGACCTCGGCCGAGGCGCCACCGCCGATGTCCAGGAAGTTGGCGGGCTTGACGCCGCCGTGGTTCTCGCCGGCGTAGGCCACGACGTCCAGGGTGGACATGACCAGGCCCGCGCCGTTGCCGATGATGCCGACCTCGCCGTCGAGCTTGACGTAGTTGAGGTCGTTCGCCTTGGCCTTGGCCTCCAGCGGGTCCTCGGTGCGCTCGTCCACCAGGGCGCCGTGGCCCTCCTGGCGGAACTCGGCGTTGTCGTCCAGGGTGACCTTGCCGTCCAGGGCCACGATGTCACCGGCGCCGGTCTTGACCAGCGGGTTGACCTCCACCAGGGTCGCGTCCTCCTTCTCGAAGACGTCCCACAGCTTCACGAGGACCTCGGCGACCTTGCCGCGCAGCTCCTCGGGGAACCCGGCCTCGGCCACGATCTTGTCCGCGGTCGCGGCGTCGATGCCGGTCAGCGCGGAGACGGGCACCTTGGCCAGGGCCTCGGGACGCTCCTCGGCGAGCTGCTCGATCTCCATGCCGCCCTCGACCGAGCACATCGCCAGGTAGGTGCGGTTGGAGCGGTCCAGCAGCACGGAGAAGTAGTACTCCTCCGCGATGTCCGCGCCCTGGGCGATCATGACCTGGTGGACGGTATGGCCCTTGATGTCCATGCCCAGGATGGCCTTGGCGTGCTCGAAGGCCTCGTCGGCGGTCTTGGCGACCTTCACGCCGCCGGCCTTGCCGCGGCCACCGACCTTCACCTGCGCCTTGACGACAGTCACGCCGCCGATCTTCTCAGCGGCCGCCTTGGCCTCTTCCGGGGTCTGCGCCACGATGCCGGCCAGCACGGGAACGCCGTGTGCCTCGAACAGATCGCGCGCCTGGTATTCATACAGGTCCACGGGTTGGAGTCCTTCTACGTCGAAAACGGGGACGGCACGGATTCCGCGGGCGGCATCTGGGCACGGCAGCACCCGATCCTGAAGAGGCCATCCGACCCCTGACATCGAGTGATGCGTGTCCGGCTCGGCGGAAGCCGGCCGGAAGTCCGGGAAACCCCGGGCATTCCAACCCTTACCTTAGTCCACGCCACACCGTGGCCGTCCATTCCGGCCGGCAGGGCCCCGTGGGGGCCTCAGTCCACCCGGGTCAGCGGGGCATAGCGCAACAGCAGCCGCTTCTCGGTTCCGGCGAAGTCGACGGTGGCGACGGTCTTGTCCCCCGCGCCGGCGAGCGCCAGCACGGTGCCGCGACCGAAGGTGCCGTGGTCCACGGCGTCCCCCGGCGCCAAGGCCACGATCTCCTTGTTGGGCTGGACCCGGGTGGGCTTGGCGCCCCGGTTCGGCACCGTCAGCTCGGCGCCCTCCGCATAGGTTCCCGACGCGCGGGCCGGCCGGTTGGACGCGGACCCGGCACCCCAGTGGGAACCGGAGAACCGCTGGGGATAGCGAGAACCCCCGTGGCCGCCGATCGAGCCGCCGCCGAAACCGCCGCCGAAGCCCGCGGGCCGGGCCGAACCCTCCCGTTCCCAGACCAGCAGAGTCTCCGGGATCTCCTCCAGGAACTGGCTGGGCGGATTGAACTGGTGCTGGCCCCACAGGGACCGGGCCTCGGCACGGGAGACGAAGAGCCGGCGTCGGGCGCGCGTCAGGCCCACGTAGGCGAGCCGGCGTTCCTCGGCCAGCTCCTTCTCGTCCGTCATGGACCGCGAGTGCGGGAAGACGCCGTGCTCCATGCCGGTCAGGAACACCACCGGGAACTCCAGTCCCTTGGCGGTGTGCAGGGTCATCAGGGTGACCTGGCCCAGCTGGTCGGCCAGGGCGGCACCCTCGGTGTCCGGGGCGTCCGGCAGCTGGTCCGCGTCGGCCACGAGCGCCACCTGTTCCAGGAAGTCCCCCAGGGTGCCCCCGGGATTGGCCTTCTCGAACTCGCGGACCACCGCCACCAGCTCGCCGAGGTTGTCCGCGCGGGACTCGTCCTGCAGGTCCTCGGAGGAACGCAGCGCCTCGAGCATGCCCGTCTGTTCCAGGACGGCCTCCAGCACGGTGGCGGCGCCGGACGTGGCCGCCACCTGGGCGAGGTCGTCCATCATCTGCACGAAGCCGTTGACGGCCTTGAGGGAGCGGGTGGCCATGGCCGGGGCCTGGTCCGCCTGGCGCAGCGCCTCGAAGAAGGTAGAGCGGTTGCGGCCCTGCAGCGCCGCCACCGCCCCCTCGGCGCGGTCGCCGATCCCGCGCTTGGGCTCGTTGAGGATCCGGCGCAGGTTGACGTCGTCATCGGGGTTGTCCAGCACGCGCAGGTAGGCCAGCGCGTCCTTGATCTCCTTGCGGTCGTAGAACCGCGTGCCGCCCACCACCCGGTACGGGATGCCCTTCGTGACCAGGCGTTCCTCGAGGGAGCGGGACTGGGCGTTGGTGCGGTAGAAGACCGCGACGTCCGCCGGGCGGATGCCCTCCTCGTCCTGGAGCCGGTCGATCGTGGTGGCGATCCACTCCGCCTCGGCCGACTCGTTCTCCGCGGCGTAGCCGACGATCTTCTCCCCCGACCCCTCGGCGGTCCACAGGTTCTTGGGCCGGCGCTGGGGGTTCTTCGAGATCACCGCATTGGCGGCGTCCAGGATGGTCTGGGTGGAGCGGTAGTTCTGCTCCAGCTTGATGGTCTCGGCCTCGGGGTAGTCCTGCTCGAACTCGACGATGTTGCGGATGTCCGCACCGCGGAAGGCGTAGATGGACTGGTCCGAGTCCCCGACCACGGTGAGCTCGCCGCCGGCGGTCTCCACTCCCCCCGGCTCCCCTGCGGGCCCGGTGAGCAGCCGCACCAAGCGGTACTGGGCGTGGTTGGTGTCCTGGTACTCGTCCACCAGCACGTGCCGGAAGCGCCGGCGGTAGTTGTCCAGCACCCCCGGGAAGGCCTCGAGCATGTTGACCGTCATCCCGATCAGGTCGTCGAAGTCCATGGCGTTGGCCTGGCGCAGCCGTGCGGTGTACTCGGTGTAGACGGCGGACACCGCCTGGGCGAAGGGCTCGGAGGTGCCGACGGTGGCCGCGTGGTCCTCGCAGTCCACGAGCTCGTTCTTCAGGGCGCTGATCCTGTTCAGGATCGCCTTGGGCGCGAACCGCTTGGGGTCCAGGTCGTGCGCCTTGGCGATCGAGGTGACCAGCCGCAGGGAGTCGGCGGAGTCGTAGATGGAGAAGTTGGACTTCAACCCGACCGTGGTGGCCTCCCGGCGCAGGATCCGCACGCAGGAGGAGTGGAAGGTGGAGATCCACATCTTCTGCGCCGCCGGACCGATCAGCGCGCTGATCCGCTCGCGCATCTCCGCGGCGGCCTTGTTCGTGAAGGTGATCGCCAGGACCTCGTGCGGGCGGGCCCGGCCGGTGGCCAGGGCGTAGGCGATCCGGTGCGTGAGCACGCGGGTCTTGCCCGAACCGGCTCCGGCCACGATCAGCAGCGGCGAACCGGTGTGCTCCACGGCGCGCTTCTGCTGCTCGTTCAGCCCCTCGAGCAGTTCGTCCGCGCCGGGCGCGCGGTGGGCACCGGCGGTGGAGGCGAAGCCGAACTCCGGCTCGTCGGAGAACGGGTCGGCGGGGCGGGCGGCGAACAGGCCCGGCAGGGCGGTCTGGAAATCCTGGGACATGGTGGCGTCCATTCTACCGAGGGCCGGGACGCCCTCAGGGGCCGTCCACAGCCCCGGTCCTCCGGCCCGTCCCGCAGGCGGGATAATGGGAGGCTGGAGGTTCACGTGTCCCAGAAGAAGAACAAGAAGCGGCAGAACAGGCCCGGTACCGGCCGGTCCGGCCCCCCGTCCGGCGCACCGCGGCCGGGCGAGGTCAGGGGCGGTTCCCCGGCGTCGGCCGCCGGTCCCGTCCGGCACCCCCGCCCCTCGGTGGCCCAGGCCCGCCAGGACCTGGAGGCCTCCGGCCAGAAGGAGGGCAGCCCGGGGATGCTGGTGGCCGCCCTGCTGGGCACCACCCTGTTCATGTTCTTCTACCTGCACGTGCTGGTGCTGCCGCAGATGGCGCAGCTGTCCGGCGGGCTGCCCATGCCGGACCAGCAGTTCCTCTACGACTCCGCCTACCTCGCCGAGCTGGACGCCGCCATGGACGAGCCGGCCCACGGGCAGCTGAACTGGGTGCACAAGACGGCCGGGGTCATCTTCCCCATCGCGGTGGGCCTGTCCGTGGCCGCCGTGGCCGCCTGGTGCCTGCCCCGCGGCTGGGGCCGCTGGGTGTCCTACGCCGCCGGTGCGCTGTTCGCGGTGGTGGACATCGTGGAGAACATGCTCATCGAGTCGACGCTGCGGTCCGGGGGCGAAGGCGCGGCCCTGGCCTCCGCCTTCACCACGGCGCGCTGGGTGCTGCTGGTGGCCATCACCGCGTGGATCGTGCTGATGATCGCCGGGCGGTTCCGCCGTTCGGCCCGGGAACGCACCGGGGCGCTCACCCGCCAACCGCGGCGGAGATGACCCACGAATCCCGGAGGTGACGCACGAGCCGCCGGGGACCGCGTAGGATGTCCGAGTGGACCCGCGCCCTCGCGCGTGCGAGCGGGCGTCCGGGCCCTGCAGCCCCCGTAGCTCAGTAGGATAGAGCGACCCTCTCCTAAAGGGTAGGCCATCGGTTCGATTCCGGTCGGGGGCACCAGTCCTCTCCTCCGCCGCCGGCGGCGCCCGAGCAGTCCTCAGGACGGTGTGGTCCGCGGGTCGCCGGGATCGCCCGGCCCGAAGAGGTCCACCCGGCGGTCGGCCAGGTACGGCGGCACGCCCTCGACGTCCCGGACCTCCACCACGAGCAGGCCCTCACCCGCCGCCGGCAGGGTGTCCACGGCGCCGCCGGGGCCGCAGATCACGCTGAGCCCCGCATAGTCCTGGTCGCCCTCGCTCCCGCAGTAGTTGGCGTAGGCGATCTGGACCCCGTTCTCGTAGGCCCGGGCGGGCACCAGGGTCCGGGACACGATCTCGTAACCGGCCATGTTCGCCGTCGGGACCAGGACGACCTGTGCACCCCGCAGCGCCGCCGCCCGGACGGCCTCCGGGAATTCCACGTCGTAGCAGATGAGCAGGGCGACCCGGTGCCCCCGGAGGTCCGCCACCGCGGGCGGTGCGTTCCCGGGGGTGAAGCGGCTCCGGTCCAGGTCCTCGAACAGGTGCATCTTCCGGTGCCGCAGGACCGTCCTGCCGTCCGAGACCAGCAGGGCGGAGTTGTACACGGTGCCGTCGGTGTCCCGTTCGGGATAGCCGTAGGCCACGGCCACCCCGGTGCGCACGGTCAGCTCGGCGATCCGCTGGGCGGTCGGACCCCCGCACGGCTCGGCCAGCCGATGCGTGTCCCGGCGGGGGATGTCGTACCCGGTGGTGAACATCTCCGGGACCACCAGGACGTCGGCATCTTGTTCCGACGCCCGGTCCAGGGCGTCCTGCAGCCGCAGGAGGTTCCCCTCGACGTCGAGCGGATGCGGCTCGCACTGCCAGACGGCGACGCGCACGGTGCTCAGTCCGCCAGCGCGACGGGCGCGATCTCGTCGAAGAGGTCCCCCGGGCCAGGATTGTCCCCGGCACAGGAACCGCCGAAGTAGTCCATGACACCCCAGACCGCGTTCAGCCCGGTCTGCACCGCGCCCTCCGCCCAGGCGGGGGTGAACGAGACGTCATCGCCGGCCAGGAAGATCCCGCGCTGGCTCTCCGGCAGGCCCTGCTGCATGAAGTGGGTGTACATCCTGTAGTTGTAGCGGTAGTGCCCGGGCAGGGCCCCCTTGAACGCGCCCAGGAAGAACGGGTCGTCCTCCCAGGACACCGTCACGGGTTCGCCCACGATGTGACCGCGGATGTCCACGGTGGGATAGATCTTCGACAGCGAGTTCAGCGCGAGGTCGACCCGGCGGTCCACGGCGTGCGGGAGCATCTTCAGGGAGTCCGACATCCAGGAGTAGGACAGGCAGATCGCGGCCGGGCGATCGGGTCCGTCGTCGAAGAGGTAGGTGCCCCGCGTCAGCCGGTCGGTGAGCGTCATGCTCATCTGCTGGCGGCCGGTCTCCGGGTCCGTGCGCAGCCAGAACGGCTCGTCGACCATGACGAAGGTCTTCGTCGACTGCATGTACCGCGTCCGGTCCAGCGCCATCCACAGGTCCTGCGAGAACAGGCCCTCGTCGCAGTCGACCTCCGTGGTCAGCAGCCAGCTGTGGCACGTCGCGACCACGGCGTGGTGCCGTCGCGTGGTGCCCCACCGGTCCCGCACGCAGAACCGGCCGTCGTCGTCCTTCCCGATGGCCGAGGCGGCGGCCAGCGTGGCCCCGTGGTGGAGGGAGGACAGCGTGGTCCCGCTGGGCCAGGGCCCGCCGGGGCGGACCGGCAACTCCCACAGCCCGCGGGGCAGCTGGTCGACGCCGCCCACGATGAGCCGCTGGTCGGCGTCGCAGTTGGTGAGGACCACCCGCAGGATCTCCAGCATGGAGTTCGGGAAGTCCGAGTCCCATCCCCCCGTGCCGAACCCCACCACGCCGAACAGTTCCCGGTCACGGAAGGACAGGGACCCGAAGGCCTTCGACCGGGCGATGAAGTCGTAGAACGTCCGGTCGTCCCACTCCGCCACGAGGGTGTCCCAGGACCTCTTGAGCCGGGGGACGTCGCGATGCCGGATGGCCTCCTGCATCTCGGTGTACCCGATCTCCTCCAGCGCGGCGTCCCAGGCGTCGGAGATCCTGGTGAAGGTCTCCGGGAGATCGGCCAGGGTCTGGCCGTAGAAGGTCTCACCGCCGATGTCGATGACCGTGCTTCCCGCGGCGGGTGTCAGCGGGTTCGGGAAGGGCCGGTGGTCCAGGCCCAGGAGGTCGGCATAGTGGAAGAAGGTGCTGCCCGAGGTGGGGAAGCGCATCCCGCCCAGTTCCGCCACCACCCCCTCGGCGCCGTCGAAGCGGTGGGTGCGCAACCGGCCACCGATCCTGGTCGGCTCGTAGATCACCGGCTTGAGCCCCAGGTTCATCAGCTCGTAGGCGGCGACCATGCCGGACAGCCCCGCCCCGATGATCGCCACCTCACGTCCCAGGACCGCCTGCGGCAGGGTGCCGAGGCCCGCGGGATGGTCCAGCCACTCGTCGTAGGCGAACGGGAAGTCGGGCCCGAACATGGTGACGGGCAGCGGCGAGGTGTCCTTCTCGGACGGCGTGAAAATGCTCACGTCAGGAGACTATGGCCTCCATCGCCACGTGCCCACCCCCCGGGGGGCCTTCACCCCGGCCACGGCAGCGACCTGACGAGGCCGTCCGCGCCTGGCGGGCCGCCCCGGCGGGTCAGCCGCCGGCGCCGGCCACGGGATCGTCGAACTGGGTCCGGTACAGCTCGGCGTAGCGGCCCCCGCGGGCCAGCAGGTCCGCGTGCGGCCCCTCCTCCACCACGTGCCCGTCCTCGACCACCAGGATGCGGTCGGCGGAGCGGATGGTGGAGAGCCGGTGCGCGATCACGACGGCGGTGCGGCCTTCCAGAGCCTCGGCCAGGGCGGCCTGGACGGCCTTCTCCGACGTGGAGTCCAGGGCGGCCGTCGCCTCGTCCAGCAGGACGACGCGCGGTGCGGCCAGCAGCAGTCGGGCGATCGTCATCCGCTGCCGCTCTCCCCCGGATAGCCGGTATCCCCGCTCCCCCACCACGGTGTCCAGCCGGTCCGGCAGGCCCTCGACCACGTCCCGCAGGCGGGCGCGGTCGATCGCCTCCCACACCTCCTCCTCGGTGGCCTCGGGCCGGGCCAGGGTCAGGTTCCCGCGGATCGTGTCGTGGAACAGGTGCCCGTCCTGGGTGACCATGCCCACCGTCTCCTGCAGGGAGGCGAAGGTGGTGTCCCGGACGTCCAGGCCGTTGTAGCGGACCGAACCGGAGCCGACATCGTAGAGCCGGGCCAGCAGCGAGGCGATGGTGGACTTGCCCGCGCCCGAGGTGCCGACCAGGGCGTAGGTCTGCCCCGGCTGCACCGTGAAGGAGATCCCGTGCAGCACCTCGGCCCCGCCCCGGCGGTCCAGCACGGCCACCTCCTCGAGCGAGGCCAGCGAGACCTGGTCCGCGCTGGGATAGGAGAACCGCACGTCCTGCACCTCGAGGGTGACCGGGCCGTCCGGGATGGCCCGCGCGTCCGGCCGCTCGCGGATCAACGGTTCCAGGTCCAGCACCTCGAAGACCCGGTCGAAGGAGACGAGGGCACCCATGATCTCCACGCGGGCGCTGGCCAGGCCGGTCAGGGGGGCGTAGAGCCGGGTCAGCAGCAGGGCCAGCGTGACGACGTCCCCGGCCTCGAGCGTCCCGGCCAGGGCCTGCAGCCCGCCGATGCCGTAGACCGCCGCGAGGGCGAGCGCGGAGACGAGGGTCAGTGCGGTCATGAACACGGACTGGCGCACCGAGATCCCCACGCCGACCGCCCGGACCCTGTCGGCCCGGGAGGCGAACTCGGCCGACTCCCGCGCGGGACTGCCGAAGAGTTTGACGAGGGTGGCCCCGGCCGCGGAGAACCGCTCGGTCATCTGGTCGCCCATGGTCGCGTTGGACTGGGCCTGGCTGCGGCTCAGCTCGGCGATCTTGCCGCCCATGAAGCGCGCCGGGATCAGGAACAGCGGCAGCAGCACCAGGGAGACCAGCGTGACCTGCCAGGAGGTCGTCAGCATGACGATGAGGGTCAGCACCAGGGAGACCACGTTCATCACCACCCCGGACAGGGTGCGGGAGATCGCCGTCTGGGCGCCGATGACGTCGTTGTTGAGCCGGGAGACCAGGGCACCGGTGCGGGTGCGCATGAAGAAGGCGATCGGCATGGTCTGCACGTGGTCGAACACCGCGGTGCGCAGGTCGTAGATGATGCGCTCCCCCAGGTCGGAGGACAGCCACCGGGTCACCACGCCCAGGATCGCGTCGAGCACGGCCACCAGGGCGATCAGCAGCGCCAGCCGGATGATGAGCGCGGACGTCCCCCCGCCGACGATCGCGTCCACCACGTCCCCGGCGAGGATGGGCGAGGCCACCCCCAGGAAGGCCCCGACGACGGAGAGCACGAGGTAGAACAGCAGCTTGCCCTTGTACCGGCGGACGAAGTCCAGGGTGCGCCGTACGGTGCCCGGCCGCAGTCCCCGGCCGGCCTGGTCGGCGCCGCGGCTCATCCGGTACATCGTCATCCACGCGGCCCGTTCCATGCTCATGGCCGGGGCTCCTGGTCCTCGGCCGTCCCACCGGGGGCGCCGGCCGCCGTCGCGTCGGTCGCGCCGGCCGGGGCCCGTCCGCGCGGGGGATGTGCGGACGGGGCGGTGACCTCCGCCGCGAGGAGCCGCTCGATCGCGCGCAGCGAGGCGGCGTGGGCGCGGTCGAATCCGGCCTGTCCCGAGCCCTCGGCCAGCCCCGCCGCGTAGCCGGCGATGAACGCCGTGGCCGCGGCGTCGTCGTCCTGACCCGAGGCCGCCGCGGCGATCCGCGCGGCTCGGGAGAGCCGGGCGGTGTCCGGGCTGACGCCCGAGAGCTCGAGGGCGGCCATCAACCGCTCCGGCCAGTCCGCCGGATGCTGCGGGGCGGAGACCTGCGGGGACGGGGCGGGAACGTTCTGGGGCACCGCACCAGTCTAGGTCGGCGCCCGCGCCGGGCTCCCGGGATCAGGCGACGGCGGCCAGGAAGTCGGTCCACTGCTCCGCCGGGCGCTCCAGTTCCCGGATCCGCCACTGCGGTCCCCGCGGGCGGGCGGGGGTGACCCGCAGGGTCCAGCCCATCTGCGCCAGGGTGCGGTCGCCCTTGGCGTTGTTGCACTTCAGGCAACAGGCCACCAGGTTCTCCCAGGAGTCCTCACCCCCGCGGGACCGCGGGTGGATGTGGTCCACCGTGGTGGCGGACCGTCCGCAGTACCCGCACTGGTGTCCGTCCCGGCGCAGGACACCGCGGCGGGAGACTGCGGCGGTGTCCGCATGCGGGATCCGGATGTAGCGGTTCAGCAGGATCACGGCCGGGCGCATCACCGTACAGGTCGGCCCGACGACGGGGTCCCCGCCGTCGGCGAGCACGCTCGCCTTCCCGGTTCCCACCAGCAGGATGGCACGGCGATAGCTGACGACGGACAGCGGCTCGTAGCCGGCGTTCAGGACCAGAGTGCGCATGGGATGACCTCGCGGCTCGGGGGTGCCGCGGGCGCCGGATCGCCTGCCGGGTACCGACCCGGCCATCCGGCGTCTGCGGAGTGTATCGGGGGCGATCAGGTTCAGGATACGCGCCGCTCCCCCGGGCGCGTGACCGCGGCCCCCGACGCCGGGCGTGTCCCGGGCAGTGTTCACGGACCGGTCATGCCGCGTTCACGCGCCCGCACGGCCGCCGGCGACCACCCTCCCGGGATGCCGGGGACGACCGAGGGCCCCTCCGTGTCCGGAGGGGCCCTCGTAGCAGTCGTCACCCGGCCGGTGGCCGGGCAGGTGGTCGGTGGTCAGCCGACGTAGGTGTAGTAGCCGTACAGCGGGTTGCGCGTCACCGGGTGCTGGAAGGTGCCGACGGACGGGTTCTGGGCACCGATCATCTGGCCGTTGCCGACGTAGATGCCGACGTGGCCGCCACCGTTCTGGAACACCAGGTCGCCCGGCTTCGGGTTCGAGGTGGGCACGAACAGGCCGGAGCCACGGATCGCGGAGGTCGAGGACGGGATGGTGATCCCGGCCTGGCGGTAGGCCCAGGCCGTGAAGCCGGAGCAGTCCCAGCCGGCAGTGGTCTTGCCGCCGTAGACGTAGGGCACGCCCACGCCGGAGTAGGCGGCGGCCACGACGCCGCTGAGGCCGCCACGCTCCGCCGCCGGCTTCGGGGCCGGCGTGGCGGCGGGCTTCGGAGCGGACTGCGTGGTGGTCGTCCGCGGGGCGGACTGGTCGGTCCGCGAGGCGCGCTCGACGGTGCGCTCGGTGGAGCGCTCGGCCTGGGCCGGGCGCTCGGCCGGAGCGGAACGGGTGGTGGGCTCGGCGGACCGGGTGGTGGTCGCGGCGGCGGGGGCCTCTGCGGCGGCGGGCTGCGGGGCGGGGGCCTCGACGACGGGCTCCGGCTCGGGCTCCGGGGCGGGCTTGGAGGCGACGGGAGCGCGGTTCAGCTCGACCTTGACGTCCTTGGCGGCGGTGACGTTGACGGCGGCGACGGACGCGGCACGCTCGATGTCCAGGCCCGGGGCCGGGATGCTGGTGGTGGCGCGGACGGCAGTGTCGGCGCCCTGGGCCGGCATGCCGATGGTCAGGACCAGGCCGGAGGCTGCCGCCACGACCGCCGCCTGGCGGCCGACGGTGCCGGCGTTGGCGGACACTGCCTTGGAGATGGCCTCGAGCGGGTTGCTGGTGACCGGGGTGGCGCGGTGACGTGCAACGGAGCTGCGCTTCGACACGGGATATACCTCTCTCACGTGCCGCCGGGCCTGACCCGCCCCCGCCATGATGGACGACTGCTGAAAGGGCACCGGGCTGCGGGGGGATTGGCAAGACACCGGCCGGCTCTTCCTCGGGAATCCCGCCGAAGGGCCGGGCTCCAAGGTATATGAAACGTTTACCAATGTCACACTCAGGTCACGACGGGCTGTGGATAACACTGGACCCCGCCCAGCAACTCATCAGGAAGTGCCTAGTCCGGCGGCAAGAAGGAGACCGAAAATGGTGACGAAGTGATTTATCCCACGTCGTGATCGAGCGTCGCGCGTGATGGAGCCGTGACCTACACCGGGACGCCTCCCCGACTCCCGGGAGCCCGGTCAGCGGAGGCTGCGCTCCACGCGGATGTGGGCGGCCGCATCCTGCGAGACCTCGAGGGCGACCCCGCCCTCCGCGGCGTCCGCGGCGCGCACCGTGATGTAGCCGTCACGGGGTGCGATCTCGATGTCCTGCCCGGGGCGGACACCGGCCAGGGCGAGCTCCGAGAGCAGTTCAGGGTCGGTCTGGATGGCCTCGGTGAGGCGGACCACCGTGTACCGGCCCGGAGCACCGGCGGCCACCGACAGTGCCACCCCGTGCTCCAGGGCTGAACGAGCGCCGCTCATGGGCGCATGGAGCTGGTCGAGTCCCGGGATCGGGTTGCCGTACGGGGAGTCGACGGGATGGTCCAGCAGTTCCAGCAGGCGCAGCTCGACCTTCTCGCTCATCACGTGCTCCCAGCGGCAGGCCTCCTCGTGGACGTAGGCCCAGTCCAGCCCGATGACGTCGGACAGCAGTCGCTCGGCCAGGCGGTGCTTGCGCATCACCTGCACGGCCTTGGCACGGCCTCCCTCGGTGAGCTCGAGGTGCCGGTCGGTGCTGACATGCACCAGGCCGTCGCGTTCCATCCGCGCCACGGTCTGGGAGACGGTCGGCCCGGAGTGCTCCAGGCGTTCGGCGATGCGTGCCCGCAACGGCACGATCCCCTCCTCCTCGAGCTCGAGGATGGTGCGGAGGTACATCTCCGTGGTGTCGATCAGATCCGTCACTTCTGACTTTCCTCTCCAGGTCCCTATGGTCCATGGGTGACCACCCGGCCGGGGAGTCAGGCCGGGCCCGCACGCGGGACCGCACCAACCATCCTAGCCACGGCGGGGATCACCCGGGATCACCGGTCGGCCCCGTCGACAGGGTGGTGCACGGGCTGACGGGGACCACACCCGGGCCCGACACGAATCCCGAGGTCCGGGGTCGATGCGGGAGAATGGGGAGTCGCGACCGGCGTGGCGGCAACGCCGCCCGCCCCCGGGTCGCACGCCCCGTTCCGGGACGACCGTCGAGTCAGGAGATCGCATGAGCACACCCGAGGTGACCATTCCCCAGCAGCTGCTTCCCCGGGACGGACGATTCGGCGCCGGTCCGTCCAAGGTCCGCCCGGACCAGGTCCAGGCCCTGGTCGACGCCGGACCGAGGCTGCTGGGCACGTCCCACCGCCAGGCACCGGTGAAGAACCTCGTGGGCAGCGTGCGCCAGGGCCTGACGCAGCTGTTCTCTGCCCCCGAGGGCTACGAGGTGATCCTCGGCGTCGGTGGGTCCACCGCGTTCTGGGACGCCGCCTCGTTCGGCCTCGTCCGGTCCCGCGCCCAGCACCTGTCCTTCGGCGAGTTCGGGTCGAAGTTCGCCAAGGCGACGGACAAGGCGCCGTTCCTGGAGGCCTCCTCCATCCTCACCGCGGAGCCCGGGACGCGGCCGGAGCCGCGGGCCGAGGCCGGCGTTGACGTCTACGCGTGGCCGCAGAACGAGACCTCCACCGGCGTGGCCGCCCCCGTGCAGCGCGTGGCCGGGGCGGATGAGGACGCCCTGGTGCTGATCGATGCCACCTCGGCAGCCGGTGGACTGCCGGTGGACGTGTCCCAGGCCGATGCCTACTACTTCGCCCCGCAGAAGAACTTCGCCTCCGACGGCGGGCTGTGGCTGGCCCTGTTCTCCCCCGCGGCCCTGGAGCGTGTCGAACAGGTCAAGGCCTCGGGCCGCTGGATCCCGGACTTCCTGGACCTGAAGACCGCGGTGGACAACTCGCTGAAGAACCAGACCTACAACACCCCGGCCCTGGCCACGCTCGTGATGCTGGACAGCCAGCTGCGCTGGATGAATGACAACGGCGGCCTGGACTTCGCCACGGCTCGCACGTCCGACTCGTCCAACCGGGTCTACACCTGGGCCTCGGACTCGTCCTTCGCCACGCCGTTCGTGACCCGCCCCGAGGACCGCTCCGCCGTGATCACCACCGTGGACTTCTCGGACGACGTCGATGCCGCCGCCGTCGCCACGATCCTGCGCGCCAACGGCGTGGTGGACGTGGAGCCCTACCGCAAGCTCGGCCGCAACCAGCTGCGCATCGCGACGTTCGCGGCCATCGAGCCGGACGACGTGACGGCCCTGCTCGCCTGCATCGACCACGTCGTCGAGCGACTGGGCTGAGGCCGGCGGCCGGCACGGCAGGACCACCGGCCGGTACGAGAACGGCGGGG
>ENA-UOUJ01000712-UOUJ01000712.1-activated-sludge-metagenome-genome-assembly--contig:-NODE-712-length-20342-cov-5.209198_pt1 | contig 20342 bp, 20 predicted proteins | sample MGYA00249839_ERZ747224 | MGnify/ENA primary metagenome ERZ747224 (study PRJEB28782, sample SAMN03220277) | activated sludge metagenome | biome: wastewater; feature: sewage sludge; material...
ACCTCAAAGATAATATGGGCTATTTTCTTTTTTTAACTTCCGGATGGTAGTGACTGATAATTAATAAATTTGAACACAAAAATGTTTAAATATGAAAAATCGCTTATTATTAATCTTTCTTTTATTGACAAATTTTGCATTTGCCCAGCGTAACAGTATTTCGATTGGTTATGGATATGGAACAACCGATCAAATAATTTCAGGACTTGCTACGGCATTAGCCGCTGGATTTACTGATGCTAAATCAGCAAATGTAAAATCTACCGGAGCCATTGCATTGTCCTATCATCATTTTAATGAAAGCAACAGGGCAGGCCTGGGCTTTGCAGTCGTTTATGATAATATCAGAAGTGACATACAAAACAAATCGGGAAGTAAAATCAGTACCAGTAAGTCCACTGTGATTACGGCTGCTGCAGAAGGTAAAGTAAAATATAACAAAGGCGAAAACTTTAATATTTACGGGCTTTTAGGAGCAGGATATACATTTACCAATACGACTGACCCGCCGCCTTCTTCGGGCGAAAAAACAAAAAAAGACGGTCATTTCAATTTTCAGATAACACCTATCGGCTTGCAGTTTGGTGGCAATGTAAAAGTTTTTGCCGAAGTAGGCTTTGGATATAAAGGTCTGGCAAATGGCGGTATTCAGTTCAATTTTTAATGCATAATAAAAGACTGGTAGAGGATATTAATAACCTTATTGATTGTAGTGTTATTATCATCACTGTATCTGGGGTCGCAACCATTACTGATTACTACAAAACCAAATTTCTTTTCAGGGTTGAAAAACATGGCGCTGAACAAGCCATAAGCTGAACCGGTATGGCCGGTCATTATTTCGCCCTTTATGAGCTTATCTGTCTTAAGCAAAGCCAAACCATATCCCTCTTTGACTGCCACCGGTGTCTGCATAATCTTTGCGCTTGCTTCTGAAATAATCCCTTTTTTTCCTTTTTTCTTCCCATGATTTATATACATCATCATGTAACGAGCCAAATCAGGAGCCGAAATTTTCATACCGCCTGTAGGCGAAAAAATAGGAGCGCTGTATCCCATCACATAGTTTTCAATTTCTTTTTTTCTGGGGTCATAAGCGCCTGGTGAATAAATGAATTTTGCAGAATCAATATTGAATTCATAAATTTTGGCAAAAAGATTTTGGTTCAATTCATTTACATTATAACCACCATACAGTTTTAATGGTTTCAAAATATGATTGAGTACATAGTGGTCAAACCGTTCGCCCGACACCCTTTCAATAATCGTTCCTGCCATGTTAAAATTTAGGTTACAGTATTGATACCCTTTTCCCGGCTCATAACTGTTGTAGCATTTTTGCCAGTCATTATTTTTAGAAGGGTTAATGGCATCTAAGGAAAAATAACCTTCACTATCGTTTAAACTGGAAGTATGAGATAAAATCATCTTCAAAGTAATAACCACATCAGGATATTGAGGATTTCGGACTTTAAAGCCAATCAGGTCGCTCACATCGTCGTCAAGAGATAATTTTTTCTTTTCAACCAATTGCATAATGGAAGTAGCCGAAAAAGATTTAGATATTGAAGCAATGCGAAAGATATCCACTGTGGATAAGGGCGTTTTCAATTCTGCATCTTTCAGACCATAAGCTTTGGTATAGATCAGTTTATTATTTTTCACCACAGCAACCGACAAACCCATTACCGGTGTTTCCTGCATCAATTGTTCAATATCGCTGGCTGCTTTATCAGCTTGAGAATAGGAAGATACAGAAATCTGAAAAACAATAATTGCAAGCAATAATTTTTTAACCATCAATTTACTTTTTTGCTAAGATAAAATTATAAAGTGTCCAATTTGTAATTTCTTCAATAAACAAACTTAATCCGTTCTTACCGTGGCGTTTCAAAATCAATTTATTTTCTTCTCAGTCTCATGTATCATTTCAATCACATGCCTGCGTTCTCCGGCGCTTGCTATTTCAAGATTTAAAGCTTTTTTGTAGTACTGCAATGCTTTTTTGTACTCTTTATTTTTAAAACAATAATCACCGGCAATGATATAACTATTATACAATGAAGGGTTTTCGGCAATAATACTGTCTGCGATTATTTCTCCTCCATCTTTTACAATTTGTTTGCTTCTCCGGTATTTTTCAAATTCAGTAAATTTTTGAGTATAAATAAAACTGTCAGCAGCTATGAAATTTGCAGCTTCATAAATTTCATGATTCTGTTTCATTCCATTCATTGCAAATACTTTCTTCAAATCATAACACACAAATTCGCCCATTTGCCAAGGGGCGGTAGAAACCCATACCAACAATTTTTGCGGCTCAAAAACGATGGAGTGATGAGCGATGAACTGATTGACTGCTTTCTCGTTTCCGATTCCAATATCCTTATTATCAATGCCTCTGAAATCACGTAAAATATTAATTGTTTTCTGAACCGTGTTTTTGCCATTTTGCGCAATCAGCTGGTTAAGTCTTTTGTAGCGATAGGTAGTGGCATTCTCAGCCATTTGTTCCCGGTTGGAAACTGTATTTTTCAGCGCTTTGCTTTGAAAATGATTGGTACAAAGTATTTCATTGGCATTTGGGTCATATATCGCCAGTGAATCGGGCGTTTTTTCAATCAATACTGCCTTGTTGTCGGCAGCAGAACCAACGAGGAAGGATTCGCTTACAAACATTTTTCTTTTTCGGGCAATAGCGATTGCTTCATCAATATTTCCGGCATATTGAACAATTTCACGCGCTACCAGGGACACCGGCGTAGCTGCACCTTTCGGCATTTCGCTTTTTGCAGCATTGATGGTTACCGTCAAACCCTTTTCGTTCATTCCGCTTACCACACCCGTAAAACCTCCCCAGGTTACACTCATAAACCGATAACCGGAAGAAGGATGATTGAATGAAATGATTTTATTTTTTGCAAAATCATCTCCTACATAAAAATCAAAATTGCGACCTATAATCATTGTGCTGTCTTGTGATGCAGCCCCCCAGGTGCCAAAAGAAGTGCATCCTACCAACATCAAATTTTGCAAAACATGACCGATATCATGCGCCGAATGATAATTCAAAATACGCTGGTATTTTGTGCCAATGTAACCATAATCATCAGATGCGGATTGCGAAATGCCGTATATTTCTTCTTTAAATTCGGGAAGCACATAATCCAGAAGATTACGATTGAACCATCCGATAAAATATCGGAGAAAATGGCGATACACCTGCGAAGGAATCATCTTAAATATTTCTGCAGCAAAATAATCTTCCTGCTTTTTAATTAAGTCTTCGGATAATTTTCCTTCAATCACACCTCTTTCAAAAGGCTGTCCTTCGGTGTACATTTCATAAAGACCTGAATTACTTTTTCTGAACCAATTATTATTAATGGTATATAATCCTTTATCGGTAGAATCAACTTTTAATTGCAAGGCGCTCATATCTTTTATCACAGGAGGTTTTATATTGGAAACCCAAACTAAATAGCCAAAAAACGCCCCAAAGAATAATAGAATTATTCCTAATACTTTTAAAAGACCCTTTAAAAATCGATAAGGTTTACGCATTTTTTATTTTATCTATCAAACTGTTATCACCCAGCAACATTGTGCAGGTAAGGATTGCAGAAAGCGAAGTTCCTAAAATTCCGTGCAAATTTATATTCTGACCTGTTAAAAAAAGATTAGGAATCTTTGTTCGGGGGCTGATTATATTTTCTAAAGGCGTATTATTATCTTTTTGCACCCCGTAAATTGCTCCATCACGCTGACCGATATAATCTCGGTTTGTTAAAGGAGTTGCTGCATAAAAAGAACTGATATTGCCCATTAATTGCGGAAATTTTTCATAAACCAAATCCAGCAACTTCTCCGATCTTTCATATTTAAACCTTTCATAATCCACACCGCGCGATACTTCATACCTACTGGTGTGGAAGGTATGGCGCCACTTTTTTACATCCTCAAACTTCATAAGTGTTAACACCGAAATTGAAGACGCATATTCGGGATTTTTCCTGTCTCTGTTAAAATACAATCCGTAACCCAATGGCCATTCATCAAAATCATAATCGCCCAAACTCCAGATTCTACCTCCTTTTTGATAATAATAATTACAATTTTCGTAGCGAATAGTTTTTGCCTTTAATACAATATAAAGCGAAAAAGATGAAATCGTATTCTCTCTGTTTTCAATCCGCAGCCTGTATCTACTTCTGATTTTTTCTGAATGTAGCATTTTTAATGTCTCGGCCGGACTGATGGCAGAAATAAACTGCTTCGATTCTACAATGCTGCCATCTTCCAAAACCAAGTGGCTGATCAGCTCATCCCTTTCTACTATTTCCTTTACTTCCTTATTTCTCAATATTTCACCGCCGGAGTTTCTGATGAATCCTGATAAGATTTTAACAATCTGAGAACCACCACCTTGCAACTTCCAGCTGCTTTGAATATAACTATTTACTACCAACGCATGAACATAAAAAGGTGTTTTATTGCCAACTGAAGCATATAAAATATTATTGCCGACCAATACTGATTGCAATGTTTTGTTTGAAGTTATTGATTCTATCACTTCCTTTACACCCTCGTTCATCACGGAAAACTTCTCGTGCCCATCACCTTCCAACTTTAAGTGATACAAAGGGAATTTTTCACAAACAGCAATCACTTTCTGATGATAATTTTCAATTGCCTGCGCCTCTTCAGGAAATTCACTAATCAGCGTTGATTTAAAAACTTCCCAGCCCTGAGATTGAGTAAATGAATTTTGTTTTCCTTCAATTAAGATTTTATCAAAGCCTTCGTCCATTTTTTCGAGCTTCAGTTTATCCATCAATCCTGCATATTTAAAGATTTGATACAGATTCTGACCCTTGTCTAATCCGCCCAGATAATGAACTCCGGTATCAAACAACTCCTTTTCTTTTGAAAAAGTTTGCAGATTGCCGCCCAACTGTTTGTTTTTTTCAATCAAACATACTTTGTAACCTTCTTTCGAAAGAAAAACAGCGCTCAAAAGCCCTCCGATCCCGCTTCCTATGATGGCTACGTCAAACATGATTATCTGATAAATTTTTGCATAAATGATACTTTATTTAACCCCCAAACAATTATAAGGCTAACTACAAATGAAAATACAGCCGTAATCAGAATCCTGGCAAAGTCAGAAAGCACAGGAGTATCAAAGATATCATAACCAATTTGCACGATTAAAAAATGAATCAGAAATACGCCAAACATCAATCCGGCTATCTTGGACAATAGCGGAAATGATTTTATGTTTAATTTCTGTACTATTAAAAAAATGGAAATGGTCATCATAAAAACATTAATACCGCAGAAAAACCATACAATTTCAAGGTATTCATAATTTCCCGGAAAAGCCTCCTGTGTTTTTAGAAAACCAAATCCGGTGATGGCATATCCCAAAGCAAACAGCGGAATACAAATTGAAAGCGTTTTCTTCAAAGTCCAACTCAGTGGATAACGCACAAGGTAATGCGCAAGAATCAAATAACCCATGAAACCCGAAACATAATAGAAAGTACCAAACTTGTTCCAGAAAGATTCACCAAGAATCGCCATACTTCCGTAATTTCCGGTGTAGCCCAGAAAAGGCGCCGCCATCTGAAGATAAGGCAGCAATAGCGAAACAAACCAAAGACATAAAAACAATTTCATTTCTTTCTTTGAGGCCTGCTGCACCCAAACGCCAAATATTGGTATTATCAAATATAACCCAATCAACATGTATAAATACCAAAGTGGTGTAGTATCCGTATTAAAATTAAAAATCCAGGTGTACATTTTGGTAAGCGAAGCTTCCAGTGTGTGATTACTGACATCAATAGCCGCATTGGTTGTACCCGGATTGATGTATGTGTAATAGGTATAAAAAAGCAAGGGCGTAACCAAAGACCAGAAAATCAAAGGCAGGGCAATACGACCCAGTCGTTTTTTATAGAATTCTGTCATGGTGCCGCGAACAGGGAAAAGCAAAACGCCGGTCATCATTGCAAACAATGGCACACAGGCTCTTACAAAACTGCCGGTGAGCGCACCGGTAACAAAAGCATTTCGATTGGTATCTAATTGCGATACAAATCCATCACAGCTATGCGACAATACCATTAAAAAGATCGCTATAATGCGTAGCAAATCTATCCATCCGATATGTTCCTTTTTTTGTAAGCTCATGATTATCAGGATTATTATTTATTTAAGGACATTATGCAGTTTCATTACTTTTCTTCAATACCCAGACCACGTTTGATGTAAATCGGGTGTCGTCTATCCTCTCTATTGCCAACTTATGTTTTATTGCAAGTTTTTCTACCATTTGCCCCGAAAGAAAATATAAATCATTTACAGTCTTATTGAATGAAAATATTTTAGTAGAAAATAGTTCGGTGAGTTGGGTACCCTTATGTTTCTGCTTCAGATCTGCATCACCATCACGAATAATCAGGATACCTCCCGGCAATAAAGCATCTATTGCCTTTTCAATAACACTCATCTGTTCTTCAGGTTTTAAATAGTGCAATACATCCATGATGGTGATGCCATTGTATTTCTCCAACTCAAAATGTGCAATATCAGCATGTACAAACTGCAAATCATCTGTTTTTCCAAAACAATGGTTGGCGGTTTCAATTTTCTCTTCATCATAATCAACCCCCGTAATCTGCCGCTTGTTTTGGCTGGCCCAATAAAGAATATATACCATAAATCCATAGCCGCAACCAATATCCAGAAGTTTCCCATCACGGGGCAACAATTCATGAAATGATTGGTAGTATTTTTCGAGTCTTAGCTTAATTTTCAGGTACCACTCCAGCACCGGACCTTTGTAAATGTAGTTGAAAAATAAATGCTCGGCAAAGTATTTGGGTTGCTCCTGCTCTTGCCGAAGTTGCTCATGTTTTTGTTTGAAATATTTAGAAATACTTTTAGTACGCGACTGATAATCACTCCCCCAGCTTGTATCATCAGGCTTAATACGGGGGAGATACTTTGCGGTTACATCACCATTCTTTAATAAAAACTCTCCTTTTGTCATGGTGTAACCCAAACCATGAAGCAATACAGGTACAATATCTAACTGTAACTTCTCAGCCAGGTAAAAAGCGCCCTTATGAAACCGCTTCATGGGAGCAATGGAACTTCTTGTTCCTTCGGGGAAAACCACGATCGAGTAACCTTTATCTGTCTGTGTTTTCAGCAGGTCAACGCTGTTTTCAATGCCATTGGCCACCGGATAAAAGTCAGCCATTTTGATAGCCCAGCCAAAAACGGGTGAATTCCAAACCCATTTATTTGTCAATAAAATAAGTTTCGGGCTTAACATTGCCATCGTCAATATATCTAAAAATGATTGATGGTTAGCGATCACAACTGCCGGTTTATCAAAGTTTTCCTTCAAAGGGTTAACAATATTCTTTTTGAATCTTCCCATAAAGTACATAACCGATCCGCAAAGTTTTGAAAGCAGGTAATGATATAGCCATTTGCCTTTTTCTTTTCCTAAAAGATTCAGTTTGATAATGAAAAGACCAATGATAGTCAGCAATACACTCACAAAACCGAAATATAAAAACGAAATAACTGAATGTGGCCAGCTAAGGATTGTCCAGGGATGAAATTGCTTCTTTACCCTGTTTTTTATCACTAATGAAAAGAAAAACGGGATGAGGATTTGTGCCATCAGCACCACACAGAGAATACCTGTAACCGATATAAATGCAATTGATTTTAAAGCCGGATGTTTAGCAAAAATCAATACGCCTAATCCGGCAATGGTGGTAATTGCAGAAAGCAAAATTGAAGACTTGTAGGAGGCCAGATTTTTCTTTCCGGTTTTGTATTCGTTGATGAGGCCGTCCATCACAAAAAGGCTGTAATCATCTCCCAACCCAAAAATCAGGGTTGACACAATGATATTTACAATATTGAATTTAATGCCTGCAATAGCCATTATCCCCAATATCCATATCCAGCTAAGTAGCATGGGAATAAAAGCCATCAGCATCAGTTCTATTCTGCCAAAAGTTATCAGCAGTACCACAGCAACCAATATAGAAACAATCCACGCAATCCGATTGAAGTCATCATTTACCATTCGGGTAAGCCGTTGTGTGAGGTATTGCCTGTCCAGCGCTACTGCACCGTCTTTCTTTTCCAAAGTTTCTATTACTTTCTGCCTGTTTTCTTCAGGTATTTTTAACACATTTACAACCGTAACATTATTTTTTCCTTCGGTAATAAAATCATCGAGATAATTGACCCGAATATTTTCAAGTGATTGCTTATCAACAGTTGTATAATTTTTGTTTAAAAAATGACTGAAATTCTGGATGGCATTATTGCTGAAACCCAATGCTGATGCCTGTTTGGAAAGAGATTGCAGCATTTTCTGTTTCTTGGCGGACTGCCAGTATTCATTCCATTGTCTGATTCTGGCTGCCTGCAAAGAGTCTGATAAAAACAGGGTAGAAATTCCGGCAGCGCTTGTTATCAGTTTTTGAGTTTTTAATTCTTCAAAATCATTTTGCAGCCTTTCGCTTTTTCTTAACGCCTCATCTAATGTGTTTCCTTCACTTACAACATATAAAGAGCGTAATGCAGCGCCACTAATATCGTTCATTTTTTGCTCGGCCTGTTTTATTTCGGACGACATAAAGTTCAATTGTGTCATATCCGGTTCAAACTGTACTTTTTGAGCATAAAAGAAGAACACAACCGATAGTATCAGGATTATCCAAACAGCCCATTTATTGGACTCAAACCGCACGGAGGCAATTTTATCAATGATATTATTTTTATGCTCCGTTTCTTTTTCAGGTATCCCGATAAAATGAGGTAAAAACATAAGTGAACAAAGCGCTGCGCCTATCAGGCTGAAACCTGCAAACAGCCCAAGGTCTTTAAGCATATCGGAGGCAGCGTATCTTAATGCAAAGAAACCGGCAATAGTGGTAAAACTACCAATGGTGAGCGGCGCTGCTAAATCTTTAATCGTCTGTAAAATACTTTTGGCATGGCGGGCATGGTTAAAGACGTGTAGCGAATAATTAACGGCAATGCCCAATACAATAGAACCCGTTCCCAATGCGATTACAGAAATACTTCCTTTCACAAAATAAATACAGGCCAGCGCGAATGACACACCATAAACCACCGGCACCAAAATCAGAAATGGAGCCCTTTTTTTTCTGAAAAAATAACCAATAAAAAATATCAGAAAAAGAATGGTAATGGTTAATGTGAGGCCGGTATCCTTTCTAAGTTGGGCGGCATTGCCCTCCGAAACCAACGAACCGCCAAAATAAGAAGTCTGCACATGGGGATAGTTGGCAGCTAATGAATCTATTGACTGATCAATAATTTCAAACAATTCCTTATTAGCGCCTGTATTACCCGCAGCATGGGCAGGGGTAATAAATATCATCAGCGTTTTACCATCCTTGGTGATGATATGGTTATCATACAATTCGAAATTATCATCAACCTGTAATTGTTGCAATTTCTTCAAGGCTAAAAAAGAAATGCCTGTCGGGTCATTGGCAATAATATTTTTAACTACAAATGCGGTGGGCGAGTTGAGCAGTTTCAAGTCATTTTCTAATGTTTCTTTGAGTTTATCAGGCTCAATAAGCGTATCTATTTTTTTATAATCACTTTCGGAAAGAAACACGGGCAGATGCTGCTGAATGGTTTCAAAAAGCTGTACTGTAAAACTGTCGTCAACTTTGTTTTTTATAGACTTTATGTAGGGCGCAGCATGTTTTTGCAATTGTTCCTCCAGCATATCCGCATACATTGTAAGGCTGTCAGGGTCGGTAAGAGCCGTGTCCCGAAGCTGAATCATAATGCTCAACTTATCGGCAAATTTTGAACTCTTGAAAACCTGAGCGAATTTTTCGGTTTTTTCATCTTTTGGAATGATGGCATAAACATCTTCTTCAAACTTCACCCTCAAACCAAAAAACAGAAACACCGCCAGTGTGATAAAAAATAAAGTATAGAGCCACTTTTTTTTATCGCTGAAAAACAAATAAATATTACCAAACAATTGCCCCATCAGATTACCTTATAATTCCTTTTTCTTTGATAAAAAATTTTTTGTCTGTTTATAACTTTTTAAAAACAACATGGTAACGATCCAAAATATTATTGCAACAATTACCGACAAGATAACAGCGCCATAAATATATTGTTCCAGATGGATGCTGATACTTTTTAAAGTCAGACCGTTACTGAAGTCTAAATTTACTGCCCTGTCGCCCATCAACGGCTTGCCCATTAAAAAACTAAGAAAAACGATAAACGGAATCATTGGCGGAATACTCACATGGGCTGCAATGACAAACAGTGTTTTATTGAGCCGCATGAAATGTGCCAACGAAATACCCACCAATAACTGAAAGCCCCAGATTGGAAAAATACCCATAAAACCGCCAAAAGCAATGGCATTGGCCTTTTTTAGATCACTTTCTCCGGGTTTTAACAAAATATTTCTAAGATCCTGTTTCCAGTTTTTATTTCTGAAGAAAAAACGGAAAAAATTTCTGGGCCAGATATAAAAGAAAGCAATTGTAAACAACACGGTATTAACCAAGCTGATACGTGTAAAATCCTTAAACGGCCTAAAGTGCGACACTCTCTCGGCTGCCGGAGGGTAATAAACCGTGATGGGGACCGATACTACTTTTACACCTGCCCAGGCTAATCGCACGATTACTTCTATTTCCAATTCATATTTTCGGGTAAAAAGCCGCATTTTACCGATTGGCGCCAAAGGGTACAGCCTGAAACCGGTTTGGGTATCGGGAAGTTTGATGCCGGTTTCCACTTTATACCAAAAATTAGAGAACTTATTTCCAAAACTACTTTTGCCCGGCACACTCTCCTGATCCATATTTCTGGCGCCCATGATGAGCGCCGAACCTTCCTGCACTAATTTTTCAATAAATACAGGCAGGTCTTTTGCAAAATGCTGTCCATCACTGTCAATAGTGATTGCAAAATGGTAACCCAAATCTATTGCCTTGCTAAAGCCTGTCCGCAGCGCCCAACCTTTGCCACGATTGGGAGTGTAGCCGACGATTTCAATATTATTTATCCCTTGAAGAAGGGCAGCCGTTTTATCGGTTGACCCATCGTTTACTACAATTATATTATTTGTATAATGTCGTACACTTTCTAATACCTGTAATAATGTACCTGCATTGTTATAAGTGGGTATAATGACACAAACTTTTAATGCATCAAACTTTTCCTTATACATTTCTCCTTGCATCATGTAATTTCCTCTACCAACAAAAATATAGATTGCGGCTGAAAGTCGGTTACAATTTTAGTTCATTCGGGAAAACCACTCAAAAAGAAAAGCTGCCAAATACTGACAGCTTCCTATTCTTATGAAAATCAAAACTCTATAAATCAGAATGTATATCTGGCTGCCACACCGGCGCTGCTTGGGTAAAAACCATGAAATAACCCTTTATCGGGATTAACAAAGAAGAAAGTAGGTCTCCAGTCGGCAGATACGTTTAAAGGAATATTTTTGAACTTATAATCGGCACCACCGGTAGGGAAAACACCCAAACTAAAACCTTTGTAATCATCCCATTTGGAAGAACTGTATAATGCCGTAGCGCCACCGCCCAAATACCATTTTAATCCTTCTACATTACCAATAGGGAAATGATGCTGATACGCAGCGCTAAGCCCCAGTGTAGTCGTTTTATAACTACCCAAAAGATACCCGTAAGTATTAAAACCAAATCCTACATTAAATTCCATTGCTCCTGCTTCAGACATAAATGTTTTAAATGAGCCCGAAAACACATCATAACCAAGCGCTCCGCTTACCCTGGCACCAATTGCTTGTTTGTATTCGCTTTGTGCATTCGCAATACCCAGAGAAGCGACCAAAACTGTCAATAAAATCATTTTTTTCATCATAGTGTTAAATTTTTAAGATTTAAGATGTTACAAAGATAATCTATTTAATTTCTTTAAAAATTACAACCCCCATCGCTAATATAAGGGATGGCAGTAAAATTATTTTTTTGAAAAGGGAAGAAACCGAATATATTTTATCTAAAAAGTATAACGCGCTGCTACCCCAAACCTGTCGCCCAAAAAACTGCTGTATGCAGTAGGAGCAGTAGCCAGAAATGTGGGTCGCCAGTCGGCAGATACGTTTAACGGAATCTTTTTAAACTTGTAATCAGCGCCTCCCGTAGGGAACAAGCCCACACCGGTACCCTTATAACCACTGCTTTTGTAGGTAGAAGCCGTATGGAAAATAGTACCGCCACCACCAATAAACCATTTTAAACCATTCACCTTTGCAATTTCAAAGTGATGCTGATACGCAGCCGATACACTAAACGAACTGGAACGGTAGCCTGTTCCTAAAACATAATCTCTGTTGCCTCCAAAACCGGCATTTAATTCAATTGCTGAGGGTTCTGCCAGAAATACTTTATATGAACCCGCAAAAATATCATAATCGGATAACGGACTGATTCTGGCGCCTATTGCTTGTTTATAACTACTCTGGGCATGAATACCACCGAAAATTGCCATTAAAGCAACCACAAATGTCATTTTCTTCATCATGTTATTAAGTTTTGTGTTTATAATCTCAAAAATTATACCATTCTAAATAAAAAAGTTAAATGGTTGAAACTTAGCTCAAAACAATTAAAGAAGCAGGATTATCTTTGGCACAGATACAATTTAGGTATTCTTAGCCTGATAATCATTAATTTTGGAAGTTTTTATTATGAAAAAGAAGGCAGTAAGATATTTTTTGGTTTGCGGTTTTCTATTTTCCTTTTTTCTGGCAACAGGTCAAGGTCAAATAGATAAAAACGCCTGCATTAAAGCAATGGCTTCAGGAAATGTATCGCAAATAGATGTTCTGCAAAAACAACTGCAAAAATTTTCAGGAGCCGAAAAGGAAGCTTACGAAGGCGCTTTGCTGATGCGCAAGGCGGAAACATTGGCCGTACCGGCAAAAAAGCTGGCCCTATTTAAAAAAGGTTATAAAAAATTGGAAACCGCTATATTAAATGCCCCATCAAATACCGAATTCAGGTTTCTCCGCCTGATGGTGCAGGAACATGCGCCCAAAAATCTGGGGTACAATAAAAATATTATGCAGGATGCCCAATTAATAAAAACAAATTACAAATCTTTGTCTGCGGCAATGCAAACACAGATTTCAGATTATAGTAAAAACTCCAAGGCGCTTAAAGATATTAATAATTGATTATCAATGGGGAAAATGATTTTAGCGGTTTATTATTCGCAAACGGGGCAATTAAAGCAGATTGTTGACAATTTTACGCAACCATTGGTTGAGGCAGGTCATTCGGTAGAATTTCTTGAGGTGAAGATGGCGCGCCCCTTTCCTTTTCCGTGGCCAACCGATCAGTTTTTTGATACGGTTCCCGATTCAGTGGAAGTTGTACCGGCAGCGCTGGAAGCCTGGGAGACAAAGCATAGCCATTACGACTTAGTTATTCTTGGCTGGCAACCCTGGAACCTTTCGCCCAGTATTCCGTTCAATTCCATCATGCAGGATGAGAAATTTAAATCTATCATAAAAAACACACCGGTTATCACCATTTCGGGCTGTCGGAATATGTGGATAAACGCTCAGGAAAAAAACAAAAGACTTATAAAAGCTGCCGAATCAAAACTTGTGGGAAATATTGCACTGATGGATTTGCACGCCAATCACATCAGTTATTTTACCATTTTGCACTGGATGGGTACCGGGCGAAAAGACCGTAAATGGGGCATTTTTCCAAAACCCGGCGTTTCTGATGAAGTTATAAAAAACGTATCGGTATTTGGCAAAGTGGTAAATAAATACCTGCAAACAGGCGAATGGGAAGAACTCCAACCCGAATTGATAAAAAAAGGGGCTGTAAGGGTTAAGTATTCGCTGATGTTTATTGAGCATAAAGCCGGTAAGATTTTTCAAAAATGGGTAAATCTTATTCGCAAATTCCCAAAAAAAAGAAAATTATTGTTAGCCATTTATAAATATTATATTACCATTGCACTACTTATTGTTTCGCCGATAATTTTGTTGGTGGATTTTATTTTTTTTAGGCCATTTTTGCAAAAACGCATTAAGAAACAAATTAATTATTATTCTGGAGTAGAAATAAAGTAAGATTATGTCATTGAACGAAGTATATATCACACGCACGTCTCATTATTTTCCCAATAGTCCGGTATCGAATGATGAAATGGAAGATTTTTTGGGGTTTATAAACGGTAAGCCATCCAAATCCCGTAGGATTGTTTTGCGAAACAACGCCATCACCAACCGTTATTATGCCTTGGATAAAAACCAAAAGCCTACCCATACTAATGCACAGTTGGCTGCTGAAGCCATAAAAGAACTTTTTAAAAATGATTCCGAAGGAATTAAAAATATTGATTTACTTTCATGCGGCACCTCATCACCCGATCAGTTGATGCCTTCGCATGGCTGTATGGTGCATGGCTGGGTGCCAGAGTTAGGTTCTATTGAGGTAGTTTCGCCTTCGGGAGTATGCTGCGCAGGGATGCATGCCCTCAAATATGCATTTATGGCAGTAAAAACCGGCGATGCCCGTCAGGCGATTGCATCAGGGTCCGAAAGATTATCGCCTTCGTTAGTTGCCAATCAGTTTGAAGATGAGGTTCACAAGCTGGAACAGCTTGAGGAAAATCCGTATATCAGTTTTGACAAAGAGTTTCTTCGCTGGATGCTTTCAGATGGAGCAGCAGCATTTTTGCTATCAGACAAACCGGCTTCGGAAGGTTTAAGCCTCCGCATCGAATGGATGGAAGGTATTTCTTATGCCGACTTTATGGAACCCTGTATGTATATGGGAGCCGAAAAGGAAGAGGATGGCGCTTTAAAAAGCTATGTGGAATTTGACCACCATGAATTAAATGAAAAATCCATTTTCAGCATCAAGCAGGATGTAAAGCTTCTCAGCCCCAATATCGTGCCATTGGGTGGCAAAATACTACCCGAACTGTTCAAACGCAGAGGACTAGACCCTGATACAATTACCTGGTATTGCCCGCACATGAGCAGCAATTTCTTCAAAGACAAAATTTACGAAGAGCACATTAAATTGGGTCATCATATACCTTACGAAAAATGGTTTGTAAACCTGACTACGGTGGGCAATGTGGGCGCTGCTTCGGTTTATTTTATGGTGGACGAGTTGTTTCATAGCGGTAAACTGAAAAAAGACGATAAGATATTCTTGCTGGTACCCGAAAGCTCCAGATTCAGCTATATGTATGCATTGCTGACGGTGGTGTAGAGAAGGAAGTAAAAAAATATTTCCAATAGGTGAAATCCTGATAAGATTGTTCTGTCGGGATTTTTTATTTTCATCAACAACCATTTCGGAGCGAAGCGGAGAAATCTTATTGTTTTGAAAGCAAAAGATTTCTAACTCCGTCGAAATATCATTACCTGGTAAGGTGTTCGTTATTAGCGTTCTAGTATATCGCCCTTGTTACCACCTACCCTATAATATCTAATTCCATATCTAACTTTATTATTATATTGGGTATATTCAGCCATCTTATTGTCACTTTTTTAATTGCTTAATTAGTGCTTTTTTATTATATCTTTGTAATAGATAGGTCAATATGGGAAGCAAAGTTCTTTAAGTAAAATATTTTGAGAATTTTTTCTATATATTTTAGTAATATTATTGCAAAAAATATATACTAAATTGATAGTTAATTGGATATAAAAATAAGAATTGATGATTTTTTAGAAAAAATGCTTGAAAAAGATTATGCTACATCTTTGTTGTTCGTCGAAGAACATGGTCATACGCATGAGGAATTAGTATTTTACTTTTAAAAGTTGGAAATAGAAAAAGTAAGACAGGATATTTTGCAGACAGAAAATAGGCTTATTCAAAAAATATACTGGTCTAGCCTTATACAGATCCTTACTGTTATAGGAAGTATAGTAATGCTGTACAAACTATTGAAGCCTTAAAAAAAATAATATGAAGGAAAATGAACATATAAAAGAGGCGGAAGGCTATATAGCCAACGCCAAAGAAATACTAACCCGAAAAGCTAAAAAGAAAGACGGGTATTATACTGATGCCAAATACGTAAAAATGGCGGGGCATACTTCTTATACCGGTGTGCTGGTAGCCTTGGATGGGGCATTGGGTATAAAAACAAAAGGACGCAAAACGGTGGATTGGTACAAACAAAACATTGCAAAAAAGCATAAAAAATTATTATACCCTTTCCTTGCTGTATATGATACGCTGCATCTGTCTATGGGCTATGATGGCAACCCTAATGCGGCTATTGCGCAATCGGGGTTAAGCGATGCCGAGAAAATAATAAACGCGCTGGCTGTTTGAAAAAAATATATTCAAAAACTCGAAAAAATCAAAAAATAAATGAAGAAAATTACAACAGTTGCAATTTTTATACTATCAATAGGGATCATCTCCTGTTCCAAAAAAGATAAAATTGACGACAAAACAGGGTTAGAAAATACAAAATGGCAGACCCGCGATTACGTTGGAGAAATAGTTTATGGCAAAAACGTATATTCAATTATAGAATTTATTGATAAAACAAAAATGCAAACAATCCAAAAACGAGAAACCTCATTATTTGCCGGAATAGATGCATATCAGGGAACATATTACATAAAAAAAGATTCAGTTTATTGGCAAACTTCTAATGACGAGGATTTGCAAAGCGGAAAAGTTGTCGGCAGCTATTTGTATCGGAATATGGGAAAAGCATCAGACAAATATGTATATCAAAAACAATAAAAACATGAAAAAACTACTCATAATAACATTACTATTACCCATATTTTCCTATGGTCAAAAATTTCTTGCCGCAACAGGGGACGAAAGAAGCGACAATAAAATTACAGAATGGTTAAAGCTAAATCACTATAAAACTGCGGATTCTAAGGCAGATGCAGACTATGTAATTAACGGTGTTTATGAGCAACTTCGAAACTATATGTCTTTTAAAATGAAATGGCAGTTTGAAGGATTTTTACAGATAGAATACCCGGATGGAGAAGTTCTTGCCAAAACGGAGAAAAAAGGTGGTTCACCAGCAGGTATTAACGGATTCAACGCCAAAATTGACATCGTTAAAAGGATACTTAAAAATGATTTTAAAAAAGTACTTGATAGCACAGTGTCATTCCATAAGCCATTGAAGAAAGTTCAAGCCATTACAATAACATCAAAAGCGGACGATCTTACAAAACTCAAAAAACTACTGGATGATGGCGTGTTAACAAAAGAAGAGTTTGAAGCAGAAAAGAAAAAAATATTGGATAATTAAAATCCTTTATAACAATAAATAAAATCAGATTATGAGAAAAATTACATTAACGCTTACATTCGCTTTTTTATGCACCGTTATATTTGCCCAAACTGACAGCCTTGCTGAAAAAATTAACAAACACATTTCCGCCGAACAAATGTATAAAATGGGGCAAGCGGATGCAAGAAGGTATTACAAAAAATACAGCGGTGCAGGAACAGGCGTAATGATGGTAGGAACTGTACTAACCCCAATAGCAGGACTAATACCTGCAATAGGAGCTTCCGCAACACCCGTACAAGATAAAAACCTCAACTACCCCGATAAAGAATTATTTGCCAACATAGATTATCGGGAGGGTTACAAAGCAAAAGCAAATAGTAAAAAGAAAGGTAGGGTTTGGATGAACTGGGGTATATCGTGGTTAACCGCAGCGGTGGTATATGGTGTTATATCTAGTGCAGTACAAAATTCAAACTAAATCTTTACATTCCGAAGACAGCATAAAAATAACAAGCCCGCACGTCTGGCCGGTAAACCCCAGTTATATTAAAAAAAATGGAAGCCATACTATCTATACATAATATTTTTTTTGAGAAACGAGTTGATTTGCAATGTTTTTTACAAAGCTAATTTAATAGAAAGTTGGGGCAGAGGAACGGTCAAGATTACTGAAAATTGTTTAGCAGGAGGTTTACCCGCACCGGATTTTCACGAAGCCTTTGGTGGTTTTGAAGTAGTTTTTTATCAAGACAAATTTACGGAAAAATATTTACGGGAATTAGGATTGAATGAAAGACAGATAAAAGCAGTGCTGTATGTAAAAGAGAAAGGAAAGATTACGAATAGTGAGTATCAGGCCTTGAATGATGTATCGAAACCAACAGCTACAAGAGACATTCAAGACTTGGAGGAAAGAAAAATGTTAATAAACAGAGGTAGTAAAGGCTCAAGTTCTGTATATGAATTAAACAATACCGTTGGCTCAGTTGGCTCATAGTTGGCTCATAGTTGGCTCATAGTTTAGAAACGATGTTAAAAACAAAACATAAAGTGTTGATTATTAGGTTTAAACAACAATATGTCGAAAAGAACTTCTGTCCGTGAGTTGAATGAATTGATAAACCAGAATATTTTTATGAAGTTGGGTGATGGTAAAAATACGGAATACATTTTAGCATAACAATGGCACGAATATGGCACGAATAGGAATAAATGTGCTTTCCAAAAGAGGACTAAAAGAATAAAAGCTATAAGATGGCTATAATGGCGGGAATTAGTCTTTAGAACTTGGATTGAATAAAAGACAAATAAAAGCGGTATTGTATGTGAAAGAGAAAGGAAAGATTACGAATAGCGAGTATCAGGCCTTGAATGATACAACAAAAAAAACTGCAAGTAGGGATTTGTCTGACTTAACATCTAAGGGTATTTTTGAGCAAGAAGGTATAACAGGAAAAGGAACAGAATACCGATTGCTCCATCAAAGGGGGCAAAGGAGACATAAAGGGGACATAAAGGGGACATAAGGAAAAGAATTTGTTAGAATATGGCGGGAATGTATTTCTATAACTTGGATTGAACGAAGACAAATAAAAGCGGTATTGTATGTGAAAGAGAATGGAAAGATTACTAATAGTAATGAAATAAATAAAATGCAAAATAATTTTTAGCTTACAAAACCCTGCCAACCGGTTTTATCAGGATTTTATTTTTACATTTGTCCGAATTATTTAGGCATCAACATCGTCAATTTTCTACCACTCAATGAAAAAAGAAGAAATTCCACAGGATAAAGGTTATTTTGGGCATATAGCCAAAGAGGTAAAATATGCAGTGGATAGCGAAGGCAAATACATCACCGGACAAAGCACCGGCTGGAAAGTGAAGGAGGAAGCCAATGAGGTGGCCTGGCAAGCTTTTGAATCCAAAATAAATGAGGCAAAGCAACGGGTTTTGAATGGCGAAATAAGCCCTGTATATTACTGGATGGAAAAAAGAATGATGGACCTGGCAATAGTAGCACAATATACCGGCCTTTGGAAATGGAGGGTAAAACGCCACTTTAAACCAAAAGTATTTGAAAAACTGAGTGAAAAAAGGTTGCAAAAGTATGCCGAAGTTTTTGAAGTGAGTATCGAAGAACTCAAAAAGCCTTTTTAACTTGTTTTTATTTTATTTATCAAAATGAATAGCCGAAAACAGAAAACCGGCTTCAACCATAAATTCTAATGTCAAATATAGAAACTTCCGTATCGTCATTCAATCATCTGCAAGCCGCTCATTGCGAAAATGGTGTAACCACTGCATTGCTGGGGCACTATGGTATTCATAAGGTTACAGAACCACTGGCTTTTGGTATGGGTTCCGGTCTTTTTTACATTCAGCTACCATTTATGAAAGTAAATGGCGGGCCTGCCATTTCGTTTCGTACCATGCCGGGCATGATCTTCAAAAGAACCTGCAAATCATTGGGTGTTACAGTTACCCGAAAAAAATACAGCGACCACAAAAAAGCAATGGCCGAATTAGACGAAAGAGTGCTGGCAGGCAAGCCAACAGCCTGTCAGGTGGGTGTGTATTACCTCACCTATTTCCCTAAAGAGTATCGGTTTCATTTCAATGCCCATAATTTGATAGTAGTGGACAAGCAGGGCGACAATTACATCATCAGCGATCCGGTAATGGAAAACCTGGTTACACTCAACAGTTATGAGTTGGAAAGAGTGCGTTTTGCAAAAGGCGCTTTTGCGCCAAGAGGCCAAATGTATTACCCCGGTGAGAACCTGCACGAACCATCCGATGAACAAATGAAAAAAGGCATTATTAAGGGAATCAAACTCAATTGTCGAGACATGCTGGACATTCCTGGTTATTTTGCCGGCACATCGGGTATTGCCCACACCGGAAGGCAGATTAAGAAATGGAAAAACCGGTTGGGAGACGACAAATCGCGTATGTATCTGGCGCAGCTT
>ENA-UOUJ01000713-UOUJ01000713.1-activated-sludge-metagenome-genome-assembly--contig:-NODE-713-length-20333-cov-3.737893_pt1 | contig 20333 bp, 21 predicted proteins | sample MGYA00249839_ERZ747224 | MGnify/ENA primary metagenome ERZ747224 (study PRJEB28782, sample SAMN03220277) | activated sludge metagenome | biome: wastewater; feature: sewage sludge; material...
ATGAGGCGCGGGACCTGAAGATCGACTATGCGATGAAGAATTCCTTCGGGTTCGGCGGCACCAACGGCACGCTGGTGTTCCGGCGAGTCTGAGACCCTGCGGCGCCAGTGTCCGCCGCAGGCTTCGAGATCGAGTTCCGTCCAGCGGCGGGCGTTCGCGCACTTCGCTGGGCGATGCTGGGCCTCGGGCTTGCCGGGATGTTGCTGGCAGCGGTCATTGCCGGCGGCCACGACAAGGGCTGGTACCTGCTGGGCTTCGGCGCTCTGTTCCTCTGGGTGGGCTGGCGACATGGCCGGCTCGGACTCGCGTGGGGCGTATTGCGCGTCGAAGGCGATGGCCAGGCGCACTGGCGCGATTTCGATGGCGAGCGCTTCATTGCGGTGCAAGCCGAAAGATGGGCCGCCGGTGAGCGACTGATCTGGATCCGGCTGCGCGCCGACGACGGGCGACGCGAGGTGCTGCTCGTCCGGGGCGGTGCAAGCGACGAGCAGTGGCGCCGCCTGGCCGGCTGGCTCACCTGGTTGCGGCGCGGGCGCGCAGCCGCCTGAGCCGCAGCTGCTGCCCGGTTCGGGCATCATCGTTTTCGACCCCACTTTCGACAGAGGACGCAGGGAACCGATGAACAAGCCGATCAAGCTGATCCTCACGCTCGCGGTGGCGGGCGCATCATGGCTGCTCGGGCCGGCCGTAACGGCCCAGGCCCAGACTACGCAGTCGACGCCGGCAACGCAGTTGCCGGACTTCACCGGACTGGTCGAGAAGGCCGGGCCGGCGGTCGTGAACATCCGGACCACGCAGCGCTTGAGCGCGCAGCGCTCGCCTCGCGGCTTGCCCTTTCCGCTGCCCGACGGCATGGACGAGAACGACCCGCTGTTCGAGTTCTTCCGTCGATTCTTTCCGCCGCAGCAGCCGGGGCCGAACGCGCCGCGCGGTCGCGGGCCGGGGCCGGAAGTGCCGCGTGGCGTCGGTTCGGGCTTCATCGTGTCGGCCGACGGTTACGTGCTGACCAACCACCACGTCGTCGATGGTGCCGAACAGATCTACGTCACGCTGAGCGACGATCGCGAGCTCTCGGGCAAGCTGATCGGCTCCGACCAGCGTACCGACGTCGCGCTCGTGAAGATCGAGGCGGCCGATCTGCCGCATGTCGAGATCGGCGACTCGAGCAAGCTGCGCGTCGGCGAGTGGGTCGTCGCGATCGGATCGCCGTTCGGGCTGAACAACACGGTCACCGCCGGCATCGTTTCGGCCAAGAGCCGCGACACCGGCGACTACCTGCCGTTCATCCAGACCGACGTCGCAGTGAACCCCGGCAATTCGGGCGGGCCGCTGCTGAACATGAGCGGACAGGTGGTCGGCATCAACTCGCAGATCTACAGTCGCACAGGCGGTTTCATGGGGATCTCGTTCGCGATCCCGATCGACGAGGCGATGCGCGTGGCCGACCAGTTGCGCGATACCGGCCGGGTGATCCGCGGCCGGATCGGCGTCGGCATCGACGTCACGCGCGATGTCGCCGAGCCGCTCGGACTGCCGCGGACCGCCGGGGCGCTGGTTCGCAGCGTCGAGCGCGACGGACCGGCCGATCGCGCCGGCGTGCAGGTCGGCGACATCATCCTGCGCTTCGGCGACCGGCAGATCGACAAGGCCAGCGACCTGCCGCGCCTGGTCGGCGGCACGGTCCCCGGCACGCGCGTCGACATCGAGGTCTGGCGGCGCGGCGATCAGCGCTCGCTGCGGCTGACCGTCGACGAGCTGAAGCCGGAGGCCAGCGCGAGCGCCGAGGGCTCCGGCGCACAGCCGGGCCAGACCGCGCCGGCGCAGGCGAATTCGCTGGGACTTGCCGTCACCGACATCCCCGACACCCGCCTTGCAGAGTTGCGCCTGAAGAACGGCGTGCTCGTCGAGGCGGTCGAAGGTGCGGCCGCAGCGGCCGGCCTGCGCGAAGGCGACATCGTCATTGCCGTCAACAACACCGACGTGACCAGCGCCCGGCAGTTCGACGAACTGGTCAAGAAGCTCGACCCGTCGAAGTCGGCAGTGCTGCTGGTGCGACGCGGCGACGCTGCGCAGTTCGTCCCGATCCGGCCCGAACAGCGCTGATAGAATCACGGGCCGGGCGCGTCCGGGGACGATCTCCCGGGGCGCGCCCGCCCGTTTTCACGGCCGCGCCTGGCCGTTTTCAGGGCTACGTGCCCGGCCCCTTGTCCAGGGCGCATCCACGCCTCGCCGATGCAGCACATCCGAAATTTCTCCATCATCGCGCACATCGACCACGGCAAGTCGACCCTCGCCGACCGCCTGATCCAGCGCCGCGGCGGCCTGACCGACCGCGAAATGGAGACGCAGGTCCTCGATTCGATGGACCTCGAGCGCGAGCGTGGCATCACGATCAAGGCCCAGACGGCCGCACTCGAGTACCGCGCAAGCGATGGCGAGCTGTACAGCCTGAACCTGATCGACACGCCCGGCCACGTCGACTTCTCGTACGAAGTCAGCCGCTCGCTGTCGGCCTGCGAAGGCGCGCTGCTGGTCGTCGACGCGTCGCAAGGTGTCGAGGCGCAGACGGTCGCCAACTGCTATACGGCGATCGACCTGGGCGTCGAGGTCGTGCCGGTGCTCAACAAGATGGACCTGCCGCAGGCCGACCCCGACTCGGCCGCGGCCGAAATCGAGGACGTCATCGGCATCGACGCCAGCGATGCGATCCGCGCCAGCGCGAAGACCGGCATGGGCATCGACGACATCCTCGAGGCGATCGTGCACCGCCTGCCGCCGCCCAGGGGCGATCCCGAAGCACCGCTGCAGGCGCTGATCATCGATTCCTGGTTCGACAACTATGTCGGCGTCGTGATGCTGGTGCGCGTCGTCAACGGCGTGCTGCGCCAGCGCGACCGGATCCGGATGATGGCCACCGGTGCCACGCACAGCTGCGAGCAGCTCGGCGCGTTCACGCCGAAGGCAACGCCGCGCGAGGTGCTGGGCACCGGCATGGTCGGCTACGTGATCACCGGCATCAAGGAGCTGAAGGCAGCCAAGGTCGGCGACACGATCACGCTGGTCAGCCCGGCGGCCGCCAAGCCGCTGCCCGGTTTTCGCGAGATCAAGCCGTCGGTGTTCGCCGGACTGTATCCGGTCGAAGCCAACCAGTACGAAGCCTTGCGCGAGGCGCTCGAGAAGCTGCAACTGAACGATGCGTCGCTGCAGTTCGAGCCGGAGGTCTCGCAAGCGCTCGGTTTCGGCCTGCGCTGCGGCTTTCTCGGGCTGCTGCACATGGACATCGTGCAGGAGCGGCTCGAGCGCGAATTCGACATGGATCTCATCACCACGGCGCCGACCGTGGTCTACGAGATCCAGATGAACGACGGCACCGTGCTGCGCGTCGAGAATCCGTCGAAGATGCCGGAGCCGTCGAAGATCGCCGAAATCCGCGAACCGGTGGTCAGCGTCACGATCTTCACGCCGCAGGAATATGTCGGCAACGTGATGACGCTGTGCACGAACAAGCGCGGCGTGCAGACCAACCTCGCCTATCACGGCCGGCAGGTGCATCTGAGCTACGAACTGCCGATGAACGAGATCGTGCTCGACTTCTTCGACAAGCTGAAGTCCACGTCGCGCGGCTATGCGTCGATGGACTACGAGTTTCTCGAATACCGCGCCTCCGACGTCGTCAAGATGGACATCCTGGTCAATGGCGAGAAGGTCGATGCGCTTTCGCTGATCGTCCATCGCAGCGTCGCGCAGAGTCGCGGCCGCGAGGTCGCGGCCAAGATGCGTGAACTGATTCCGCGCCAGATGTACGACGTGGCGATCCAGGCCACGATCGGCAGCAACATCATCGCGCGCGAGAACGTCAAGGCCTTGCGCAAGAACGTGCTCGCCAAATGCTATGGCGGCGACATCACCCGCAAGAAGAAACTGCTGGAAAAGCAGAAGGCGGGCAAGAAGCGGATGAAGCAGGTCGGCTCCGTCGAGATTCCGCAGGAGGCCTTCCTGGCCGTCCTGCAGGTCGACGACCGCTGAATGCACGATCCGCCGGACCGATAGGATGCTCCCTCAGATGAATTTCGCGCTGATCCTGTTCCTGCTGCTGCTCGTGACCTTCGTGGCCTGGGTGGCCGAGCGCGCCGTGTTTCGTCCGCGCCGCCAGCGCACCGCGGCGGCCGAAATCACGGTATTCGATCGCGATGCGGCACCGACGCTGCGTGCAGCCGGCGGCGAGCACGCGGTCGACTCCGAGCGCAAGGCCTTGCGCGAGCGAATCGAGCGGCAGCCGCTGTGGCTCGAATACACGGCGGGGCTTTTTCCGGTGATCCTGCTGGTCTTCGCTTTACGCTCGTTCGTTGCCGAACCTTTCCGGATCCCGTCGGAATCGATGCTGCCTACGCTGGTCGTGGGCGACCTGATTCTCGTGAACAAGTTCAGCTACGGCCTGCGCCTGCCGGTCGTTCATACGAAGATCCTCGAGACCGGCTCGCCGCAGCGTGGCGACGTGATGGTGTTCCGCTATCCGTCAGACACCTCGGTCGATTACGTGAAGCGCGTGATCGGAGTCCCCGGCGACCTGGTCAGCTACGAAGACAAGCGCCTGTCGATAAACGGCGTCGAAGTGCCGATGGAAAGAATCGGCGAATACGAGGACAGGCGCCGCCTGTCGCTTGCTCCGCAATACCTGGAAAAACTGGGCGAAACCGGCCATAAAATATTGACAGAGCTGGATAAACCACCTTTCATTCAGCCGATGGAACGGTTCCCCCATTTCGACAAGTGCACGTACAGCAGCCGCGGCGTCAGCTGCGCGGTGCCGGCGGGACACTATTTCGTCATGGGCGACAACCGGGAGAACAGTCTCGACAGCCGGTTCTGGGGATTCGTCCCCGACAGGAACATCGTCGGTCGTGCGTTCTTCGTCTGGATGAACTTCAGCGACTTTTCCAGGATCGGAAAGATTCAATGAACCATGGCTTCGTTTCGATGTCCGTTCGTCGCCGCCAGCGCGGCCTGTCCCTGTTCGGGCTGCTGATCGCCGCTGCGCTGATCATCATGGTCGCGATCGTCGCGATGCGCGTCGTGCCCTCGGCCCTCGAATTCATGGCAATCCGCGGCGCGGTCGAGAAGATCGTGACTTCCGGCGCCACCAGCCCGCGCGACCTGCAGCAGGCCTTCGATCGCTTCGCAGCGGTCGACGACATCACTGCGATCCGCGGCAGCGACCTGATCATCGAGAAGCTCGACACCGGCACCGTCGTGTCCTTCGCCTACGAGAAGCGCGTGCCGCTGATGGGCCCGGTCTCGCTGCTCATCGACTACCACGGCAGCAGCCGGCAGTAGTCCGCACACCGCAGGGGAATGGACGCCGACCGGCTGCAGCAATCGCTCGGGTACCGCTTTGCCGATGCCTCGTTGCTGCGCCAGGCGCTGACCCATCGCAGCTACGGACAACCGCACAACGAGCGCCTCGAGTTCCTCGGCGATTCGGTGCTCAACTGCACGGTCGCCTCGCTGCTCTACGACCGTTTCACCCGGCTCGACGAGGGCGATCTGTCGCGCCTGCGCTCGAACCTGGTCAAGCAGCAGACCCTCTACGAAATTGCCCAGCGGCTTGGCCTCAGCGAGCACTTGCTGCTGGGCGAGGGCGAATTGAAGAGCGGCGGCTTTCGCAGGCCGTCGATCCTCGCCGATGCGGTCGAAGGCGTCGTCGGCGCGGTGTTTCTGGACTCGGGCTTCGATGCGGCCCGCAAGCTGATCGCGTCGCTGTATGAACCGATCCTCAAGGACGTGGATCCGCTCACGCTCGGCAAGGACGCAAAGACGCTGCTGCAGGAATGGCTGCAGGGCAAGAAGCTGCCGCTGCCCGTCTATACGGTCGTGGCCACGCACGGCGCCGCGCACAGCCAGATGTTCGAAGTCGAGTGCGCGATTCCGAAGTTGCAGATCCAGGTGCTCGGCAGCGGTGCGAGTCGGCGCGCGGCCGAGCAGGGCGCTGCCCGACAAGCGCTGGAGGCCGCGCAGGCGGCGATGCCGACCGAACGGCGTCGCGTGCGTACACGAGGCGAGGTCGGTAGCGGGGGCCTCGTGGGCAAGGACGGAGCGAGTTCGGCGGAGGCGCTCGAGGCCGCGCCGGCGCGCAACGAGGTACGGCGATGAGCAAGCCTCCGTCGCCCAGCGATCAGCCGACGCCCGGCGATCAGCCGACGCCCAGCGATCAGCTGACGCCCGCCGAGCAGCCGGGCGAGGCGCAGCCCGTGCACCGCAGCGGCCACGTGGCGATCGTCGGCCGGCCCAACGTCGGCAAGTCGACGCTGCTGAACCGCGCGGTCGGGCAGAAGCTGTCGATCACCTCCGACCGGCCGCAGACCACGCGTCACCGGATCGCCGGCATCGTCACGCGGCCCGACGCGCAGATCGTGTTCATCGACAGCCCGGGTTACCAGACCCGCAAGAGCAACGCGCTGAACCGGGTGTTGAACCGCACCGCCGTGCAGGTGGCCACCGACGCCGACGTCGTCGTCCTCGTCTGCGACGCGCGCGCCTGGACACCGGCCGACGAGCGTTTCGCGAAGCTGCTTCCAAAGGATCGGCCGGTGCTGCTGGCGGTCAACAAGGTCGATGCGGTCGCCGACAAGGCGCGCCTGCTCGAACTCGTGAAGAAGGCCACCGCGTTCCGTTGTTTCGACGAAGTCGTGCCGATCAGCGCGCGCACCGGTCGCCAGGTCTCGCTGCTGCTCGACCTTTGCGCGGCGCGGCTGCCCGAAGGGCCGGCGCTCTACGACGCCGATTCGCTGACCGATCGCAGCGAGCGCTTCCTGGCCGCCGAACTGATCCGCGAGAAGCTGTTCCGTCAGCTCGGCGACGAGCTGCCCTACGACAGCACCGTCGAGATCGAGATGTTCGAAGAGCTGCCGAAGCTGCGTCGAATCCACGCCGCGATCCTGGTCGAGCGCGAGGGCCAGAAGCCGATCGTGCTCGGCGCGCGCGGCGAGCGGATCAAGCGGATCGCCAGCGAGGCGCGCCAGGATCTCGAGAAGCTGTTCGGCTGCAAGGTGTACCTCGAGTTGTTCGTCAAGGTGAAATCCGGCTGGGCCGCGACGGAGCAGAGCCTGCGGGCCTATGGCTACGAATAGGGCGAGCGCTCCGGCTTTCCTGCTGCACTCGACGCCGTACCGCGAAACCAGCCTCGTCGTCGACCTGTTCACCCGCGAGTACGGCCGCATCGCGGCCGTCGCCAAGGGCGCCAAGCGCCCGCGATCGGCGCTTCGTGCGGTGCTGTTGCAGTTCCAGCCGCTGCAGGCGACCTGGTCGGGACGAAACGAGTTGCGCACGCTGATCGGTGCCGAATGGAGCGGCGGCCTGCCGGCGCCGCAGGGCGACGCGCTGCTGTGCGCGTTCTACCTGAACGAGCTTCTGATCCGGCTTCTGCCGCGCGAAGACGCGCACCCGCTGCTCTACGATGCCTATGAGCAGGCGCTGCGCGAACTGGCCGCAGGCGCGGCCTTCGACGAAACGCTGCGGCGCTTCGAATGGCAACTGCTGCGCGAGGCCGGCTACGCGCCCGATCTCGAGCACGACGCCGAGAACCGGCCGATCGACGAGCATGGCAGCTACCGCTGGCGGCCGGGCAGCGGCTTCGTCGCTGCGGAGCCCGGAGATGTCGGGGCCGGCCATCCGGGGGCCGGCCATCCGGGGGCCGGCCATCCGGGGGCCGGCCACCCGGCGATGGTGTCCGGCACGACGCTGCGCGAACTCGGCGAAGGCCGCTTCGCGTCCGTGGCCGGCCGGCAGCAGGCAAAATACCTGATGCGCGCGATCCTGGCTCATCATCTGGACGGCGCGCCGCTGAACACGCGGCAGATCCTGATCGACCTGCAGAAGCTGTGAGCCCGGCCGCTGCACCCATCCAGAGTCCAATGATCGAACTCGGCGTAAACATCGACCACGTGGCCACTGTGCGGCAGGCGCGCCGCACCTGGGAGCCCGACCCGGTCTGGGCCGCTGTCGAGGCCCATCTCGGCGGCGCCGACGGCATCACCGTGCACCTGCGCGAAGACCGTCGCCATATCCAGGACGACGACGTACGGCGTCTGCGCGAACTCACGCACATCAAGCTGAACCTCGAGATGGCGGCCACCGACGAGATGCTCGCCATCGCCTGCCGGCTCAAGCCCGAGATGGCGATGCTGGTGCCCGAGGGTCGCCACGAGGTCACGACCGAAGGCGGGCTCGACATCGTCGCGCAGGAGGCCCGGCTGGCCGAAGTCGTCGCGCGGCTGGCCGATGCCGGCATCGTCACCAGCGTGTTCATCGACGCGGAGCCGGCGCAGGTGGAGGCGGCTGCGCGAATCGGCGTGCGCGTCTGCGAAGTGCACACCGGCCCCTATGCGCATGCGTTCCACGAGCGCGGCCGCGACGCCGACAGTCCGCCGGTCGTAGCCGAACTCGAACGCATCCGCAGCGCAGGCGCGGCGATCGTCGCGCACGGCATGCGCTTCAACGCCGGTCACGCGCTGAACTATTTCAACGTGCAGCACGTCGCCGCGCTGCCCGGCGTTCGCGAACTGCACATCGGGCACGCGATCGTCTCGCGCGCGGTGTTCGTCGGCATGCGCGAGGCGGTGCGCGAGATGAAGCGGCTGATGCGCGAAGGGGCCGCCTCGGCATGATCTACGGCATCGGCACCGACGTCGTGCAGGTCGAACGGATCGTCGACCTGCTCACCCGCTACGGCGATCGCTTCGCGCGCCGCGTGCTCGGGCCCGACGAGCTCGCCGAGTTCCAGCGCCGGCGCAGCCGCGGCGGGCACGGTCCGGCCTACTCGGCCCGCTACCTCGCCAAGCGCTTCGCGGCCAAGGAGGCCTACTCGAAGGCGCTCGGCCTCGGGCTGCGCGGGCCGATGACGCTGCTGTCGCTGCAGGTGCTCAACAATCGGCGCGGCCAGCCGGTCGCGCTGCCGCGCAAGGCGCTGGCCGACTACGTGCGCGAACGCGGGCTCGTTGCCCACGTGTCGCTCTCCGACGAGATCGACAGTGCCGTTGCCTTCGTCATCATCGAACAGCAAGCGGGGGCCGCACCGACCGGCCCCGGCAGCGACCGAGGCGCCGGGGAACCGGCACCCGACGCGCGCCCGACCGATCGCAGGGAGTCCTGATTTGGCTCGAACGAGAGACGTCGATCCCACGATGGCGCACGTTCAGGCCGGCGATGGCGCCCCCGCCGATGCACCACCGCCGGAGGCGGTGCCGAAGCAACGCGTGCGGCTGCCGCGCGGTCCGGTCGTCGTCGACGTCGCCGGCACCGAGCTGACCGACGCCGAACGCCTGCGCCTGCAGCATCCGCTGGTCGGTGGCGTGATCCTGTTTTCGCGCAACTTCGAGTCGCGCGGACAGGTGCGCAAGCTGTGCCGCGACATCCGCCGGCTGCGCAAGCCACGGCTGCTGATCTGCGTCGACCACGAGGGCGGGCGCGTGCAGCGCTTCCGCAAGGGTTTCACCGCAATCCCGCCGATGCGCGAACTGGGCCGGCAGTGGGACGAAGACGTGCTCGGTGCCTGCCGGCGCGCCACCGAGATCGGCCGCATCATCGGCTCGGAACTGCGTGAGGTCGGCGTCGACCTGAGCTTCACGCCGGTGCTCGACATCGACTGGGGCGAATCCGGCGTCATTGGCGATCGCGCGTTCCACGGCGACCCGCGCGTCGTCGCGATGCTCGCGCGCTGCCTGAACCACGGGCTGCTGCTGGCCGGCATGGCCAACTGCGGCAAGCACTTTCCCGGCCACGGTTTCGCGAAGGGCGATTCGCACCTCGAAGTGCCCACCGATGCGCGCGAGCTCGATGCGCTGCTCGCCGACGACGCGGCACCGTACGGCTGGCTCGGCGAGACGCTGCTGTCGGTGATGCCGGCGCACGTCATCTACCCGCAGGTCGACGAGCAGCCGGCCGGATTCTCGAGGCGCTGGCTGCAGGAGATCCTGCGCGGTCGCCTCGGCTACCAGGGTCTGATCTTCAGCGACGACCTGACGATGGAAGGCGCGTCGGTCGCCGGCGACATCGTCGCGCGCGCCGACGCCGCGCTCGGCGCCGGCTGCGACATGGTGCTCGTCTGCAATCGGCCCGATCTGGCCGACGAGCTGTTGTCCCGGCTGCAGTGGAGCAGGCCGAAGGGCTTCGCGCGCCGGCTCGGCGCACTTTTCCGGGACTGATGGCCGAATCCGCCGCACGCGAACCGAAGCAGCCGGAACGACAGGAGCAGCCGGACCGCGCCGAACCCTTCGATCCGCGCCGCTTCGTCGCGCAATTGCCGAACCGTCCGGGCGTCTACCGGATGATCGGGGCCGGCGACGTGCTGCTCTACGTCGGCAAGGCGCGCGACCTGAAGAAGCGGGTCGGTTCGTACTTCAACAAGGGCACGCATTCGCCACGCATCGCGCACATGATCGAGCGCATCGAGCGCGTCGAGTACACGGTCACCGGCTCCGAGGCCGAGGCGCTGCTGCTCGAGAACAACCTGATCAAGACGGCCGCGCCGCGCTACAACATCCTGTTTCGCGACGACAAATCGTATCCGTACCTGAAGGTCAGCGGGCACCGCTATCCGCGCATCGCCTACTACCGCGGTGCCGTCGACCGCCGCAATCGCTACTTCGGCCCGTTCCCGAACGCCTGGGCAGTCAAGGAGAGCATCCAGGTCCTGCAGAAGGTGTTCCGGCTGCGAACCTGCGAGGACACGGTCTTCGCCAATCGTTCGCGCCCGTGCCTGCTGTACCAGATCGAGCGTTGCAGCGGGCCTTGCGTCGGGCTCGTCTCCGACGACGACTATGCCGCCGACGTGTCGGCGGCGCTGCGCTTTCTGGGCGGCGATCATCAGCAGGTGCTGGCCGAGATCGAAGCCCGGATGCTCGCGGCCGCCGAAGAGCTGCGCTTCGAGGAAGCGGCTGCCTTGCGCGACCGGATGAGCGCGCTGTCGCGCGTGCTGCACCAGCAGGCGATGGAAACCGGTGGCGATACCGATGCCGACATCGTCGCCACCGTGGTGCGCGGCGGCCGGGTCTGCGTGAATCTGGCGATGGTGCGCGGCGGCCGGCACCTCGGCGACAAGGCCTTCTTCCCGGTGCGCGGCGCAGGCGAGTCCGACGACGCCGAGCTGGGCGACGGACTGGCCGAGGTCATCGAAGCCTTCGTCGTGCAGCACTACGACGAGGCCTTCGTCCCGCCGGTCCTGATCGTCGACGGGCCGAAGCCCGATGCCGCCGTACTCGAGTTCCTGCAGCAGCGCGCCGGCCGCCAGGTGAGCTGGATTCGCCAACCGCAAGGGCAGCGTCGCAAGTGGCTCGACATGGCGATCGAGAACGCCGGACTCGCACTGGCGCGCGCACTGGCCGAGGAGGGATCGCAGAAGGCGCGCACGCGGGCGCTCGCGCAACTGCTCGGGCTCGATGACGGCGGCGACCTCGGCGCACTGCGCATCGAGTGTTTCGACATCAGCCACACGATGGGCGAGGCCACGCAGGCTTCCTGCGTGGTCTACCAGGACCACGCGATGCGGCCTTCCGAGTATCGCCGCTTCAACATCGGCGGCATCGAGCCGGGCGACGATTACGCGGCAATGCGCCAGGTGCTGCGCCGGCGCTACGAGGCGCTGGCGGCGATGGACGATGAGGCGGGGCCGGACAGGCCTGGCGATCCGCAGGCGAATCGACCGGATCAAGTGGCCGCCGGCGACGAAGGCGCGTCGCCGACGGCCACCGCGCTCACGCGCACGGCCGGAGGCAGCGGCAAGGCCGCACGCCTGCCCGACGTCGTGCTGATCGACGGCGGCAAGGGTCAGGTCGAGGTCGCTCGCCAAGTGTTCGCGGAACTCGGGCTGGATATCGGCGTGCTGGTCGGGGTCGCGAAAGGAGAGGGCAGGCGCGTCGGCCTCGAGACGCTGATCTTCGCCGACGAGCGGACGCCGGTCGCGCCCGGGCGGGAGTCGGCCGCGCTGATGCTCGTCGCGCAGATCCGCGACGAGGCGCATCGCTTCGCGATCACCGGCATGCGCTCGCGTCGCGCGAAGACGCACCAGCACTCCCGGCTCGAAGAGATCCCCGGCGTCGGACCGAAACGCCGGCAGCGCCTGCTGGCGCGATTCGGCGGGCTGCGTGGCATCATGGCGGCGAGCGTCGAGGATCTGGCTTCCGTCGAAGGTGTTTCCAGAGGCCTTGCCGAAGAGATCTACCGCCGACTCCACTGATCCTCCCGATCCCGGCTGCAGGTGCCCGTCGAGACGATGTCGTTGAACCTTCCCAATCTGCTGACCTGGAGCCGGGTGATCGCGATTCCGGTGCTGGTCGCCGTCTTCTTCCTGCCGATCCCGGTCTTCGCGCAGAACCTGATCGCCACCGTGCTGTTCGTAGGCGCGGCGATCACCGACTGGCTGGACGGCTGGCTCGCGCGCCGGATGGGGATCACCTCGGCTTTCGGCGCCTTCCTCGACCCGGTGGCCGACAAGCTGATCGTCTGCGTGGCACTGGTCATGCTCGTCGACCTCGACCGGCTCGTCGGCGTCGACGTGGTGGTGGCGGCGATCATCATCGGGCGCGAACTGACGATCTCGGCGCTGCGCGAGTGGATGGCGCAGATGGGCGCGCGCAACAGCGTCGCCGTCCATTCGATCGGCAAGTTCAAGACGACCGCGCAACTCGTCTCGATTCCGCTGCTGCTCTACGACGGCAGCTTGTTCGGGCTGTTTCACACGCGTGCGCCCGGCATCGTGCTCATCTGGATCGCCGCAGTCCTGACCGTCTGGTCGATGCTGTATTACCTGCGACGGGCGTGGCCAGTGCTGCGCGATGGCGCTGCGGGCAGCGCGTGAGGCCGCAGCGATATGGTGGCGTGATCGCGTTTGACGAGCGTCGTTTGACAAGCCTTTGCGCTTCGATATAATTGCGGGCTCACGAGATGCGGGAGTAGCTCAGTTGGTAGAGCGCAACCTTGCCAAGGTTGAGGTCGCGAGTTCGAGACTCGTCTCCCGCTCCAGAAATTGGCAAAGGGTCGAAGCAACTTCGATCCTGTAGACGAACCCCTGTCCCCGGACAGGGGTTTTTCGTTTCTGGCCGGCCCGGCACCGTTGTTCTCTATCATCCAGGTTCCATCCACGACAGGCTGCACCTGAAATGATGACGATGTCCTTCCGCCGATCCTTCATCGTGGCCGCTGCGATTGTCGGCACGCTGCTCGCCGGCCCGGCCTGCGCGCAAACGGCGAGTCCGCCTGCCGTGGAGCCCTACAGTCCGATGGTCGGCCAGTCCGGCAAGGACGTCGTCTGGGTGCCGACCTCGCAGACCCTGGTCGACAAGATGCTCGACATGGCGCAACTCACGCCGCAGGATCGCCTGGTGGACCTCGGATCGGGCGACGGGCGCCTTGCGATCACGGCGGCCAAGCGCGGCGCGCAAGCCCGCGGCATCGAGTTCAATCCGGACATGGTCGAACTGGCGAGGCGGCAGGCCCGCGCCGAAGGCGTGGCCGACCGCGCGACCTTCGAGGAAGCTGACATCTTCGAATCCGACTTTTCGGAAGCGACCGTCGTCACGCTCTTCCTGCTGCCTACGCTGAACCTGAAGCTGCGACCGGTGCTTCTCGACATGCCGGCGGGCACGCGCATCGTCGCCAACTCCTTCGACATGGGCGATTGGAAGCCTGACGAAACCGCCGACGTCACCGACGATTGCCTGTCGCACTGCACCGCGCTGAAGTGGACGGTGCCGGCCAAGGTCGCGGGAAACTGGCAGATGGACGGCAAGACGCTCGAACTGACGCAGAACTTCCAGATGCTCGAGGGCTCGTTGAGCGAAGGCTCGTCGACGCGGCCGATCGCCGACGGGCGGCTCGACGGCGCCCGTATCCGCTTCTCGATCGGAGACGACCGGTACCTGGGCGAGGTCGATGACGGAACGATGCGGGGGACCGTCAACGGGTCGGGCCGTTGGACAGCGAAGCGGGCCTTGCCTTGACATGATTTGGGGTCGTGCCGACGGCGTAAGCAGGGCAAAGAGCTGATCGAGACGGTCCGGGGCGCGGGCTAGGCTGCTCTTGGCGGCAGTTGCACAGCCAGCATCTCGGCCACCGCACAGACCGTATCGCCAGCACTGAGCGTCAACCCGATCACTGCCTTTCGACCTTCGATCGAGCGCAAGCTGCCTGTGATCGTCAGTTCCACGCCCTGAGGCGTCGGCCGCTGGAAGTCGATTTTCAGCGATGCGGTGACGAAGCGGATCGGCGGATCGCCGTCTCCGATGGTTCGCCCCTGGTTGCGATGGGCATAGGCCGCCGCGGAAGCCGTGCCGTGGCAATCGAGCAGGGAGGCGATCATGCCGCCGTAGACGTTGCCCGGATACCCGCCGCTGTACATCGGATCAGGCGTGAAGCGCGCAAGCGTCCGGTCGCCTTCCAGGTAGCTCTTCAGCTGCAGCCCATGCGGATTGGCCGGACCGCAGCCGAAGCAATGGGCGAATTCGGGCGGGTAGTGGTCCTGTATGGCTTTCCGCGGATGGGGCAGAGTCATGCGTTCAGTCCAGGTATTCACTCACGAGCTTCTTGCATCCTTCGAAGCCGATCCCGCAACCGAGGCGCTCATCAGCAGGGTGGCGACCGCGACGATGAGCGGAAGGAACGAGACCCAGAGCACGGTATCCCAGTCGTAGGCTGCCAGCAGTCCGCCGGATGCAAAGGAACCGACTGCCATCGTCGCGAAGACGACGAAGTCGTTGAGCGACTGCACGCGCGTCTTCTCTTCGGGACGATGGCACTCCAGAACGAGCGCCGAGGCGCCGACGAAGCCGAAGTTCCAGCCGATGCCGAGCAGGACCAGCGTGAGCCAGAAATGAGCGACGTCGAGTCCGGTCAGGCCCACGGCGGCGGACGCGCCGGTGAGCAGCAGCCCGGCCATCACGACGCGTCCGGCTCCGAAACGCGTGATGAGCCGGCCCGTGAAGAAGCTGGGCGCGTACATCGCGATCACATGCCACTGAAGGCCCAGGTTGGCGCTTTCCTGCGAATGGCCGCACATCTGCATCGCCAGCGGGGCGGCCGTCATCAGGAAATTCATCAGCAGATACGAGACCGCGCCGGAGATCACCGCGGTGACGAACAGCGGCTGGCGCGCGATGGTCGCAAGCGGTCTTCCTCCCGCGATCTCGTCGGCGGTCGGCATCGGCAGCCGCACGCCGATCAGCACGAAGGCGGACAGCGCCGCCACGGCCGCCTGCGCAACGAAGGTCGCCGCAAACAGGTGTGCAGGCCACAGATACATCGTGTAGGTGACGAGTTGCGGCCCGATGACTCCGGCCACGACGCCGCCGCCCATCACGAACGAGAGGGCGCGTGCGCGCATCCCCGGACTGACGCCGTCGGCAGCGGCGAAGCGGAACGAAAGCACCACGGCCGCGTAGGCGCCGCCGAAGAACGTGGCCAGGCAGAACAGCCAGAACGAGCCGAGCACCACGGCCAGGGCCGCCAGCAGCCCGGCCAGGACGCCGGCACCGGTTCCGGCGAGAAAGGCCGCGCGCCGGCCGTGCCGTCGGGCGATCGCTCCGCTGGGCAGGATGCAGGCGGCCATGCCGACGACGAAGATGGAAACCGGCAAGGTCGCCAGCGACTTGTCCGGCGCAAGCATGTGGCCGATGATGGCGCCGGTTGCGTAGACCACCACGGAATTCGCGCCGGCCAGCGCCTGCGCCGCGGTAAGGCGGATGATGTTTCCGCGTTGCTCTTGCTCGGACAGCGCCAGCGGTGTCGCGCTCACTGCCGCCGCTCCATGCTCAGGACCATGCGGAATTTCACCTTTCCGGATGCGGCGTGCGGCGCTCGACCAGCTCGAGGACTCCGGAGCTCGACACCTGCATCGCGCGATACGTGACTTTCATGGTTCGGCGCTTCCTTGCGTCAATGCGAGATGAGCGAAGTCGTGTCGGGGGTGAGCAGCGCCTCGACACCGTGGCGTGCGGCCTCGACGGCCCCGGCCACATAGCCGGGAAAACCCGACGACCATTCGCTCGCGATCCCGATGATCCGGTTCCTCCACGGTCCGTCGGCGGGCATGGCGGGCAGCCGCATCGGATGATGGCCCTCGGCGTTGTCGTGGGCCGCGACTGCGGTCCAGGGGTCGCGAGCCCAATCCTTCAGGAACTCCGCTCGGGGGCTTGCTGCCGGATCGCCGAACAAGCGCGCGAACTGAGCCCGGCAAAGGGCGAGCATCACGGCCTCCGGCGTCTGGTGCCGCTGTCGCACCGGCACTCCGAGGAAGCCGAACAGTGCGGCGCTGCCACCTTCGGCCGAGGCGTCGTGGATTTCGACCATGGGCCCGACGCTGCTGCGTGCCTCGCCGGAGAGTCCTTGCTCGCGCCAGAACGGCGACTCGAACACGGCCACGTACTTGGCGTGCGGAGCCATCCAGGTTCCGCATGCGTTCCATTGCTGGACCAGCGCATCAGGCAGGCTCGGCACGAAGTCGATCGTGTTCACCGCGAGGCGGGGCGGAACGGCCAGCAGCACCTGAGCGGCTCGATAGGAAACCACCCGTCCCGATGTGTCCTCGGTCTCGATCTCGATCTGTTCGCCGCGCTGCCGCAAGCGCCTTGCCCGGCGGCCGGGAGCGAGCCGGTCGGCCGGCAGAAGCCCGCGCAGCGCATCGATCAATGCAGCCATGCCGCCGGCCAGGCGCAGGGCAGGCGGCGTCGAAAGAAAGCCGTCGACCCGATCCGGCGAACGAGTCGCGGAGCGCTCGACCAGCATGTCTCCGCGTTCCTGCTGCCGGACGGTGCCGAGGCCGAACCGGTCGACGAGCTGTTGCAGCTCCGGCTGCAGCGTCGGCCAGAACCATGTCGCGCCAAGGTCGAAGCGCCCGGCAATCGGGGCCTCTCCGGCCTTGCTCCAGTGAGGGCTGGCCGGGTCCGGAACCGAGATGATCCGCCCGCCGAACGTCTCGCGGGCCTCCAGCACGACGTAGTCGCTGATCCCTCGCTTTTCGAGCGTCGCGGCGGCATGCAGGCCGCTGAGCCCGCCGCCCAGGATGGCGATCCGCACTGTCGGCATCACGAACCTTCGCGCCAGGCACCACCGCCGTTCCAGGCATCGCCGCCGGGATGTCCCGTTCCGAGATGTCCCGTTTTGAGGTAGAGAGTCGCGCCCTGGCTGCCCGCGACGAGCTCGGGACACCAGCCAGGCGGAAGCCGCATCCAGCAGCCGCGCGGATATTCAGACGCACCTTCGTGCAGGCTGCCTTCCAGCACCAGTATCTCGGCGCCGTTCACGGGGGCATCGAAAAGTCGCTCGCCGGCGCCCGGACGCTCGATCGAAACCTGCTCGGCGTCGCCCGCGAACAGCAGGCAGCTTTGGCGCCCGGCCTGCATGCCCCATCGAGACGGCTCTTGCGTGTCGATGCGCATGCGGCGGCTCTCGCTCAGAGGCATCTGCCACAGCTTCACGAAAATGATCGCGCCGTGGCGGCTGAAGGGCTCGTGGCTGGAGCCCGGCGGGTTTCGCAGGTACGAACCGGCCGGGTAGTCGTCGAGCTCGTCGGAGAAGGTGCCGGACAACACGAGGATCTCCTCGCCGCCGGGGTGGTGGTGGCGCGGAAAACGGGAGCCGGCCGCGTAGCGCACGATGCTGGTGGCGCGGGCCTTCTCCGCACCCACGCGGTCCAGCATTACGCGCTCGACCCCGGCCTGTGGCGACGCAAGCCATCGGTATTGGTGCGGTGCCACGATCGCTCGGCGAGAGAAATCGGCGTTGACGCGAATCGGCATGAGGTCGGTTTTCATCGGCTGCAAGACATTGCCGGGCGCGCCGCCGGCGCTCCCGGAAGTCGCGGAAACCTTCAGGCGACCTGGTAGATGCGCACGTCGGGATCGGCATCGAGCAGCGGTTTCAGGCCACCGACCACGTCGGCGGTGAACAGTTCGCTTTGCAGGTAGGCGTTCGCGTTCTCCGTGGTGTCGAAGCCGTGCAGCACCTGCACGTCTTCGTCGCGTACCAGAAGCTCCTTGGATTTCGCCCCGGCGATGGTATCGAGGAACGGTGCCTTGTACTCCTTGTAGACGCCGGCAGCCGCGGCCCGGTTGGCGTTGGCGATCTTCAGGGTGATCTGCAGATAGACCATCTGTGCTTCTCCTTGCTTCATGGGATGGGGTGAATTCGATCAATTGCGCCCGGCCATCACGCCGCCGTCCACGTCCCAGATCGCGCCGGTGATCCAGCCCGCCTTGTCCGAGAGCAGCAGGGCGATCACTTCCGCGACGTCTTGCGGCGTGCCGATCCGGCCGATCGGGTGAAAGCTGTTGAACCCCTGCAATGCGCCGTGCACCTCGTCCTTCGGGATGAATCCCTCGTAGATCGGGGTCTCGACCACTGCCGGCGACACCGCGTTGACGCGGATGCGGCTGGGCGCGAGCTCCATCGCCAGGTGCTGGGTCAACGAGTGCAATCCGGCCTTGGCCATCGAGTAGGCCGATGACGGCGTGGCTGCGATGGCCTGCTTCGCCCACATCGAGCCGACGTTGACGACCGCACCCGGGCGGCTCTTGGCAATCAGATTGCGGGCAACCTTCTGCGTGATGAAGAAGAATGCCCTGTTCAGTGCCATGTACTGGTCGTAGTCCGCGTCCGAGTACTCGAGAAACGGCTTGGGAACGAAGACGCCGGCCGCGTTGACCAGCAGGTCGATGTCCGCGTGTTCCCGATCGATCGTCTCCAGCAGGGCGGCCAGCCCCTCGCCGGTGCTCAGATCGGCGGCGAGCACCGATACCGGAGCCGATGCGGCCAGCGCTTTGCGCGCCTCTTCCAGCTTCTCGGGGCGCCTGCCGACGATCGCAGCGCTGCCGCCTTCGGCGAGGACCATGCTGGCCGTCTGAAGCCCGATGCCGCTGCTTCCTCCGACGACCAGCAGCTTTCTGTCCTTGAATCGATTGCTCATGAGTCGTAGACCTCCTTCGTGCGTCTGTCTGGGTTCGATGACTGGTAATGAAATGAAATCTACCGATGCAGGTGAGCACGGAATAGTCGGCCGCAATGTCGACTTGAGCGCCGCCTCCACTCGTTTCGTGAATCATTCTCTGCTGCATCCGAATGCAAGACAAACGAGATAAAGTCTCTGTCATGGAAAGAAAATCCATGTCGTCCGATCGATTCTTCGACTTCGTTTCCCGCCATCGTCTGTCGGCGAAACGATCCAGACAGGCAGGGCCATGAAGACTCCCGTTCGTCTGAACGCCTTGCGTGCATTCGAGGCCAGTGCCCGGCACCAGAGTTTTTCCGCCGCGGCCGCCGAGTTGCACGTTACGCCCGCCGCGGTCGGGCAACTCGTGCGCGAGCTGGAGAGCGCGCTGGGCACGCCCTTGTTCAATCGCGCGACCAGCGGCCGCACGAGGCTGATTCCGACCGAAGTCGCCGAGCGCGCCCTGCCTGACATCCGGGCCGGCTTCGAACGACTCGCGCTCGGTTTCGAGCGCCTGCAGGAAGGCCCGGCAGACCGTGTGCTCACGGTCACCGTGAGTCCGGCGTTCGCTGCCAAGTGGCTGCTGCCGCGCATAGACCGTTTCCAGGCCGCCTGCCCGGACACCGACGTCCGGCTGGAAACCAGCCTCAGGCCGGTGGATTTCATCGCCCGGCGGGTCGACATCGGCGTGCGCTACGGCACGGGCCACTGGCCCGGCCTGACGGCGGACAAGCTGATGGACGAGGAGATCTATCCGGCGTGCTCTCCCGAACTGCTGCGCCAGCACGGCCCCTTGCGCGAGCCGGGCGACCTGGCTCGCGAGACGCTGATCCACGACCTGTCGATGGACGGGCATCCCGGGTTTCCGACCTGGAAGGCCTGGTTGCACAAGGCCGGGGTGCCAGGCGTCGCCACGTCGCGCGGCATGAGGATCAACAATTCGGCCGCCGTCCTGCAGGCAGCGATGGAAGGGCAGGGCATCGCGCTGGCGCGCAGTGTCATGGCGCGCGACGACCTCGCGGCCGGCCGTCTGGTCCGCCTGTTTCCCGAGTTCGAATTCGTGTCGGCCCTTGCTTACTACGCTGTCTATCGGCCCGAATGCGCCGGCCTGCCAGGGTCGGTCGCGTTCCGGAACTGGTTGCAGGAGGAGGCGGCGACCACGACTGTTGCTCGGTATCCCGGATAAGGCTACAATTGACGTTTTCGTTGCTGCTGACGACGGAAAAGCGTCACTGAAGGGAAGCCGCGAAAGCTTCCCTTTTCATTTTCGGGCTTGCCGCGACAGCCGGCACCCGGCCCCGGGCGGGGTGGCAGAGTGGTTATGCAGCGGCCTGCAAAGCCGTGTACCCCGGTTCGATTCCGA
>ENA-UOUJ01000715-UOUJ01000715.1-activated-sludge-metagenome-genome-assembly--contig:-NODE-715-length-20282-cov-3.614871_pt1 | contig 20282 bp, 21 predicted proteins | sample MGYA00249839_ERZ747224 | MGnify/ENA primary metagenome ERZ747224 (study PRJEB28782, sample SAMN03220277) | activated sludge metagenome | biome: wastewater; feature: sewage sludge; material...
TAGCACGAGCATTGGGCTTAACTATGGATGAAGTAAATAGCTTTGACATGACTCCCTATAACCAATATGCACCACAACCAACAAATGGATAAAGCGCAAAAACAGGAGGCAATATATTTATCGCTAAGTGTGTCGTGAACATTTCCGAATTATTTTTGTTTTTACACTAAACAGCAATCTATGTTACTAAGCATGTTCTTCTTTTTAAATTTTCTCTTTGGCGCTCCTGATAATGGAGATCAGGATATTCCTGCTACTATCTATGATTTTAAAGTACCGGGTCTTTCGGGTGAAACCATAGATTTCTCTAAGTTTAAAGGAAAGAAAATACTCATTGTCAATACCGCTTCGGAATGTGGCTACACCCCGCAATACGAAGAATTGGAGGCGCTTTATAAAAAATATGAAGGCAAACTGGTGATTGTAGGCTTTCCTTCCAACGACTTTGGTAAACAAGAGCCGGGAAGTAATAAGGAAATTGCAGCTTTTTGTAAGAAAAACTATGGTGTAACTTTTCCGATGGGGGCAAAGCTGGTGGTGAAGGGCAATGATATGGCGCCTATATATCGCTGGCTTACGGAGGCACAGTACAATGATTTTAAAAACACCTCCGTTAAATGGAATTTTCAGAAATACCTGATAGATGAAAAAGGAAAGCTGGTAGCTATGTTTCCTTCTAAGGTGAAGCCGATGAGCGAGGAGATAGTAAAAGCGGTAGATAAAAAGTAATTAATGAAAAGTCCGGGAAAGCTACCTCCCGGACTTTTTTCTTTTCACCATTTTCATTCACTAATAGCGGTCGTCGTAGCGATCATATCCTCTGTCGTATCCTCTGTAATCACGGTCTCTGTACCCATCTCTGTCGTAGCGGTCGTAGCGTCTTCCTTTTCTGTAACCATCGTTAAAGCAACCCCTGTCGTTGCAACCCCTATGCCCTCTGCCACACACTGCCCCACCGCGGTAGCGTGGGTAAGCACGCCCATACACTCTGGGAGGTGCATAGTAAACAGGAGGGCGAACAGCCACCACTACACGCGGACCACCATAAAATCCTCCACCTCTGTAAAACCCACCACCACGCGGCCCACATCGCTGCGCATCTGCCTGGCTGGTAGCGCCCAGCGATAAAATCACCACCATTGCGGTTGTCAATAAAACCTTCATTCTCATATGCTCTCTTTTTTAAAAAGTGATGAAACGTTAAAGGCAAATTGTTTGCCAGATTTTTAACAGAAATAAAAAAGCGCCCGAAAGCGCTAAAAATTATAAACACTATCTTTTACGAGCCTCCCGGCCAATAGTTCTTTCTTTAGGTTTATTGCTTTACAAATTTGCCTTGTAGCACTGCGCCTTTGCCATCTGCAACGCGATATAGATAAATGCCTGGGGCATAGTTGCTCATATCCCATCTTACGGTTGCATTAGACGACTGGAAGGAAGATAAGACGCGCCCTGCCAAATCGGTAATCGTAATGCTGAGTTGGTTTTCTTCAGTATTGCGGATATACCAGTAGTCTTTTACAGGGTTAGGATATACAACAACGGAAGTTTTTATGCTCTGTGTAGGAACTGATACTGGCCAGCACTGCGGATCACCAGGACCGAGGCAGCCATTGCTATCTACTTTTACAATCCAGCCGCGTTGAGAGGGAGCATTATACGGATAGTATTTGTCGGTTGCTTCTCCGCAAAACACAAAGCCGCCATCGTCTGTAAGCTTCATGTCATAGATCAGGTAGGTAAGCGTATCATTGGGCATCCGGTATTTCCGCTGCCATATGATATTTCCTAGAGGGTCTATCCTGGTAATGGCACCAAAATGATGCAATTCCGTATCGGCAGAGCTATACTGATCCCATAGCGAACCAGCAACTACTATATCTCCATTTTTAAGCTCTTTTAGCACTCTCTGTTCATTCGACTCCCAGTTGGAATAAACATTATTGGTGGTCATGCTCCATACCACATTCCGGTTGCTATCTAGTTTCTCTACCCAGCCTTTAAATTCCATGTAACCTTGCTGTCCGTTGGCGCTCAGATACTCGTTCCCATCACCCTGCCCGCAATAGACATAGCCGCCATCTTTGGTGCGAATCACATCTTTTGCCTCAAATGTTTTCTTCGATGGATCGCTTAACCATGTCCATTGCTCTACACCATTTGTATCTATTTTCATTAAAAGAGCGCGAAAAGAAAAGTTTTTTGAGACATGCCTTAAGTTATGACGGCCGGCTGCAATGAGATAACCATTTACTTCAGGATATATTTTCCAACCTCCCTCATCCAGACTATTTGAGCCGTATTGTTTATGCCATAAAATGTTGAGAGCTGAATCAAATTTGCTCAGCAACAGATCAACCTGTGTGGCCGCATTTGGCGAAGGCTTGCACGAGATCCTTGACAGCATGAGAAAATTGCCACCCTCTACCACCCTGAAATCCACAACCTTAATCCAATAGTCATTATTTGCAGTGCAAAATGGTTTATCAATTTCCTTTTCCCAGAACACTTCACCAGTAGTGTCAATTTTTACAAGCAAAGTCTTTAATACGTTGTTTGTATCGCCAATTTCTGTAGCAAGAAGAAAGGTTTTGTCTTGCATTAGATGGAGATTATTACTCCATGCGGCAATTCCTCTGTATGGCTTTTGATATACTGTATCTCTAAGCTTATTTCCAGATTCATCAAATACTGCAAACTTTATTCCTCCTATAAAATATGCCTGACCATTTCCAATGTAATTTATACTATCGAAGCAGACACCCGTACTGAAATATTTACTGTTGAATGGAACAACAGATGTAATGACTGACGCAAAAGAATGTAAAGCGTCTCGCTTATAAAAAAACTGCTGTGCATGGGATGAAAACATCCCCATGCACAGCAGTAATATGAGCAATAGCTTTTTCATTGCTACTTAAAGTTAAGTCTAATGCTTTACAAACTTGCCTTGTAGCGTCACGCTCTTGTTTGTATAAGGAAGAGATTGGTGTAGCATAATCAATCGGTTGACGCGCCGCTTTGTGTCGGATAAAATAATTTTAAGACTTTTTATTGCAGGGTTTTTCTTTCCTGCGTTTTAACTTCACCCCGGCATCAACACAAAACCTGGCAGAGCGCCCTAAAAAAACAGACATCGAACTATGATGGTCTGGCAACGCGTATGAAAAAACTCGACTGGTACTTACTCAAAAAGTTTCTGGGCACCTTCTTCTACGCCATCATGATCCTTGCTGTAATAACAGGGGTAATAGACTATTCGGAAAAGGTAGATGATTTCGTAAAACGACAAGCGCCGGGGTCTGCTATTCTGGGGTACTATTCCAACTTTATTCCCTACATGGTTGCCTTTCTGTTTCCCCTGTTCATTTTTATAGCTACTATCTTTTTTACTTCAAAGCTTGCTTACAAATCGGAGATCATAGCCATTCTTGCGGCAGGCATTTCTTATCCCCGGTTTTTGCGTGCTTACTGGGTGGGTGCAGCCATTCTTTGCGGAGTATGTTTTATTGCCAATCATCTGCTGATACCTGAGGCCAATAAAAAACGTATTGCTTTCGAAGATCGTTATGTACACGAAAATCCTTTTTCTGCCGACAGAAATGTGCATTTAAGGTTAAGTCCCGAATTGTATGTTTATATGCAGAGCTACGATTATGCCACGCGTACAGGCTACCGGTTTACAGAAGAGAAAATAGTAGGTACAGAGCTGAAAGAAAAACTAATGGCAGAGCGTGTAACCTACGATAGCGTAAGAAAGGAATGGACGCTGTATAACATAACCATCAGAAAAAACAACGGACTACAGGAAGAGCTACAATTTGCCACCGAAATGAAGAAGAAATATCAGTCGTTCACCCCTGCCGATCTTTCTAACGACAATGATATAATGACGGCAATGACCACCCCTCATCTCAATAAAATAATAGCGCGCGAAAAACTGCGCGGACGCGAAAACCTAAACCAATACTATGTAGAAAAACACCGTCGCACTGCACAGCCATTTGCCGGGGTGATTCTTACTATAATAGGTGTAACCATTGCGAGCAAAACAGTGAGAGGAGGCAGCGGGTTGCATCTGGCGCTCGGCATTATGATCAGCGCTTCCTACATTATGGCTATTCAGTTTACATCTACATTTTCTACACGCGCAGGGTTAAACCCTATGCTGGGCGTATGGATTCCCAACATCATCTTTGGAGCAATAGCCCTGATACTGTACAGACGGCAAACCAAATAACGCACCACATCACGGCACATTTTTTTAAACCCTTAAGAAAAAGATGTGCTATGCGTTCAATCTGGTCGGGAGCAATAGGTTTTGGGTTAGTAAATATCCCCATGAAATTATACAGCGCCACCGAAAGCGCTAAACTTGATCTTGATATGCTGGATAAAAAAGACCACGCAAAGATTAAATACAATCGTATGAATGCCGACTCCGGTAAAGAGGTGGCCTGGGGCGATATTGTAAAGGGCTATAAATACGAAGACGATTACGTGATACTTACCGATGAAGATTTTGAAAAAGCAAGCCCGGAAAAAAGCAAAACAATTGCCATTGAAGAATTTACAGAAGCGGCAATGATTGATCCGGCATTTTACGACACACCCTACTACATAGAGCCTGCAAAAGGAGGAGAGCGCGCCTATGCTCTGCTGCGCGAAGCACTGAAAGACACGGGGAAAGTAGCAGTGGGCAGATTTGTGATGCGTAGCCGCGAGAATCTTTGCATTGTTCGTCCGCAAGACAATATGCTGGTGCTGATGAAACTAAGATTTGCGGAAGAGATAAGAGATACAAAGGAACTCAACTTGCCTTCTTCAAAAGTGGATATAAAACCGGCAGAGTTGAAAATGGCAGAAGCATTGATTGACCAGCTTACACCAAAAAAATTTGACATTGCCAAATACAAAGACACATACGATCAGGCATTGCTGAAATTAATAGAAGCGAAGGCGAAAGGTAAGAAGATTGCAGCGCCGAAACCCAAAGCGGCAAAAACGAAAACGGTGGATCTTATGGAACAATTGAAGGCAAGCCTTGCGCACAAAAAGGCCTCTTAATTGAAATTGGATAATTGCGGAAAGCTGATTCCTCCCACTAAAACTTTACATGCCGTTCTGATGCTGCGGAGCTACTTTTTATGTTGCGATGCACTATCTCTTCAAAACGTCTCATTTCACCAGGCTTTGGTTCATAACCACGTTTTGTTTTTTGCAAAAATGAATACGCCCAGTTAAGCTCTGTATTAATTGCGCCGCCATTATCCTTTTCGTAAATGCTGCGAATACGATTATATCTTGCCTCTTCAGCACTGGTAGGAACGTATCCATAAATAGTAACATTCCGCTGAAACTGTTCTGCCCAGGCAACATCGCTTGCCATTATTTTTCCTGCATAATTAGAAGGGGTTTCTTGTTTCGTTTTTTGTTCTGAAACAGAAGACTTGCTTTGCGGCTTTTCTTCTTCCTTCTTTTTTACATGGTCGTATTTTGTCTCAACAACTTTCGCAGTTTTCTTTGCGTCTGGCTTTTTAGTGGTGCTTGATGCGATTGAGGGAGTAGCTTTTTTTACCTTAACAGCCGCCGGTTTATGTTGCCTGTTGTTCTTATCTTTTTTGTCTTGCTTCGGTTCATTTTTAGATTTACTTGTTGCCACAATAGGTTGCTCTTTCGACTTTTTATCAAATTTGTCGGCTACTTTTTTGGGCAGGTCAGGCACATCAGCAAATAGCTCTTTTGCTTTTGTCTTAAGTTTATTAAATGCTACGGTGTCCACACTTGGCATCAATCCATCAGCTTTTTTATCCCCGCCACCTTGCAATGCTATTTTATAATTGTTGTAGTCCACCAACCGCGCGGAGTATATAGTTTCAATATACGAAACTCTGTAAGTGCAAAAAGCGAGTAAGAAACACCCCAGCACTACCAACACCACCCCAGGCGTAGTTGACTTGAGATGATGACGGACTTTTTCCTGCACCTCCGAAATATCGTAAGCACGCTGGATGCCCCTCATGATGATGATGATGCCGAGCAGCAGGAAGCACAGCGAAAAAAAACTAAGGAAGAAAACCTTGGCGGAAGCATTGTGCAAATGCGTGATCTTTTTGAGGTCGCCGGAGCCTATACCTGCGGCTTTGGCCTGCGCCAGAGTTTGTTTAAGATCTGTTGTAACACCTATTTGTTTAGCAAGGAATACAATTCCGAAAATAAAGATGATCGCTAAGACGAAATACGTTACCCATTTTTCCGTTCCCCGTAGCATAATGCAATGATTTGAGCTTTAAGTTACTTCTTTCTATTTATTTAGGATAAAAATCCTTCCATATCCTATAGCTTTGGTCTGCTTCTTATAGTTCATTGTATTTTTGAACAAAATTTCCCACACTATGAAAAAGCTCCTGCTCGTTCCTGTCCTGTTCTTATTTGCTTGCGATAATCAGCAAAGAGAAGAACGTATTGCAACCCTGGATAGCACTTTCATAAAACCAGAAATTCCACTTGTTCACCCGCTTACTCCAGACACCACATCTGTTGACACATCAGCCCAACCTGACACTATAAAAACCTATGGCAACAAACGTTTTAAAGATGTAATTGTAAAACGCATTGGCGAAGACCAATTTCAAATTTCAGGACAAGCGCAGGTTTTCGAGGCGAGTTTTAGCTGGGTGTTGGAAGACGGCCACAACGAACTAAAGCAAGGACATGAAATGACGGATGCAGGCGCACCTGAATTTGGTAATTTCAGCTTCAAACTAATAGCACAAAAAAGAGAACCCAATACAACGCTGCATTTGATTCTTTACGAAGTAAGTGCGAAGAACGGTTCGCGTCAACACGAACTTCCCATACCGCTTTATTAGTCTGGCAGAGCTTGCTCCTGCAAAATTCATCCCGCTTAAAGGCATCATTTTTACAAGACTGTTCCTTGTGATAAAAATGTAAAACTTATGCTGGCAATGAACTATCGCGGGCCGTTTCGTGTACGCGCCGACCGTAACAAACCATATCCTGAAATTCTCCATCCGCAAGATGCAATAGTCCGCGTCACCCGTTCATGTATTTGTGGTTCCGATCTGCATCTGTATCATGGCCTGGTTCCCGACACCCGTGTTGGTATGACCTTCGGGCATGAATTTACCGGTGTGGTGGAAGATGTAGGCTCGCAAGTGCAAAATCTGAAAGTAGGAGACCACATTCTTGTGCCTTTCAACATTACATGTGGAAGTTGCGTTTTTTGCAAACAAGAATTGTATGGTAACTGCCACGAGTCGAACGCGCAAGCCACAGCCGTTGGAGGCATTTTCGGATACTCGCACACCGCAGGCGGATACGATGGTGGACAAGCAGAATATGTACGTGTACCTTACGCAGATGTTGGGCCTGTAAAAATTCCTGAAGGCATGGATCTCGATGATGCTGTTTTGCTTACTGATGTAGTGCCTACCGGTTATCAGGCGGCAGAAATGGGCGGCATTAAAAAAGGTGATACTGTAGTCGTATTCGGTGCAGGACCTATTGGTATTATGGCTGCGAAATGTTCCTGGTTGTTTGGCGCTGGACGAGTAATAGTGATAGATAGTCTGGAGTATCGTTTGGAATTTGCAAAAAACTATGCACAGTGTGAAGTGTATAATTTTAAAGAAATGGACGATCCTGTTCTTTTTCTTAAAAAAGCTACCGACTGGCTGGGCGCAGATGTATGTATAGATGCCGTGGGTTGTGAAGCCGATGGTAGCGCACTCCAAACCATTACCGGAAGAAAAATGCTATTACAGGCTGGTGCTGCCACTGCATTACAATGGGCTATTAATTCTGTAAAAAAAGGCGGTATCATTTCAATAGTTGGTGTTTATGGGCCTACGGCTAATCTTGTGCCTATTGGAAATGTTGTAAATAAAGGACTAACTATTCGTGCTAATCAGGCTTCGGTAAAACGTTTGTTACCACGCCTTATAGAGCATGTGCAAAACGGAGTGATCAATCCTAAAGAACTAATCACGCACCGAATTCCATTGGAAGAAGTAGCAGATGCTTACCATATTTTTTCGCGCAAGCTTGATAACTGCATCAAACCAATCCTTATTCCTTACGCAGCTTAAAAAACAAAATCACTATGGAAAATACAACCGCAAACCATACTTATATAAAAGGCTGGGGCATTGATGCTGACCCTGAAAACGAGCCTACCTACCCAATGAAAAAATACACGGGCGACGATCACCAGCGCATTCATTACCAACGTCCGCCTTTGCAACAACGCACCGTAGAAATTCTTCACAGTAATGAACGTCCCGGTGTAACAGCAGTTTTTGGCACATCTACCCCACCTTCAGGACTAAGCGGAGCGATAAGACGCTATGCGTTTCAGTATAGTGAAGGAAGCTGGGGGCATTGGTTGCCATTGATTCTCGCCGACCGTGTAAACATGGTAGAGGGTTTAGTGGACGATCTAAAACAAGGCATAATTCCCAACATCTGGAAAGAACGCGGCTGGAATGCAGAATGGAAATACAACCGTAAGGGCTTTGTGCAAAAAGTAGTGGTAGCCGCCGCAATTACTACCGTAGCGGTAATGTTGTTGAGTGGGAGGAAGGGGAGATCATAAGAAAGTAATTGGGACGGGTTTTAAAATTCCGCTATAATCGGAATGGAGCAACGCTATGAAAGGAAGATTATATTTCAGGAGCCTTAAACCAAAGACAACGAAAATTTACCCCCTTTGACCTACCATACACAAATGCAGAATGTCCAAAATCCGACATCCAGTCGTGTTGTTTATAATTTTTAGCATAAATGCAGGTATGTCCATACGTTTTATATCCCTGCTTAGCAAGAGGCTCATCAATATAAAAGTCATCGCACCAGTAAACAAGTATATCCCCTGATTTGAATGAACATTGATTTAGTGTTTCAACAAGTTTTGGCTTTTGAAGTCGTCCCAAATCTGTCATGGTGTAGCCCATAGACAAGAGTTCACCATGATAATCAAGGTCTCGTGCGTTCCCCCCTGCAGGATATACATCTAATTTTATGTCTGAGTTTTCATACTCCCTTAGCAACGCCAATTCCTCCTCGGCTATTCTCGCATTTTCAACTGCAATAGCTTCTAATTCTTTTAACTTAAGTTCTAACGCTGCATAAGCAAGTTCGGCGGCTGTTTGGGTAGCAGCTCCAGGAAGCGATGGTATGCCGGAAGGTAATGTATTACCGCCCACTGAAGACTTTGCCATCTTTTCCCGCGCGCGCTGCATTACTTTTTTGGCATCGTCCGCTTTTCGTCGAGTTGTTTGGGCTTCTGCTTCACTTAATTCTTTTGCTTTTTTCGCTTTTTCATAAATAGAAGCCTGGCTTTTTACCATGTCTTCTTTGCTAACGGGACTTTTCATGATGGGAGCAAAGCCCCAGAGCATGGAAATATAGTTGGCTGCCTGTGTATGCGTAAAGCGTGCACATTTACCAATTCCTCCCGGATTCAATCTAAATCCTGCGGGCATACCGGCAAATGAAAAATCGAGACTTTTGTGTACAAGCTTTCCACTTGACTTAACGAATTTCAGACATTTTTCAGGGGACGTGTACCAGTTGTTTGGGGTTTTTGAATTTTTTGACAGCTCCCCCTTAAATCTAATTTGATTAGCGCTCGAACCTTTAAGACTTAAAAAAAATTCAGACGCTTCAATGTTTGCTGCAGGCTTTATACGGAAATACTTTTTCTTCTGAAGAACATCCCCATTTTCCGCTTTTAACGACTGGGATAACTTCAGGTCGAAATTGAGCGTAATGTTGAAATTAACTTCTACGCCTCTACAAAACCCCTTCTCCGGCCAAAATATTTTATTCTTTGTGAGAAGCTGCTTAAGTTTTGATTCGTCTTTCCCATCCACTATTACATTGAAAGTAGCAATATCACTTTCATCAGCAACCTTCTTGAGGGATAACTTTAATTCGGGCTTTTCATTTATTTCAATGTAATCAATACAAACGATTCGCTCCTCTCCGGGAACTACTTCCGGCCGCCCCTCTAACGGAGTTACGTGTACTGTATGATCAAAAGAGATATTTAAAGCATTCTTAGGTTTTTTGGCATAACGGAACTTGTTAGGATTACTGCTTGTGGCTAATGTTTTTCGTACTCCGACACTGTATATTTTCTCCATTTCACTCCGCGCCTGAGTTAGTTTCGGCTGTACCTCTCTCAATGTGGTTTCGGAACTTGCAATTTCTCTTTCTTTCTTTTTTATATCCTTTTCCAGGAGAGCAAGCGCTCCTTCCAACACTGTTATTTCCCCTCTTTTAATTTTTATTAGTGTTTTATCAGCTTGCTCCGATAGTTCGGTCTTTTTAAGTGTTAGCTCGTCGGTTAGAGATTTCTTACGAGCATAAAGGCCATCCGGAATTTTATTTAATTCTTCGGTAAGACTTTCAATATTTGAAGAAGCTTGTTCTATGTCTTTCTTAGTTGCTACAATTCTATCAAGAACCTTTTGATGTGTGGGTTCAGCAAAACGTGTCTTGAAATCTTCAATCCTGTTTATCTTTTCATTTACTACGTTTTCTTTTGTAGGATCTAAGTCGCTCACCAATATATAACCCAAACCATCATTTCCTTCGGAAGATTGATACACAGTGTAGGGTAAAAATGTACTGGTGTCATCCGCCTTGAAAAGGTCGAATATTACAGGGAGAAATACATTTTCATTCGTAGAGTATTTCAGATACTCATCAATTTGAGCACCTGTAAAGTTGTCCTTATCACAGTACCCAAACTCCCAGATGTCTCCTTGCGATTGCACAAACGCAAATAGTTCCTCGAACTTTTTTCTTAAGTTAAGACCGTCCACGTCAAAAAAAGGAAGATATACATGGGAAATCTGTGGACGTAAGTCCCGAAGTCCCATGAATTCAGACTTAACAGCAGCATCGTCTCTATCTATGACTAAGGGCATATCAATTTTTAAACTTGGCAAATACTGTGAATGGTTTTGCGCCATCTACACTTATAAAGTCAGAGAGTTTTATAGGCTGTCCATCCTTCTCAAGAGAAAAAATAAAATCTGCAGAATTAGCTATCTCCACAAAAACATTATTGACATTCTTTTTTTCAAACTTAATGACGACCGGGCCTTCCTCTTTCAATCCCTGAATTTTCTTTTTTCCGTCGCCCGAATAAAAAGCGGCAGCTATCGTTTTTTTTACAGCTTTTTTTGAATTTGTTTTGGTGGTACAGGGATTTTTACCTCCGGTAGCCTTATCCGGGTCAGATGCCGGATCCTTGCCACATTGCTGCAACTTGTCGGCCTCCTCCTTGTTCACAATTACAGGCATAACGCTTTATTTTTTCGAGAGGTACTTTTGTATAATTAAGGACTTTACTAGCGAAAGTTTTTCTAATTCATCTATAGATTCGGATTGTGCGATTTTCTTAAAGTCCGAATCTTGTATTAAATCACGTCCGTAGGGAAATCTTAGTTCGAAATCAATAAAAAAAGAAATGCTGGATGTCAGAAAGAAACCTACTTTGTTATAAAATGCCAGCCTTTCTGCAACATAATTCTTTACCAGACTGTCATTTTCTTCGGCAAAGCGTACCGGAAAATGTGTTTTCAGTGCGGTTGCTTTAAGAAGAATAAATTCATCTTTATTCTTCTCCCAAAAGGGTGTCAATTGCAGGTTTCTAATTACAAAGCTCATAGCATCACCTTTAACAGGTAGTACAATCTGCGCACTTCATTGAATTATGGACAAGAGGGTCACCCGTTTCGGCAGCTTGCTTAAATCCTATTGTTTGAGAAATCTTTTGTTGCAATTCCGTAGGCATCAATGGTTTTATATCAAGTAACACATTCACCGGCATCACCGCAATACCGCCCCCTCCGCCTCCACCAGCTTCTCCAATAAGTACAGTGGGGCAGCCCACCACTATCGCACCTCCATGCGCACACTGGTCGCCCATGCGTGCGGCAGGTTTACCACCTATTAATACACCTGTTGAACCAAGAATGATCGTATCAGGTGGTCCAACACACGTACACATATCGCCCATTACTGCTGCGGGCATACCTCCAATTAAAACCGTAGGCGCACCCGGTCCTATTATTGGTCCTCCCACGTGAGGAATTGGTGGTGTACCCGGTGTTACCATCGGGCAGGTATGCATGTCTCCTATTCTTGCGGCTGGCTTGCTCATCTAAATTTCAAATTTTAAGCAATTGAAGTATAGTAATATACTTTGTGACCAACTCCCGAAGATCCCCACGAAAAAATTCTCCCGCTATTAAAACATGTTGATTTAATGATGTCTGACCGCGTAAATCGGGATCGAAGAAAACTTTGTCTTTGCCACAATAAAATGGAGGTAATAATCCTCCATTTGCCGACTTTACAACATTCCGACAATGTGGGCAAGTCATAATTCCTTCGCGCGGGATGTACTTATAGACCTTCCAATCTTTAAAGGCATTAAGGATCTTGTCAGAAGTAATCATAGCAGCTTATTAATTGTAATTGTTCAAAGACTTATCAATATCAAACTGTTCCTTGACTTTATTGAAACCATTCTGAGTATCAGAAACTATTCCACTCACATAACCGGTAAATGCAGAAAAAACACCCGTTAATTTTGTAGTCGCATTCGATTTCGATCCCCCACCCGCATAATAATGATTTATGCTAAAGACCTGGCCAGTTGACACGATTTCCAGATTTACTGAATATACCTCCGTAAAGGTTTTTCCAAATATGCCTTCTTCACTACGGGTCACGTTTCCATCGGGCAAACGTTTTAAAACAAAAGAGCGGCTCTTGTTGTCTCCTATCAAATGCATTGTAAACGAATCACCTTCTCGCACTCCGGAAAATATCTTTTCTCCGACAGATTGAAGCAGATACTCCATAACCTGTTTTGAATCAAGTTTGTCATTGTGTACATACCATGCAAACTGTGGATTCGTCAACAAAAATTTATAGCCAATTCTGATAGATATTTCTCGCATTTCTGGATTTTAGTTTGTTTGAATTACATAATTCACATCCACCGCCGACTTATCTTTCAACTCTGCTAACAATTCCGTTTTAATATTCTCCCAATCAGCCAATACATTCTGCGAAGGCGTAATGCTCACATTTATCACAGGTATCAACCCTTGGTCGGGCATCGCACTTATCGCAACCCCCCTGCTCACATTTACTTCTTTCGCTTTTTCTTGGAGATAGTTGAAACAGAAATTCTGAATGTCTGCGGATGTCACCAGACGATTACGCGATATCATCACAGATTTGAATGCCGTAAGTATCTCTGTATTTTTCAGCTTATCCATGCCTCCCGTAGTCTGTGTCATCAGCACCAGGCTTTCTTTCTTAAAGCTTGAGCCTTCATACAAATCCATTTTAGAGCCGCTTCTGATTCCATTTCCTGCTTCTCCGTTACAAGTCCAGTATTGTACAAAAATTGTATCTCCTTCCTGCATAGGGTTAATAAGAAGATAGGTAGGCGCTGTGTGTAAAAGGTTTAGATTTTGTCTGATTTTTTGTGAGATCAACTCAATGTTTTGATTAAGATCTTTAATTGTAGTGGCTAGAAAATCCTGACCAAAAGCAGCAAATGCCCGGCTTTCATCGCGCAGTAATTCCACCAGATAATTGAGATATTCGGCAGCATTGCGACTATCAAAACGTTGGAGGTCTCCGGAGCGAACTGTGTATGTTCCTTTTTCTGCATGATCGTAACGATCGAAGGGATAATAAACATAGTCTGTACGACCAGAGGGGTTGGTATAAGTACCATCTACGGCGTGAACGGAAAAGAATTGCTCATCGGTAAGGAGAGGAATAATATTAAAATAGCTGTTCAGTCTGTAGGTGATATTATTCAAATGGCGGTTTGCAACGGGAAAGCAGTTAATAGCAATAGTAAGATCATCAATTATCTGGGCATTAAATTCTGCCGGAAACTCTAAACGCAACCAAAGCAAATCATTTTGTAAAAGACCCAAGTCGTTGCTGCCTACATTTTTATGCCATTCTTCAGGAAATCTACTGAGCATATGCGCTTCGATATGCCCTACCGCTTGTTCATCGAGCGTAATTGTAAGGAAATGATTTGCATAGATTCTGCCGATCATTTTTTCCGTTCTCCGGCTAACGTACAACTCCTCCAATGATTCTTCAAAAACCAATTTGCTATCCTCAGAGTTGTTTGGGGAAAGTCCTTTTAGTAATCCTATTTCTGTATCGCCAACGAAGCACTTCACATATCCCAGCGAGGATAACAGCCGCGCTTTGTCAGGCGTATTTTTCAAATCAAAGAAAAGAGAAAGATCACGCAAATCCTGCTGCGGTTTCACGTTAATGCCTATCCAGGCGGTATTAGATGTAAAGGGTTGTTGCGCGCGTAAAAAAGTTTCCTTTTGTTGCAACATATTTACCTTGTAGATATGGTCGGCCGCTGCTATGAGTTGAACATCTGCATCTATGGTTTTAAATCTTCCTGCCGGAGAGAAAAACACATCCATGCTGCTATCGAGCGGACCGTTTGCCATTGAGGCTACACGTTTCTGATGCACAAATTGAGACTCCGTGGTCACATACATTTGCGGATCAGTAGATGGCGCGTGAATTATAGCATGTGCGGGTCTTGGCTGAATGTAAATCTCCGGCACCAGCAAACCTGCAAGATGCTCGGTCATGGAGCGCTGTAGCGACACCATTTCATTGTCAATCCTATATATTTCTACGGCACAAGCCTCGATCAGCAAACGCACCAACGGATCGAAATTATCCATGTTGGTGTCGCTCAATCCCCAGAAGCGTGCCGCACTTCGAAACATTCTGCTGGCAATTGCTTCCTTACTAAGACTGGTATGGCTGGCTTGAAACATGCTTTAATCTATTGAGATGGGGCTTAAAAACAATTGCGGGGCAAATGCGAAATCTTCACCGGTAGCTTTAATAACCCCTTTTACAGAAATTGTGATTCGCTTTTTAATACTCCTTACCTGTGTTACAGGATTCTGGTAGGGCTCTTCAGATACTGTGGTGTCCACATCCAACCGCTCCAGTCTTTGTTCATATTTATTCAGTGACTTGTAAATGGACTGGTTTACTTGTTCCTGCCATACCAAAGGATTAGTAATTAACTCAAAATCTTTGTCCCAAAGTTCGCAACCAAAAGAGGAATCAAACCGATGCTCCTGAAATTTTGAGCTGATGATCAGAAAAATATTCTGCGCAATGGAAGTACCTAAATTGCAGGGAACCAATTCTTGATTCCGCTCCATGAGTTTGCCAAACTTTATAGGCATTTGGTAAAGCTTGTTCATTCTAATTTATCTTAACGAGCCCCGCTTTCAGATTAGCCATTCCACCTCCTTCCAGGTCGAGTGTGGCACCACCCGATACTTTTGCAGAAGCAGAGGCTTTTACTTCTATCTGCGCACTTTCTACTTTGGCAGAAGTTCCGCCTTTTGCAGCAAATGTTTTAGAGCCTTCAATAATTACATCAGCACCCTTAATCTCAATTTTCTGGTTTGCCTTCATACTGATAGAGTCGCTGGCTTCAATTGAAATTTTTTCCGATTTTACATTAATTGTCTTCCCGGATTGAACAATGATGGACTCCTTCGAATTGACTTCGATTGCTTTTGAAGAATATATTTTAATGTCGCCATTGGAGTTGTTGACCAATACAGAAATGTAGTTGTTTACATCTGTTTCAATTCTTATCTCCTGCTCCTTACTGTTTTCTTTGTCGTGGAAATAAATGGTACTACCCATTCTTGTACGGATTGCTTTCACATGATTATCCGTATTCTTTTGCGTGTTGATTGCTTTTCCATGAGGAATGCTACCCATCACAAACGGACGGTCAGGATCATTTTGGGTAAAACCTACGATTACATAATCACCAACCTCGGGTGTAAAAAATACACCACGATTTGTTTTATCACCATTACGCATGCCGCTGTGTGGTGTTAGCACGCGAATCCAGGGGGTGCTTGCATTACTTTTTTGCCAAAGTAGTTGAACCTTTACTTTGCCAAGGTTGTCGGGATCTTTGTTATCGGTAACCACAGCCATTTGCGATTCTGCGATTGGCTTTTCATAATGTGGATTTGGCGGAACTGTTATGGTAGATGGGATGGCCTCAAATTCGTTGTGGTAGTTGCCCAAACCATCTGTAGTGTGAACAACAGAGGTAACAATAAACTTTCCGTAATCTGCTTTTTCAGCTTTTACATGAACTTGCCCCCCTAATTTTACAAAGGGCGAATCACAGCCTGCCTGCAATTGCACCAGATCGGAAGCATTTGATGCTTTGGCAACTTTCACGGATTCATCAAGTTCTTTATTTTCAGTGAATTTCCGCTTGCTTAAAGATGTTGTGGGAATATTGTAAATCTGCTCGGATGTTTTAAGTGCGTGTTTGCCAAAATTATCAAGCCCCGAAACCTGCTGCGAGGATGCTTTAGCCGACAATTTTGTATTCTCTTTTGATATGTACCCGACTTGCTCAAAATTTACTGGAGCAATTCTCATTTGCAAATTAATGTCTGAAATATCGTTGGGATACTCCAGATTTACTGTTTCGGATTGACCCGGACTGCCAAATATCAGGTTGCTGCCGTCGTAATAAAACCACTCGCCGTATTCAGCAGCTATTCGTCTTATAAAATTGAAATTGCTTTCCCTATACTGAACAACGTATGGAATTGACGACTTCTTAACTGGGTTCACTTTGGTTGCCATATCATTAGAAGGAATGCTTCCAATGGTATCTTTTACAATCTGGTTAAGCGAACGTTGTAAATGTGATTGATTGTTTTCCCCCGTTTCTAAAAGTATCGTAGGACTGTATCCTCTAAATACCAGATCGCCGGGAGATGCAAGATTATTTGAAATACTGATGTCGGTTACTATGCCTTTAAAGACATGGTCGGACTTAGATTTATGAAAGGTATTGAATGCTATAGAAATGGGCTTTCCTAAAAAATCGCGCGATTTATCAATCGTTACGGAGTGCTTTTCCTCTAATACATCATGGTTAAATCTTATCTCGAACTGATGATGACCATTTAACTGTTGTCGAAGTGAAAGAAAGGAAAAAGGACTGATTTTCTTCCCGTTGATCGTTATTTCTACGCTGATCTGCTGAGCCACAGGAGGTATTTTAAAAAAGGAAAAGATACCGCAAGGCCAAGAAGACCTTGCGGTAGTATGTTGAAAAAATAAAACTAAGCCTTATTGTCTGGCCACAAATTGGTATGCTTTGCAGCATCTCCAACCTGAATAACGCGGGCAGAAATGGTAATACTTATTGCCATTGAATCAGAGCCATGCGCAGCAGCCGACTCAGAATATTGAGTAATAAAGCCGTCTTCGAACTTCAATTCTTTCATTTTGCCATCATTGGTACCCTGATCGAAAATCACGGAACCCTTCTGTGCCTTATTTTGCTTGTTTAGCATTGTTTCCAGCAAGGAAGTGTCTGCATAAGACTCAACAGTGAGGTGAAGCTCGCCACCATAAACACCGGAAGAAGGACGGCCTTTCGCATCTACAGAACGCGAAAACGCAAATGAGGAACTAAGTACATCATACTTTTTTCCTGCCATGTCCAAGGTCATTTTGTACGCCATGATAATTGTTTTTTTTAGTTATGGAAAAGATTATTAGACTTTATTGTTGTTCGGTGGCTGTTTTCCAGTTGGTACCGTCATCACCTTTATGTCCATCAAGTTTTAGCATAAAGCTTTTGGCTGGGAAATAAGGAGTGATATTGATGTCAAGATATATTTTGCTTTTATCGTCGTCATCTCTTTCAAAACGTACCACGCGAAATTTCTCGATGAGTTTGTCTGCACCTTTAACACTGTCAAGAAACTTTACAATTTGTGTGCGCAAATCATCTTCTGTTAGTGATGTCCAGTTTTCAAAAGCACGACGATTTAAGAAATCAATCAGCACTTTGTTGATGTAGTCAAACACACGCACTACAGAATATGTCTGTAAGCCGATGTTATCTCCGTTAAAAAGTGTTTTAGAAGAGAAGGCCATCACCTTTCCATATTCACTTACCATTGGAATAAGTCCTGCACGATCCATTGCTGAAATTTCAGACTTCTTCAGATCAAAACGAACTCCATCTACCTCATTCATACCACCATGCTTTTTACCGGCAGTTACTTGCGACATCAAAGTATAATAAAGTTTACCGGCTAACGCAGCAGAAGGCGGAACCATTAAATCTTCTTCCTCATCAAGGTCTGAATGTTTTGCTCTTCCTACAATGTAGTTAGCAGCCATCATTACGTTCGACCGATGAATTTCACCACCTGTAAGATTTGCTTCCTGAAACATATCAATGGTATCATCCGGGTTGTCCACGTCCATAAAGTCTGTAACAAGCATGGTCTTAGTCTCATGGGCAATCTTAGCCCACTTTTCCACTACTGCATTGCCACCAAGGTAGCCAGGCAAACAAAGTATGGAGTAGTTATTTCTCAAATCCAGACGATCATAATTTTGCTTCAATTCATCGGATATGTATTCAATGAATTTAGGAGCATCAAGATCACGAATCTGATCGGGTGCAGCATTTACGATTGTGACATTTTTAAGCTTGTCGGATTCTGTATTCTTATAAAAAAGATTCAGAGACCGGTAGGAAACTTCAAGGTCTTTGGATGCATCAACTGCTTTTTTAAGATTCTTTTTCAACAATACCGCAGCCTCGTCAGATTTTTGTTGACAAACCTCTGCCATCTGACCAATTTCGTTGGAAGACTGAAGCAGATCGAGCCATAAACCGAGTTTAGCTTTAAGATCGGCTCTTTCTTTTTTCTTACTACTATCAGAAAGGAAAATGTTTTTTCTTGCTTTGCGCTCCGGATTTAGACTTTGAACGCCATCTATTGCGGCCTCAAGAAAATCAAAACCACCATATTTTGCGAGTTTAGCCAAACTCTGATCAATTGATTCGGAAGGGGCAGCAACGGTCTCCGGAGATTTATAAGCTACTTCCTGAATATCGCTTTGCTGTTGCATTACTGTATCTGCCATAGTGAAATATTTTCGCGTTAATTAAAGTTGTCGTTTGGTTATTTAGAATTCTCAAGTTCCTGAATTAACGATTGCAAGGCACTCATAAAAGCAGCTTTTGTTTCAGGATTTTCGATGACATTTTTCACCAGCTTGTTTGTCTTTAGCTGTTTCATCACTTTTTGATAGTCTTCTTTTTGATTGCTCAAATTCTGAAGGTAACCGCTTTGTCCAACAATGGCGGAAGGCTTAAAATCGCCAACACTGTTGAAACGAATTTCTTCACTTACCGCGCTTCCGTCTTGCTTTTCAAAATCAACTTCCACCTTTGGTTTGAAATGATTGAAAACTTCATCTACAGTTTTTAGATCGTAAACTGCCTGAGGCTTTACGGGGTCATCAGCAGTTAATTTTTGAACGAAAAGTGACCGGTTCATCGGGATGTCAGCCATCCCTTCCGATGCGTCTGTTTTTACGGCGTTACCGCCCACTTGATAATCAAACATAGAATTGGTAGTATTTAGAAATGATCGAATTATTAAAAGGGAACGTTAAAGTAAATAGAATTCTCATAAAATGAAAACAATCCACGAAGTATTTTCCAAAAAATATTACAGTTCGTCTTTTGCTTTCAAAATATAGTCAATCTCGTTTTCTTCATTTAGTGCTACATGTATTGCATCGCCCTTTCCTACTTTGCCAGAAACTATCAGCTTAGAAATGGGTCTTCTTAATGCGGTACGAATAACACCTGAAATTTGCCTTGCACCATATTTCGGCGTAAAACCTGTGAGCGCAATTTTAGATTTTGCCTCGTCTGAAATAGTCAGTGAAATGCTTTGTTTGTCCAAACTGTCGAGAAGGCTCTTCATTTGAATCTCCAGAATTTTTACAACATTGGTTTCGCTGATCGGTGCAAACGGAACTATTTCCGTGAGGCGTGCAAGAAATTCAGGTCTGAAATATTTAGTCATGATTTCCAGCAATTGATTTGACTTAGGCATAAGGCTTTGTCCAAACTGCTCTACAATCCACTCGCTGCCAATATTGGATGTGAAGATGATTAGAGAGTTAGAAAAATCTCCCTCCTTCCCCAATCTGTCGTGCATCTTCCCTTCATCAAGAATCTGAAGAAAAATGTCGAAAACCGAAGGATGTGCTTTTTCAATTTCATCAAAGAGAACTACAGAATAAGGTTGTTGTCTGATTTTGTTCACCAACATTCCACCTTCTTC
>ENA-UOUJ01000716-UOUJ01000716.1-activated-sludge-metagenome-genome-assembly--contig:-NODE-716-length-20281-cov-7.826016_pt1 | contig 20281 bp, 17 predicted proteins | sample MGYA00249839_ERZ747224 | MGnify/ENA primary metagenome ERZ747224 (study PRJEB28782, sample SAMN03220277) | activated sludge metagenome | biome: wastewater; feature: sewage sludge; material...
ATGTACCGCGCCATTGGCTCGTCTCCCGCGCCTGCTCAGTTATGATTCTGCAAAAAGCCGAGGCTTCACGGGACTCAATCTATACGGGAAGGGCGCGCCGCGGGCAAGGCGCAACCGCGCAATATCCTGTGTGCCGAGGCCGGGCGGCAACGAGAAGTTGCCGCCGGTCCGCACCGCTACTGGACGGGCGGCGGCGCGGCCGGGCCGTCGCCGGCCGACGGCGCCGGCTCGGCGGGCGGCGTCTCGGCCGGCAGCTGCTGCGGCAGCAGGTCGCCCTCGAGGCCGGGCGCCGCGGGGCCGGCGGGCGCCGCGTCCTGGATCACGCTGCCGCCGTCGATCACCGAGCCGCTGCGGCTGTCGCGCGCCGCCAGCACCGTCAGCGCCAGGCTCGTCACCACGAAGCCGATGCCGACCGCCCAGGTCACCTTGGAGAGCGCCGTGGCCGCGCCGCGGCTGGTCATCACCCCGCCGCCGCCGATGCCGAGCCCGCCGCCCTCCGAACGCTGCAGCAGCACGACCACGATCAGGGTCAGCGCCAGCAGCAGGTGAATGGTCAGAACGACGGCTTGCATGACCGCTCCGGTCTCGTTTCGGAAAATCCGCCGGTTCTCTAGTCCCTGCCGCCGGGAATGTCGATGCCCGAAACGCCGCCGGCCCGGCTCATGCGCCCTTGCGCGACTCCCAGGCCCGGAGCGTCCGCTTCTTCGCCTGCGCGCGCCAGACCCGCTCGATGTTGGCCCGCGCCCAGCCGGGATCGAGCCGCTCCGGCCGCGCCAGCACCAGCGGCCACGGCCGGTGATGGTCGGTGGTGAAGAAGGTCTCCGGATCCGCCTCGATCAGGAAGTCGCGCTCCTCGAAATCCACCTTGAAGACCGGACAGTCGTGGCGCGCGTTCCAGTAGAGGATCACCTTGCCGTTCACCTTGAAGGACCGCGAATCCCAGGAGGTCGTCTCCTCGGTCTCGGGCAGCGCCAGCACCATCGCGCGCAGGTCTTCGAAGCTCACCATGGCCGCCTCATAGCACGAAGGCGCGGCCCCGTCCCCCGCGCGCGCCGGGCCGGATCGGCGCGGAAGGGGTTGACGCCTGCGACAGGCGTCAACCCCCCGATCTCAGTTGCGGCTCTTGTCCACCATCTTGCCGGCGGAAATCCACGGCATCATTGCCCGGAGCTTCTCGCCGACCTGCTCGATCTGGTGCGCGTCGTTCATCCGCCGCGTCGCCTTGAAGTAGGGCTGCCCGACCGCGTTCTCCGCCATGAAGCCCGAGACGAACCGCCCGGTCTGGATGTCCTCCAGCACCTCCCGCATCCGCCGCTTGGTCTCCTCCCGCGGCAGGATCCGCGGCCCCGAGACGTACTCGCCGTACTCGGCGGTGTTCGAGATCGAGTAGTTCATGTTGGCGATGCCGCCCTCGTAGATCAGATCCACGATGAGCTTCACCTCGTGAAGGCATTCGAAATACGCCATTTCCGGCTCGTAACCGGCCTCGACCAGCGTCTCGAAGCCCATGCGGATCAGCTCGACCAGCCCGCCGCAGAGCACCGCCTGCTCGCCGAAGAGGTCGGTCTCGCACTCCTGGCGGAAGTCGGTCTCGATGATCCCCGACCGCCCGCCGCCGATCCCGGCGCAGTAGCTCTTGGCGATCTCGAGCGCGTTGCCGCTGGCGTCGTTGGCGACCGCGACGAGGCAGGGCACGCCGCCGCCCTTCACGAACTCGCCGCGCACCGTGTGGCCCGGACCCTTCGGCGCCATCATGATGACGTCGACGCCCGGCTTCGGCTGGATGAGGCCGAAATGCACGTTCAGCCCGTGCGCGAAGGCGATCGCCGCGCCGTCGCGGAGGTTGTCGTGGATGTACTTGCGGTAGGTGTCGGCCTGCAGCTCGTCGGGCATCGTCATCATCAGCACGTCCGCCCATTTGGCGGCGTCACCGATCGACATGACCTTCAGCCCCTCGCCTTCGGCCTTCTTCGCCGAGGGCGAGCCGTCGCGGAGTCCCACGGCCACGTTCTTCACGCCCGAATCCCGCAGGTTCAGCGCATGCGCATGCCCCTGGCTGCCGTAGCCGACCACGGCCACCTTCTTGTCCTTGATCAGGTTGATGTCGCAGTCGCGATCGTAATAGACCCGCATTTTCGAGCGTACCTCCAGTCCGTCCCGCGCGCCCCTTACCCGTGCGTCCGCGGGAATGCAATTCACCCCGGCCGACTTTCCGGCCGACTTTCCGGCCAACTTTCCGCAGCCCGCGCGCCGAGCCCGAGCCGCATCAGCGTCCGCCGCACCGGCGCGGCGCCGTACAGCGTCCGCAGCCCCGCGCGGCGCAGCTCGCGCAGCGGCCGCGCCCCGGCCATCGACGCGCGGTTGAGCGCGTCTATCCCGCCGACGCGGAGCAGGATCTCGCCGTGGCGCGCCCGGTGATAGCGCCCGAGCAGCTCGCGCGACCCGATGTCGCCGCCCCCCGCCCGCGTCGCCTCGCAGAGATCGAGGAGGGCGGCGATGTCGGCGAGCGACATGTTCAGCCCCTGCGCCCCGATCGGCGGCACGACGTGCGCCGCCTCGGCGACGAGCGCGGTGCGCGGCCCGTCGAGGCGCTCGGCGACCTGGGTGATGATCGGCCAGAGCATCCGCCGCCCGGCGAGCGCGAGCTCGCCCAGGACGCCGCAGGAGCGGAGGTTGAGCGCGGCGTTGAACTCCGCCTCCGGCATCGCGGCCAGCTCCGCCGCCCGCGGCCCCGCCTCCATCCAGACCACCGCCGAGGCGTGCACGCCGTCCCGGTCGGGCAGGGGGACCAGCGTGAAGGGACCGCCCGACCGGTGGATCTCGGTCGAGGCGTCGCCGTGCGGCAGCGCGTGCGTGACCGAGAAGACCACCGCCTTCTGCCCATAGCCCCAGCGCCGCGCGCGGATGCCGAGCCCCTCGCGCACCGCGCTGTCGCGCCCGTCCGCCGCGACGACCAGCCGCGCCCGCACCTGCGTCCCGTCGGAGAGCGCGACCAGCGCCGCCTCGCTCCGCGGCACCACGCGTTCGACCCGGACGCCGGCGCGCAGCGCCCCGTCCACCCGCGCGACCATCTCCCGCCGGAGCAGCCAGTTGGGCAGGTTCCAGCCGAAGACCTCGGCGCCGATCTCGCTCGCCGCGAACTCCGCCGTCTCGCGGATCACCCCCTCCGTGCCGCCGGCGTCGGCGATGCGCATGAGCCGGAGCGGCGCCGCCTGCGGCGCGAGCGCCTCCCAGAGCCCGGCCCGCCGCAACAGATCGACCGCGGGCGAGAGGAAAGCCGTGCTGCGCAGATCCGACCCCTCGGCCTCGGCCGAGGTGACGGGCGGCACCGGATCGACGCAGAGCACCTCGAAGCCCGCCGCGGCGAAGGCCGCCGTGGCGGTCAGGCCGGCGACGCCACCTCCCGCCACCAGCACGTCGACCGCGAGCCCCCTCATGCGAGCCCCGTCATGCGAGCCGCGCGAGGAAGCCCGCCAGATCGTCGGTCTGGTGGTGCACATGCGGATGCGTCGCGGCCGGTCCGACGAGGACGGTGCGCACCCCGAGCCCGTGCGGCACCTCGAGGTTGCGCGGATCGTCCTCGAACATCGCCGCCCGCCGCGGCGCCAGCCCGTCGCGCCCGAAGACCGCGGCGAAGGCCTCCGCCCGCGGCTTCGGCACATAGCCCGCATCCTCGAAGCCGTAGAGCGCATCGAAGCATTCCGCGAGGCCGCAGGCCAGCGTCACCCGCCGCGCATGCTCGCGCGAGCCGTTGGTGAAGACGACCTTCCGCCCCGGCAGCCCGGCGATCGCGGCGGCGAGCGCCGGCGAGGGCTCGATGCCGGTCAGGTCGATGTCGTGCACCTCGGCGAGATAGGGCCCCGGCTCCACCCCGTGCAGGTTCATCAGCCCGGCGAGCGTCGTGCCGTGCTCCCGCCAGTACTGCCGGCGCAGCTCCCCCGCCCGCGCCGCGTCCACCCCGAGCGTGCGCATGACGAAGGCGGCCATCCGCGCCTCGATCTGGTCGAAGAGCCGGATCGCCGGCGGATAGAGCGTATTGTCGAGGTCGAAGACCCAGGTCTCGACGTGGGCGAAATCGGCATGCATGTCCCGGTCTCTACCCCGCCGCCGCGCATCCGGCAACGGCCCCGCCCCTCCTTTCCCGCGGGGTCGTGTAGCGCGAGTAACGAAGTCTTAACCTGACGAATATCTTCAGAATCAAGGATATACCTATAGTTTCGCGCGCGAAATCCTGTTTTTCGCACCGGCCTGACGCGCCTGCCGGACACTCTCGATTCTTCCCCGCCCGCGGACTAGTGTCGCGCACCATGCCGAGCCCCACGCCCCCGAAGGACGCCTACGGCCTCGTGGTCGAGGCGATCGACCACGGCGACTACCGCCCCGGCGACCGCCTCGTCGAGGCCGAGCTCGCCGAGCGCTTCGGCGTCTCGCGCACCCCGATCCGCGAGGCGCTGCAGCGGCTCGAGACCCAGGGCCTGCTCGCCCGCGACGGCCGCAGCCTCGTCGTCGCCAGCCTCGACCACGACCAGCTCGGCGAGCTCTACGTCGTGCGCGCCGAGCTCGAGGGCCTCGCCGCCCGCCTCGCCGCCCAGCACGCCGCGCCCGAGGAGATCCGCATCCTCTGGGACATGATCGCCCGCGACCGCGCGCTGGTCGGCGACCCCGACCGCCTCGCCCGCGCCAACAAGCGCTTCCACCGCCAGATCCACCTCGCGAGCCACAACCGCTACCTGATCCAGCAGCTCGAGATGGTGCACCGCTCGATGGCCCTCGTCGCCACCACCTCCCTCGCCGCCGAGGGCCGCGGCGCCCGCGCCATGGACGAGCACGAGGCGATCGTCCGCGCCATCGAGGCGCGCGACGGCGCCGCCGCCGAGGCCGCGATCCGCGGCCACATCAGCCAGGCCTTCGAGACCCGCCTGAAGGCCGACGCCGAACGCTACGGCTGACCGTCCCGCAGCCCGGAGTGCTCGGTCTTGAGCCAGTGGAAGGGCCGGTAGAGAAGCTCCAGCATCGCGTGATAGGCCGCCAGCGACCCGAGCAGCCCGTAGATGAGCAGGGTCGGGATCCACGGGATCATCCGCGCCCGCCCGGTCTCGGCGAGCGCCACCGCCGCGCCGACCCAGTCGACGACGAGGCCGGCGAAAAGGGCGACGGCGAGCGCCGTGCCGTAGCCGGGCGGCAGGTGATCCGCCACCGGCAGCCCGACCAGCCCGCCGAAGGCCGCGAACCAGTAGAGCGGCCAGGCGAGGAAGGCGGTCAGCCCGCCGAGGAACAGCACCTGGAAGCCGGCGAACCCGAGCGGCCCGAGGTCGCGCCAGAGCCGCCAGGGCCGCCGCATGTGCGTCGCCCAGGTGATCGCATAGCCCTTCAGCCAGCGCGACCGCTGCCCCACCCAGCGCCAGGGATTGGCCGCACAGGCCTCCTCCTTCGTCGTCGTCGCCACCATCTCGCAGCGATAGCCGTGCCGCGCGAGCCGCATCCCGAGGTCGGCGTCCTCGGTGACGTTGTGCGCGTCCCAGCAGCCGACCTCCTCGAGCACCCGCCGGCGGAAGAAGACCGTCGTCCCGCCGAGCGGGATCGGCAGCCCGAGCCGCTCGACGCCGACCAGCACGACGCGGAACCAGAGCGCATAGTCGATGGTGAACCACCGCGAGAGCAGATTGTCCCCGCTGTTGTAGAAATCGAGATACCCCTGCACGCAGCCGACCTTGGGGTCGGCCGCCATCAGATGCCGGACCACCGCCTCGATCTGCCCCGGATCGGGCGCGTCCTCGGCGTCGTAGACCCCGACGATCTCGCCCCTGCAGAAGGGCAGGGCATAGTTCAGCGCCCGCGGCTTGGTCTCCACCGTCCCCTTCGGCACCGTCACCACCTCGACCGTCGGCGGCATCCCGGCCCGCTCGATCGCCGCCAGCGTCGCGACGTCGCCGGCCTCGAGCACCAGCTTGATGTCGAGAAGCGCCTCGGGATAGTCCATCCGCCGCAGCGCCGCGAGCAGCTGCCCCGCGACCTTCGCCTCGCCCTTGAGCGGCACCAGGAGCGAGACCGGCGGCTTCCTGCGATGCTCGGCGAGCGACGTCGCCGCGACCGGCGGGAGCCGCCGTTTCCGCCACCGCGCGACGAGCGCGAAGGCCCGGAGGCCGACCGTCGCGGCATGGGAGACGAGCGCCCAGACCAGCACCGCGGCCAGCGCCGACCAGGAAAGCCAGCAGATGCCCGCCGCGAGCACGGCGAGAACGACCGCCTTGCGGAGGGTGAAGCCGTTGACGAAGAGCGTGCGGCAGCTCGCCTCCGCCGGGCAGCGCGCCTCCGCCGCCCGCACCATCTCCTGTCCGAAGTGGCGGGCGACCGTGCGGCGGATCGCCGCCGCCGGCGCCAGCGCCAGCGCCTCGCCCCCGAAGGCCTCGAGCGCCGCCGCGCCTTGCGCCGGATTGGCGACGGCGATCACCCGCCGCCCGCCGAAGGTCCGCCATGGCACCGCCTCGAGCGCCAGGCAGCGCCCGGGATCCGCTTCGGCGACGAAGGCCGGATCGGCCGGCCGGGCGTCGAGGTCGATGCGCCCGATCCGGGTCTGCTCGGCGAGCGCGTCCACCAGCGTGTCGCCCGAGATCAGCCCGCCGACGAGGAGGATCTGGCCGAGCGCCGTGTCCTGATGGCGTTGCTGGTCGAGCGCGGCGGCGAGGGCGGCGGGCGCGATCGCACCGCGCTGCACGAGGATCTGGCCGAGGTACGGCCTGCGCGGCGCGGCCGCTCCGGAGACATCCTCCGCGACAGGCCTGAACGGAAGAACCCGGGCCATACCAATACTCCACGCCGGCCGACGCGGAGAATTGCTATGGATTCTTTAACAGCCCTTTAAGGCTGCGGAAACTTAAGGATTAACTCCCGCCGCCGCCGGCGGCCTCCATCGAGGCGACGAACCGCTCGAAGAGATAGAAGCTGTCCTGCGGCCCCGGGCTCGCCTCCGGATGGTGCTGCACCGAGAAGACCCGCCCGTCCTCGGTGGCGATGCCGCAGTTCGACCCGTCGAAGAGCGAGACATGCGTCTCGACCACCCCCTTCGGCAGGGTCTGGCTGTCAACGGTGAAGCCGTGGTTCATCGAGGTCACCTCGACCTTTCCGGTCGAAAGCTCCTTCACCGGATGATTGGCGCCATGGTGGCCGTGGTTCATCTTGATGGTGCGCGCCCCGAGCGCCAGCGCCAGCATCTGGTGGCCGAGGCAGATGCCGAAGACCGGGATCCGCGTCCGCTCCAGCACCTCGCGGATCATCGGCACGGCGTATTCGCCGGTCGCCGCCGGATCGCCCGGCCCGTTGGAGAGGAAGAGCCCCTCCGGCCGGTGCGCCAGCACCTCCTCGGCGGTCGCCGTCGCCGGCAGCACCGTCACGTCGCAGCCGGCGCTCGCGAGGCAGCGCAGGATGTTGCGCTTGGCGCCATAGTCGACCGCCACCACCCGGTGGCCCAGCCCGGCGCGGCGGACGTAGCCCTCCGGCCAGGCCCAGCGCATCTCGTCCCAGCGGTAGCTCTGCGCGCAGGTGACCTCGCGGGCGAGGTCCATGCCCACGAGCCCGGGGAAGGCGCGCGCCCGCCCGAGCAAATCGTCGAGGTCGAAGTCGCCGTCCGGCGCATGGCTGATCGCGACGTGCGGCGCGCCCTGCAGCCGGATGGCGCGGGTCAGGCGCCGGGTGTCGATCTGGCCGATCCCGATGCGGCCCCGCCGCGCCAGCCAGTCCGAGAGCGTGCCGGCCGCGCGCCAGCTCGACGGCTCGGTCGGGTCCCATTTCACCACCATGCCGGCCGCGACCGGGTCGGCGGTCTCGTCGTCCTCGGGGTTCACCCCGACGTTGCCGACATGCGGGAAGGTGAAGGTGACGATCTGCCCGGCATAGGAGGGATCGGTCATGATCTCCTGGTAGCCGGTCATCGCCGTGTTGAAGCAGAGCTCGCCCACCGCCACGCCGGCCGCGCCGAAGCCCTTGCCGTAGAAGATCTGCCCGTCGGCCAGTGCGATGCAGGCCGTGGGCCTCAGCCCGTCGCCCGGCGCCGAGGCAAGCGCCTGGTCCGAGGGAGCGGCACGTGCGGTCATGGTCGATCGAATCCCGAGGTTCGCGGCGGAAGCTATGCCGCACGCGGGCGGTCGTCAAGGCGAATGCGCGCCGGCAAAATCCAGCAAGATCAGGTAATTGCCGGCGGGCCATCAGGCTTGCGGCCCCGCGCGCCGCAGCGGTATAGTGCCCTTTCGGCCGACGGCCCGGCCAGCGAAGGGTGCCCAGGATGACGATGCGCGAGCGATTCGCGGCGGATCTCAAGGAAGCGATCAAGGCGCGTGACAGCAGACGGATTTCGACGCTTCGGCTGATCACCGCGGCGATCAAGGACCGCGACATCGCGGCCCGCACAGAGGACAACGCCGAGGGCGTCGGGGACGCCGGGATCCTCGCGATCCTCGCCAAGATGATCCGCCAGCGCGAGGAGAGCGCGCGCGCCTACGAGGAGGGCGGGCGGCTCGACCTCGCCGAGCAGGAGCGCGGCGAGATCGCGATCATCCGCGACTACCTGCCGCGGCAGATGTCCGAGGCCGAGATCGACCAGGCGATCGCGAAGGCGATCGAGGAGACCGGCGCCTCCTCGATCCGCGACATGGGCAAGGTGATGGCGATGCTGAAGGCGCGCCACACCGGCCAGATGGACTTCTCCCGCGTCGGCGCCGCCGTGAAGCAGGCCTTCCGCTAGCAGGCGGCCTCCCGCGCGGGGCTGGCGGGGCCGGCGCGGATCGTGGCAGAAGACGCTTCGCAGGGGAGGAACGCCATGAGGAAGCGTCTTTTCGGCCGGGACGAGGCAGGCCGGCCCGTCGAGGAGGTGATCCTCGAGAGCGCCGACGCCGCCGTCTCGATCCTCGCCCTCGGCTGCATCACCCGCGACTGGCGCGTCGACGGGCCGCGCGGCACGCTGCCGATGGTGCTCGGCTTCCCCCGCCTCGAGGATTATCTGCACCATTCCCGCTCGCACGGCGCCGTCGTCGGCCGGGTCGCCAACCGCACCGGCGGCGCCTCCTTCACCCTCGACGGCCGGACCCATGCCCTCACCGCCAACGACGGCGCGAACCACCTGCACGGCGGCGCGGTCGGGCTCGCGGGGCGGATCTGGGACATGGAGACCGACACCCCGGCCAACACGCTCTATCTCTTCTACCGGAGCCCGGACGGGGAGGAGGGCTATCCCGGCAACGTCGATTTCGCCGTCAGCTTCCGCCTCGAGGGGCCGCGGCTCATCTGCGAGATGACCGGCACCCCGGACCGGCCGACGCCGATCAGCCTCGCCAACCACAACTACTACAACCTCGGCGGCGAGGGGACGGTGAAGGACCACCTGCTCTGGATCGCCGCCCGGGAATACACCCCGACCGACGCGGCGCTGGTCCCGACCGGCGAGATCCGCCCGCTCGACGGCACCGGCCGTGACTTCTCGACCGAGCGCGAGATCGGCGACACCGCGCTCGACCTCAACCTCGTCCTCGACCCCGCCCGCGACCGCAAGCGCCCGACCGCCCGCGCCCGCTGCCCGCGCACCGGGCGCCAGCTCGAACTCTGGACCGACGAGCCGGGGATGCAGCTCTTCGACGCCCCGGAGATGACCATCGCCGTCCCCGGCCACGACGGGCAGAGCTACGGCCCCTTCGCCGGCCTCTGCCTCGAGGCGCAGCACTTCCCCGACAGCCTGCACCAGCCGGACTGGCCGAGCATCGTCGCCACCCCGGAGAAACCCTATTTCCAGCGGCTTGTGGTGGAGATCGGGCGGGCGTGAGCAGGCTCGCACCCGCCTTCCGCACAGTGCGGGATTCCGACAAGCCACTGAAACGAAAACAAAATCCGAACGGCGTTAACCATCCGCGGCATAAAGGTTAACATCGTCCGGCAAGACCTTGCCGCCAATCGTATTTCAACTTACGCGAGAATCGAAGGTTAACCAAGCGTTGACAACGGCTGGTGGCCGAACAGCTGTCAACAACAATATATGGTGGCTCACGCCAAAAAATCTGTTGCGACTCGCCGCCGAAAGGGCGTTCTCTGGTGTCCCGGCCACGAACGGCCGCAAGATATGGTGCCTCCCGCTAGAGGTAGGCCGAGGCAACAAGAGGACCGAGAGATGAAGATCGAGCGCCGCTTCACCACCGAGGAGACCGGGGCCTACGGGGCGCTCGAATTCCGCACCACCTCGTCAGAGATCCGCAACCCGGACGGCTCGGTGGTCTTCAGCCTCCCCGACCTCGAGGTCCCGGCCGGCTGGAGCCAGGTCGCCGCCGACGTCCTCGCCCAGAAGTACTTCCGCAAGGCCGGCGTCCCCGTCGCGCTCCGCCGCGTGCGCGAGAAGGGCGTCCCCGCCTTCCTCTGGCGCTCCGTCCCCGACGAGGCGAAGCTCGCCCAGCTCCCCGAGGAGGCGCGCACCACCGGCGAGACCTCCGCAGCCCAGGTCTTCGACCGCCTCGCCGGCGCCTGGGCCTACTGGGGCTGGAAGGGCGGCTACTTCACCACCGAGGCCGACGCCCGCGCCTACTACGACGAAATGCGCTACATGCTGGCGACCCAGATGGGCGCGCCCAACTCGCCGCAGTGGTTCAACACCGGCCTGCACTGGGCCTACGGCATCGACGGCCCGGGGCAGGGGCACTACTACGTCGATTTCCAGTCCGGCGAGCTGGTGAAATCCACCTCCGCCTACGAGCACCCGCAGCCGCATGCCTGCTTCATCCAGTCGGTGCAGGACGACCTCGTGAACGAGGGCGGCATCATGGACCTCTGGACCCGCGAGGCGCGCCTCTTCAAGTACGGCTCCGGCACCGGCACCAACTTCTCCTCGCTGCGCGCCGAGAGCGAGAAGCTCGCCGGCGGCGGCAAGTCCTCCGGCCTGATGTCGTTCCTCAAGATCGGCGACCGCGCCGCCGGCGCCATCAAGTCGGGCGGCACCACGCGCCGCGCCGCCAAGATGGTGATCTGCGACATGGATCACCCCGACATCGAGGACTTCATCTCCTGGAAGGTGATCGAGGAGCAGAAGGTCGCCTCCCTCGTCGCCGGCTCCAAGGTCCACCGCGAGCGCCTCGCCGCCATCCTCGACGCCATCCGCAGCTGGGACGGCGCCGAGGCCGACGCCTTCGACCCGAAGGCCAACCCGTCCCTCAAGGCCGCCATCCGCGCGGCGAAGAAGGTCCACCTCCCCGAGGCCTACGTGAAGCGCGTGCTGCAGCAGGCCGAACAGGGCGCGACCGAGATCGACTTCCGCACCTACGACACCGACTGGGACTCCGACGCCTACCTGACCGTCTCGGGGCAGAACTCCAACAACTCCGTCCGCGTCACCGACGCCTTCCTCGCGGCGGTGCGCGCCGACGGCGACTGGCAGCTCACCCGCCGCACCGACGGCAAGGTGACGAAGACGGTCAAGGCGCGCGAGCTCTGGGAGAAGGTCGGCCTCGCCGCCTGGGCCTGCGCCGACCCCGGCGTGCAGTTCCACGACACGATCAACGCCTGGCACACCTGCCCCGAGGACGGCCCGATCCGCGCCTCGAACCCCTGCTCGGAATACATGTTCCTCGACGACACCGCCTGCAACCTGGCGTCGATGAACCTGCTCGCCTTCCTCAAGGACGGCCGCATCGACGCCCGCGCCTACGTCCACGCCACCCGCCTCTGGACGCTGACCCTCGAGATCTCCGTCCTCATGGCGCAGTTCCCGAGCCCGCGCATCGCCGAGCTCTCCTACCGCTTCCGCACCCTCGGCCTCGGCTACGCCAACATCGGCGGCCTGCTGATGACCATGGGCCACGGCTACGACAGCCCGGAGGGCCGGGCGCTCTGCGGCGCGCTCAGCGCGGTGATGACCGGCGCCGCCTACGGCCTCTCGGCCGAGATGGCGGGCGAGCTCGGCGCCTTCCCCGGCTATGCGGCCAACGCCCCGCACATGCTGCGCGTCATCCGCAACCACCGCCGCGCCGCCCAGGGCCACCTCACCGACTACGAGGGCCTCGCCGTCCCGCCGGTCGCGCTCGACCATGCGAGCTGCCCCGACTCCGCGCTCATCAACCTCGCGCACGCCGTCTGGGACGAGGCGCTCGAGCTCGGCGAGCGGCACGGCTTCCGCAACGCCCAGACCACCGTGATCGCGCCCACCGGCACCATCGGCCTCGTCATGGACTGCGACACCACCGGCATCGAGCCCGACTTCGCGCTGGTGAAGTTCAAGAAGCTCGCCGGCGGCGGCTACTTCAAGATCATCAACCAGGCGGTGCCCGGCGCGCTCGCCCACCTCGGCTACCGCCCGGCCGAGATCGAGGAGATCGTCGCCTACGCCGTCGGCCACGGCTCGCTCGGCCAGGCGCCGGAGATCAACCACACCACGCTCGTCGGCCACGGCTTCGGCAAGGCCGAGATCGCGAAGCTCGAGGCGGCGCTGCCGACCGCCTTCGACATCCGCTTCGTCTTCAACCAGTGGACGCTCGGCGAGGAGTTCTGCACCGGGGTCCTCGGCATCCCGGCCGACAAGCTGCGCGACCCGGCCTTCGACCTGCTGCGCCACCTCGGCTTCTCGCGCGCCCAGATCGAGGCGGCCAACGCCCACGCCTGCGGCACCATGACGCTCGAGGGCGCGCCGCACCTGCGCCCCGAGCACTACCCGGTCTTCGACTGCGCCAACCCCTGCGGCAAGATCGGCACCCGCTATCTCTCGGTCGAGAGCCACATCCGCATGATGGCCGCCGCCCAGAGCTTCGTCTCCGGCGCCATCTCCAAGACGATCAACATGCCGAACGAGGCGACGATCGGCGACTGCAAGGCCGCCTACGAGCTCTCCTGGTCGCTCGGGGTGAAGGCGAACGCGCTCTACCGCGACGGCTCCAAGCTTTCGCAGCCGCTCGCCGCCTCGCTGATCGAGGACGACGAGGACCTCGAGGAGGCGCTCCTCGAGGCGCCGCAGCCCGAGCGCGTCACCGTGCTGGCCGAGAAGATCGTCGAGAAGCTGATCGTGAAGGAGATCGAGCGGGCGAACGCGCGCCAGCGCCTGCCCGAGCGGCGCAAGGGCTACACCCAGAAGGCGCTGGTCGGCGGCCACAAGGTCTACCTGCGCACCGGCGAATACGCCGACGGCTCCCTGGGCGAGATCTTCATCGACATGCACAAGGAGGGTGCCGCCTTCCGGGCGATGATGAACAACTTCGCCATCGCCGTCTCGGTCGGCCTGCAGTACGGCGTGCCGCTCGAGGAGTTCGTCGAGGCCTTCACCTTCACCCGCTTCGAGCCGGCGGGCATGGTGCAGGGCAACGACTCGATCAAGAACGCGACCTCGATCCTCGACTACATCTTCCGCGAGCTCGCCGTCTCCTACCTCGACCGCACCGACCTCGCCCACGTCAAGCCGACCGGCGAGAGCTTCGACACCATCGGCGGCGGCGAGGCGGAACGCTCCGGCAACGTGCTGCGCCTCGACGGCGAGGTGGCGCAGAGCTCGATCGCGGTGATCAAGCAGATCTCCTCCTCGGGCTACCTGCGCAAGCGCCTGCCGCAGGAGCTGATGGTGCTGCAGGGCGGCGCCGCCGTCGCCGGCGCCCTCGAGCTCGGCGTCCTCCCCGGCCTCGCCGCCCCGGCGGCCTCCGCCGCCGGCGCCGCCGCCCTCGACGCCCGCTCCAAGGCGAAGATGCAGGGCTACGTCGGCGACCCCTGCGGCGAATGCGGCAACTTCACCCTGGTCAGGAACGGCACCTGCCTGAAATGCAACACCTGCGGCGCCACCTCGGGCTGCAGCTGACGGAACGGGACAGCGAGGGGCTGCGGCGGAACCGGTCGAGCAGGACCAGCCTACCAAAGCCAGCAGAAGCGCGAAGGAGGGGGGCCGAAAGGCCCCCTTCGTCTTGCCTGTCAGGGGGCCGGGATCCTTCGAGCCGCAGCGCGTACAGGAAGTTTTAACCCGACGAATCCCTTTGGGATCATATGGTTACTTATAGTTTCGCGCGCGAAATCCCCGTTTCGCGCCCCGCGCCTGCACCCGGCCCGGGGACCGGGTGCGGCGGTCGGCTCTCAGGAGGCGAGCTCGGCGTCGAGGGTGATGTCGACCGAGCCGTGCAGCAGCTTGGAGATCGGGCAGATCTCCTTCGCCTTCTGCGCCGCGGCCTGGAAGGCCTCCTCGGAGGCGCCGGGGATCTTCGCCTTCACCGTCAGATGCACGCTGGTGATGGTGAAGCCGTTGTCCATCTTGCCGGTCACGGCCGAGCTCGCCCGGATCTCGTCGGCGACGAGGTTCGCCTCGCCGAGGACGCCCGAGAGCTGCATCGCGTAGCAGGCCGCATGCGCGGCGCCGACCAGCTCCTCCGGGTTCGTTCCCTTCTCGTCGCCGAAGCGCTTGGCGAAGCTGTAGTTCACGTCGGCGAGCGCGCCGCTCTCGGTCGAGAGCGTCCCCTTGCCGTCCTTGAGGCCGCCGCTCCAGACTGCCGAACCGGTTCTCGTCATCACATCCTCCTTCTTCATCCCAACCGTGACCCTGCGGCCCGCCGGGGGCGCGGCTTGGCGGGCGGCGGCAGCAGCGTCGGCGCCCGGCGCGCCTCCGCCGCCTCGCGGGCGATGGCCCGCAGCAGCAGCAGGACGCCGCCGACGAGGGCGAGCCGGATCAGGGACGAGGGGCGAGGCATGGGCGGGAACTCCTTGGGGCGGCATCGTCCCCGCGACAACGGCCCTTTCCCGCTCCGGTTCCGCCCCCTCATCCTCCCGTGTGGCTCATGTGCCGGGACACCCGGCCATGCACCTCGCGCCGCGAATAGTCGAAGTCGTGCCCCCTCGGCTTGCGGGCGATCGCCGCGGCGATCGCCGCCACCAGCGGCGCGTCGTCGCCCGGGTTCGCGCGCAGCACCGAGCGCAGGTCGGCCTCGTCCTCCTGGCCGAGGCACATGAAGAGCTGCCCGGTGCAGGTCAGCCGCACCCGGTTGCAGCTCTCGCAGAAATTGTGCGTCAGCGGCGTGATGAAGCCGATCCGCCCGCCGGTCTCGGCCACGCGCACGTAGCGCGCCGGCCCGCCGGTGCGCTCGGGCGTGTCGGCGAGCGTCCAGCGTTCCTCGAGCCGCTGGCGCAGGTCGCGCAGCGACCAGTACTGGTCGAGCCGGTCCTCGGCGCCGAGGTCGCCCATCGGCATGACCTCGATGAAGGTGAGATCGAAGCCGCGCGCGCCGCACCAGGCGACGAGATCGTGCAGCTCCTCCTCGTTGACGCCCTTGAGCGCCACCGTGTTGATCTTGACGTGCAGGCCCGCCTCCGCCGCCGCCTCGATGCCGTCCATCACCTGGCGGAAGCGCCCCCAGCGGGTGATGCGGGCGAACTTGTCGGCGTCGAGCGTGTCGAGCGACACGTTGACGCGCCGAACGCCGCAGTCGGCGAGCTCCGCGGCGAAGCGCCGCAGCTGGCTGCCGTTGGTGGTGAGGGTCAGCTCCCGGAGCGCGCCGCTCTCGAGATGGCGCGACATGGCGCGGAAGAAGGTCATGATTCCCTTGCGCACCAGCGGCTCGCCGCCGGTGATCCTGAGCTTCTCGACCCCGAGCCCGATGAAGGCCGAACACAGCCGATCGAGCTCCTCGAGCGTCAGCAGCTCCGCCTTGGGCAGGAACTCCATATGCTCGGACATGCAGTAGACGCAGCGGAAGTCGCAGCGGTCGGTCACCGAGACGCGCAGATAGGTGATCGCGCGCGCGAACGGATCGATCAGGCGAGGCTGTCCGGTCAAGTGAGCTGTTCTCCCTCTGCAGAGAGTAGGAGGGCAGGGCTGGCAGTTCAAGCCGTTGCCACACACGCTTGACTCCGGCCCCCGGAGACGGTCGTAATCGTCATGCGGCAACGGCGGGAAAGGGAGACCGCCGCGCGACCGGGGGTCGGCCCCATGAATCCGATTGGATTCGACATCGAAATCGAGTCCGTGACGCGCCTCGACGACCTCTGGAAACGGCTGGTCGCCTTCGCGCGGGGCTGCGGCGTGGCCCGGATCGGCTACCACCACCTGCCCCCGCCCGGCGCGCCCGATGCCGGCCAGCAGCGCATCGAGAACGACGGCTTCCCGGCGCCGCTCGTCGAGCAATATCTCGCCGCCCGCTCGAGCGGCCTCGCGGTCATGGCGCAGGCGCTGCAGAACAGCGTGCGGCCGGTCTATCTCGAGGATCTCGCGCATATCTCCCCCGCCGGCACCCGCGAGCGCGCGCATCTCGAGTCCTATCGCGCCAGCGGCGTCGCGAGCGGCCTCGGGCTGCAGGCCTTCGGTCCGAAGGGGCGCAACGGGATCTTCGCCATCGATCTCGTGCCCGGGCTCCGGCGCCTCGGGCCGGAAGTCCTCTCGGGCCTCCGCTGGGCCTGCCAGGCGATGCACCTGCGCTACTGCGAGCTGCTCCTGCGCGAGCTCGGCGAGGTGCCGGCCCTCTCCCCGCGCGAGCTCGAGGTGCTGACCTGGGTGGCGCGCGGCAAGACCAACGCGCTCATCGCCGAGATCCTCGGCATATCCGCCCACACGGTCGACGCCCACCTGCGGCGCGTCTACCAGAAGCTCGGCGTGGCCGACCGGATCTCGGCGGCGCTGCGCGGCCTCGGCTTCGGGCTGATCAGCATCGACCCAGGAGAGCAGCCGCACGTCGCCCGATCACGCTGACTCACGGCTGTACACGAAGTTTTAACCCGACGAATCCCTTTAATATCATATAGTTACTTATAGTTTCGCGCGCGAAATCGTGAATCTCGGGCCCCCGAGGTCACTCCACGGTCACCGACTTGGCGAGGTTCCGCGGCTGGTCGACGTCGGTGCCCTTGAAGACCGCGGTGTGATAGGCGAGGAGCTGCGCCGGCGCCGCGTAGAGGATCGGCGCCACGAACGGATCGCAGGCCGGCATCGCGAGCGTCCGCCAGGGACCCGGCCCGGCTTCCTCGAGGCCGCCCGCGTCGCTGACCAGCAGCACCTTGCCGTCGCGCGCCATCACCTCCTGCATGTTGGAGACGGTCTTGTCGAAAAGCCCGTCCGAGGGAGCGAGCACGATGACCGGCACGTCCTCGTCGATCAGCGCGATCGGCCCGTGCTTGAGCTCGCCCGAGGCATAGCCTTCGGCGTGGATATAGCTGATCTCCTTCAGCTTCAGCGCCCCCTCGAGCGCGAGCGGATACATGGAGCCGCGCCCGAGGAAGAGGATGTCCTGCGCCCGCGACAGGTCCTTGGCGATCTCGGCGATCTCGGGCTCGGCCGTCAGCGCGCGCGCCATCAGGCCGGGGACGCTGCCGAGCGCCGTCGCGAGCCGCTCCTCGTCGGCCGCCGCGAGCGTGCCGCGCTGGCGCCCGGCGACCAGCGCCAGGATCGCGAGCACGGTGAGCTGGCAGGTGAAGGCCTTGGTCGAGGCGACGCCGATCTCGGGGCCGGCGAGGATCGGCAGCGCCACGTCGCTCTCCCGCGCGATGGTCGAGGTCTCGACGTTCACCACCGAGACGATGCGCCCTCCCTGGCCGCGCACGTAGCGCAGCGCGGCCAGCGTGTCGGCGGTCTCGCCCGACTGGCTGACGAAGATGCCGAGCGTGCCGGCCCCGAGCGGCGGCTCGCGGTAGCGGAACTCCGAGGCGATCTCGATCTCGACCGGCAGGCGGGCCAGGCTCTCGAACCAGTATTTCGCCACGTGGCAGGCATAGTGCGCCGTGCCGCAGGCGACGAGGACCAGCCGGTCGACCGCGGCGAAGTCGACCCCCGCCGGCGCGACCGCCGCCTTGCGGTCGACGGTGAGATAATGGCCGAGCGCGTCGGCGATCACCGTCGGCTGCTCGTGCACCTCCTTGGCCATGAAGTGCTTGTAGGGGCCTTTCTCGGCGTAGAAATTCTCCACCGGGACATGCTGGATCTCGCGGGCTGCCGGCCGGCCCTCGGCGTCGAAGATCGCGACCTCGGCGCGGGTCAGCACCGCATGGTCGCCCTCCTCGAGATAGGCGATGCGGCTGGTGAGCGGCGCGAGCGCCAGGGCGTCGGAGCCGACGAAGACTTCGCCGTCGCCGTAGCCGACCGCGAGCGGCGACCCGCGGCGGGCGGCAACGAGCAGGTCCGCCTCGCCGTCGAAGAGAAAGCAGAGGGCGAATGCCCCCTGCAGCCGCGCCAGGGTGGCGCGGGCGGCCGCGACCGGGGTGGCGCCGGCCGCGAGCGCGCGGTTGCAGAGCTGCACGATGGTCTCGGTGTCGGTCTCGGTCTCGAAGACGACGCCCTCGGCCTCGAGCTCGGTGCGGAGCGCGCGGAAGTTCTCGATGATGCCGTTGTGGACGACCGCCACGCGCCCGGCCTGGTGCGGGTGGGCGTTGCGCTCGGAGGGCTGGCCGTGCGTCGCCCAGCGGGTATGGCCGATGCCGGCCTTGCCGCGGATCGGGTCGCGCACGAGGAGGTCGGAGAGCGCGATCAGCTTGCCGACCGCCCGCCGGCGCCCCAGCCGGCCCTCGTGCACGGTGGCGATGCCGGCGCTGTCGTAGCCGCGGTATTCGAGCCGCTTCAGCGCCTCGAGGATGAGCGGAGCCACCTCGTGGCGGCCGAGGATCGCGACGATGCCGCACATCTCAGTGCACCCCCCCGGCCTTGAGCGCCCTCAGCCGCTCCATGATCCGCCGCCCGAGCGCCGGCCTGTTCTCCTGCCGTGCGCGGGCGATCGCGAGCGCCCCTTCCGGCACGTCGCTGGTGACGACCGAGCCGGCGGCCACCAGCGCGCCCGCCCCGACGCTGACCGGGGCCACCAGCGCCGTGTTCGAGCCGATGAAGGCGCCGGCGCCGATCTCGGTCCGGTGCTTGAAGACGCCGTCGTAGTTGCAGACGATGGTGCCGGCGCCGACATTGGCACCGCGGCCGACGGTTGCGTCGCCGATGTAGGTGAGGTGGTTGGCCTTGGCGCCCTCCTCGACGATGGAGTTCTTCACCTCGACGAAGTTGCCGATCCGGGCGTTCTCGGCGATCTCGGCCCCGGGGCGGAGGCGGGCGAAGGGGCCGATCCGGGCGCCGCGGCTGATGTGGCACCCTTCGAAGTAGCAGAAGGGAAGGATGATGGCGCCGGACTCGACGGTCACCTCCGCGCCGAAGACGACGTGCGGGCCGATCGTGGCATCGCGGCCGACGACAGTGTCGAGGGCGAAGAAGACGGTCGCGGGATCGGTGAGGGTGACGCCGTTCGCCATCGCCTCGGCGCGGGCGCGAGCCTGGAAGGCGGCCTCTGCCGCGGCGAGATCGGCGCGGGAGTTGACGCCGAGCGTCTCGGCCTCGGGGCAGGTGATGACGGCGACGGCGAGGCCGCGGCCGCGGGCGAGGCCCACGACGTCGGTGAGGTAGTATTCCCCTTTGGCATTGTCGGTCCCGACCTCCGCGAGCAGTCCCCGCAGGGTGGTGGCATCGGCGGCGAGGAGGCCCGAGTTGCAGAGCCGGACGGCGAGCTGGTCGGGCGTGGCGTCGCGGGCCTCGACGATGGCTTCGAGGCCGCCGTTCGGGCCGAGGAGGAGACGGCCGTAGGTGCCCGGCTCGGCCGCCTCGAAGCCGAGGACGACGACGGCAGCGCCGCCCGCGCGGGTAGCGAGCATGGCCTCGAGCGTTTCCGGGCGGATGAGGGGCGTGTCGCCGTAGAGGACGACGACGTCACCCTCGAAGTCCTCGAGCTCCGGCGCGGCCTGCAGCACGGCGTGGGCGGTGCCGAGCTGCTCCGTCTGCTCGACGACGCGGAGGTCGGGGTCGATGCTGCGGGCGGCCGCTTCGACGGCGTCGGCGCCATGGCCGGTCACGAGGATCGTGCGCTCGGGCTCGAGCGCCCGGGCGGCGGCGAGGGCGTGCGCGATCAGCGGCGCCGAGGCCAGCGGGTGCAGGATCTTGGGGAGATCCGAGTTCATCCGCGTTCCCTGGCCGGCGGCGAGAAGGATGACGGCGACGGGCATGCGGGAACCTCCGGCAAGCTGGCAACAGAGGCGACTCCTAGCAGCCATTGTGCGGCGCGCAAAGGGCGGGGCGGATCAGATCCTGTTTCAGAATCCTGCAGCTTGGGCCAAGAGGGGACGAGGCAGGAGGAGGCATGGATGCGGGCTGCGGTCTTCGATCTCGACGGGACCCTGGCGGACACCTCGGCCGACCTGATCGCCGCGGCGAACGGTGCGCTGGCGGAGGCGGGGGTCGGCGCGCGGCTCGACGCGGCCGACGGCGCCGAACCGGCGGTTCGCGCCGAACCGGCGCGCTCCTGAGAGCGGGGCGCTGCACGCATGCGCTTCGATAGAATCG
>ENA-UOUJ01000717-UOUJ01000717.1-activated-sludge-metagenome-genome-assembly--contig:-NODE-717-length-20271-cov-12.345419_pt1 | contig 20271 bp, 14 predicted proteins | sample MGYA00249839_ERZ747224 | MGnify/ENA primary metagenome ERZ747224 (study PRJEB28782, sample SAMN03220277) | activated sludge metagenome | biome: wastewater; feature: sewage sludge; material...
GTCTGGCACACCATGAACGGCTGGAAGCCTTCCTTGCGCAGTTCGGTCAGCACAGTCGCCGTCGGGATGTAGCTGTACCGCTCGGAGCGACTTTCGTGCGGGGTGTCCGCGAAGATGGAGGGCGCGACGGCACGAATCTGATCATCCGACAACGGATGATTCGACCGCAGCACCGGGGAGCGATGAGAAAAGCGGGACGCGAGTTGGATGGCGATCTCCTTGGATGAGAGACCGGAGTCCCGCCCCACCGGGGAAGAACCCCGGCGGGTGGTGTAGCGCCGCTCACGCGACGGTTGGGATCAGGCCTTGGCGAGATGCCAGTCCTGGGACAGCGGAGCGAACTCGTAGCCCAACGCACCGAGACGGTCGCGTTGCTGACGCAGGACGCGGCGATCCACGGTGGCATCGAGCTTGACGAGCTTGCCCAGCGGCCAGAGCGCACTGAACAGCACCATGTCATCCACCTCGACAGATGCTTCGGGGGATGCGACGGCCGGTTCGTTGCCGAACGGCGTGGTATCAACCAGAGGATCGCGCGCGCTTCGCTGCTTCGCCTTCGCCTTGGCCGGAGGCGAGGTCGGCGCGGGCGGCGGCGCTTCCTCGTCGATCGGATCGACTTCCTGCGGACTCAGCTGGCGAGCTTCGTCGCAGCTCAGGGCGTCGATGTTGGACAGCGCCATCCCGCCCAGGTGGGCGCGGATCTCGATGACCATGCGACCGTTGGCGTTGTACGTGGAGGGGCGAATCTCGACGATGACGAAATCACCGTCGTACTTGCCCTCGCGGTACTGATCGAGTTCGGCATTCTTCACGACGAACTCGCCGATCGAAGTCGCCAGGCGGCCGACGTTGAAGTCGCCGTTGCGGCCGTGGATGGTCTTGATGGCCAGTTGGCCAGGGATGGTGATCATGAAGGTCTCCTGCTGACGAAGAGAGGACGAGGCCCCGCGGATGGTGCCTTGCGGATCAGAACGACTCGGCAACGACCCATGCAGGAGCGTCGGCAGCATTGCCGTCGGCAGCTTCGGTGACAGGCTCGGATGACGCCGGAGCCGCGCCTTGCTGCGAGGCGGCTACGTCGGATGTCAGACTTTCCTCCAGGTCCCGCTCGTCGGTCTCGGTCGGCTTGGGTTCGGCCTTGTAGACGAGCTTGCCGTCGACCTTGATCCAACTGACGAACAGCAGGCGGGCCTTGAGGCTCACCCCCTGCTCGCCAGCACACTTGCCCTTGGAGTAGGTGAAGGTATCGGTCCACAGGTCGCCGAGGCGGAACCCGATCATCATCTTCTTCTCGGCATCGACTACCTGGATGCAACGGCGCACCAGGTGCTGCGCTTCCGATCCAGATACACGCGCGTCGAAACGCACATATGAGACGTCGTCGCTGGGACCATTGAGCGCTGCAATGTCGCAGGCCAGGAAGGAATCGCCTTTCTTGGGCTTCACTTCGCGGATGCGATTGAGATACCCGAGGCCGGTGATGTGCAGATCGAAGTAGGACTTTTCGTTGGAAGTGGTCATGGTGAATCTCCTGAGAACAATGAGGCGGAGACACACCGGACCCAGGCGCGGGAGGTGTGGAACCCCGCGTGGGTTGATGGAACAGCTTGGTGACATCGCCATCGACAGGCGATGGCCGTTCGCACATGGATGTCGGTGCGAACTGGTGTGATCAACGCGGCCGGAACCGCGCCGTAGCCTCGGGGATCATGGCTACCTGGGCATGTTGCTGAGGGGAGTCAGCAGAACATGGCATCAACCTGCCATTCCTCGGCGTGACGGGCGAGAGGAAATCAGCATCGAGGTTTGACCCGATTCGTCCCCCCATCGCTCTTCGGGAAAAGGAAAGGTTGGCGGCGCGCCCGCATCTTGCGGATGCAAACACACGGGACGGCTCCGGTCTTGATCGATCGCTACGCCTTCAATCGGATTTGTCGGGGGAGAGGTGAGGCGGCGCCTGTTGCATGGGGGGGGAGCCCATCGGCGCCGCCTCGTTTTCACCGGCCGGAGGAGGGAGCCGATGAAACTGGGGTGGAGACGTCTTGATGCCGCACCAGCACAGAGCTGACTTGGTGCGACGCCTTCACTTATTCGCTGCTGTCGGGCGTTCCGACGATCACCACGTGCAGGAAACGCGGGCCATGCGCCCCCAGCACGAGGCTGCCCTCGATGTCCGTGGTGCCGCTGGCCCCCGTGACGATGTTGACGTTGCGCGGCGGGCGCTGGCCGGCGGTGGCCGCGGCGTAGTCGTCGAGGAACGGGAGGATCGTGTCCGCCCGCACCATGACGAGGTGATGCAGGGGCAGGAAGTTGGCGAGGATCGGCGTATCGGCGCCCGAGTGAAACACCAGCGAGCCGGTCTCGGCGATGCCCCAGCGCGCGACGCCGATCGCGATCGTCTCGTCGGGCGCCACGCGGTCGTGGAGCTCGAACCCGGACCAGTCGAGGGCTTGCAGCGGCGCAGCGGGCTGCAGCGCAACCAACGCGGGCAACCCAAACGCCTCGAGGTAGCGTCCGACCGCCGCCGGCAGCTCGCTCGCGCTGGCGATGCATTCGGCGGTCGCGGCCACCTTGGGGCTGGTGACGCGGGCGATGAAGGCGTCCACCAGGCCGTCGGCCAGCAGCGCCGGGCGGATGGACGGCAGGTCCTGCAGCAGCGCGTCCGCGTCGCGACGTACCGCCGCGGGATCGACCGCGGTGTTGCCGAGGCCGCTGCGCACGGCGTCGAGGATGGTTTCGCGTGCGCTCATTGGCCCTTCTCCTGATCCTTGTACATCTCCATGAAGGTGCGCTTCGCCGGCGCGGGGAACTCGCGGTAGGCGGTCCACGCGCCCAGGCCGGGCATTCCCTTCACGAGGCCGCCGCGACTGAACAGGCGCATCACCCGGATCGCGATCGCCGTGCCGAGCCGGTACAGCCGCGGGCGTGATGCGACGAAGGTGTGGATGCCCAGGCCAAAACGGACCGTGGCCGGCTCCAGGCCCTCGCGCCAGGAGCGGTCGCGCCAGCCGCGCAGCAGGGTCGGCAGCGGGATGGCCACCGGGCAGACTTCCTGGCACTTGCCGTTCATCGTGCATGCGTGCGGGAGGTCGCGCGACGACTCGAGGCCATCGAAAACCGGTGTCAGCACCGCGCCCATCGGGCCGGGGTAGGTGCCGCCATAGACGTGGCCGCCCAACTGGCGGAACACCACGCAGTGGTTCATGCAGGCACCGCAGCGGATGCAGCGCAGCATGTCCTTCATGCCCTCGCGCAGCATGCGGGTGCGGCCGTTGTCGACCAGCACGATGTGGAATTCTTCCGGCCCGTCGCGATCACCGGTCTGCTTCGGTCCGCAGTGGAAGGTGGTGTATTGGGTGACGTCCGCCCCGGTCGCCGAACGCACCAGTAGGCGCAGCATGGCGATCGCGTGGCCCATGCTGGGGACGAGCTTCTCGATGCCGGCGGTGACGATGTGCACCCTCGGCGGGGTGGTGGTGAGTTCGGCGTTGCCCTCGTTGGTCACCGTGCACGTGGCGCCGGTGTCGGCGAGGAGGAAGTTCGCGCCCGAGATCGACACGTCGGCGGTCAGGAACTTGTCGCGCAGCTCGCGGCGCGCGCTGTCAACCATCGCCTCGATGGTCTCTTCCTGGTGCGGTGCGCGGTGCAGGCGCTTGAACATCTCCGACACCTGCTCGCGCGTACGGTGCATCGACGGCCACACGATGTGCGAGGGGCGGTCGCCGCCGAGCTGCACGATGTGTTCGGCGAGGTCGGTCTCGACGCGCTCGATGCCGGCTTCGTCGAGCGCATGGGGCAGGCCGATCTCCTCGCCGAGCATCGACTTGACGCGGGTGACGCGTTTGGCGCCGGCTTCCTTGCACAGACGCACGACGATCTGGGAGGCCTCTTCGGCCGTCCTCGCCCAGTGCACCTTGGCCCCCGAGGCGATCGCGTTGCGCTCGAACTCGAGCAGATAATGGTCGAGGTTCGCGATGACGTGGTCCTTGATGCGCTTGCCGCGCTCGCGGGCCGCTTCAAACTGCAGGAACTGCGTCATCGCCACCGCGCGCTTGCGCTCGGCCGTGCCGGTGGTGCGATCGATCGCGATCTTCAGCGTCGGGTCGGCCAGTGCTTCCTTGGCGCGCGCCTTGAAAGAGAGGGTTGCTTCCTGCATGGCTCAGCGCTCCTCGCCGATGGCCGGACCGCCGGCCATGCCGGCCAGCACCTCGGCGGCGTGGAAGCTACGCACGCTCGAACCCTTGCGCTTGAGCTTGCCGGCCATGTTCATCAGGCACCCGAGGTCGCCGCCGAGGAGCAGCTTCGCACCGCTGCGTTCGATGGCGTCGGCCTTCTCACCGACGACCGCGTTCGAGATCGCCGGGTACTTGACGCAGAAAGTACCGCCGAAACCGCAGCACACATCGTTGCCCTCGAGCGGCTTGAGGGTGAGTCCGGACACCTTGTCCAGCAGGGCGCGCGGCTGGTCGTGCACGCCGAGCTCGCGCAGGCCCGAGCAACTGTCGTGGTAGGTGAAGCTGGTGTCGAGCTTCACATCGGCGGGCGCAAAGTGCATCACGTCCACCAGGAAGCTCATGAGTTCGTATGTGCGTTCGCCGAGCCGGCGTGCGCGTTCGGCCCAAGCGGGATCGTCCGCCAGGGCCTCGGCGTAGTGCGCCCGCGTCATGCCGACACAGGAGCCGGAAGGCGCGACGACGTAGTCGTAGCCCTCGAAGGTCTCGATGAAATGGCGGGCGAGCACTGCCGCGTCGGCGGTGTCGCCGCTGTTGAAAGCCGGCTGGCCGCAGCAGGTCTGCGCGTCCGGTACCTCGACACGGCATCCGGCATCGCGCAGCAGCTTGAGCGTGGCGAAGCCGACGCTGGGGCGCATCGCATCGACCAGGCAGGTGACGAAGAGGCCGACACGCGGTGGCGACGAGAAGGCACCTATCTGTTTGAGGGTAGTGGTCATAGTCGTACGCTCCATACATTCGATCAGAACCCAGCGCAGTCGTGACGCCCTGCCCGCGCTGGGCTCTTGCCGACAAAGCGCGATCACACAGCTACGGTCAATATTGCCGAGTTCGGGTAATAGTGCTTACAACGGTCAGTTACTCACGGCAATTTCACGCCCAGCAAGGGGTCGCCCAAGTTCAATACATGCATAGACAGCATCGCCAGTATTCCGGCAAGAGCCACGTAGTAGATCGTCGGGATGATGGTGCGCCGCAGGATCTGCCCCTCGCGCCCCATGACCCCCACGGTCGCCGACGCGGCCACCACGTTGTGGATCGCGATCATGTTGCCCGCCGCCGCTCCGATGGACTGCGCTGCGACCATTGTTGCGCCGCTGACGCCCAGTGCCTGCGCAACGCTGTACTGGTACTGGCTCAGCATCAGGTTCGACACAGTGTTCGAACCGGCAAGAAACGCCCCGAGAGCGCCGACCGTCGGGGCGAATAGCGGGTAGATGTCCCCGACCGCTGATGCCACCCAGAGTGCCATCGAGATCGGCATGCTCGCGAACTCGTTCGCGTTCACGCCGGACTGGATCATGATGCGGACCATCGGCACGGTGAACACCAGTACGAAGCCGGCGCTCAGCAGCGTGGTGGAGGATTCCTTGACCGCCCTCCCGAAGGAAGGGAGGTACATCTTGTGCAAAATGATCGTCACCAAGCACACGGCGACCAGTACGCCGCCGGGGAGGTACAGGGGCTGGAAATTGCCGCTGATGCCCGGCTCGCCGAGGATGTCGCGTACGCTCCAACTCACCGACAGCAGCGCTTGCTTAAAGGGTGCCACCGTGCGGCTGAGCACCAGCACCAGGGCAAGCAACAGGTAAGGCAGCCAGGCGACGAAGATGGGGATTTTCCTCGTGTTCTGGTCGATCTTCATTTCGAAGCTGCCCATCCATTCGGCCGGCCACTCCTTCGGCTCGGCGAAGTCCCAACTCTTCTTCGGCACCAGGAACCCAGCCCGCGCCGCGAGGGATACCACGGTAAGCCCGAGCAGACCGCCGAGCAAGGACGGGAACTCAGGCCCGAGAAAGCGGCCGGCCAGGGCATACGGGACGGTGAAGGCGAATGCGGAGAATAGCGCGAAGGGCACGATCGGCAAGGCCTCGGCCCACGACTTGTTGCGACCGAAGAATCGCGTCATGAACATTACCAAGAACACCGGGATTAGCGTGCCGCAGATGGCATGGCCCAAGGAGACGCGCTCGACGATCAGACTGAAGAAGGCCGTCCAGTCCTGCCCCTGCGCCTGCAGTGCCGCGGTCATCACATCGCGCTGAAGGCCGCCCTGCACGCCGACGATCAATGGCGTACCGACGGCGCCGAAGGAGACCGGCGTCGACTGGATGATCATCCCGAACATCACCGCCGACAGCGCCGGAAAGCCGACCGCCACCATCAGCGGGCCGGCCACGGCGGCCGGTGTTCCGAAGCCGGACGCACCCTCGATGAACGATCCGAACAACCACGCGATGAGGATGACCTGCACGCGTCGGTCAGCACTGATGCGCGCGAACCCGCTGCGGATGCTGGCGATGCCACCCGAGTGCTTCAGGGTGTTCAGCAGCAGCAGCGCGCCGAAGATGATCCACAGCACCTGGACCGTGATGATCAGCCCCTCGAGTGTGGCCGCTGCGATACGGTTGAGGCTGACACCCCAGGCGAACAACGCGATCGCCGCGGTCACGAAGTAGACCAGGGGCATGGCACGCTTGGCCGACCACCCGAGTCCGATGAGGAGGAGGCCGGAGAGGCATATCGGTATGAATGCCAACAGTGCTTGCAGGCCGAGCGTCATGATTTGTCTCCCTTCGCAATTTCTTTGAGTTGTTGTGTATCGGTCGTCCGGATCGGCGTGCGCAGGGCGACGATCCGGTCGCTTCCAGCGTCAGTACGGCTCGTCGATCAGGTGCTCAGCGCGCCCAGTACCTCGTCGAGCATCTTCCTGGCGTCACCGAACAGCATGCGGTTGTTCTCCTTGTAGAAGAGCGGGTTGTCGACCCCGGCGTAGCCCGACGCCATGCTGCGCTTCATCACGATCGAGGTCCTCGCCTTCCATACTTCCAGCACCGGCATGCCGGCGATCGGGCTGCCCGGGTCTTCCTGGGCGGCCGGGTTCACGATGTCGTTGGCGCCGATGACGATGGCGACGTCGGTGTCCGGGAAGTCCTCGTTGATCTCGTCCATCTCGAGCACGATGTCGTAGGGCACCTTGGCTTCGGCGAGCAGCACGTTCATGTGTCCGGGCATGCGGCCCGCCACCGGGTGGATGGCGAAGCGCACGGCGACACCCTGTCCGCGCAGCACGTTGACGATCTCGCAGACCACGTGCTGGGCCTGCGCGACCGCCATGCCGTAGCCCGGCACGATCACGACGTTCTTGGCATCGCGCAGCAGGTCGGCGGTATCCACCGCGCTGATCGACGTGACCTCGCCGGCCGGCTCGGAGCCGTCTGCCGCCGTTACGGAGGCGCCGCCGCCGGAGCCGAAGCCGCCGGCAATCACACTGATGAAGTTGCGGTTCATCGCGCGGCACATGATGTAGGACAGGATCGCGCCCGAGGAGCCGACCAGCGCGCCGACGACGATCAGCAGGTCGTTGCCGAGCATGAAGCCGGTGGCCGCCGCGGCCCAGCCGGAGTAGCTGTTGAGCATCGACACCACCACCGGCATGTCGGCGCCGCCGATCGCCATCACCATGTGCACGCCGAAGGCCAGCGCGATCACGGTCATCACCAGCAGCAAGGCCATGCCGGCCCAGATCGAGTGTGTGTTGAGGAACCAGCGCCCGAGCAGGATCACCAGGACGAGGCCCGCGAGGTTGAGCCAGTGACGCGCGGGCAGCAGCAAGGGCTTGCCACCGAGCTTCCCGGACAGCTTGGCGAAGGCGACCAGCGATCCGGAGAAGGTGACGGCGCCGATCAGGATGCCGATGTAGATCTCCACCTCGTGGATGGTCTTCTCGGCGGCGGTGGGGAACACCAGTGAGGTGTCCACGTAGCTTGCGAAGCCCACCAGGCAGGCGGCCAGGCCCACCAGGCTGTGCATCAGCGCGACGAGTTCGGGCATCTGCGTCATCTGCACCTTCTTCGCGGCGTAGAGGCCGACCGCGGCGCCGATGACGAGGGCGATGACGATCCATGGAATGCCGCCCATGCCGACCTGCGGGCCGAACACGGTGGCCAGCACCGCGATGCTCATGCCCGCGATGCCGAACAGGTTGCCGCGGCGCGCGGTCTCTGGGTGGGCGAGCCCGCCCAGGCTGAGGATGAAGAGGATGGTGGCGCCGATGTACGAGACAGTGGCCAGACTGGAGGTCATTGTCTTCTCCTTATTTGCGGAACATCGCCAGCATGCGACGCGTGACCGCGAAGCCGCCGAACATGTTGACGGCCGTTAGGGTGATGGCCACGAAGGCGAGCACGCCGATCAGCCCCCCGGGGCGATCGCCGGCCCCATCGGCCAGCGGCGGAGCGATCTGCACCAGCGCGCCGATCGCGATGATCGACGAGATGGCGTTGGTGACGCTCATCAGCGGCGTGTGCAGCGAGGGCGTGACGTTCCACACCACCATGTAGCCCACGAAGCAGGCCAGCACGAACACGGTGAAGTGGGTCAGGAAGCTGGCCGGGGCGTACAGGCCGACGAGCAGGAACAGCAGCGCGCCGACGCCGAACACGATCGCCAGCGACTTCACCGACATCGGCTCGCTGGCGCCGTGGCCATGGCCCTTGGGCGCGGTGATCGGCGCGTTCGAAGCCTTCGACTTGGTCGATGCGGCCGGCAGCTTGGGCGGCGGAGCGGGCCAGGTGAGCTCGCCTTCCTTGACCACGGTGAGGCCGCGGATGGCGTCGTCCTCGAAGTTGACGACGATGTTGCCGTCCTTGGCCTTGCACAGCTCTTCGGTGAGGCGGAGGAGGTTGTTCGAGTACAGGGTGGAGGACTGCCTGGCGAGCCGGCTCACCAGGTCGGTGTAGCCGATGATCGTGACCCCATGGCGCACCACCGCTTCGCCCGGGACCGTGAGCTCGCAGTTGCCGCCCTGCTCGGCGGCGAGGTCGACGATCACGCTGCCCGGCTTCATGCTCTGCACCATCTCGGCGGTGATCAGCTTGGGTGCGGGTTTGCCCGGAATCAGGGCGGTGGTGATCACGATGTCGGCGTCCTTGGCTTCGCGCGCGTACATCGCGCGCTGCGCCGCCTGGAAGCCCTCGCTCATCACCTTCGCGTAGCCGCCGCCGCCCGAGCCTTCCTCGTCGTAATCGACCTTGACGAACTCGCCACCGAGCGACACCACCTGGTCGGCGACCTCGGCGCGGGTGTCGTTGGCGCGCACGACCGCGCCCAGGTTGGCGGCCGTGCCGATGGCCGCCAGGCCGGCGACGCCAGCCCCGGCGATGAAGACCCTGGCCGGCGGGATCTTGCCGGCGGCGGTGATCTGGCCATTGAAGAAGCGGCCGAATGCGTTCGCCGCCTCGACCACCGCGCGGTAGCCGCTGATGCCGGCCATGGACGACAGGGCGTCCATCTTCTGCGCGCGGCTCAGCTGCCGGGGCAGGCAGTCGATCGCGAGCACGGTGGCCTTGCGCGCCTGCAAGGCTTCCATCAGCTCGGGGTGCTGCGCCGGCCAGACGAAGCCGATCAGCGTCGCGCCCTCGCGCAGCATGCCGACCTCGTCCAGCGTGGGCGGGCGCACCTTGAATACGATGTCGGCCCGTGCCCAGACGTCGGCGGCGCCAGGTAATACCTCGGCGCCCGCGGCTCGGTAGTCCTCGTCGGCAAAGTTCGCCGCTTCTCCGGCGCTGCTTTCGACCGCGACGGCAAAACCCAGCTTGACGAGCTTCACCACGACCTCGGGAACGGACGCCACGCGTTTTTCACCAGCGAAGGTTTCCTTTGGAATTCCGATCAACAAACTCATGGCTTCGACTCCTCAATCGATTGACCTTGCAGGCGCGGCTGCGCCGAGCGGCAAGCCTCGCTGCGCAGCCCGCGGCCTCGAGCTGTCGGTATCGGCGCTCTCGCGAACTTGGGCGCCACGCGGGTTCCACAAAGCGTGCTTCCATGAGCCATGGATGTTTGCATCGGGTTCTCCCTGTTCTGTTTTTTTGGCGAAGCAGTGCGTGCGTTCAAGCCGAGCAAGCCGAATGAGCTCCGACAGACGCCATGGCCAATCGCACTCGGAAACGTGGCGCGTGTGCTGGCGAAGCCCGGGCCCACATACCTCACTGCATGTGCTGTCCGCCGTTGATGGCGATGTTGGCGCCGGTGACGAAGGCGGCCTCCTCTGATGCCAGGTAGATGATCAGGCCGGCCACCTCCTCCGGTTTGCCGAGGCGCCCCAGCGGAATCTGCGGCAGGATCTTGCTGTCCAGCACTTCCTTCGGGATGGCCATGACCATCTTCGTGCCGATATAGCCGGGGGAGATGGTGTTGACCGTGACGTTCTTCTTCGCCACCTCGAGCGCCAGCGCCTTGGTGAAACCATGCACGCCGGACTTGGCTGCCGAGTAGTTGGTCTGCCCAAACGCACCCTTGCTGCCATTGACCGAGGACACGTTGATGACGCGGCCCCAGCCGCGCTCGGTCATGCCGTCGACCACCTGCTTGCTCATGTTGAACAGGCTGTCGAGGTTGGTACGCAGCACCGCGTCCCAGTTGACCTTGTCCATCTTCTTGAAGGTCATGTCGCGCGTGATACCCGCGTTGTTAACCAGCACATCGACCTCGCCGACCTTCTCCCGCACCTCGGCCACGGCCTTGGTACATGATTCGAGATCGGCGACGTCGCAAGGCACAGCGAGAATGTCGTGCCCCCTTGCCTTCATGTCGGCGACCCACTCCGCATGTTTCGTATTTCCGGGCGAATACGTAACGGCCACCCGGTAACCTGCCGCGGACATCTTGGTGGAGATGACCTCACCCAGGCCACCCATGCCACCCGTAACCAGCACCACACGTGCATTGCTCATGTTCGTCTCCTCAGTCGCGTCGTTCAGGATTGGATTCAGCGTTCGATGGCAAGTGCGACGCCCATACCGCCGCCGATGCAGAGCGAGGCGAGGCCACGGCGTGCATCGCGCCGAATCATTTCGTGGATCAGCGTGACCAGCACGCGGCATCCGGATGCGCCGATCGGGTGCCCGATCGCGATCGCGCCGCCATTGACGTTGATCTTGCTGGTGTCCCAGCCCATTTCCTTGTTTACCGCGCAGGCCTGCGCCGCGAAGGCTTCGTTGATCTCCATGAGGTCGAGCTGGTCGGCCGTCCAGCCGGCCTTGTGCAGGCACAGCTTCGAGGCGGGCACCGGGCCCATGCCCATGATCGTGGGTTCGAGGCCGGCGGAGGCGTAGGCGGCGATGCGGGCGAGCGGCTGGAGGCCGAGCGCCTTCGCCTTGCTCGCGGACATCATCAGCACCGCGGCAGCGCCGTCGTTGATCCCCGAGGCGTTGCCGGCCGTCACCGACCCTGCCTTTTCGAACGCGGGCTTGAGGCCGGCGAGCGATTCGGCCGTCGTGCCGTGCTTGATGAATTCGTCGGTGTCGAACACCACCTTGCCCTTGCGGCTGACGATCTCCACAGGGACGATCTCGTCCTTGAAGCGGCCGGCCTTTTGCGCGGCCTCGGCCTTCTGCTGGGATGCAGCGGCGAAGGCATCCTGCTCCTCTCGCGAGATGCCGTATTTTTTGGCAACGTTTTCGGCAGTGGTGCCCATGTGGTAGTGGTTGTAGGCATCCCACAGGCCGTCGTTGATCATCGTGTCGACCATCTTCCAGTCGCCCATGCGCTGGCCATCGCGCGAGCCCATCACCACATGCGGCGAAGCGCTCATGTTCTCCTGGCCGCCGGCGATGACGATGTCCGCATCGCCGCAACGGATGGCCTGCGCGGCCAGATGGGTGGCCTTGAGGCCCGAGCCGCAGACCTTGCCGACAACGAAAGCCGGCACGCCGATCGGCAGGCCGGACTTGATCACCGCCTGACGCGCCGGGTTTTGGCCGCCGCCGGCGGTCAGTACCTGGCCGAGGATGACCTCGTCGACCATGTCTCCACTGATGCCGACGCGTTCCAGCAAGGCCTTGATGACGGTGGCACCCAGATCAGGTGCAGCGACTTTTGCGAGGGCACCTCCGAACTTGCCAACAGCAGTGCGCGCGGCACCAACGATAACAACGTCTTCCATGGTCCGTTTCCTATCTCGTTGAATGACAACCTGACCTTAGCTCCCCTTGTTATGAGTGGCAGATGCCTGCCTGGTATCGGGGGGGCGGTCAGGGTTGGGGCTGGGGTCAGGGTTGGGGTTGGGGGGCGAAGCCTTACTTCTTGCGCATCGGCGGCAGGTCGGTGCAGCTGCCGTGCGCCACTTCGGCGGCCATGCCCACCGTCTCGCCCAGGGTCGGGTGCGGGTGGATGGTCTTGCCGATGTCGGTGGCGTCGGCGCCCATCTCGATCGCGAGGCAGACCTCGCCGATCATGTCGCCGGCGGACGGCCCGACGATGGTGCCGCCGATCACGCGGTGGGTCTCGGCGTCGAAGATCAGCTTGGTGAAGCCGTAGTCGGCGCCGTTGGCGATCGCGCGGCCGCTGGCGGCCCACGGGAACTTGGCCGTGTCGACCTTCTTGCCCTCGGCCTTGGCCTGCGCCTCGGTGTAGCCGACCCAGGCCACTTCCGGATGGGTGTAGGCCACGCCGGGGATCACGCTGGCGTCGAACGCCGCCTTGTGACCGGCCGCGACCTCGGCCGCCACATGCGCCTCATGCACCGCCTTGTGGGCGAGCATGGGCTGGCCGACGATGTCGCCGATCGCGAAGATGTGCGGCACGTTGGTGCGCATCTGCGCGTCCACCGGGATGAAGCCGCGCTCGCCGACGATCACGCCCGCCTTCTCGGCGCTGATCTTCTTGCCGTTGGGCGAGCGGCCCGCCGACTGCAGGATGAGGTCGTAGCGCACCGGCTCGGCGGGGGCCTTCTCGCCCTCGAACTTCACCCACAGGCCGTCGTCCCTGGCCTCGACGGCGACTGTCCTGGTCTTCAGCATGATGTTGTCGAAGCGGTGGGCGTTCTGCTTCTCCCACACCTTCACCGCGTCGCGGTCCGGACCCTGCATCAGGCCATCGAGCATCTCGACCACGTCGATGCGCGCACCGAGCGTCGAATACACGGTGGCCATCTCCAGGCCGATGATGCCGCCACCGATCACCAGCATCTTGCCCGGTACCTGGCGCAGCTCCAGCGCGCCGGTCGAATCGACGATGCGCGGATCCCTGGGGATGAAGGGCAGGTGCACCGCAGCCGAACCGGCCGCGATGATGCAGTTCTTGAACTTCACCACCTTCTTGGCGCCGGTCTTGTCCTGGCTGCTGCCGGTGGTTTCCTCGACTTCGATGTGGTGCGGGTCGAGGAAGTGGCCGTAGCCGCGGATCACGTCGACCTTGCGCGCCTTGGCCATGCCGGAGAGGCCGCCGGTGAGCTTGCCGATCACGCCGTCCTTGTGCTTCCTGAGCGCGTCGACGTCGACCGTAGGCTTGGCGAACTGGATGCCGGCGGTATGCACATGCTCGGCTTCCTCGATCACCGCCGCGACGTGCAGCAGCGCCTTCGAAGGGATGCAGCCGACGTTCAGGCACACGCCACCGAGGGTGGCGTAGCGCTCGATGATCGCGGTCTTGAGACCCAGGTCGGCAGCGCGGAAGGCCGCGGAGTAGCCGCCCGGGCCGGCGCCGAGCACGACCATGTCGTATTCGGCGTCGGCGCTGCCGGCGTGGGCTGCAGCGGTCGGGGCTGCGGCGGCAGCAGCGATCGGCGCCGGCGCGGCGGCTGGCGCCGCAGTCGCGGCGGCTGCCGCTCCCGCAGCGGCGCCAGCGGCCTCGATCTTGATCAAGACCGCGCCTTCGCCGACCTTGTCACCCAGGCCGACCAGGACTTCCCTGACCACGCCGGCGGCCGAGGACGGCACGTCCATCGTTGCCTTGTCCGATTCGAGCGTGCAGATCGCATCGTCCACGTTGATGCTGTCGCCGACCTTCACGAACAGCTCGATGATCGGCACCGCATCGAAATCGCCGATGTCGGGCACCTTCACTTCAATCATTTGACTCATCTTCTTCACCTCGTGAGGAGTTTCCGGAAGAGGAAGGCGTCGGAGCCAGGCGCCTTTCGCCCCTGCCCCCTGACGCCTCACTCCTCACCACGTCAGAGCATCACCCGGCGGAAGTCCGCCAGCAGTTGCGCGAGGTACACGTTGAAGCGGGTGGCCAGCGCGCCGTCGATGACGCGGTGGTCCGCGGTCAGCGACATCGGCAGCGTCAGGCGCGGCACGAACTGCTTGCCGTCCCACACCGGCTTCATCACCGACTTGTTCACCCCGAGGATGGCCACTTCGGGCGCATTGACGATCGGCGCGAAGTAGGTGCCACCGATGCCGCCCAGCGAGCTGATCGTGAAGCAGGCGCCCGACATGTCGGCCGGACCGAGCTTGCCGTCGCGCGCCTTCTTGGCGAGCGCGCCGGTCTCGGCGGCGATGTCGAACACGCTCTTCTTGTCGGCATCCTTCACCACCGGCACGACCAGGCCGTTGGGGGTGTCGGCCGCGAAGGCGATGTTGAAGTACTTCTTGTAGACCAGGTTGTCGCCATCGAGCGAGGTGTTGAACTCGGGGAACTCCTGCAGCGCGCGCACCGAGGCCTTGATGATGAAGGCGAGCATGGTGAGCTTCTTGCCCGACTTCTCGTACTCCTTGTTCATCTGCACCCGGAAAGCTTCCAGGTCGGTGATGTCGGCGTCCTCGTGGTAGGTCACCGCCGGGATCATCACCCAGTTGCGGGCGAGGTTCTGGCCGGAGATCTTCTTGATGCGCGAGAGCGGCTTGACCTCGATCTCGCCGAACTTGGCGAAGTCGACCTTGGGCCACGGCAGCAGATCCAGACCACCACCCAGGCTTGCGCCCGCGGCGGCAGCCGGTGCCTTGCCCGGGACCACGCCGGTCGTCATCGCGCCCTTGATGAAGGCGGCGACGTCTTCCTTGAGGATGCGGCCCTTCGGACCGGTGGCCTTGACCTGGCCCAGATCGACGCCGAGCTCGCGGGCGAAGGCGCGCACCGAGGGGCTGGCGTGCACCTTGCCGCCGACCTTGACCGCCGAGGGCGCCGCGGCCGATGCAATCGGCATCGAGGCAGGGGCACTGGCGGCCGGGCCGCCATCGGCCAGGGGGGCCGGTGAGGGTGCGGCCGCGGCCGCCGGGGCGGGCGCGGCGGCTGCGGCCGGTATGGCGACCGCCGCACCACCAGCGGTCTCGACCTTGATCAGCACGCTGCCTTCGCCGACCTTGTCGCCGATGCTGACCAGCACTTCCTTGACCACGCCGGCGTGCGAGGACGGCACGTCCATCGTCGCCTTGTCGGACTCGAGCGTGGCGATGGCGTCGTCCACCTTGATCGTGTCGCCCACCTTCACGAAGAGCTCGATCACCGGCACCGCGTCGAAGTCGCCGATGTCGGGCACCTTCACCTCGACCACGCCACCGGCGGCCGCGGGGGCGGCAGCCGGAGCGGGCGCAGCGGCCGGAGCCGGCGCTGCAGCGGCCGGGGCAGCAGCCGCAACGGCAGGCGCCGGCGCAGCCGCTGCGGCACCAGCCGCCTCGACCTTGATCAGCACGCTGCCTTCGCTGACCTTGTCGCCGATGCCGACCAGCACTTCCTTGACCACGCCGGCGTGCGAGGACGGCACGTCCATCGTCGCCTTGTCGGATTCCAGCGTCGCGATCGCATCATCGACGGCGATCGTGTCGCCTACCTTCACGAACAGCTCGATCACCGGCACGGCGTCGAAATCGCCGATGTCCGGAACCTTCACTTCAATGAGTTGGCTCATGTTCTAGTCTCCTTGCGCGCTCAGACCGACATCGGGTTGGGCTTGTTCGGGTCGAGGTTGTACTTGACCAGGGCTGCCGCAACCTTGTCACGACCGATCACGCCGTCGTCGGCCAGCGCCTTCAGCGCCGCCAGGGTCACCCAGTGACGATCCACCTCGAAGAAGTGGCGCAGGTTCTCGCGGGTGTCCGAACGACCGAAGCCGTCAGTGCCCAGCGTCACATAGCTGCCCTTGATGAAGGGACGGATCTGCTCGGGAAGCATGCGGATGTAGTCGGTGGCCGCGATGACGGGGCCTTGCGCGCCTTCCAGCTTCTGGGCAACGTGCGACTGCCTCGGCTCCTCCATCGGGTGCAGCAGGTTCCAGCGCTCGACGTCCTGGCCGTTGCGCGCCAGTTCGTTGAAGCTGGGCGCGCCCCAGATGTCGGCCTCCACCCCCCAGTCCGCCTTGAGCAGGTCGGCGGCGGCGATCACTTCGCGGAAGATCGTGCCCGAACCCATCAGCTGCACGCGCGGACCGGTGCCGGCAGCGCCCTTGCGGAAGGCGTACAGGCCCTTGAGGATGTCTTGCTCCGCACCGGCCGGCATCTCGGGATGTTCGTAGTTCTCGTTCATCACCGTGAGGTAGTAGTACACGTCCTCCTGCTCGGCGAACATCCGGCGCAGGCCGTCCTGCACGATCACCGCGACCTCGTACTGGAAGGTCGGGTCGTAGCTGATGCAGTTGGGGATCATGTTGGCCATGATCAGGCTGTGGCCGTCCTCGTGCTGCAGGCCCTCGCCGTTGAGCGTGGTGCGCCCGGCGGTGCCGCCGATCATGAAGCCGCGGGTGCGCTGGTCGGCCGCGGCCCAGCACAGGTCCATCGTGCGCTGCAGGCCGAACATCGAATAGAAGATGTAGAACGGGATCATCTGCACGCCGTGCACGCTGTAGGCGGTGCCGGCGGCGATCCAGTCGGCCATCGCGCCGGCTTCGTTGATGCCTTCCTGCAGCACCTGGCCGGTCTGGCTCTCCTTGTAGAACATGAGCTGGTCATGGTCTTCGGGGACGTACTTCTGGCCTTCCTGGTTCCAGATGCCGTACTGGCGGAACATGCCTTCCATGCCGAAGGTGCGGCTCTCGTCGGGCACGATCGGAACGATGTGGCGGCCGACCTGCTTGTCCTTCAGGAGCGTGTTCATGATGCGCACCACCGCCATCGTGGTCGACAGCTCGCGGCCTTCGCCCGAGGCCTTCAGCAGCGCGGCAAACGCGTCGAGCGCGGGCACGGCCAACGGCGCGGCCTTGGTGCGGCGCTGGGGCAGGAAGCCGCCCAGGTCCAGGCGGCGCTGCATCATGTACTTGTATTCCGGGGAGCCTTCCTCGAACTTCAGGTAGGGCAGCTCCTCGAGCTTGTCGTCGGGCACCGGCAGGCCGAAGCGGTCGCGGAAGCGGCGGATCGCCTCGACATCCATCTTCTTTTGCTGGTGACTGATGTTCATCGCCTCGCCGGCCTGGCCCATGCCGAAGCCCTTGATGGTCTTGGCGAGGATCAGCGTCGGCTGGCCCTTGTGCTCGCTGGCGGCCTTGTAGGCGGAGAAGATCTTGAACAGGTCGTGGCCGCCGCGGTTCAGGTTCCACACCTGGTCGTCGGTCCAGTCCGCCACCAGCGCGCGCAGCTCGGGCGTGTTGAAGAAGTGCTCGCGTACGTAGGCGCCGTCCTTGGCCTTGAAGGTCTGGTACTCGCCGTCGCAGAGTTCCATCATGCGCTGCTTGAGGAGACCCTTCTTGTCGCGCGCGAAGAGCGCATCCCAGGCCGTACCCCAGATGACCTTGATGACGTTCCAGCCCGCGCCGCGGAAGCCGGCTTCGAGCTCCTGGATGATCTTGCCGTTGCCGCGCACCGGGCCATCGAGGCGCTGCAGGTTGCAGTTGATCACGAACACGAGGTTGTCGAGCTTCTCGCGGCCGGCCATGCCGATCGCGCCGAGCGACTCGACCTCGTCGGTCTCGCCGTCGCCCAGGAAGGCCCACACCTTGCGCTGCTCTGCGCGCGCAGCGTCGATCATGCCGCGGCTGGCCATGTACTTCATGAAGCGCGCCTGGTAGATCGCGCACAGCGGGCCCAGGCCCATCGACACGGTCGGGAACTGCCAGAAATCCGGCATCAGCCACGGGTGCGGGTAGGACGAGATGCCACGACCACCGACTTCCTGGCGGAAGTTGTCCATCTGCTCTTCCGTGAGGCGGCCGAGCATGAAGGCGCGCGCATAGACCCCAGGCACCGAGTGGCCCTGGAAGTAGATCATGTCGCCGTCGTGCTGCTCGGAGGGCGCGTGCCAGAAATGCGAGAAGCCGACGTCATAGAGCGCCGCGGCCGATGCGAACGAGGCGATGTGGCCGCCGACGTTGGTGTTCTTGTTCGCCCGCACGACCATCGCCATGGCGTTCCAGCGGATGTAGGAGTGCAGCTTGATCTCCATGTCCGGATCGCCCGGGTAGGGCGGCTGCTGCTCGGCGGGGATGGTGTTGATGTACTCGGTGGTGGCCGAGTACGGGATGTTCACCCCTTCCTGGCGCGCCGTCGCGATCAGCGTCTCGATCAGGTAGTGGGCGCGGGCAGGACCTTCGTTCGCTACAACACCTTCCAGCGCTTCGATCCATTCCGCAGTTTCACGGATGTCGATATCCCCTTGTTTGCTCATGTTGTCTCCTCTGATTGAATTGCCCGTCGGTGCTTCGCTGCCTTGCAGGGATGATTCCTGCGGTGGCGCGCCCCCTCCGGTATGCTCGGACTTCCGGCCTGCTTGGTCTGACCAAGAAATTTTGATAATGCTATCCTTAATATCTATGGAGCCGCAAGGGTCGCTGCTTGCACCTCTCAGGCGCGCTGCAGCGCAGCAATCAAGGACGTACAATCCGCGACGTCCGCCGCGTGCCTGGAGCGCGCTCAACTACCGATATCCAAGGAGGAGTCGCCATGTCGTCGAGCTCATCATTCAGCGCCGTCGTGCAGCCGAGGCGTGCGCGCCTGTCCGATACCATTGCCGAGCAGATCGAGGGGCTGATTGCGAGTGGAGAACTCAAGCCTGGAGACAACTTGCCTCCCGAGCGAGATCTTTCCAAGCAACTGGACGTGTCTCGTCCCTCTTTGCGCGAGGCGCTGCTCGTCCTCGAAAGCAGGGGGTTGCTGCAGGCACGTCGCGGGGGTGGCTATTGCGTCACTGATGTGACCGCTCCGATCATTACCGATCCGCTGGTGCACCTGCTTCAGCGCCACCCCTCAACGGTTGATGACGTCCTGGAACTGCGCCACGGTATCGAGTGCATCGCAGCTCAGTTCGCGGCTCTTCGCGCCACGGATACGGACATCAAGAAACTGAATGGGCTTGTGACGCGCATGCGAAAGCGGAAGGGCGAATTTGATGCATTCGAAGATGCCGAGCGCGATGTCGATTTCCACATGGCAGTGGCCGAGGCATCTCACAACATCGCGCTGGTGCACGTGACGCGCGGCATCTTCAACCTCATGCGTATGAACATGCTGCGCTCGCGGGAGGCGCTCTACCATCAACAGGACAATGTCGGACTGCTCGATGCGCAGCATGCGGAGATCGCCAAGGCAATCGCTATCCGGGATCCGGCTGCCGCACGAAAAGCGGCGAACCTGCACTTAAGCTTTGTCCAAGCCAGCTTGCGGGAGGTGGCGATGACGGACTTAGAGCAGCAAGGGGCACGCAGCAAGCGTGTGCGATCTCAACAGCGGGAAGCGAGTACAGACTAGCGTTTCTCAAACGGCAACCGTCTAGCAGCGCGCCTTGTGGAAAGCTTTCCGTAAGGGGCGGCAGCTCTCGCTCACTGAACGCACAAGTTCTGACCAGTCGTCGAACGCATCGATATCCGGATTGCAGCCGACTGCTTAGGCAATGAACTTCTGGCCTCCATCGGGCCGCTGTTCGTCACGCTCGGCCAGGCAGTACACGCCCTGGTCCCTGACCAGGACGACGCGGCGTAGATTGGCTGCCGCCTCGGAAAGGACACGCTGCGGGTCGGCGCCCTCGAATCGAGCAGATATGGATGTGTCGCCAGCCAGCGGAATGCGGAACCTCCCGCCGGGTGAGCGGGAGGCTGCGTGGCGGTCAGTGCCGGACAGACTTGCGACCGGACAGGCAGTGCACGCGGATGCGCCGCCAACTCCCATCGTCGATGAGGCGCTCAAGCGTCTCACCAAGAGCATCAAAGAACACTTCATCGACCCGCTCGACCAGTTCGCCGTCACAGTGTAGTTCGACCGCGTAAAGGTCGAGCCCGCGCTTGTACTGGACAGCGACCCGCCCCTGGAACTTTGCCGAGACCACCGTGAAGGCGATGTGCGCATTCCGACGATCGTGACCGCTCATACCGACGAACGTGACCGGTGTTCTG
>ENA-UOUJ01000718-UOUJ01000718.1-activated-sludge-metagenome-genome-assembly--contig:-NODE-718-length-20267-cov-9.027706_pt1 | contig 20267 bp, 14 predicted proteins | sample MGYA00249839_ERZ747224 | MGnify/ENA primary metagenome ERZ747224 (study PRJEB28782, sample SAMN03220277) | activated sludge metagenome | biome: wastewater; feature: sewage sludge; material...
CGCGCGTCACCTCGGCCGCGAACGAGCGGAGCTGGTCCACCATCGTGTTGATGGTCGCCTTCAGCTCCAGGATCTCGCCCTTCACGTCGACCGTGATCTTCTTCGACAGGTCGCCGCGCGCCACCGCGGTCGTCACGTCGGCGATGTTGCGCACCTGGCCGGTCAGGTTGCCGGCCATCGAGTTCACGCTGTCGGTCAGCGTTTTCCACGTGCCCGCGACACCCGGCACGGCCGCCTGACCGCCGAGCTTTCCGTCCGTGCCGACCTCGCGGGCGACGCGCGTCACCTCGGAGGCGAACGACGAGAGCTGGTCCACCATCGTGTTAATGGTGTTCTTCAGCTCCAGGATTTCGCCCTTGACGTCGACCGTGATTTTTTTTGAGAGATCACCGCGCGCCACCGCGGTCGTCACCTCGGCGATGTTGCGCACCTGGCCGGTGAGGTTTCCGGCCATCGAGTTCACGCTGTCGGTCAGATCCTTCCACGTGCCGGCGACGCCCTGCACGTCGGCCTGGCCGCCGAGCTTGCCTTCGGTTCCGACCTCGCGCGCCACGCGCGTCACCTCGGAGGCGAACGACGAGAGCTGGTCCACCATCGTGTTGATGGTGCTCTTCAGCTCCAAAAGCTCGCCCTTCACGTCGACCGTGATCTTTTTTGAGAGGTCACCGCGGGCGACCGCGGTCGTCACATCCGCGATGTTGCGCACCTGGGCCGTCAGGTTGCCGGCCATCAGGTTCACGTTCTCGGTGAGATCGCGCCAGGTGCCGGAGACGCCCTGCACGTCCGCCTCGCCTCCGAGCTTGCCTTCGGTGCCCACCTCGCGCGCCACGCGCGTTACCTCGGAGGCGAACGACGAAAGCTGATCCACCATCGTGTTGATGGTGCTCTTCAGCTCCAAAAGCTCGCCCTTCACGTCGACCGTGATCTTCTTCGAGAGGTCACCGCGGGCGACCGCGGTCGTCACCTCGGCGATGTTGCGCACCTGGGCCGTCAGGTTGCCGGCCATCGAGTTCACGCTGTCGGTGAGGTCGCGCCACGTGCCGGAGACGCCCTGCACGTCGGCCTGTCCGCCGAGCTTGCCTTCTGTACCCACCTCGCGGGCGACGCGCGTCACCTCGGCCGCAAACGAGCGGAGCTGGTCCACCATCGTGTTGATGGTGCGGGCGGTGCGGAGCGATTCACCTTCGAGGGGGCGGCCGTCTACCTCGAGCGCCATGGATTTCGTCAGATCGCCCTGCGCCACCGCGCCGATCACGCGCGCGACTTCGCGGGTCGGGCGCACCAAGTCCTCGACCAGAGCGTTCACGGATTCGATCGACGACATCCAGAAGCCGGTGGTGGCGACGGGACGGGCACGCTCCCTCAGGCGGCCTTCCTTGCCGGCGACGCGGCTCAGGCGCTTCAGTTCGCTCTGAAGCTCGCCGTTCAATTGGACGACGTCGTTGAAGGTCTCGGCGATGCGGCCCGCGAGGTCCGGCCAGCCGAGCGGAAGGCGGACCGTTTCGTCGCCCCGCCTCAACGCGCGCAAGCCATCGAGCAGCGCGCTCGCCTGATCGGTCGAAAGCACGCGTGTCCTGTCGGCCGCTGCATGCGCGTTTGCGGTCGGCCGTAGCGGACGAATACGCGCGCCGTTTCGTACGCCGTTCGGCGCGTCGGCCTCAGCATGCGGCGCCTCCGCGGAGGCGACCACGTTGAATGCGCCCGCGACCTCGCCCGCCAAACCGGGCCAGCTCTCGGGGAGCCTGATGGATTTGTCCCCGTTTCCGAGGGCTTTCAATGCAGCAAGAACCGAGCGCAGGACTTCTCCTTCGCCCGTGCCCTCTCGACTAAGCACGCTTCCCTCCACACGCTACCCTGACCCGCGGTAACGCGTTCCTCCGCGAAAGGTTCCGGATCTTTTTTTGCCGGCCGGATCAATGGATTGGCGAGAAGGCGCCGGGCGCTACTTCCCGAGCGGCATGTTGAGCTGCAGCCGGCCGGACCAGGTATCCGTGCCCGTCTGCCCGCCGGTCTCGACGCCACCCGTCGCTTCGAGACTCAGGCTGTCCTTCTTGCCCAGCGCCACGCCGGCCTCCGCCTTCCAATGCAGGTCGGGGTGCGCGGTCACGTTGCCGGGCGTGATCTCCGAGAAATCCTCGAATGCGAGAAAACCGCCCGCCGCGAAGCGTGGCTCGAGGTAGGTCTCGCTGTCGAGCGTGAACCGGCGCTTCACCTCGGGCAGAAAATCGAGCCGCCCGCTCCCTCCGGTCGCCGGAGTGTGGGACACCGCGGTGCCCCTCAGCTCGGGCGTGTCGTCGGCATACGAGAGGCCGACGCTGGGCGAGAACGTCCACCCGGCGACCGGGCGCGTGCCGCGAAGCGTGCCCCGCATCAAGCGTCTGTCGGCCGAGGCCGTATCGAGCATGATGCCGCGAGGAAGGCCGTCGGCGGTGCCCCAAGCCGCGCGCCCATCGAAAATGATCCCATGGCCGAAGCGAACGCTCACGTACGGCCCGGCCATCCAGCCACGCGCCGACACGCCCGTTCCCTCCACTGCCTGATCGAACTGCGCGAGCGTGCCCAGCATGATGTCCGGGCCCAGCATGTATTTGCTGCCGAAATACATGACCATCATGTTACCGTCGACGTCGCGCGCGTTCATGTCGACGGTGTCGTAGTGGAGATGCCGGCCTTCGAACCAGAAATCGAGGATCCCGGGCTCGCGCTTCTGATCGGGGTTCATCGCCGCCGTCAGCTCGGACAGGCTGAACGACGCCGTGATGTCGCGTGGCGGCCCGTCTTCCGGCGCGCCGGTGAGGCCGGTATCGCCGAACGGGTTGAACTCGCCACGGGGACGGTCGATGCGCATCCGATCGGGATCGCGTGCGGCGAGGAAGGCCTTGCGGCGATCCTCGAGCCTCCGCTCCGTCCACGCATGCGCCGCCGACGTGCACGTGATGCGCAGCCGGGCGCCGGACCCGCTCTCGGCCGAGACGCGGAAGCCGTAGTCTCCCGACCGCGGGGCAACGAACAGAACGGACGACGCCGGGCCCGAATAGAGCGTCTCCGGACCGTCGGCCACGCTGTCGACCGAGACCGAAGCCGAGGAATCGGTCGAGATCGCGATGGCGAGCGCATCCCCCTGGTCGAGGATCGCGCCGCGCGCACCGCTTTGTCCGGGTGCGACGGAGAAATCGAGCGCACCCTGGTTGATGGCCTCGCAGCCCGTGGGACCGCTCGCGAGCGCCGCACCGGAGTTCAGCGCGATCGCAGCCAACAGCATCGTCGGCGTCAGGCGTTTAGATCGGAACACGCACGCACCCGTCCGCATCGGAGCCTCGTCTTCTTCTGCGGGGAATTTTCCTCGTTCAATCAAAGGCGTCCATGCCTTTGAAAATCGACGAAAACATGACTCCTGCTGCGGCGCCACATCGCAGCAAACGCGTAAGCGGCGGGGCGGGCGCGGTCAGGCTTCAACGGCTGCTGAGAAAAATATTTCGTAATGAACCGATCTTTCCGGAGGGGATCGGCGTTTGCCTCATGCTCTGGGTTTCCTGCGGCCTTCAAACCGCGGGCTTCCGTCTTCCGTTCCACATTCCCATGGATTCTGCGATTGCCCGTCATCACCCAACATGGCGCCAAGGTCCTGCCCAGCGTGGACGTGGACAGCTACAATCTCGAGATCCGCGACGAAGAAGGCTTCGTCGGCGATCGGGCGAGCCGCAGCGCGTTCACGGCCATCATGGACGAATGGCGCGAGCCCTTGCGCAAACTGGGCGCCGACCCGCTCGGCGACGAAGCGACCGAAGAAATCAGCAAGAAAAAGCTCGACGAGTTGCTGGCGGACGGCGACCCGGAGGCGGGCGGCCTGATCCACAGCGCCATCGAAGCGTTCGCGAAGGAGCTGGATCGCGTCATCCGGCGCTTCCTCAAATCCGCGAGCTGGCGCGCGACGGAAGCCATCGTGATCGGCGGAGGGTTCTCCGACAGCCGCGTCGGCGCCCTCGCCGTGGGACGTACGGAGATCCTCCTCAAGGCGGGCGGCAAGGACATCGAGCTCGAGCTTATCCGGCATCATCCGGACGAAGCCGGGCTCGTGGGCGCGGCGCATCTCATGCCAGCCTGGACGCTCGAAGGTTTCGACGGGCTTCTCGCCGTCGATATCGGCGGCACCAACATCCGCGCCGGTGTCGTCGAGACGAACCTCAAGAAATCCAAAACGCTCGAAAAGGCCAAGGTCTGGAAGTCGGAGCTTTGGCGCCACGGCGACGAGAAGACGAAGCGCGACGAGGCCGTCGACAGGCTGGTCGACATGCTCCAGGATCTCATCAAGCTCGCCGCAAAGGACAAGCTCAAGCTCGCGCCCGTCATCGGTGTCGGCTGCCCCGGCCTCATCCGCGAGAACGGCGCCATCGAGACCGGCGCGCAGAACCTGCCGGGAAACTGGGAAACCAAGAGTTTCAATCTGGCCGAGAGCCTGGGGGAAGCCATCCCCGAAATCGGCAAGCACGATACCGCCGTCGTGATGCACAACGATGCGGTCGTGCAGGGGCTCAGCGCCTTGCCGTTCATGAGCACCTACGACCACTGGGCGGTTCTCACCATCGGCACAGGTCTCGGCAACGCGCGGTTTACCACGCGGCGCAAACGCAAATAGCCGCCGGTGCGGGGCGCGCTGCCGCTCGGGAACCTCGATTTCGTGCCTGCGTTATCCTCATTAGAGCCGTTCCGATTTTGATGGAACCGCGGAACGGCTCTAGAGCGTGATCATTTTCGATTGAATCGGGATCACGCTCTTTCTCGTTGTTGAGACCGATGAGTCACGCTTCAGGCTGATAGGGCCTGAAGCGGTCATGGTCCAAGTTTTTGGTTTATTGTGCTTCTTATCGGACTTCGTGAGGGCACGGCTTCGCCATGACCCGGTTCCCACTTTTCCGGAAGCACTCTTGTTGATGCGATCACGGAGCAGGTCTCACCCATGCAGAAGTTCGAGCGCGTCTACATGCGCACGCTGCGGCATATCTACGATACGGAAAAGCAGCTCGTTGCATCCCTTTCGCTCATTTCGGGGAGCGTTGCGGACGTGCGCCTGATGGGCACGCTCGGCGATATCCTTCGGCAATCGGAAGCGCAGGCGGTGCGTATCGAGCGCATCTTCGCGATTTTCTATCTGGAGCCCCGCACCGAAGCCTCGTGGGTGACGACGGCACTTCTCCGCGATGCGTGGGAGGCGAATGCAAACCGCCTGGAGGGCGGCACGCAGGGCTGCGCGGCGGCCTTCCTCGCGCTCAAGCGGTACGAAATCACGCTCTATGAATCGCTTCTGAGATGGTCCGAGCAATTGCAGCTCGACGAGGTGATGCCCGACATGCGCCGCAGCATTGCCGAGGAACTGGTGCAGGCGAGCGCGCTTTCGGACCTCGCCTATGCCGCTGAAGATCCGAACGACGCTGCGATCGGACATGCGGAATACGCTGCATTGCATTGATTGACTCTGCTGAGACGGCTGTCGCGCCGCCCTCAGTGGGTGCATGCCGAAAGACTCAGAGCAAAAAGAAACCGGCCACGAGGACCGGCATGAAAACGCTTCGACAGCGTAAGGTTGGAGACGCTTTTCTTGTTTGCGCGCTCGCTCAGATCCAGCCGAACAGCGCGAGCAAAATCAGCACCGAGGCCGGCACCCCTAGAGCCCAAAGAAGAATATACCGCATGGGACGTTCCGTTTGTTCTGTCGCCACGACGAGCCATGGCGCATGGCCCGCATGCCGTCTCAACACGCGACAGAAACGGAAGTTCCCGAGCACCGCCTACGGCGGATCTTCCCGCCAACTCTCTATTTCGGCAGCTCTGCCGGCAGCAGCGCACTCACCTTGCGAACGAGGTCGGCCACGTTCTGCGCTCCGATGCGCTCCATGACCCACGCCCGATACGTCTCGACGGTGCGCGGGCTGATCGAGAGCTTGGCTGCGATCTGCTTGTTGGACATGCCCGCCGCCACAAACTCCAGCACCTCCCGCTGGCGCGGCGACAGGGCCTTCAGGCGCTCGGCGATATCGGTGCGCTCGTTCTGCTCGGTGCTTTGGCGGCGCGCCTTTTGCACCGCGTCCGTCACGCTGTTGGCGAACCGCTCGCCGTCGTAAGGCTTTTCGAAGAAATCGAACGCCCCGTTCTTCAAAGCCTGCACGGCCATCGAGACGTCGGCGTGCCCGCTGATCAGGATCAGCGGAGCCTCCAGATTGCGGTACTTGAGCTCGCGCTGCAGCTCGAGCCCCGTCATCCCGGGCATGCGAACATCCGCGACAACGCACGATGGCCTGTTGTCGGGCAACTCCTCAAGGAACGCCTCGGCGGATTCGTAACATGCGACGGGGATATCCCGGCTCTCGATCAGAAGGCGCATCGAATGCAGGACAGCGGAATCATCGTCGATCAAAGCTACGGTCACGTCGTCTCCATCCCTATTATGTGTCTCCATCCCAATTATGTGATGTCTGCCTTTATTTAGGTACCCGTCACCGTCGTTGGAAGGGTGAAGGATACCGCGGCACCGCTGCCGGTATTTTCGACAGCGAGCTGGCCGCCGTGCGATTCGGCGGTCGAATGGGCAAGCGCGAGGCCGAGCCCCAGGCCCTCGCTCTTGGTCGTCGCGAACGGAGCGACGGCGCGCGCGAGAATATCGGGGTCGAAGCCCGGCCCATTGTCCTCGACCTTCACAACCACCCGCCCGCTCTCGGCGAGGCTCGCCGAAACGAGGATGCGGCCATCGGGTCGGCCGCCTGCGGTGATGGATTCGGCACCGTTGCGGATCAGATTGATCAGCACCTGCTGGATCTGCAGGCCATCGCAAACGACGGACGGGAGATTGCGCGCGATCCGAGTCTCGATCTCCACGGTGGTCGTGGCGGTATCGAAGCGGCAATGAGAAATGGCCTCGCGGACCAGTTCGACGCAGGATTGAGGCACCATCTCGTTGGTGCCCATACGGATGAAGTCTCTGAGGCGCCGCACGACCTCGGCCGCGCGATCGACCTGGGCGACCGCATGCTCGGCCGCCTCGCGCGCCGTCGTGTTGTCGGCCGGCTCTTTGTTCACGGCCATCTTGACGAGGCGCGCGTAGTTGGCAATCGCGGTCAGCGGCTGGTTGATCTCGTGGGCGAGAACGGCCGCGAAGGCGCCCATGGTATCGAGGCGCGCGGCGCGCTCGAGCGCCTCCTGGTTCTGGCGCAACTGCGCCTGCGTGCGCTGCTGCTCGTTCACCACGGCGCCGATCGTCAGTCCTGTCAGGGCGAGTACGATCATGAGCGCTTGATACGATGTTATGTCGCTCGTCTCCACCCCCGAATATTGCATTGCCGACATGAGGCCGATCTGCGTGAGCACGAGGCCGGCCGTGACGCCTTCGAGACCGAAGCGCACGGCGGTCCACATGACGGGCAAGAAGAACAGGTAGAATTGCTTGAAGCGGAACGTGTCCGAAAGACCGAAGACCGCCGCGACCGTTGCCGCCAAAGCCAGGACCAGCACGGCAAGCTCGACAGACGGCACCAGAAACCGGCGCCGCGTGAAGAGGATCAGGAGGAACGGCGTCACGACGGTGACGCCAATCATGTTTCCTATCCACCACTGCAGCGCCGTCGGCACCACGTCCGCCGAAGCGATCAGCCCGGACGCCCCCAACAGCGCCACATACGTGACTGCGACAAGTGCCGTGCTCACCGTCGCCACGGGGATCAGCAGCATCAGCGCGCGCCGGGTGCTCAGCGTGCGGTCGAACCTCAGCCGTGGCAGGGTGAGCAGAGCCGTCGCGCCGCCATAACCCAATCCGCTCAGGCACGAACCCAGAAGGTTGACGTCCAGCGGCAAAGGCTCGGGCAGCACCACCAGGTTCGACACGAACGGCGCGATGAAAAGCCAGGGGATGTATTCACGGCCCAACAGCAGAACGAGCGCAAAGCTCAGGCCTGTCGCCGGATTCCACGGCGTGACGCCGACGGATGCCACGTGGCTGATGTCGCTCAGCCAGTCGACCACAACATAGCTCGCCACGAACGCGAGCCCGATGACAAGCGGAGCACGCGAGAACAGGGCCGCGACGGGCAGGTTTCTTGCGACCGCCTCCTGCGTCCAGTTGTACATCGCCATCCCCGATTGGAGCTTTGGATTGAACGGCTTAGGCCACGCCCTGCCGCGGCGGATCGGCTCGCTTGCGCCCGCGTCACGCTCGTGCCTGGAGCGATAGGGCCTGTTCTTTGAATAAGAGTCGGAGCGGATCGTGTCCAGGACCGGGACACCAACCGAAAGAATGGCGTTCCCGCTCGTCCCTGAGCACGGTCAAAAAAGCTGCCTGCTTCCCGGCGTCGTTGCGGAATTATCCCGCTTAAATAGGGACTTATTCCCGATTTTTGTGGATTTATCGTAGTTTTCCCGAGGCAATCTTCCCGACTGATGTCACCGCCAGTGCGCATCCCCAATTGCTGCATCCGAGCGACACCTAAACCATGGCGTCGGGAGATTATTGAAACTTTATAGCAAAACTAACCGCCCAAAGCCGTAAAAGGCATTGGGATCATTGGCAGATTTCGCGGGATTTTGCGGACGACTGCTGGGGGATTTGGGACTTTATCTGCCGGGATGAACCGGCAAGCGTATTGGGGAGGGGTTTGAATGCTAGGACGCAGACATCTGAAACTCACGGTGATGGCCGGCGCTGTCGGACTCATGACATCGCCGGCAATGGCACAGGACGCCGCCGAACCTGCAGAAAGCACGCTGCCGGAGATCGAGGTCATCCAGAAAAAGACCCCGCTCGCAACGGGCGTGAAGAGGACAAGACGGGCACCGGCGCAAACCGCGTCGCCGCTCGCGCCGGAAGCTCCTGTAGCGGCCCAGGTCGACACCCTAGAAAACTCCCCGTACGGAGCCGCCGCCAGCGGCCCGGCATCCGAGCGCGCCGAAGAGGGCCCCCTCGCGCCCATCAACGCCAAGGCCCTCGTGCCCGGTGACCTGCAGAACGCCCAGGGTGCTGCCAGCCGTATCACCACCGGCCAGATGGATGACTTCCGGCCGGCCACCGTCCACGAGGCGCTGGTCCGCGTGCCCGGCGTCTCGACGATCAGCGACGACGGCTTCGGCCGCCACAGCGGCATCGGCGTTCGCGGCTCCATGCCGCGCCGCTCGCGCAAGATCCTCGTGATGGAGGACGGCGTTCCGATCAACTTCTCGACGTACCTCGACTCGTCCACGCACTACACGCCGCCGATCGAGCGCATCGAGAGCGTGGAAGTGTTCCGTGGACCGATTGTGAATTACGGCCCGCTCAACAATCACGGCGTGGTCAACTTCCGCAATCTGTCGCCGTTCGGCGCTAACGAGACCGTGATCAAGGCCGGCATCGGCACCACCAAGGGCTCGGACAAAGACATCAACAATTTCCGCCACGTGCACACGCGCCAGAACCTCGGGAACGTGGGCGTCGTCGCATCCTACTCGGGCGCGGACGCGGGCGGCTCGTGGGACGTGGAAGAACTCGGCTATAACGATTTCTACGGCGCCATCGGTTTCCGCGGCTCGATGCAGGACCTCACGATCTCGGGCGGTTTTTTCCGCCAGCGGGACACCTACGATGAGGACAACATCGAGGACCAGGACGATTTCTTCGCATTTCGCCGCAACAAGCGGGCAGCGGCCGCGGCGGGCGCGATGGACGAGGCTCAGTGCTGTCACAACCTCAGCAGCTACAATGCCGACTATTTCCGCTTCCAGGTCGCGCACAACCTCTACATCGACGACAACACGACCATCTCTACGCGTTTCTTCGGAAACGATCATGAGCGTGCGCGCTTCTATCCCAACGACAACGCCGCCGTGGGTGCGCTCGAGATGGAAGGGCGCGACCGTCACTACCGCAACTATGGTGCCGATTCCCGCATCGAGTTCGCCAACCTCACGACGTTCGGCCTGAGGCACGACGTGCAGGCCGGCATCCGCTACGAGGAGCACCGGTTCACTAACCAGAACCGCATCGGCGGCCTCAACGAGGTGCTCACATTCGGCAACCGGGGTGCGCCAGACGATCCTCCCCAGAAGCTCGAAGCCGACGCGTTTGCGGCCTTCGTTCAGACCGCGATCCATCTGACGCCAAGCCTCACCGTGACCCCTGGTGTGCGCTTCGAAAGCTATGACGTGTCGTTCCGCGATCTCGACGATCCCGCAGCCGACGGAAGCGCGAGCTACGATCACGTTCTGCCGATGATCTCGTTCGCCTGGGAAACGATGCCGCGCACGACATTCTACGGCGGATATCATCGTGGCTTCGCGCCGCATATCATTCGCGATGCGATCAACGACCTCGATGTCTTTGAGGCGCCTCCGGAGGAAATCGGTGACAACTTCGAGATCGGATTACGCTCGACCGCGGTCCGCGGCGTTACGGTCGACATGGCCGTGTTCCACAACCGGATCGACAATTACCAGTTCGGCGAGTCGTACCAAGACGCTGGCAACGATCGCGTGTTCTCCACGATCGACGAGGTCACGCTCACCGGCTTCGAGATCTATGGACGTCTCGACAGCCAGCCGTTCGTTGGCGGCCCGTGGAACGTCTTCGGCGAGGTGACCTACACCTATATCGATGCCGAGATCGAAAAAGGCCTTGGTACCGAGGACGACGGCGCTACGTTCATCAATGTCGCCGGCAACCGCCCGCCTGAGACCTTCAGGCACTTTGCCCATCTTACGCTCGGCACCTCCTACCGCGATCTCTGGGATGCGAGCGTGAGCTGGACCTATCGCGGCGACTACCACACCGATGTGCTCAACTCGTCCTTCGCCGATGAGGGCCTGGTGCCTGACGTATGGCTGCTCTCGGCCAGGACCAACTTCAAGGTGACCGAGCAGCTCACGCTTTGGGCCACCGGCCATAACCTTACGGACGAGTTCTACATCTCGGAGCGCTCGGACGGCGTGAAGCCTGGCGTCGGCCGGACCGTCATGGGTGGCTTTACGCTCAAGTTCGACTGAGCACGACTGGAGCGTCCTCGCCCGAGCGGAGCGCTCCAACCTTCACTTCTCCCAAGGACGCGAAATCTTCGGGCCGCTTCTCTCACTTGGCTCGAAGGTTTCGCGGACTGGGCGGTCCACGGACCACCACGTCACGTTTCCAAGCCGAAGATTCGGCCCGGCGCACGCGAACGGCCTGACCTGCATGCTCCGATTTTCCCGGGTGTTAACTGGCAGCATCATTGCCAATATATCCCGGATGAGTAGGCCAACCTCCTGAAATCATTGATTTTTGCGTAGTTTCCCGTCGGTATCACCGCCGGGTCATGCCTCCGCCCGTACGCTTCCTCAGTTGCTGGGCCACACCCACCCCGTGAACATGCGGCAACTTTATAACGAAACTGTTCCAAACACGGGGGCGCAGGTTTTCGCCTGTGAAGCGTGGACGGGGCAGAAGGGAACTGAGGATGGGGACGCTTTTTGCCGCGTAGTGCCGGCAAGAGTTACTGGGGAGGGGTTCGGATGTTGGTTCGTCGACAACTTATGCTCACGGTGATGGCCGGAGCGGTGGGGTTCATGGCCTCACCCGTTTTTGCTCAGGAAGCTGCTCAGCCTGCCGATGGGGCGCTGCCGGAAGTCGAGGTCATCCAGCAGAAGAAGGCCCCGCCGGCCGCCAAGAAGAAGGCCGCGTCGGCGCCTCAAGCTTCGCCCGCGCCGCAGCCGCCGCCCGCCTATGACTACGTCGATGCCGAGCCTGCCCCAGGCGGGCAGGTTCGCGGCACCGACGGACGCTCTGCGGGCAACGCACAGAACATCAATCCCGTCGACAGTTCGCAGGGCATCCTGCCGCAGGATCTTCAGAACTATGCAGGCGCCGGCACAGTTGTCACCGCGGAGCAGATCGAGCAGCAGCGGCCGCTCAACAACCACGAGCTTCTTTCGCGCGTGCCAGGCGTCACCGTCGTGTCCGACGACGGGTTCGGCCGTCACAGCGGAATTGGTCTGCGCGGCTCGCCGGTTCGCCGCTCGCGCAAAGTCCTCATTATGGAGGACGGCGTTCCGATCAACTTCTCGGCTTACCTCGACCCGTCGACGCATTACACGCCACCGACCGAGCGCATTGAAAGTGTTGAGGTGCTGCGCGGCACAATCGTGGCATATGGCCCCCTTAACAATCATGGCGTCGTGAACTTCCGCAACCTCAATCCATTCGGCGCTTCGGAGACGGTGATTACGGCCGCGATCGGCCACACGGACGGCACTGATCGGAGCGTCAACAATTATCGCCACGTTCACACGCGTCAGAACCTCGGCAACGTCGGAATCGTCGCCTCGTACTCTGGTGGCGACGCCGGCGGCGCTTGGAACAACGAGGACCTGGGTTACAACGACTTCCACGGGGCTCTCGGCTTCCGCGGCAGCAATCAGGATCTCACGATCTCCGGTGGCTACTTCCGCCAGCGTGACAACTATGACGAGATCAATTTCCGCGGCACCGAGGCCGACTTCTATCGCTACGGCCGTGAGAAGTCGAACCGTCCGGGATCGGGCTTCGCAACCAGCGGCAATACGCGTGCGACCGATTACAATACCTACAATGCAGACCTGTACCGCATTCAGGCCACGCATAACTGGTACATCGACCCGAACACCACGCTCTCGACGCAGGTCTTCTACAACCACAACGAACGCAATCGCTTCGAAGCGCGCAGTGGCGGTCCGGACAATCCTCCGGACGGGCACATGCGTGGTCGCGAGCGGACCTATGAGTTTTACGGCGCCGACAGTCGCATCGAAATTGCAAAGATCCCGTTGTTTGCCGGCATGTCGTTCGACTTCCAGGGCGGCGTGCGTGTCGAGCGCCACGAGTTCGAGAACTGCAACAGCGTGGGTCTGAGAGGACAGCGGCTTGGGGCTAATCAGAGCGGCAGCTGTTTCGCATCCAACGCCGGCGTTCCGCCGCCGCTGGGCATCGGGGGATATCCCGACAGCGGCCGCTTCGGGACCTTCGAAGCCGACGTGTTCTCGGCGTTCATCCAAACGGCGATCCACGTTACGCGAGACCTCACCATCACTCCCGGCGTGCGCTTCGAGAACTACGACATCACGCGCAACGGTATTTACAGGCCTGAGGCGCCAGCGACGGATGGGATTTCGACTTCGGATCACGATCACGTGCTGCCGGGCGTAGCCTTCGCCTGGGAAGTGGCACCGCGCTCGACCGTGTACGGTGGTTTTCATCAGGGTATCACGCCGCAGGTGGCGCGCGGCCCGGCCTTCCCGCTGCCGGATGAGGAAGGTGACAACTATCAGGTCGGTTTCCGCACGACGGCCGTGCGCGGCCTGACACTCGATCTCGCTTACTTCCACAGCAACATCGACAACTATCAGATCAAGTCACCAATCAACCTCCCGAGCGGCAACAACCTTTACGGCACGGTCGACGAGGTCGAGATCAACGGCTTCGAGATCTACTCGCGCCTGGATAGTCAGCCGTTCACGGGCGGCCCCTGGAACTTCTTCGGTGAAGCCGTCTACACCTACGCAGACTCGGAGATCAAGCGGGGCGAGGATCGGGGCGTCGATGTCTCTGGCAACAAGGTTCCGGAAGTTCCGCGTGACTTCGCGAGCCTTACGCTGGGCGTCGAACACAGGTCCGGCTTTGACGTCAGCGTTACCGGCACGTATCATGGTGGTTTCTTCACAGACGCACTCAATACGGTTCCCTATACTTGCGTGAACGAGAATGGCGTCGTCCAGCCGGGCTGCAACTCCGACGCTGTTGTTGGCAAAGTTGAGGGCCAGTGGCTGCTCTCGGCCCGGGCGAACTACACGCTTCCGGATACCGGTCTGACGCTGTTCGTCTCCGGCCAGAACTTGACCAACGAGTTCTACATCTCGGACATGGAGGGTGGTGCCAAGCCCGGCGTCGGCCGCACCCTCTGGGCCGGCTTTACGTGGAAGTTCGACAACTAACTGACGTCCCTTCTCCCGAAAGGCGCAGTGACCCCCGAGCCTGGATCCCAGGCTCGGGGGTTTTCTATTCGTGAGCGACGAGAGGCTGGGCTTACGCGCCCGACACGCCAAGGGCCCGTTCGAGATCGGCGAGAATATCGTCGATGTGCTCGAGACCAACGGCGAGGCGGACATACCCGTCCGTTGCGCCGGTGGCCCGAAGCTCCTCGGCGGAAAGCTGCGAATGTGTCGTCGACGCGGGATGGATGGCGAGGCTCCGCGCGTCGCCGATGTTGGCCACATGATAGAAGAGCTTCAGCGCGTCGATGAAGCGGCGGCCTGCGTCGCGGCCTCCTTTGAGCTCGAACCCGACGAGACCGCCTTGCCCACCTTTCAAGTATCGATCGGCGCGCGCCCGCTGCTCGCCGTCTTGCTGGGAGGGATGAATGACCCGCGTTATTGCCGGGTGTCTCGCGAGCCAATCGGCAACTGCGGCCGTGTTCTCGGAATGGCGCGCAATGCGCAACGGCAGCGTCTCGATGCCCAGCAACAAAAGGAACGCATTAAACGGCGAGAGCGCCGCGCCGAGGTCTCGCAGCAGAACCACGCGGGCGCGAATGATGTAGGCGATGGGGCCGAGCGGCTTGACGGCCTCGGTCCAGACCGCGCCGTGGTAGCTCGCATCCGGCGTGTTGAGCGCAGGCTGGCGCGCAGGGTGCGCCGCCCAGTCGAAATTGCCGCCGTCGACGATCACGCCGCCAATGGAGGTGCCATGGCCACCGATGTACTTGGTCGACGAATAGACGACGACCGCGGCGCCATGATCGAGCGGGCGGCAGAGCACGGGGGCGGCGGTATTGTCCACGATCAGGGGAATGCCGAGCGGGCGGCCGATGGCGGCCACCTCGGCGATGGGAAACACCGCGAGCTTGGGGTTGGGAAGCGTCTCGGCGTAATACGCCCGCGTCCTGTCGTCGGTCGCGCGGCGGAAGTTTTCGGGATCGGACGGATCGACGAAGCGAACCTCGATGCCCTGATCCTTGAGCGTGTTTGCAAACAGGTTCCACGTTCCGCCGTATAGATCGGTAGAACTCACGACGTTGTCGCCCGCGCGCGCGAGGTTCTGAAGCGCGTACGCGGAAGCCGCCTGGCCGGATGCGACCGCAAGCGCCGCGACGCCGCCTTCGAGCGCCGCCACGCGCTTCTCCAGCACATCCGTCGTCGGGTTCATCATGCGCGTATAGATGTTGCCGAGTTCCTTCAAGGCGAAGAGATTCTCGGCGTGCTCGGTGTCGTGGAATTGATAGGAGGTGGTCTGGTAGATCGGCACGGCCACCGCGCCCGTCGAAGGATCGGCCCGCCAGCCGGCGTGAAGAACGATCGTCTCGGGTCTTTGAATTTTGGGTGCGCCTTCACGATCGGTCATGGGCGATCATCCTTCCTCGAACAGTTTCTGATTGGGCTTGCGCCGCGTGACGTGCCGCAGCCTAGCGCAGTGGGCCCGGGCCGTCATGTGCGCGGTCACCGGGCCGGTCGACCCGCGCGCCGCGACCCTGCGGCGTAAGGCGATCAATCTACGCTGGCAACGATGAATTTCTGAGGTGCTTATGCCGGTTGGCGGGTGCGACATACCTGCGGCAAACCTACCCGCCCATATTTGTTGACTACATAATTCAACATTAGTAGGGTGCTCTTGTCCGCGTTTCGATGTGCTGCATCTCGCGCGTGATCCCCGAGCTTGGGGTCCAGAGATCCTCCCGCACTGCCTGGGCTCCCAAGTTGGCGGCGGTGACCCTATCGGTCGTTCTTCCGAGACCAGATCGGGCACCGCCGCTCTTTCATTCGGGGATGTCATCTGCGGGCTGGCTGTACGCCAGAGGGCGCGTTTCGGCGCGGCGATGGTCCTTTTCTCCGGCGAATAGAGAGACACGAAAGAGACGTCTCATGTGCAATGAAGATCACGGAATCCTTCCGGACATTCACGCAGCCGGTCTCGGCGAGATGGAATGCGAGTGGCTGTATCTCTTGCGGCTTCATTGCACCAGCTATGAACACAACCGCGTCGACGGATTGGATTCGGCCATCAGCCACGCGGAAAAGCGGTTCGGCGCCGATCTGGGCCCCGGAATCGCGGCGCGCATCGCGGTTCTCGTGCGCGCCATGCGAACGGAGCGCTACGGCACGTTCGGCTATCTCTCGCCGCATTGTCCGGTCTGCCGAAAGCGCATCACCGAGGACGAGTGGGACCTCATCGCCCTCATGCGGGCCGGCTGCCAGGGCGATCGCTCCGGCATCGCAGATGCCGCCGCCCACTTCGCGCGGAGGCCGGAAGCGCCGGTGCTCGCAGGCGCGGCGGCGCGCTTCGGCATGACGGCGGCGGCTCTCGGTCGCCCGGAGACGAAGGCGGCCGCGCGCGGCGGCGCCATGCTGCACTGAGGGTTCCTGGGGGGGGAGCCTTCCGACGAGCAGGGTCCGAAGCGACCTACATTTCGATCTTCGGCACGTTGTCCGGCAGCGTTCCCGGCGGAAGGCACGGACGTCCCTTCGCCTTGCAGTAGAATTTGCCGGCATTGTCCGCGGTGCATTCCACGGACCTGTCGCGGGCATGCTCCCAGTGCTCGTAGCCGCGGCCGGACGTGCCGGCGCGCGACGACCACCAGCCTTTCGCCTTGGTTTCCGCTTCCTCACGCGTGTCGCCCGAAGACCGTCCGCTCTCGACGGCGTCTCCGCAAAAGCGGCCCTCTTCGGCGCCGGCCGATGGGAGCGAGAGCATGATGGCGCAGAAGGCCGCGAACACCGGTCTCAAAGCTCGACGCATCATGCGCTTCCTCTCGCTTCAGGACGGCTAGGCATGCCGCCGCACGGCGTCACGGAGCGGAGCGCACGGCGACCGCGCGCGGCCCTGCCGGCGTCTTGATCCGCTGGATCTCTTTCATGGTGTCGAGATCGATCACGGATACATTGTCGGAAAACCAGTTGGCGACGTAGGCGCGCGTCCCGTTCTCTCCGATCGCGACGCCTTCGGGATAGCTCCCGACCTTGACGGTCGCGAGCGCGGTGTCGGTCTCCCCGAACACGCCGACGGTGCCGCCTCCCTGATGCGTGATCAGGACGCGGCCGCCATCGGGCGTGACCGCCGCGCCGTAGGGCATGGGACCGGTCTTCCACGTCTCGCTCACCGCAAGCTTTTCGGTGTCGACGACGCTGACGCTGCCACCTTGCATGTTGCCGACGAACAAACGAGCGCCATCCGGCGAGAGCGTCATCGCGAACGGCGCGTGCCCCACCGGGATCGTCGCCGCAACGGTCATGTCGGCCGTTCGAACGACGCTGACGCTGTCGTCCTCCCGATTGGCGACAAACACCGTCCCGCCATCGGGGGACAACACCACGTGTGCAGGCGCGCGCCCGACACGAACCTTCGTCAGCTTCGGCTCGGCATCCCCCGCCGTATCGACGGCGATGACATGATCCTGATGCCAGTCGCCGACGAAGATGCGCCCGTCCTTGCCGGCGGCGATCCCGAACGGCGAGCCGGGCACGTCGATCGTCCGCACGACACGGCGCTGGTCCAGATCCACCACGGACACCCGGCCGAGATCGGAGTGGGTGACATAGGCCAGCGGAGCATCCGGCGCGAGCGCCAGCAACGCGGGGCCTTTTTCCAGCTTGACGGTTGCGCCCTCGCCGGGCGCGTCCGCTCCCGCCGCCACCTCGCTCAGCACCGCACCCTGCTGGCTCAGGATGTAGATCCGCTCGGCGGCCGCACCGCTCACCGAAACGGTCCACACGATCGCGGAAACCACGCCTCTCAACACGTTCGACATCGCGCGGGACCTCCCAAGGAGGGGCCTTGGATCAGCCCTGCCCTTCGACCTTCGCCTTGAGACCGTTGAGCCCCTGCTGCATGAACTCGGTCATGGCCTTGACGGCCGCGGCGTCGTTCAGATGCTCGGGCGGGAAGTTGCCGGTGTCGGCGCGGTAGAAGCGGCTTATCCACGTCACCTCGCTGCCGTCGCCGGACGGGGCCACCGTGATCTTTCCGGAGTAGAAGCTCACGGGGAAAGCTTCGAGGTTCTCCGTGGACAGGCGATAGCCGTAGGTCATCTCCTCGTCGCTGTACTCGTCGAGCCCCTCGACCAGATTGCCGGTCGCGAGCGTGATGGTGCGCGAGGCGCCCGTATCGTTGCCGCCGGTCGCTTCCACCTTGGTAATGCCGGGATGCCAGCTCACGTCGCCGAAGTTCTTGATCGCTTCCCACACTTTGGCGGGCGGCGCGGCGATGGTGATCGTTTCGTCGGCCCGCTGCGGCGTGGGACCGTGCGCGAACGCGGCGGTGGCTGCGATCAGCGAAAGGCTCAAGGCGCAAAGTGATTTCAAAATACGCGTCATTCTCTTCCTCATTTCGTTTGAAGTCCGTTTTTCGCTCACACGCCTGTTCGCGCGCCTTCGAGACGCGCCGGCGTTCCGAGAGAGCGCGACGTGTCGCGGGTCGTCCTGCTCCCGGGTCCTTCGGTCCGAGGTTTAATTTTCTTCCTGCCGTTCGCCCACGCATGCGAGACGATCCGTCCCGCAAACGGGGCGGCGTAAAGGGCCACCAAAAGCAGAAGTGCAAGCGCCGCCGGAATCGGGCGGATGTCCACCCACACCTCGACCGGGCGCGGGCGCGCGTGGGCGCTCACGGCCGGCAAGAGATTGGGGGTATCGATCAGATCCACGTGCGTGAGGCCGGTCTTGGCTGCAAGCTTTTCGAGATACTCGCTGCGCACGTACGCGAGATGCTCGTCGCCTTTCGGCGGATCGGTGCCGAAGGGCGCCCACTTCGGATGCCAGCCGGGACGCAGATGCGCATCCGGCGGCGGCGCGCCCGACCTGTTCTCCTGAGGCAGGTCGTCGTGGCCGTAATGGCCGATCTCGTTACCGTCGTCGTCGATCTTCGGCAACGGCACCTTGTCCCGCCCGCCGACGCCGAGCAGGAGGCCGCGAACCTTCCCGATCTCGCCCTCGTAGTCCGGCATGCCGCCGCCCGGTGGAAGCGGCGGCGCCTCGTGCCCGTCCGTAAGGAAAACAAGGTCCGCGCCCAGATCCTCGGCGACATGCATGGCGCTGTAGATGCCGCTCGTCACCATGCTGTCGCCTTCCCAGGCCATGCGCCAATCCAGGCTTTGAATGGCGGTCTCGACGGGCGCGAAGTTCTCGCACACCTCGACGGGATTGAAGAGCAGGAAGGATCGGCGCTCGGTGAAGATGCCGAGGCCTAAGCGCGACTGGCAGGGCATATCCGCCAGGAGCCGGGTCAGGGCGCGCTTCGCGGCGTCGAGCCGATCCGCCTCCTTGCCGTTCACATGCATGTCGCGCGTGATCATGGACTTGGTGAGGTCGACGATGGCGACGACGTCGTAGACGTTGCGCGTCATCTGAATGCGCGGGACGAGCAGCGCCAGCGCCGTGAGCGCCAGCGCCGCGAGCAGGACCCAGAACCGCGCATCCTCCAATCGCTCGCGCATCACGGCAGACCTCGCGGAACGCCAGGGAGATCGGTCCAGAGGTTCTTCGGCGCATCTTCCGGCACCTCTTCCGCCTCGCCTTCATAGCCCGGGAAATCGCGCACAAGACGCATGGCGACGTCGTAGTTGTGCTTGATGTCCCAGTTGTATGGATCGAGACGGAGAGCCAGGCGATACTCGTCCTTGGCGAGCTGCGTCAGCGGAATGGCGCGCGCCGGGTCGCCTTTCTCGATGGCCGTGACAGCGTCACGGATGCGGGCGTTGGCATGGTTGTAGAGCAGGCGGGCGCGGAGGCTCGGGTTCGCGACCCGCGATCCGCCGAGATCCAAAACCGTTTGCGCCTCCTCGCGGCGCTCGCGGTACAGGAGATAACGCGAGCGCGCGAAGACCACTTCGTCGGACGCCGTCGCGAGATCGATTTCGACATCGTCTCCGGCGGCCAGCGCGGCAATGGTCGCGTTGTCCCGGTCGATCTGGTAGACGCGCCACGTCAGCGCGGCGAGCGCGACGACGGCGACCGCGAGGCCGGCCGTCAGAAGAATGGTGCGCACCTTGCGGAAGCCGCGTAGCGCGCTGTCGGCGAGGCGTCGCAGGGCGGTCCGATTGTTTTCCATGCTCAGATGACCTCCCGCTCTCTTGGCGGCACAAGCCTCACTTCAGCCAGCCGGGCCGCGAGCAGCACCAGCATCGCTGCGAGGGCGACGGCAAACGCGCGCGGCTTCAGATCCTCGTGCGGAATGCGCTCGACATAGGTGATGGGGTTGCGCTCAAGCGTTGCGATCTCGTCGATCGCCTCCTCCACGGCCTGGCTGTTCTCGGCCTCGAACG
>ENA-UOUJ01000719-UOUJ01000719.1-activated-sludge-metagenome-genome-assembly--contig:-NODE-719-length-20247-cov-4.229596_pt1 | contig 20247 bp, 16 predicted proteins | sample MGYA00249839_ERZ747224 | MGnify/ENA primary metagenome ERZ747224 (study PRJEB28782, sample SAMN03220277) | activated sludge metagenome | biome: wastewater; feature: sewage sludge; material...
AGAGGGAACGACCGCCTTCGGCCGGGCCGTGGCGCGCGGCGCCTGGTCGCCGCCAAGCAGCAGACCCCGCACTTCTACCTGGCCCTCGAAGCCGAGGTCTCGGCGCTGCAGAAGCTGCGCGCCGAACTGAACGCCGCGCAGTCGGAACAGCGCTTCACGATCAACCACTTCGTTCTCGCGGCGGTCGGTCGTGCGCTCGCGCAGATGCCCGAGGTCAATCGCGTCTGGACCGACGAAGGCATCCTGAGCCTGCCGGCCGCCGATGTCGGGATGGCCGTGCATACCGAGCGCGGCTTGATGGCTCCGATCCTTCGCGACGTCGGCCGCCAGCCGATGATCCGGATCGCGACCGCAGCGACCGAGGCGGCCGCGCGCGCGCAGGCCGGGCGCCTGGGCGCACCCGAGATGGCCGGAGGCGCCATCACCGTGTCCAACGCCGGCATGCACGGCGTGAGCTACATGGCGTCGATCATCAATCCCGGGCAGGCGATGATCCTCGGCGTCGGCAGCGTGCGTGGCGTGTTCCGACCCGACGAGCACGACGAGCCGGTCCTGCGGCGCGAACTGGGGATGGTGCTGTCGGCCGATCACCGCGTGCTCGATGGCGTCACCGCACTGAAGTTCCTCGGGCGCGTCGTTTCGCTGCTCGAGCGCCCGTTGGGCCTGCTCGTCTGACGACGATGGCACACGACTACGACGTCCTCGTCATCGGCGGCGGCCCCGGCGGCTACGTCGCGGCGCTGCGCGCGGCGCAATTGAAGCTGCGCACTGCGCTCGTGGAGCGCGAGCATCTGGGCGGCATCTGCCTGAACTGGGGTTGCATTCCGACGAAGTCGTTGCTGCACACGGCCGAAACGCTGCGGCGGATCCGTGGGGCCGGCGCGCTCGGTATCGCAGTCGCCGAGCCCGCGGTCGACTTCGCGCGCGTGATGGATCGCTCGCGCGAAGTCGCGCAACGGCTGAACCGCGGCATCGCGCATCTGCTGCGCAAGGCCGGCGTCGCCGTTCTCGAAGGGCAGGCCGCCTTCGATGCCGACCGGGCGGTACGGGTACGCATGAGCGACGGCAGCGCGCGGCGCCTGCAGGCCCGCCACACGATCATCGCGACCGGCGCGCGTGCACGAATCCTGCCGCAGCTTCCGTTCGACGGCGAGCGCGTCTGGAGCTATCGCGAGGCGCTCGCCGCGCGCGAGCTGCCGCGATCGCTGCTCGTCATCGGCGCCGGTGCGATCGGCATGGAGTTCGCCAGCTTCTACGCCACGCTCGGAACCCGCGTCACGGTCGTCGAAGCCGAGCCGCGAGTGCTGCCTGGCGGCGACGCCGAGGTGTCCGAGTTCGTCGGCAAGACCTTCGCCCGGGACGGCATCGATCTGCGCACCGGCGTGCGCCTTCGGCAAGCCACGGTCGATCCGGCAGGCGTGCGCGTGACGCTCGAAAACGTTGCGGGAAAAGAAAACGCCACCGGAGAAAAGAGCGCCACCGGAGAAGAGACGCTGCAGGCCGAGCGCGTGCTGGTCGCGATCGGTCTGGTCGGCAACACCGAAGCGCTCGGGCTCGAGCACACGCAGGTCCGCGTCGAGCGCAGCTTCATCGTCGCCGACGCCACGGGTGCAACGCAGGCACCGGGCATCCACGCGATCGGCGACGTCGTCGGCGCGCCGATGCTCGCGCACCGGGCCAGCCATCAGGCACTGGCCTGCGTCGAACGCATTGCCGATCCGCAGTCGCAGTCGCAGACTCATCCACCCACGGCGCTGATTCCGGCCTGCGTCTACAGCCACCCGCAAACCGCAAGCGTCGGACTGACCGAAGAACAGGCCCGCGCCAGCGGGCGAGCGTTGCGCGTCGGTCGTTTTCCGCTCGAAGCGAGCGGCAAGGCCATCGCGATCGGCGAGGCCGCAGGCTTCGTCAAGACGGTTTTCGATGCCGACACCGGTGCGCTGCTCGGAGCGCACATCGTCGGTCCAGACGCCCCCGAGCTGATCCATGGCTTCACGCTGGCCGGCACGCTCGAGGCCACCGAAGCCGAACTGATCGAGACCGTGTTCCCGCATCCGACGCTGTCCGAGGCGATGCACGAATCGGTGCTCGCGGCATTCGGCAGGCCCTTGCACATCTGACGGACCGAGGCGACCGGATTCGAAGCCGGCCTCATCGCAGGAGACCCCATGGACTTTCGACTGAACGACGAACAGAAGATGATGATCGAGTCGGCGCGCCAGATCGGCGAGCGCTTCGGGCTCGACTACTGGCGCAAGCAGGACGCCGCGAAGGCCTTCCGCGCCGATTACTGGCGCGCGGTCTGCGACGCCGGGCTGTGCGGGGTGGCGCTGCCGACCGAACACGGTGGCAGCGGCCTCGGGATGATGGAGATGTCGCTGATCGTCGAGGGCCTTGCGGCCACCGGTGGCGGATCCACCGTCGGGCAGCTTTTCATGATCAACCCGATCTTCGGCGGCGTGTCGATCTCGCGATTCGGCAACGAGCGGATGCGAGCCGAACTGCTGCCGAAGATCATCAGCGGCGAGATCAACTGCTGCATGGCGCTGACCGAGCCCGACGCCGGCACCAACACGCTGGAGATCACGAGCTTCGCGGCTGCCGACGGCGACGGCTGGCGCCTGAACGGCCGCAAGATCTGGATCACCGGCGTCGAATCCGCCGCGAAGATGCTGGTCATCGCGCGAACGAAGAAGGTGTCCGAGTCGAGTTCGCGCACCGACGGCCTGTCGATGTTCATGATCGACGTGAAGCGCGAAGGGCTCGGCCATACGCCGATCGACAAGCTCGGCACCTGCACGCTCGACTCGAGCAGCGTGTTCTTCGACAACGTTCGGATCGAGCCCGACGAGCTCATCGGCACGCTGCACAGGGGCTGGCGCGAACTGCTCGACGTGCTGAACACCGAGCGCATCGTGACGACGGCCGGCCTGGTGGGCACCGGCGAGCTCGCGGTTCGCCTGGCCGTCGACTACGCCAATGAGCGCAAGGTATTCGGCGACCGACCGATCAGTGCCTACCAGGGCCTGCAGTTCCCGCTCGCGCAGTGCCACGTCGAAGTCGAGGCGGCGCGACTGCTGAACCACAAGGCCGCCACGAACTTCGACATGGGCCTGCCCTACGGCAGCGAGGCGAACGCCGCCAAGCTGCTGGCCGCGCAGGCCGTTGCCCGTGCCACCGAACGGGCGATGCAGACGATGGGCGGCATGGGCTATGCAAAGGAGTACCACGTCGAGCGCCTGTGGCGCGACTGCCGGCTGTTCCGCTTTGCGCCGGTATCGGAGGAGATGATCCTCAACTACGTGGCGAACCACGACCTGAAGATGCCGCGCTCGTACTGAGTCGCGCCGACAAGACACCGAGGAGACGGACGGATGGCAAACAGCTTCTTCACACGCAGCTTCTTCAAACGCGCCTGCACGGCGTTCACGATCGTAGCAGCCGCAGCGTTCGCACCGGCGCAAGCAGACGCCTGGCCCGACCGGCCGCTGAAGCTCGTCGTGCCGTACCCGGCAGGCGGCGCATCGGACCGTCACATGCGGCTGGTTGCGCAACTGCTGGGCAAGGAACTGGGGCAACCGGTGGTCGTCGACAACAAGCCCGGCGGCAGCGGCACGCTGGGCACCAGCGCGGTCGGCCAGACCGCGCAGCCCGATGGTTATACGATCGCCCAATATCCGATGGGCATGCTGCGCGTGCCGCACCTGCAGAAGGTGGGCTGGCATCCGATCGACGACTTCACCTTCATTGCCGGCGTTTCCGGCTACACATTCGGCGTCGTCGTGCGCAGCGATTCGCCGCACAAGACGATCGGGGATCTGCTCGAAGACGCGAAGAAGCGCCCGGGCGAGATCACCTACGGATCGGCGGGCGTCGGCACCGGTCCGCACCTGCTGATGAAGGAACTCGCCGACGCCGCCGGTGCGCAGCTGACGCACGTGCCGTTCAAGGGAAGCGCCGACGTGCAGACCAACCTGCTCGGCGGCCACGTCGACGCGGCCAGCGACGCGAGCACCTTCGACAAGTTCGTCGACGAGGGCAGGATGCGCCTGCTGGTTACCTTCGGCGAGAAACCGACGAAGAAGTGGCCCGACGTGCCGACGACCAAGTCGCTCGGCTATGGCGTCGTCGGCAACTCGCCATACGGGATCGTCGGACCGAAGGGCATGCCGCCCGCAGTCGTCGAGAAGCTGACGCAGGCGCTCGAGCGCGTGGTCGACAGCCCCGAGAACGTGGCGCTGATGGATCAGTTGAACCAGGAGATCTGGTTCGTGCCGACCGACCAGTACAAGGCCTGGGCCGTCGAGACCTTCGAGAAGGAGGGCAAGCTGCTCCAGCGGATGGGCCTGGCTGCCAACTGAGCGGAGCGAGAGAACGATGGTTTCCCTGAGCGCCAGCGTGGCCTGGTGGGCCCGCACCGAAGCCGACAGGATCGCGCTCGTCTACGAGAGCCAGCGCGTGTCCTACCGCGAACTGCAAGACCGCGTCGAAGCAGCCGCCGGCTTGCTGGCGGCGCAGGGTGTGCGGCCGGGCGACGTGGTCGCGCTGCTGATGAAGAACAGCGCGGCCTTCGTGGAGCTGGCACTGGCTGTCTCGCATGCCGGGGCGGTGCTGCTGCCGGTCAACTACCGGCTGGGCGCCGACGAGGTCAGCTACATCCTCGCGCATGCCGGCGCGTCGTTGCTGCTGTGCGACGAAGAGTTCCGGGCTGCGGCCGGAGACGTCCGCTGCGTCGTCGTCAACGAGCAGGCACAAGCCGACAGCCGCGTGCTCGCCAACGGATGCGCGCCGCTGTCCGGGCCGCACCCGAGCCGGTCCGACGACCTGTACCGGCTGATGTACACCTCAGGCACGACCGACCGGCCGAAAGGCGTGATCCACACCTACGCGAACTCGGCCTGGCGTTGCTTCGATCACATCTCCGCGCTCGGCCTGAGCAAGGACGATCGGCTGCTGGTGGTCGGGCCGCTGTACCACGTCGGTGCCTTCGACCTTCCCGGCCTGGCCGTGCTGGTGCAAGGCGGAATGCTTGCTGTGTTGCGGGACTTCGAGGCCGAAGCGGCACTGTCGCTGATCGAGCGCGAGCGCCTGACCGGCGGCTGGATGGCGCCGGTCATGCTCAATCGCGTGCTGGCGCTGCCCGAAGGCACGCGACCTCGGCAGCTTCCGCTGGCTGATCGGCGGCGGCGAGCGTACGCCGGAGGAGCGGATTCGCGAGTTCGGCTCGCTGTTCAAGAATGCGCGCTACGTCGACGCCTACGGGCTGACCGAGTCCTGCTCGGGCGACACGATGATGGAGGCCGGCCGGGAAATCGAGAAGATCGGTTCGACCGGGCGTGCGCTGGCGCACGTGCAGATCGCCATCGTGGACGACGGCGGCGATCCCCTGCCGGCGGGCACGCACGGCGAGATCTGCCTGCGCGGCCCGAAGGTCACGCAGGGCTACTGGAAAGACCCCGAGAAGACCGCCGCCTGCTTCTTCGGCGAATGGTTCCGCACTGGCGACGTCGGTTATCTCGACGCGGAAGGTTTCCTGTACCTGACCGACCGCAAGAAGGACATGATCATCAGCGGCGGCGAGAACGTCGCTTCCTCGGAGGTGGAACGCGTGCTGTACCAGTTGCCGCAGGTCGCCGAAGCAGCGGTTGTCGGACTGCCCGACGAGCGCTGGGGCGAACGCGTGACGGCGGTCGTCGTGCTCGTGCCCGGCTGCAGCCTGAGCTTCGACGAACTGCGCGCGCACTGCGAACGCCGGCTGGGAGGTTTCAAGACGCCGAAGCAGCTGGTCGTGCGCGAGGCACTGCCGCGCAACCCGTCGGGAAAGGTGCTCAAGCGCGTGCTGCGCAACGAGCTTTCCGGCTCGGTGCACTGACAACGAAGTTGACAGTCGGAGCACCGCACCACTAGATTGAACGACAAACACGAGCGGTGCTTCGATGATGCGAGCGCCGCCGGAGGAGATAGGGATGAGCCTGAGTGCCCGTCTGGGGCAGTTCGTGGCGGAGCTCGAGGTGGATCGCCTGCCGCCCGAGGTGCTGCAGAAGGCCCGCAACTGCGTGCTGAACGGCTATGGCATCGCGCTGGGCTGCCACACGACGCCGTATGCACCCGTCGCTCGCCGCGCCGCGCTGGCCATGGACGGCGAGCTCCCAGAGGGTGCCACGCTGCTCGGCGACGGTCGCAGGACAACGATCGCCGGGGCGATGCTGGCCAATGCCGCGCTGTTCCACGGCCGCGCACAGGAGGACACCTGCGGTGCCGGGCACTTCGGCACGATCGTGCTGCCGCTGCTCACCGCGATGCTCGAGGTGCACCGGCTGCCGATGGACCGGTTCCTTCCGGCGCTGATTGCCGGCTACGAGGCCGGCGGACTGCTCGAGAACGCCTATTCTCCGTGCACGACGCCGTCAGGGCTGCGGGCCTCGCCGCTGTACGGCATCGTGGCCGCGGCGGCAGCGGCCTCGCGCCTGCTGGCGCTCGACGAGCGCCAGACCGCCGCGGCGCTCGGCAACGCCGCCTCGTTCGCCGGCGGGATCCTGCAGTCCTTCGAGGACGGTACCGACGAATGGCGCTATCAGGTCGGCGTGGCCGGCCGGCTCGGCTACGTGGCCGCCCAGCTTGCTGCAGCCGGCTCGGTGTCGGCGCCGCATGCCTTCGAGGGCCGCGCCGGTTTCGTGCCGGTGTTCGCACGTACCGCTTGCGATGTCGAAGCGCTGGCCGCCCGTCTGGGGCGCGACTGGTCGATCCATCGCGTCACGTTCAAGCCGTATCCGGTCTGCGCGTTCAACCAGACGCCGGTGATCGCGGCGCTGAAGCTGCGCGAGCGCATCGGCGGGCGAATCGTCGAGCGGCTGCGTGTGCGGATGAATCCGTTCGAGACCGGCTACGCCGGCATGGATGCGACCGGGCCCTTCTCGAGCCTGTCCGGCACGCTGATGAGCATTCCGTTCTGCATCGCGAACACGCTGTGCAACGGCACGCCCACGGTGCGCAACATGACCACCTACGACGACCCGGCGGTCAACGCGCTGGTCGAGCGCATCGAACTGGTGCCCGACGAAAGCGTGGCCAGGCTCTGCTGCGGGATCGACGCGACGCTCGCCGACGGCGAGGCGCTGTCCGAGGAGCAGCGGATGACTGCCTCCGACTATTCGTACGACTGGCGGACCGTGTCCGGACTCGTGCGGCGAGTCGGCGCCGAGACCGATGTGCCAGGCGAGGCTTTCGACCGGATCGAGGCCTTTGCAGCGGATCCCGCTGCCGCGCGCATCGCCGATGTGGTCGCTTGTTTCGGGCTGCCTCCATCTGCGCCGAACTGACGAACTCCAGCGCTTTGCATCGCTTCGAACGCCGGCCCGACGGGGGCCGCAACTTTCCACCAGGGAGACATCGCAATGAACGGTAACGAAGTTCGCGAGCAGGGTCGTCGCAAGCTGATCAAGGGCGCCGGTGCAGCCGTCGCGCTCGCCGGCATCGGCGCACCCGCCATCGTTCGCGGCCAGAACAAGCCGATCCGCATCGCCATGCCGACGATCCTGTCCGGACGCGTGGCCACGCTGGGGCTGTCGTCGCGCAACGCCGTCATGATGGAGGTCGAACGCATCAACGCGGCGGGCGGGCTGGCCGGCCGCCCGATCGAGATGGTGATTCGCGATTCGAAGGGGCAGCCGCAGGAGGCTGCGCGGGTGGCGCGCGAACTGATGAACAGCGAAGGGTGCGAGATCCTGCTCGACGCCGAGGCTTCGTCGGGTGGCTTCGCGGTACATGAGGTGGCGCGCGACCTCGGCGTGCTGTGCATCCACACGAATTCGGAAACCTCGTCGCTCACTGCCGACCCGAAGCTGCATTCGCCATTGGTGTTCCGCTGCGCACGCCAGGGCATCCACGACTCGATCGTCGGCGGCGCCTATGCCGCGCAGGTGGCCAGGGAAAAGAAGCTGTCGAAGTGGATGACGTGCTCGCCCGACTACGCCTACGGGCGCGACACCACCGCCGAGTTCATCCAGTACCTGAAGCACTTCCACAAGGACGCCGAGATCACCGGCGAGGTATGGCCCAAGCTGTTCCAGCCGGATTACAGCGAAGTGATCACGCGGCTGATCCAGGGCAAGCCGCAGGCGATCTATTCGTGCCTGTGGGGTGGCGACCTGAGCTCCTTCATCGACCAGGGCAACATCTACGCGATGTTCAAGGACCGGCAGTTCTTCGCCGTGAACATGGCCGACTACACGGTGCTGACCAAGGTGAAGAACGTGCCCGAGAACCTGCATTCGGGTACCCGCTACCTGCGCAGCTTCCCGAATACGCCGACGAACAACGCCTGGGGCGACGCTTATTTCAAGCGATTCGGCGAGCTGCCGACGAACTGGTCCTGGCAGAACGCGGCCGCGATGGAGTTCCTGGCCCAGGCCGCCGCGAAGGCGCAGAGCACCGACCCGAAGAAGCTGGCGGAGACGCTGGCGGGATTGACCATCGACTCGCATTTCGGCCAGAACGGCAAGCTGACGCTGCGCGAGTCGGACCACACGCTGGTCGACTATGCCGCCGGCTGGGGGGTGCTGACGAACAAGGAGCCGTACATGTCGAACCCCGTGCCGGGCGACTGGAAGCAGATCGCCGAACTCGAAGCCGAGTGGAAGAAGAGCAAGGGCTTCGCCTGAACCACAGGAGGCAGCCAACCAGGAGCGCCTTTCGTGAATCCATCCGAACTGCTGGACTGCGTGACGTCGGTGTCCTGCCTCGTCACGCAGACGACGACGGGCCTGATCATCGGAGCGCTGCTGTTCCTGGTGGCCGCCGGCCTCACGCTGATCTTCGGCGTGCTCGGCGTGGTCAACTTCGCTCACGGCTCGCTGTACATGCTCGGCGCCTATCTCGCGCTGACCGTGTTCCGGGCCACCGACAGCTTCCTCGCCGCCGCGCTGGGGGCAGGCCTCGGGGTCGCGCTGTTCGCGGTCGTGTTCGAGCGGCTGTTCATGCGTCGCGTCTACGGCACCGACGTGCTGATGCAGTTGCTCGTCTGCTATGCGTTCATCCTGATCCTGGATGACGTCGTCAAGATCGTCTGGGGCGGCGAGTTCCTGTCGATGGGCATGCCGGAAGCCTTCCAGAGTCCGCCGTTCTTCGTCGGCGGCGGCGTGGTGCCGGTCTTCTATCTTTTCCTGATGGTCGTGGCCGTGGCGATCGCGCTGCTGCTCTGGTGGGTGCTCGGATACACGAAGATCGGCAAGATCGTGCGCGCGGCGGCGCAGAACGCAACGATGACTTCGGCGCTCGGGATCAACACCAATCTCGTCTACGCCGGCGTCTTCGCCTGCGGCGGCCTGCTCGCCGGTCTGGCCGGTGCGCTCGCCGCACCGGTGCGGTCGATGTCGCCCGGCATGGGCTTCTCGATCCTGATCGAATCGTTCATCGTGACCGTGATCGGCGGCATGGGTTCGGTCAGCGGGGCGCTGGTGGGCGCGCTGCTGATCGGGCTCGTGCGTTCCTTCGGCTCGATCGGATTCCCGCTGTTCGTCGAAGGTGCAATGTTCGCGGCGATGGTGCTGATCCTCGTGCTGAAGCCCAGCGGCCTGCTGGGCCGGGAGCCCAGGCCGTGAGCAGCCCGTCGACTCGCATCGCCGGGGCCGCCGGCGGCCAGCCGGCTTCGAACGCCGCGGGGGCGGGCCGCGATCTCTTCTGGGCCGTGCTCGTGTTCGCGCTGGTGGCGGTGCTGCCGTTGCTGACCGATTCGCGGGTGCTGTCGGACTACGTTATCCGCCTGTCGGCCTTCGCGATCTTCGCGACCTCGCTGAACATCCTGGTCGGCTACGGCGGCATGGTCTCTTTCGGTCATGCGATGTTCTTCGGCGGCGGCGCCTATGCGTTCGGCCTGCTGATGCAGAAGGCGGGTACCTCGGTGCCGATGGGGATGCTCGGGGCCATCGTCTTCTCGGCCGTGCTGGCGCTGGCCGTGGGGGCCATCTGCGTGCGCCTGAAGGAGATCTACTTCGCGTTCCTGACGCTGGCGTTCCAGATGCTGCTGCACAGTGTCATCCTGTCCTGGATCAGTCTCACCGGCGGCGATCAGGGCCTGATGGGGGGCATTCCGCGGCCGCCCTTCCTCGGCATCGACCTCGGCCAGGATCGCAACCTCTACTGGTTTTCGGCGGCGGTGGCGGTGATCTGCCTGCTCGCGATGCGGCTCGTGCTGCAATCGCCGTTCGGCTACACGCTCAGGATGGTTCGCGACAACGCGGATCGCGCGCGCTTTCTCGGCATCGACGTCTGGCGGGTCAAGCTTTACGCGTTCGTGCTGTCGGGGGTGTTCGCGTCGATCGGGGGCGTGCTGCTCGCGCTGTTCGTTTCGGGTGCCTATCCGGACTTCAGCTACTGGACGATGTCGGGCGAGGCCGTGTTCATGATCATGCTGGGCGGCTTGCACGTGTTCGCCGGTCCGGTACTCGGCGCGGGCCTGCTGCTGCTGTTCAACGACCTGGTTTCGCGCTTCACCGAGTATCACGGGCTCGCGCTCGGCGTCATCGTGTTGCTGTTCGCGCTGGGCTTCAAGCGGGGAATCGCCGATTTCATCGGCCACGCCTACCGGCGCGTGGCAACGGGCAAGAGGACTGGATGAACGCGAGCAGACTCTCGGTCGTCACCGGTGGTGCCAGCGGGATCGGGCTGGCCTGCGTGCGGCAGTTGGTGCAGCGGGGCGACCGGGTCGTGGTGCTCGATCTGCCCGATTCCCGGCTGGCACCGGATCTTGAGCGCGAAGGCGTGCAGTTCGTCGCCTGCGACGTCCTCGACGAAGCCTCGGTCGCCGCTGCGGCCGCCGAGGTCGAGGACCGGATCGGTGCGGTCGCGGTGCTGGTGAACTCCGCAGGCATCATCCAGCCGAGGCTCGCGCCCGAGGCGCTCGACATGGCGCTGTGGGACCGCGTCGTCGGCGTCGACCTGCGCGGCACCTACCTGAGCTGCGTGGCTTTCGGCACGCGCATGGCGGCGCGGGGCAGCGGAGCGATCGTCAACATCGCTTCGATCGTCGGATCCCGGTCGGCGCCGCTGCACGTCTATGCGCCGGCGAAGGCGGCGGTCATCTCGCTGACCCGCTGCCTGGCCACCGAGTGGGGGCGCTCCGGAGTCCGGGTCAACTGCGTGTCGCCGGGCTACACGCAGACGCCGGCGTTGCAGGCAGCCATCGATCGGGGCGATCGCGATCCTGCCGAACTGGTCGCCAGCACCGCGCTCGGACGTATGGTTGACCCGCAGGAAGTCGCCTGCGGCGTCGCCTTCCTTGCGTCCGACGCGGCCTCGGCGATCACCGGCGTCGACCTTCCGATCGACGCCGGCTGGCTGGTCGGCACCAGCTGGCACACCTACGGCGGTGTGCCCGCTGCGCGTCCGGCCGACTCGCCGAAGGTGAATTGAGTGCTGAAGGTCGAGAACCTGCGCAAGTCCTTCGGCGGCGTGCTGGCCACCGACAACGTCTCGATCGAGTTTCCGCGCGAATCGCTGACTGCGGTCATCGGCCCGAACGGTGCCGGCAAGACGACCTTCTTCAACCTGATCTCGGGCGCGATCGCGGCGGACTCGGGCCGCATCCTGCTCGACGGCGAAGACATCGCCGGTCGTCGCAGCGCGGACATCGTGCGCCGAGGCATCGGACGCGCGTTCCAGGTGTCGAAGCTTTTTCCCTCGCTGACGGTCGAGGAGTCACTGCGTGCTGCGCTGATGTCGCCCGCCGGCAAGTCGCTGAGCCTGGGCGGGCGCTTCCCGTTGCCGCAGACGCGCGACCGGGCCTGGGAGGTGATGACGCAGCTCGGCCTGCAGGACAAGGCCGATACGGTCAGCGGAAACCTGTCGCACGGCGACCAGAAGCTTCTCGACATGGCGCTTGCGTTGGTGCTGCAGCCGAAGGTGCTTTTGCTCGACGAACCGGTGGCCGGCATGGGGCCCGAGGAACGCGAGCAGATGATCAATACCGTTCACGCCCTGTGGAAGCAGGGCGGGCTCACGGTCGTGCTGATCGAGCACGACATGGAGATCGTCTTTCGCGTGTCGCAGCGCATCTTCGTGCTGGCTCGCGGCGCCTTGCTCGCCGAAGGCGATGCCGACGCGATCCGCAGCGACCCGAAAGTCATCGAGGCCTACCTGGGCAAGCCACGCGAGGCCCGCGCATGAGCGACGCAGCCGCAATGCCGATGCTCGAGGTCGACGGCATCGACGCCTATTACGGGACCAGCCAGGCGCTGTTCGGCATGCGGCTGAGCGTGCACGCCGGCGAGACGCTGGCGCTGCTGGGTCGCAATGGCGCGGGCAAGAGCACGACGATGAAGGCCGTGGCGGGCATCGTGTCGGCACGGGTGGGCAGCATCCGGCTGCGCGGCTCCGAAATCCGCGGGCGCGCTCCGCATTCGATTGCCCGCGCCGGCATCGGATTCGTGCCGGAAGATCGGCAGATCTTTCCGGACCTCAGCGTCGAGGACAACCTGGTGATCGCTGCGAAGGCCGGGGTCGACGGCGAACGGAACTGGCACCTCGACAGGATCTACGAGATGCTGCCCTTGCTCGCGCCGCTGCGCGAGCGTGTGGGCGGGCAGTTGTCGGGTGGCGAGCAGCAGATGCTGACGGTCGGGCGGGCGCTGATGGGCAATCCCGCCGTGCTGCTGCTCGACGAGCCCAGCGAGGGCCTGTCGCCGATCATGGTGCAGCGTATCGGAGACGTGATCGAGACGCTGCGCGGCCTCGGCACGACGATCGTGCTGGCCGAGCAGAACCTGCAGTTCTGCCTGGGGCTTGCCCATCGCGCCGTGGTCATCGATCGCGGCAGCAACGTGTTCACCGGATCCATCGACGAGTTGAACGCCGACGACGCCGTGAAGCGGCGCTATCTGTCGGTCTGAGGGCCGATTCTGCCGGGCGTCTTCGTCTTGACCGTGGGGCGGGGTGGCAGTAAGATTCTCTGACGGTAAAACTATTCGCGATAGCGAATCAACGACGAGGTCTCGGATGCAGCAGCGGGTCGTCGTGATCACAGGGGGCGCGAGCGGGATCGGCGAGTCCTGTGCACGTGCGTTCGCCGCTTCGGGCGACAGGGTCGCCTTGCTCGACCGGAACTTCGACGAGGCGCAGCGCCTCGCAGCCGAGCTGACGGGCGAGGCCTTCGCCATCGACGTCGGCGACGACGAATCGGTCGACCGGGTGGCCTCGGAGGTGCTCGGGACCTTCGGTCGGGTCGACGTTCTCGTCAACAGCGCCGGCGTTCTGCAGCGCACGCTGCCACCCGGTCGCCTGACGATGAAGGAATGGGACTTCGTATCCCGCATCGACCTGCGCGGCACCTACCTGACTTGCGCGGCCTTCGGCCAGCAGATGGCTGCGCGGGGCGCAGGTGCCATCGTCAACATCGCGTCGGTCGCAGGCATGCGTTCCGGCCCGTTGCATTCGTACGGTCCGGCCAAGGCGGGCGTCATCAGCCTGAGCGAATGCCTGGCGAGCGAGTGGGGGCCGGCGGGCGTCAGGGTGAACACGGTCTCCCCGGGCTTCACCGCCACCCCTGCGCTTGATCGTGGATTCGAGACGCGCACGCTCGACCGCGGGCATCTCGAAACCGCAAGCGCGCTACGGCGCCTGGTGCAGGCCGACGAGATCGCGGCGGCCGTTGTTTTCCTCGCCTCGCCTGCCGCGTCGGCCATCACGGGAGTCAATCTGCCGGTCGATTGCGGCTATCTGGTGGCGACGCCGTGGGACGCCTATGGCGGCCTGCGCCCTTGACGACATTGACATCAGGAGACGAAATCCCCATGAACACGCGAAGAAAGCTGCTGGCCGCCGCAGGGCTGGCGCTCGTCACGACGGCATCGTCCGCGCAGGCGCTGCCCGACGGCAAGCAGATGCGGATCGTGGTCCCGTACTCGGCGGGCGGTACCTCGGACATTCTCGGTCGCAAGCTCGCGCAGGAACTCGGCGCGCGGCTCGGACGCACGATCGTCGTCGAGAACCGGGCGGGCGCCGGCGGATCGATCGGCACCGAGTCGGTGGTTCATGCCGACGCCGATGGCACGACCTTGCTGTTGCACAGCGGCGCGATCTCCACCGAGCCGGCCTTGAAGCGAAAGCTGCCCTACGACGTCACGCGCGATCTCGCAGCCGTCACGACGGTCGTCATCGGTCCGTTCGCGGTACTCGTTTCGCCCGGGGTCGAGGCGAAATCGATCCCGGAACTGGTCGCGTATGCGAAGGCCAACCCGGGCAAGCTGAACTTCGGCACGCCGGGTATCGGAACCTCGGTGCATCTGGCCAGCGAGCAGTTCCAGGTCGCGGCCGGCATCAAGATGACGCATGTGCCGTACAAGGGCTCGGGCCCGGCACTGACGGCCGCCATGGGCAACGAGGTGCAACTGCTCATCGATCCGCTCGTGACGGCCAAGCGATACGCCGAAGACGGCAGGCTGCGCGCACTGGCCGTCACGACCGGCGAGCGCAGTCCGCTATGGCCCGGGATGCCCACTGTCGCAGAGGGCGGGGTCGCGAACTACGATACCGGCGTCTGGTACGGGCTCTACGTGCCCGCGCGGACGCCTCGCGCCACCGTCGAGCAATTGAACGCCGAAGCGGTCAAGGTCCTGAAGTCGCCCGACTTCGTTGCCTGGTTGCACGAGCAGGGACTCGACCCGGTAGCCGATACGCCCGAACAGTCTGCGAACTGGCTGAAGAGCCAGATCGAGACCTGGAAACGCGTCGCGGCGGCGGCCGGAATCGAGGCAGAATGAGCTGAGCCAGGACCGGGCGCCGCAGCGATCCCCGGGCACCGGCCACCGAGGTATTCTCCCGGCAGTGGAACGCGCCAATCGCGCGTTCTTGCCGGTCAGCGTATCGAAACCTCGGAACGGAGCCTGGGCTATGAACACGAAGACATCGAAGATCGTCTACACCCTGACGGACGAAGCCCCGCGGCTCGCGACGGCGTCGCTGCTGCCCATCATCCGGGCCTTCACTGCGCCGGCCGGCATCGAAATGGTCGAAAGCGACATTTCGGTTGCGGCCCGGGTCCTGGCCGAGTTCGGTGACCTTCTCGACGCCGGCCAGAAGGTTCCTGACAATCTCGGCGAGCTGGGGCGGCTGACGCAGGATCCGGGCGCGAACATCATCAAGCTGCCGAACATCAGCGCTTCGGTACCGCAGCTGGTGGCCACCATCAAGGAACTGCAGTCGCGCGGGTACAAGGTGCCCGACTTTCCTGACGAGCCGAAGAACGACGAGGAAAAGCGGATCCGCCAGCGCTATTCGAAGGTGCTCGGCAGCGCGGTGAACCCGGTGCTGCGCGAAGGCAACTCCGATCGCCGGGCGCCGGCCGCCGTCAAGCGCTATGCGCGCAAGAACCCGCATTCGATGGGCGAATGGAGCCCGGCCTCGCGCACGCACGTCTCGCACATGCGCAGCGGCGACTTCTACCACGGCGAGAAATCGATGACTCTCGACCGCGCACGCGACGTCCGGATGGAACTCGCGGGCAAGAGCGGCAAGACCCGGGTGCTCAAGGAAAAGGTCGCGCTGCAGGACGGCGAGATCATCGACAGCATGTTCATGAGCAAGAAGGCGCTGCTCGAGTTCTACGAAGAGCAGATGGAAGACGCCCGCAAGACCGGCATGATGTTCTCGCTGCACGTGAAGGCGACGATGATGAAAGTCTCGCACCCGATCGTCTTCGGGCATGCGGTCAGGATCTTCTACAAGGACGCGTTCGCCAAGCACGGCAAGCTGTTCGACGAACTCGGCGTCAATGTCGACAACGGCCTGGTCGACCTCTACGGCAAGCTCGAGAAGCTGCCGGCTTCGGAGCGCGACGAGGTGATCCGCGACCTGCACGCCTGCCACGAGCATCGACCGGAGCTGGCGATGGTCGACTCCGCCAAGGGCATCTCGAACCTGCACAGCCCGAGCGACGTGATCGTCGATGCGTCGATGCCGGCGATGATCCGGATCGGCGGCAAGATGTGGGGCGCCGACGGACGTCCGAAGGACACGAAGGCGGTCATTCCAGAAAGCACGTTCGCGCGCATCTATCAGGAGATCATCAACTTCTGCAAGACCAACGGCGCCTTCGACCCGACGACGATGGGCACGGTGCCGAACGTCGGCCTGATGGCCCAGCAAGCCGAGGAATACGGCTCGCACGACAAGACCTTCGAGATTGCCGAAGACGGCACAGCGAACATCGTCGACATCGCCACCGGCGAGGTGCTGCTGGCGCAGCAGGTCGAGAAAGGTGACATCTGGCGCATGTGCCAGGTCAAGGACGCGCCGATCCGCGACTGGGTCAAGTTGGCGGTCACGCGCGCGCGGCTGTCCGGAATGCCGGCCGTGTTCTGGCTCGACCCGTATCGCCCGCACGAGGCCGAGCTGATCAGGAAGGTCGAGACCTACCTCAAGGATCACGACACTGAAGGACTGGACATCCAGATCATGTCGCAGGTGCGCGCGATGCGTTACACGCTCGAGCGCGTCGTGCGCGGCGTGGACACGATCTCGGTCACCGGCAACATCCTTCGCGACTACCTGACCGACCTGTTCCCGATCCTCGAGCTGGGCACCAGCGCCAAGATGCTGTCGATCGTGCCGCTGATGGCCGGCGGCAGCCTGTTCGAGACCGGGGCCGGCGGTTCGGCACCGAAGCACGTGCAGCAAGTACTCGAGGAGAACCATCTGCGCTGGGATTCGCTGGGCGAGTTCCTGGCGCTGGCCGTCTCGCTCGAGGACCTCGGACAGAAGACTGGCAGCCGCAAGGCCGCGATCCTGGCCCGCACGCTCGACGAGGCCACCGGGATGCTGCTCGACAATCGCAAGTCGCCGTCGGCCCGTACCGGCGAGCTCGACAACCGCGGCAGCCACTTCTACCTGGCGCTGTACTGGGCGCAGGCGCTGGCGGCACAGACCGAGGATCCGGAGCTGCAGCGGCATTTCTCGAAGCTGGCCGCCACGCTGGCCGAAAACGAGCAGAAGGTCGTCGACGAGTTGAACGCCGTGCAGGGCAAGCCGGTCGACATCGGCGGCTATTACTTCCCCGATCCGAAGAAGCTGGACACGGTCATGCGTCCGAGCGCGACCTTGAATGCGACGTTGAGCCCGGCGGCTTGAGGAACGGCTCGTCACTGTTCCGAGCAGGCTGATCCGGCCGATCCTTTGCGGCCGGGGCATTACCACCGAACCCGGTCCGTGGCGGGGGAACCCCGCTTGCTGAGCTTCCCCGAACGCGCCGAGTTCGTCCCCGTCGAAGGTCGGGCTCGGCGACCTCGAATCCGGCCGTACCGAGCGGCCTCCAAGGGGAATGCCATGGCCACCACCACCGCCGCCGACGTCCTCGTCGAAACACTGCTCGACTGGGACGTCGACACGATCTTCGGAATGCCGGGCGACGGCATCAACGGCATCGTCGAGGCGCTGCGCCTGCGTCAGGACCGGATCCGGTTCGTGCAGGTTCGGCACGAGGAGAGCGCAGCCTTCATGGCCTGCGCGCACGCCAAGTTCACCGGCCGGCTCGGCGTCTGCCTGGCCACCTCGGGGCCGGGCGGCATCCACCTGCTGAACGGCCTCTACGACGCCAAGCTCGACGGTGCGCCGGTGCTGGCGATCACCGGCCTGCAGTATCACGACCTGATCGCGACGCAGACGCAGCAGGACGTCGAGCTCGACAAGCTCTACATGGACGTCGCCGTCTACAACGCGCGGATCATGGGCGGTGCGCACGTACAGAACCTCGTCGCGCTGGCCTGCCGGACGGCGCTCACGCGTCGCGGCGTCGCGCACCTGACGATGCCGGTCGACCTGCAATCCGAAGACGTCGAAGCCGACACGCGCTCGCCCCGCAACGTACCCGATCACGTATCGGACCTGCTGGCGCTGGGTGCACGGCTTCCGGGCGAGCGGCAGCTCGAACGTGCCGCCGCGATCCTGAACGAAGGCTCCAAGGTCTGCATCCTGGCGGGACAGGGCGCGCTCGGCGCCCGCACGCAACTGCTCGAGCTGGCCGACCGCCTCGGCGCGCCGGTGGCCAAGGCGCTGCTCGGCAAGGGTGCGATTCCCGACGACAGCGAGTTCTCGACCGGTGGCGTCGGGCTGCTCGGTACCAAGGCCTCGCAGGAGGCGCTCGAGAACTGCGACACCTTGCTGATCGTGGGCAGCTCGTTTCCGTATATCGAGTTCTATCCGAAGCCCGGGCAGGCGCGTGCCGTGCAGATCGATCTCGACCCGGCGCGTATCGGCCTGCGCTATCCGGCCGAAGCCGGGCTGGTCGGCGATTCGGCGCGTGTGCTCGACGAGCTGCTGCCGCGGCTCGAACCGAAGAAGGATCGCTCGTTCCTGGAGGCCGCGCAGAAGGAGATGGAGGCCTGGCGCGAGCTGATGCAGGAACGCGGCACGCGTACCGACGTGCCGATGAAGCCGCAAGTCGTGACCTGGGAGCTCGACCGATTGCTGACCGACGACGCGATCGTCGCGACCGACTCGGGCACGATCACGACCTGGGTCGCGCGCAACGTGACGATGCGCGCGAACATGAAGTTCTCGTGCTCGGGCAACCTCGCGACGATGGCTTGCGGCGTGCCGTATGCGATCGCCGCTGCACTGGCGTATCCGCAGCGACAGGTCGTTGCCGTCGTCGGGGACGGCGGCTTCACGATGCTGCTCGGCGAGCTGGCAACCTGCGTCAAGTACCGCACGAACATCAAGATCATCGTGATTCGCAACGATTCGCTCGGCCAGATCAAGTGGGAGCAGATGGTCTTTCTCGGCAACCCCGAATACGCATGCGAGCTGCAGCCGATCGACTTCGTGACCGTCGCGCGCGGCTTCGGCATCGACGCGCTGCGGATCGAAGACCCGACCCACTGCGGCGAACAATTGCGCGAGGCTTTCGCGAAGCCGGGCCCGGTCGTCGTCGAGGCGGTCGTCGATACGCACGAGCCGCCGATGCCGCCAAAGGCCACGCTGCGGCAGGGTCTGAAGCTGGCGAAAGCGCTCGCGCGGGGCACTCCCGACGGTGGCCGGATCGCGCGCCGGATCGGTGCCGACGTGGTTCGCGAGATCGTCTGATCGAGCGGGCGCTCGAACTCACCGTTCGAGCCGACCCGAGGGCGCTCATTTTCCGCAGATTGCCGTCAGAGCGTCGGCAAGTATTTTCTTGGCGTTTGCATCTTGTTCACTTTGCACCGCTTGCGCAAAACCTGCGCAAGCGCGCGCCTGCTCGGCGGCTGCTAGATGTCGCGCTGCAAAGCCGGTAGCAAATACATTCCCGAATTTTCCCGAAATCTTGCCGGCTTCTCCTTCGCCCTCGGACGCGAATGAGCTGAAGACGGAGAAGATGTCTTTAAGGTTGGTATCTAGCTGGTAGACCAGTGCCTTATTGTCTTCGCCTGGCTTGCCCGTTGCGAGTAGCGGTGCCAGGCTGGCGTCCACTGCCACTGGGACGTAGGTTCCGAGCTGTTGATTTCTGCCGATCGTCGCGCTAAAGGGTGTGGAGGTTCCTTGTCCACCGGCGACGTCTAAACCGAAGGAGTCGCGGTGATAGTAGAGGAGTCCAACGCTCGCCTCAAAAGTCGCGCACCCGCCCAGGAACGAAATAACCATCATCGTCAACGTCCGATACATTGAAGTCTCCTGCCGTCGTGAAGCATCTGATGGATGCTGCAATGTCGTTCGCTCGATCTGCATTTATCGGCAGCTGAACGAGACAGTTGCTTTGAAGCGGCACTGCCGCGACCCGCTCATCGACCCAACCAAGGGTCGTCCCGACGGCGCTTCTGACGAGCCCGATGCCTTGGGTGGATACCAGAGCAGGCATCCCCGCGGGTACTGTCACGTGAAGAACGGTGCCGATGCTGGTCCAGCGTTGGATGCCCGTCGAAGTCACGAGTTCAACCGTGGTGCAAGCAGTGGCGGCGGCTGCCAAGCTCGCGAGACAGGCAATGCGCACCCCCGTCCGGAAACAAGCGGCAGCTTCTGGGGGTGGAACGGAGAAACGCGACAGCATGCTATTGGGGCCGAAAGCAATGCGATCAAGTTGGACTGGAATAGTGTCCTCCACGCCCGGTGGACGATACGCCGATGAGAAGTCTTTTCTCGTTCAGCGCCAAGCACGGGGCTCCCCGTTTATCCGCTGTAATTGCGGCGACACTGTAGCGCGACCGCGCGCCACGGACAATCCCGTATTTTGGGGGGCGGTTTCAAGACCGAAGCGCAACACCAGGGTTCAATGAATCGAGGTTGATG
>ENA-UOUJ01000720-UOUJ01000720.1-activated-sludge-metagenome-genome-assembly--contig:-NODE-720-length-20233-cov-9.665279_pt1 | contig 20233 bp, 17 predicted proteins | sample MGYA00249839_ERZ747224 | MGnify/ENA primary metagenome ERZ747224 (study PRJEB28782, sample SAMN03220277) | activated sludge metagenome | biome: wastewater; feature: sewage sludge; material...
TAGAGAAGCACCTTCCATTGCGGCAGGCCGATCGCGAGGCCGGCCTCGGTCAGGCCCTTGGGGATTGACAGAAAGGCGCCGCGGACGATCTCGGCGATGTAGGCGCCAGCGTTGACGACGATGGCGAGTACGGCGGCCGACATCGGGTCCATGCGTACGCCCGCGAGCACCGGCAGGGCGAAGTAGAGGAACATCACCTGCACCACGATCGGCGTGCCGCGGATCAGCTCGATGTAGGCGAAGGCGATCGCGTTCAGGACCGGCCCGCCATAGGCGCGCATCAGGCCGGCGATCAGGCCGAGGATGGTGCCGCCGACGAGGCCGGCGACGGCGATGAAGACGGTGACCCTTGCGCCGGCCATGAGCTGGGGCATGAAGGTCGGAACGACGGACCAGTCGATCTCCAAGGGGCGGGCCTCCGGACGCGAGGAAGTGGGGAGGGCGGCCGGAGCCGGCCGCCCGGGAGGCGTCAGCTCGCCGGCTTGGTGCCGAACCACTTCTCGTAGATCGCGTCGTAGCGGCCGTCGGCCTTCATGGCGGCGAGCGCCTCGTTGACCCTGGCGGTCAGCTCGCTGCCCTTGGGAAAGCCGATGCCGTATTCATGCGCCATCATCTGCTCGCCCACGGCCTTCACCTGCCCGCCGCCGGCGGTGGCGATGTAGTAGAGGACGTTCGGCGTGTCGTGCATCGCCGCGTCAACGCCGCCGGTGCGCAGCTCGAGATAGGCGTTGTCGATGTTGGGGAACTTGCGGAGCTCGGTGTCCTTGAAGTTCTCCTCGGCATAGTCGGAGGACGAGGTGCCGGTCTTCACCGCGAGCTTCTTGCCGGCGAGGTCGGCGTAGCCGGCGATCTCGCTATCGGCGGGGACCATGAGGAGGAGGCCGCTGTCGTAGTAGCCGTCGGAGAAGTCGATCACCTCCTGGCGCTCCGGCTTGATGGTGATGCCGGCGAGCGCGACGTCGACCTGGCCGGTCTGCAGCGCCGGGATGATGCCGGCGAAGTCCATCGGGCGGAGCTCGTAGGTGACGCCGATCTCTTGGGCGATCGTGTCCCACATGTCGATGTCGAAGCCGACATACTTGTCGCCTTCCTTGAACTCGAAGGGCACGAAGGCGGTGTCGGTGGCGACGACGAGGTCCTGGGCGCGGGCGGTCCCGACGCCAAGGGCGAGCACGGCGGCTCCGACGAGTTTCACGAAGTTCTTCATCGCGGGGATCCCTGTTGCTGGTTCGGTCTGGCGCGGCGCAAATCGTATCCGGAGATCGCAAATCAGTTTGCATGAATTGTCCATTCGTGCAAGTTATTTTGCAAGGCGTTCCCGCTGCGCAAGAGGATGACAACTGTGTCCGACCACGTCTTCGGCCGCTCCACCAAGGGCGTCCTGCCGATCGCCATGCGGGGCGACGGCTGCTACATCATTGATTCCGTGGGTAGACGGTATCTCGACGGCTCCGGCGGCGCGGCGGTGTCCTGCCTCGGCCATTCCGATGCGAAGGTCCGCGCGGCAATCCGCGGCCAGCTCGATTCTCTCGCCTTTGCGCATACCGGCTTCTTCACCTCGGAGGCCGCCGAGTCGCTCGCTGACCGCCTGGCCGCCGAGGCGCCGGCGAGGCTGGAGCGCGTCTACCTCGTCTCCGGCGGCTCCGAGGCGATGGAGGCGGCGCTGAAGCTCGCCCGCCAGTACATGGTCGAGACCGGCCAGCCCGGCCGCCACCGGGTGATCGCCCGCCGCCAGAGCTACCACGGCAACACCCTCGGCGCGCTGGCCGCCGGCGGCAACGCCTGGCGGCGCGCGCCCTTCGCGCCCCTCCTCGTCGAGACCAGCCATATCTCCCCCTGCTACGAATATCGCGAGCGCGGCGAGGGCGAGAGCGTCGAGGCCTACGGCCGCCGCGCCGCCGACGAGCTCGAGGCCGAGATCCGGCGCCTCGGGCCGGAGACGGTGATGGCCTTTCTCTGTGAGCCGGTCGTCGGCGCCACCGCCGGCGCGGTTCCGGCGGTCCCGGGCTACCTCAAGCGCATCCGCGAGATCTGCGACCACCACGGCGTGCTGCTGATCCTCGACGAGGTGATGTGCGGGATGGGGCGCACCGGCCACCTCTTCGCCTGCGCCGAGGACGGCGTCGCGCCGGACATCCTTGCCATCGCCAAGGGGCTCGGCGCCGGCTACCAGCCGATCGGCGCGATGCTCTGCACGGCGCGCATCTACGACGCCATCGCAGCTGGCAGCGGCTTCTTCCAGCACGGGCACACCTACATGGGCCATCCGATGGCCGCCGCCGCGGCCGGCGCCGTGCTCTCGCGCCTGCTCGACGACGGCGTGCTCGCACGCGTCCGCCCGCAGGGCGAGAAGCTCGACGCCGCGCTCCGCGCCGAGCTCGGCCAGCATCCGCATGTGGGCGACATCCGCGGCCGCGGGCTCTTCCGCGGGATCGAGCTCGTCGCCGACCGCGAGACCAAGGCCCCCTTCGACCCCGCCCGCGGCGTCCACAGGAAGGTCAAGGCGCTCGCATTCGAGGCCGGCCTCATCTGCTACCCGATGGGCGGCACGATCGATGGGATGCAGGGCGATCACGTTCTCCTCGCCCCGCCCTTCATCATCGAGGACGCGGAGATCGACGAACTGGTGACGAAACTCTCCACCGCCATCCGCGGCGCGCTCGCGGCATGACGCCGCTTCCGCGGATCATGGTCGCGCCGAACGGCGCGCGGCGGACGAAGGCCGACCACCCGGCGGTCCCGATCACCATCCCCGAGATCATCGCCTGCGCGCGCGCCTGCCACGCCGCGGGGGCCGACGGCCTGCATGCCCATGTCCGCGACGCCGAAGGCCGCCATGTCCTCGACGCCGGCCTATACGGCGAGCTTCTCGCCGAACTCGCCCGCGTCGTGCCGGCAATGCAGGTGCAAGTGACGACCGAGGCGGTCGGCCGCTACACCCCGGCCGAGCAACGCCTGCTCGTCGAGACGCTCCGTCCGCCCGCCGTCTCGGTCGCGCTCCGCGAGATCACCGCCGAGCCCGAGATCGCCGTTACTCGCCGCTTCTTCGGTTTCTGCGCCGAGGCGGGCATCGCCGTGCAACACATCCTCTACGACCCGGACGAGATCGACCGCCTCGCCGCCCTCGTGCGCGAGGGCGTCGTGCCCGCGGACGGGCTCCAGCTCATCCACGTCCTCGGCCGCTACACGCCGGGACAGGTCTCCTCGCCGGCGGACCTCACGGCGCCTGTCACGCGGCTTGCCGCGACCCGCCTTGTGGCCGACTGGGCCGTCTGCGCCTTCGGCCCGGCCGAGACCGCCATCCTCGTCGAAGCCTGTCGCTTGGGCGGCAAGGCCCGGGTCGGCTTCGAGAACAACCTACTGAATGCCGATGGCACTGTCGCCTCAGACAACGCCGAGCGCGTGGCCGAGCTCGCCGATCAAGTCGGACGGCGAAACCCTCATTGATTGAATGCGGGCGGAGAGCCGCCGTTCGCCGTAGCGGCGAGGATCAACAACCGAGGCGGAAGGCCGTCGTTCGCCGCCCCTTAAGAGTATCCGTGGCACGGTCGGTCATCCGGTGCCGCCTGCCTGCGCTCGATGCACGCCGAGGCCTGCTGGCAGGGTGGTGGCAACTGGCGCGGTCGATCGACGCAGGGGTCGTTGACTCCGGCGGATCGGGTCCGCAGTCTTGGCCATCCGCCAGAGGCCGAAATGACGCAGAGCATTCGGAAGGAGGACTGGGAGCGATACCGCGCGCTGGGGGAGGTTCCGCCGAGCGTCCGTGAAGTCGTGCTCCGGTCCTGGGAGCGGTCGCGGGCGGCCCGGACCGGAGACCAGCTCAAGGCGGCGCCACGGCTCGGCGAGGAGGATCTGGCCGAGACGCGGAAGCGGAGCCGGCGGCTGCGCGGCGCGGCCAGAGGTGCGCTCGAGCGGGCCGGGTATCTGCTCGGGGATTCCGAGAGCATGCTGCTGCTCTGCGACGCGGCGGGGGTGGTGACCGACGCGGTCGGCGACTCGAGCGTGATGGATCGCGGGCGGGAGAACCACCTGCAGCCGGGCGGGCGGTGGCTGGAGGCGACGATCGGGACGAACGCCATCGGGACGGCGCTGCACCTCGGGCGGCCGGTGGCGATCACCGGGGTCGAGCATTTCTGCGAGGAGATCCAGCGCTGGTCCTGCGCCGCGGCGCCCGTCACCGATCCGGCGAGCGGTCGGCTGATCGGCGTCGTCGACGTGTCGGGGCCGGCGGGGCGGCTGCCGCGGCAGGCGGCCGCGCTCTCGGGCGCCGTCGGGGCGCAGATCGAGGAAGCGCTGCGCCAGGCCGATACCGAGGAGCACCAGCGGCTGGTGGAGCGGCTGCTGGCGCGGGGCGGGCGCTGGGCGAGCGACGAGGTGGTGCTGCTAGACCGGTTCGGGCGCGAGGTCTACGCCTCGGAGCGGTTCCGCGGCATGGCGGCGGAGTTCGGCGACTTCGAGGCGGCGCGAGCGCTGCTCTCGGCCGGGGATCTCGACGGAGACGGCCTGGTCGAGGCGCTGAGCGAGACGCTGCCGGGGGCGAGCGTCGACCTGATGCTCGAAGGAGCCGAGGCGGTCGGGGTGACGATCGCGCTACGTCGCAGCCGGTCGCGGGGCGAGGCGGACCGGCTGCCGACGCTCGACTGGATCGGCGGCGGCAGTCCGGCGATGGCGGCGATCTGCGCGCAGGCGAAGGCGCTGGCGAAGGGCGGGGTGCCGCTGCTGATCGCGGGGGAGACCGGGACCGGCAAGGAGCTGGTGGCGCGGGCGATCCACCGGGAGGGGCCGCTCGCCGCCTGCCCGTTCGAAGTGCTGAACTGCGCGCTGCTGACCGTCGACCGGCTCCGCGACGACATTGCGGCAGGCGAGGGCGCGGCGCGGCTGGGGCGGACCGGCGGCGTGCTCTGTCTCGACGAGCCGCTGGAGATCCCGGAGGCGGCGCAGGCGATGGTGGCGCGGCTGGTCGAGAAGCTGATGACGGAGGCGGGGGCGCGGCTTGCCGTGGTGACGCTGACGACCGGCGACCTCGCGGCGGCGACGGCGGACGGACGGCTGCGGGGCGACCTCTACTATCGGTTGGCGGGGGCGGCGCTGGAGCTGCCGCCGCTCGCGGAGCGGCGGGAGGACGTCGGGCGGCTGGCGCGATTCTTCGCGGAAGCGGTGGCGCGGCGCAGCGGGCGGCGGGAGGTGCGCTTCACGCCGGCGGCGATGACGCGGCTCGAGGCGCACGACTGGCCGGGGAACGTACGGGAGCTGCGCAATCTCGTGGAGACGATGGCGGCGATCTCGACGAGCGGGATCGTCGACCTGAGGGACCTGCCGGCGGGGATCCGGGAGCCGCGGCGGGCGGCGGGGGCGGAGACGCTCCGCGGGCGGGAGCGGGTCGAGATCCTCGACGCGATTGCCGAGACAGGGGGCAACCTGACCGAGGTGGCGCGGCGGCTCGGGATCGCCCGGTCGACGCTCTACGTGAAGCTCGACGAGCACGGGATCGAGCGGCCACGGCGGCACTGATCGCCCGCGTCGCACGCGTGCGACTCCGGGTAACATGTTGATCTATCGACATGTTCCCTCCGGCGTTAACCGGATTTGCCATATTCGTTAACGGCACCGTCGTTCGCGGCTGCGACAGCTGTATTGCGTCCGCAACATGTCCGGCGAAACGTCCGACATCCGGACGACCGCCGGACACGCGCTGGCGGCATCCTTGCCCCCGCGTCGCATCGAAGCGGCGCCAGGACGGGAGGGATTTGACCGTGCCTTTGGACAAGGAGAATGTCCGCCGCGTGCAGGTGCTCGGCATCGACGCGGGCGGGACGATGACCGACACCTTCTTCGTCGACAGCGACGGGGACTTCGTGGTCGGCAAGGCGCAGTCGACGCCGCAGAACGAGGCGCTGGGCCTCATCGCGTCGTCGAAGGAGGGCCTCGAACACTGGGGCCTGACGCTCGAGGAGGCGCTCGGCGAGATCCAGACCGGGGTCTATTCCGGCACCGCGATGCTCAACCGCGTGGTGCAGCGGAAAGGCCTGCGCTGCGGGCTGATCGTCAATGCCGGGATGGAGGACTTCCACCGGATGGGCCGGGCGATCCAGGCCTATCTCGGCTTCGCCTACGAGGACCGCATCCACCTCAACACCCACTATTACGACGAGCCGCTGGTGCCGCGCCACCTGACCCGCGGAGTCATGGAGCGGATCGACATGTCGGGCACCGTCGTCATCCCGCTGCGCGAGGAGACGGCGCGGGTCGCGGCGAAGGAGCTGATCGCCCAGGATGTCGAGGGGATCGTGATCTCGCTCCTCCACTCCTACCGTAATCCGGAGCATGAGCGGCGGGTGCGCGACATCGTGCAGGAGGAGGTCGCGGCCTCGGGCAAGACGATCCCGGTCTTTGCCTCGACCGACTATTATCCGGTCAGAAAGGAGACGCATCGCACCAACACGACGATCCTCGAGGCCTATGCCGCCGAGCCGTCGCGGCAGACGCTGCAGAAGATCAGCAGCGCCTTCAAGGAGAACGGATCGAAGTTCGACTTCCGGGTAATGGCGACGCACGGCGGCACCATCTCGTGGAAGGCCAAGGAGCTGGCGCGGACCATCTCGTCGGGACCGATCGGCGGCGTGATCGGGGCGAAGTACCTGGGCGAGACCCTCGGCTATGCCAACATCGCCTGCTCGGACATCGGCGGGACCTCCTTCGACGTGGCGCTCATCACCCAGAACGAGCTGACCATCCGCAACGACCCGGACATGGCGCGGCTGGTGCTGTCGCTGCCGCTCGTCGCCATGGACTCGGTCGGAGCCGGGGCGGGCAGCTTCATCCGGCTCGATCCCTACACCAAGGCGATCAAGCTCGGGCCGGATTCGGCGGGCTACCGCGTCGGTGTCTGCTGGGAGGATTCGGGCATCGATACGGTGACGATCTCGGACTGCCACGTCATCCTCGGCTACCTGAACCCCGACAACTTCCTCGGCGGGCAGGTGAAGCTCGACCGGCAGCGCGCCTGGGAGGCGATGAAGGACCAGATCGCCGACCCGCTCGGCCTCTCGGTCGAGGACGCGGCGGCCGGCGTCATCGAGCTGCTCGACAGCGACCTGCGCGACTACCTGCGGTCGATGATCTCGGGCAAGGGCTCGACGCCGGGCAACTTCGTCTGCTTCAGCTACGGCGGCGCCGGGCCGGTGCACACCTACGGCTACACGGAAGGCCTCGGCTTCGAGGACGTGATCGTGCCGGCCTGGGCGGCGGGCTTCTCGGCCTTCGGCTGCGCGGCGGCGGATTTCGAGTACCGCTACGACAAGTCGCTCGACATCAACATCGCGGTCGACGCGAGCGGCGATCTCAAGGCGGCGCAGGCGCAGACGCTCCAGGCCGCCTGGGCCGAGCTGAAGGCCCGCGTGCTCGAGGAGTTCGAGCTGAACGGCTACGGGCCGGACAAGGTGACGCTGCAACCGGGCTTCCGCATGCAGTACCGCGGACAGCTCAACGACCTCGAGATCGAGAGCCCGATCGCCTCGGCCGCGACGGCGGAGGACTGGGACAGGCTGGTCGAGGCGTTCAACGACACCTACGGCCGGGTCTATGCCGCCTCCGCCCGCTCGCCTGAGCTCGGCTACTCGGTCACCGGCGCGATCATGCGCGGCACGGTGCCGATCCCGAAGCCGCGCATCCCCAAGGAGGAGCTGGCCGGCGAGACCCCGCCGGAGTCGGCGAAGCTCGGCACGCGCAAGTTCTATCGCAAGAAGCGGTGGGTCGACGCGCAGCTCTACCGGATGGAGGCGCTCCAGCCCGGCAACCGGATCACCGGCCCCGCGGTCATCGAGTCCGACGCCACCACCTTCGTGGTGCCCGACGGGTTCGAGACCTGGCTCGACGGCCACCGGCTGTTCCACCTCAAGGAAGTCTGAGGGAGAAACGAGATGAACGTCCAGACGACGATCGAGACCCGCGGCATCGTCCGCGGCGGGGAGACGCTGAAGCAGCACCGCGACCGGCTGATGGAGGCGACGAAGCGCACGAAGCACTATGCCGGGCTGACCCGGATGGAGCTCCGCGACAGCGACCCGATCAAGTACAACAAGCTCTTCTCGCGCCTTCGCGCCGGCGTGGTCGACGCCCGCGAGACGGCGAAGAAGATCGCGGCCTCGCCGATCGTGGAGCAGGAGGGCGAGCTCTGCTTCACCCTCTACAACGCGGCCGGCGACTCCATCCTGACCTCGACGGGGATCATCATTCACGTCGGCACCATGGGCGCGGCGATCAAGTACATGATCGAGAACGACTGGGAGTCCAATCCGACGATCCGCGACAAGGACATCTTCTGCAACAACGACAGCCTGATCGGGAACGTGCATCCGTGTGACATCCACACGATCGTGCCGATCTTTCACGAGCGCGAACTGATCGGCTGGGTCGGCGGCGTCACCCACGTGATCGACACCGGGGCGGTGGGGCCGGGCTCGATGACGACGGGGCAGGTGCAGCGGTTCGGCGACGGCTATTCCGTCACCTGCCGCAAGATCGGCGAGAACGACACGCTGTTCCGCGACTGGCTGCACGAGAGCCAGCGGGCGGTCAGGACCACCCGCTACTGGATGCTCGACGAGCGCACCCGGGTCGCCGGCTGCCACATGATCCGCAAGCTGGTCGAGGAGGTGATCGCCGACGAGGGGATCGAGGCCTACTGGAAGTTCGCCTACGAGGCGGTGGAGCACGGCCGGGTCGGCCTGCAGAACCGCATCAAGGCGATGACCATCCCGGGCAAGTATCGGCAGGTCGGGTTCGTCGACGTGCCCTACGCCCACGAGGACGTGCGGGTGCCGTCAGACTTCGCCAAGGTCGACACGATCATGCACACGCCGTCGGAGATCACCATCCGCGGCGACGGCACCTGGCGGCTCGACTTCGAGGGCTCGTCACGCTGGGGCTGGCACACCTACAACGCGCATCAGGTAAGCTTCACCTCCGGCATCTGGGTGATGATGACCCAGAGCCTGATCCCGACGGAGATGATCAACGACGGCGCCGCCTACGGCACCGAGTTCCGGCTGCCGAAGGGCACCTGGATGAACCCCGACGACCGGCGGGTGGCCTTCGCCTACTCGTGGCACTTCCTGGTCTCGTCCTGGACGGCGCTCTGGCGCGGCCTCTCGCGCGCCTACTACGGCCGCGGCTATCTCGAGGAGGTGAACGCCGGCAACGCCAACACCTCGAACTGGCTGCAGGGCGGCGGCTTCAACCAGTACGACGAGATCCATGCGGTCAACTCGTTCGAGTGTGCGGCCAACGGCGTCGGCGCCAGCGCCATCGCCGACGGCATCAGCCATGCCGCGGCGGTCTGGAACCCCGAAGGCGACATGGGTGACATGGAGATCTGGGAGCTGGCCGAGCCCCTGCTCTACCTCGGCCGCCAGATCAAGGCGTCCTCGGGCGGCGCGGGCAAGTATCGCGGCGGCTGCGGGTTCGAGTCCCTGCGCATGGTCTGGAACGCCAAGGACTGGACCATGTTCTTCATGGGCAACGGCCACATCAGCTCCGACTGGGGCCTGATGGGCGGGTACCCGGCGGCCTCGGGCTACCGCTTTGAGGCCCACGACACCGGGCTCAAGGAGAAGATCGCGGCGGGCCTGCCGATCCCGCATGGCGGCGACACCGATCCGGGGGCGCCGACCTACGACGGACTGCTCGAGGGGGCGCGGATCAAGCGCGACAAGCAGGCGATCACCACCGAGGCGATGTTCAAGGACTACGACCTCTACCTCAACTACATGCGGGGTGGCCCCGGCTTCGGCGACCCGCTCGACCGCGAGCCGCAGGCGGTGGCGGACGACGTGAACGGCGGCTACCTGGTGGCGCGGTTTGCCGAGAGCGTCTACGGCGTGATCCTGGCGCCGGCCGGCGACGGCCTGCTGGGCGTGGACGTGGCGGCGACCGAGGAACGGCGCAAGGCGGTCCGGGCGTCGCGGCTCGCCACCTCGGTGCCGGTCTCGGAGTGGATGAAGGCGGAGCGGGAGAAGATCCTCGCGAAGGACGCGGGCACGCAGGTGCAGCAGATGTTCGCGGCGTCCTTCAAGCTCGGGCCGAAGTTCGAGACCGAGTTCCGCGCCTTCTGGGACCTGCCCGAGGACTGGAAGCTCCTCGAGGCCGACCTGCCGATCCCGTCCTACGGGCGCGAGTACTCGATGGACCTCTCCGAGCTGCCGGACGTCAAGACCGTCCAGTTCGTCGAGGAATGACCAACTCGGCCGCGCCCACCTCCCCCGGGCGCGGCCCCCTTTCACAGCGATTATTCCGGGAGGACCCGCGAAATGGCCTACACCAAGGCGAAGATCAGGGATCTGGTCGACGGCAAGATCGATCGTGACACCCTGCACACCATGCTCTCGACCCCGAAGGACCGCGACCGGTTCGAGATGTACCTCGAGATCCTGCAGGAGCAGGTGCCGTGGGACGACCCGATCATCCTGCCGCTCGGGCCGAAGCTCTTCATCGTGCAGCGCAAGTCCGACAACAAGTGGATGATCCGCAGCTTCGCGGGCCACGATTTCTGCGCCTGGGACGAGAACTGGAAGCTCCACGCCCGCATCCGGGTGCGCGAGACGCAGGAGCAGATGGAGGAGCTCTATCCGAAGCTGATGGCGCCCACGACCGGCTGGCAGGTGATCCGCGAGTATTTTTGCCCGCTCTCGGGCGACCTCCTCGACGTCGAGGCGCCGACGCCCTGGTATCCGGTGATCCACGACTTCGAGCCGGACATCGACACCTTCTACCGTGACTGGCTCGGCAAGGAAATCCCGGCACGCGCTTGAACGACCTGCCTTGCACCAGGCGGCGCCCTGTCTCGGGCGCCGCTCCTATTTCGTGTCATCACTCTGGGAGGTGAGGGACATGGACGAGGCGGTCGCCGGGGTGAAGCGCTGCCCGAACCCGATGTTCGGCCCGAGCGAGATCGAGATCCGCCCGGTCTACGAGCTCTCCGACTTCGCCCTCACCCTCAGGATATCATTTCTGCCGGAAGATAGCGCGCATCCTGGCGGGCCAATCGCACGGGAGCCGAGAGCCCAATGCGCATTATCGCCGGCCTTGCCGCCCTGCTGGCCCTCCTCGCGGCGGGCGGGGTGGGGTGGATCCTGTGCTCCGCCCTGGCGGTGACCGGCGACGCGGAGCGCCGGCAGGGCGAAGGGCAGGCGGAGGGGGCCGGCGATCCCGTCGCCGGCGCGGCCCAGCCGCTCGATCGTCACCTCGCGCACTTCCGGAAACCGTTCGTTGCTGCGCCGGCCTCTTCTGCCGGGCCGCTTGCGGGAATAGGTTCGCAGGCGGAACGGATCAAGGAGCGACCCACATGAGCAGCCCCGCGGCGGCGCCGATCGCAGCCGGCACCCGCATCGGCCACGTGCACCTGAAGGTGGCGGACCTCGAGCGCGCGCTCGGCTTCTACTGCGGCGTGCTCGGCTTCGAGCTGATGCAGAAGTACGGCAGGGAGGCGGCCTTCGTCTCGGCCGGCGGCTACCATCATCACATCGGCCTCAACACCTGGGAGAGCCGGGGCGGCACGCCGCCGCCTGCGGGGCATACCGGGCTCTACCATACGGCCATCCTCTACCCGACGCGGCGCGATCTCGCCGACGCGCTGCGCCGGCTGATCGCGGCGGGGATCGCGCTCGACGGGGCCTCGGACCACGGGGTCTCCGAGGCGCTCTACCTGCGCGACCCGGACGGCAACGGGGTCGAGCTCTACCACGACCGCCCGCGGGAGGAGTGGCCGCGCGATGCGGCAGGCAACCTCCGGATGGTGACCGAGCGGCTCGACCTGCAGTCGCTGCTGGCGGAAGCCTGAGGGTGGCGCAACGGCGGGCTGGACCTGTGGCGCGTTGTTGCTAACCTCGCGGCCTGGGTCCCGGCGACCGTCCTGCGTGCCAGACGGAGGTCAAGCGACTGAAATGGTTCACCTAATCCGGGCGATTCACCGGATTTTCATCGAGGTTAACGCGCCGATGCCGCGGGGCGGCTCATCTTGCGAAGGTCTCCCGGAAGCCGGGGGAGCGGGATGACGCGGATGGCGCGGGACGTGCTGCCGGTGCTGACCGTGGTGGCCGGGCTCCTCGTCGTCTGGTACGTGCTGGCCGTGGTGCTGAACGCGGGCTTCGCCCGCGACCAGGCCGAGCGCGACGGGGTGACGCTCGGGCCGAGGGCGCTGGTCGCCGCCACGCTCGAGCAGGAGCGGCCGCGGCTGCCTGCGCCGCACCAGCTGGCGGCGGAGCTCTGGAAGACGACGGTCGAGGTGGCGCCGACCTCGAAGCGCAGCCTGGTCTATCATGCCTGGGTGACGCTGGCGGCGACGCTGGCCGGCTTCGCGCTCGGGGCCGGGCTCGGGATCGCGCTCGCCATCGGCATCGTGCACGACCGGACGATGGACGCGAGCGTGATGCCCTGGGTGATCGCGAGCCAGACCATCCCGATCCTCGCCGTCGCGCCGATGGTGATCGTGGTGCTGGCCTCGGTCGGGGTGACCGGGCTGCTGCCGAAGGCGATCATCTCGATGTACCTCTGCTTCTTCCCGGTGGTGGTGGGGATGGTGAAGGGGCTGCGGAGTCCCGACCGGATGCTGCTCGACCAGATGCGGACCTGGAACGCGAGCGCGGCGCAGACGCTCGGCAAGCTGCGCTGGCCGGCGGCGCTGCCCTATCTCTTCGCCTCGCTGAAGGTGGGCGTCGCGGCGAGCCTCGTCGGCACGATCATCGGCGAGATGCCGACCGGTGCGGTGGCCGGCCTCGGGGCGCGGATGCTGTCGGGGAGCTACTACGGGCAGACGATCCAGATCTGGGCGGCGCTCGCCATGGCGGCGATGCTGGCGGCCGTGCTGGTGGGGCTGATCGGGCTCGTCGAGCGGGTGACCGCGGCGGCGATGGGGGGGCGGCGCTGATGGCGCTCGTCGCGGCCGCCGTCGCCGTCTGGCTGGTCGGCTGGTGGATCAACGCCCGCCTGGCGCGGCTGCCGCTCGAGGGGGCGGCGCGGCTGCTGCCGCCGCTCGTCTTCGGGGTGACGCTGCTGCTCATCTGGGAGCTGGCGGTGCGGGGGCTCGGGGTCAGCCCGGTGCTGCTGCCGGCGCCGAGCGCGATCTGGGCGCGGCTCGTCGCCAGCCTGCCGACGCTGCGCGCCGACGTGATGCAGACCTTCGTCAAGGGGGCGCTGTCGGGATACGTGATCGGCTGCGGGGCGGCGATCCTGACCGGGATCGCGGTCGACCGGATGCCCTTCCTGCGGCGCGGGCTGCTGCCGGTCGGCAATCTCGTCTCGGCGCTGCCGATCGTCGGCATGGCGCCGATCATGGTGATGTGGTTCGGCTTCGACTGGGAATCGAAGGCGGCGGTCGTGGTGCTGATGGTCTTCTTCCCGATGCTGGTGAACACGGTGCAGGGGCTGGCCGCGACCGAGCCGATGCAGGCCGACCTGATGCGGACCTATGCCGCGAGCTACTGGCAGACGCTGTTCACGCTGCGCCTGCCGGCGGCCTCGCCCTTCATCTTCAACGGCTTGAAAATCTCCACGACTCTGGCTTTGATCGGGGCGATCGTGGCGGAGTTCTTCGGCTCGCCGACGGTCGGCATGGGTTTCCGGATCTCGACCGAGGTGGGGCGGCTGGCGCTCGACATGGTCTGGGCGGAGATCGCGGTGGCGGCCTTGGTCGGGTCGGCGTTCTACGGCGCGGTGGCGCTCATCGAGCGGGCGGCCACCTTCTGGCACCCCTCGCAGCGGCGCTGACGGCGGACTGACCGGTTCCAACAGGGAGACAAGCAATGAAGACGTGGATGGCCGGCGCCTCGGCGCTGGCGATGCTTCTGGCCGGTGCGGCCGGCAGTGCGGCGTGGGCCGAGGAGGTGACGCTGCAGCTCAAGTGGGTGACGCAGGCGCAGTTCGCCGGCTATTACGTGGCGAAGGACAAGGGCTTCTACGAGGAGGAGGGGCTCGAGGTCACCATCAAGCCGGGCGGGCCGGACGTGGCGCCGGTGCAGGTGATCGCCGGCGGCGGGGCCGACGTGGTGGTCGACTGGATGCCGGCGGCGCTGGCGGCGCGCGAGAAGGGGCTGCCGCTCGTCAACATCGCCCAGCCGTTCAAGAGCTCGGGGATGATGCTGACCTGCCGCAACGATTCGGGCGTGACCTCGACGGACAAGTTCAAGGGGCAGACGCTCGGGGTGTGGTTCGGCGGGAACGAGTATCCGTTCCTCTCCTGGATGTCGAAGCTCGGGCTTTCGACGAGCGGCGGGCCGGACGGGGTGACGGTGCTGAAGCAGGGGTTCAACGTCGATCCGCTGCTGCAGAAGCAGGCGGCCTGCATCTCGACGATGACCTACAACGAGTACTGGCAGGTGATCGACGCCGGTCTGAAGCCGGAGGATCTGACCGTCTTCAAGTATGAGGACGAGGGCGTCGCGACGCTGGAGGACGGGCTTTACGTGCTGGAGGAGAAGCTGAACGACGCGGCCTTCGTCGACACCATGGCGAAGTTCGTCCGTGCCAGCATGAAGGGCTGGAAGTGGGCGGAGGAGAACCCCGACGACGCGGCGATGATCGTGCTCGACAACGACGAGACCGGGGCGCAGACCGAGAAGCACCAGAAGCGGATGATGGGCGAGATCGCCAAGCTGACGGCGGGGTCGGACGGCTCGCTCGATCCGGCGGACTACGAGCGGACGGTGGCGACGCTGCTGACGGCGGGGTCCGATCCGGTCATCACCAAGGCGCCGGAGGGGGCCTGGAGCCATGTGGTGACCGACAAGGCGCTGGCGGAGTAGGAGGCGGAATCTCCGGGGCGGCCGGGCGGGGCCCGGCCGCCTGCGGTTCAGTAGGTGGTGTTGGGCGAGGTGCGGGTGGCCTCGAAGAGGAACCAGGCGCGGCGCTCGCCCTCGTCGATCCAGTTCTCGAGCAGGCTCGCGGTCGCCACGTCGTTGTGCTCGTCGCAGGTGGCGTGCAGGCTGCGCATGGCGGCGACGCACTGCTGGTTGTCGCTGGCGAGTTCGGCCAGCATGTCCTGCGGGTCGACGTAGTCGGCGTCGTTGTCGGGGATGCGCTGGCGGCGGGCGATCTCGCCGATCGAGTGCAGTGTGGTGCCGCCGATCTTGCGAGCGCGCTCGGCGATCGGGTCGGTCATGGCGAAGATCTGCGCCGACTGCTCGTCGAGCATGAGGTGGAAGTCGCGGAAGTGCGGCCCCGACATGTGCCAGTGGAAGTTCTTGGTCTTGAGGTAGAGCGCGAAGGTGTCGGCGAGCAGCGTCGCGAGGCCTTCGGAGACGTCGCGGACGGCGGCTTCGCCGAGGTCGGAGCGGGTGCGCAGCCGCGGCTTCGCCTTCGCGGGGGCGTCCTTGGCCGACGTCGCCTTCGCGGCCTTGGGGGACGGGTTCTTGGCCATGCGGTCTCTCCTCCAGATGACTGGCGGCAAAGTCTAGCCCATCAGATGGCGAGCGCCAGTAGGGCGAAGATGAGCGCGGTCAGGGCGCCGTTGAGGCCCATGGCGATGCCGGCGAAGGTGCCGGCCTCCTCGCTGACCTGGAAGGCGCGGGCGGTGCCGAGGCCGTGGCTGGCGATGCCGGCGGCGAAGCCGCGGGCGGCGAAGTCGCGGATCCCGAGCAGGTTCATCAGGGGCGTCACGATGACCGCGCCGAAGATGCCGGTCAGCACCACGAGGACGGCCGCGAGGGCGGGGATGCCGCCGATCGTCTCGGTCAGGGCCATGGCGATGGGAGCGGTCACCGACTTGGCGGGGAGGGAGGCGAGGATCGGGGGCGGGGCGCCGAGCACCCAGGCGATGGCGACGGCGGAGCCGATGGCGGTGAGCGAGCCGGCGAGAAGGGCCGCGATCATCGGCAGGGAGTTGCGCCGGACCGCGAGGCGGTTGCGCCAGAGCGGCAGGCCGAGGGCCACGGTGGCGGGGCCGAGCAGGAAGTGGACGAACTGGGCGCCCTCGAAATAGGTCTGGTAGGAGGTCCCGGTCGAGGTGAGGAGCAGGATGAGGAGGCCGGCGGCGATCATCACCGGATTGGCGAGCGGGTGGCGGCGCAGGCGGAGCGAGACGGCGTCGCCGACCGCATAGGCGAAGAGGGTGGCGGAGAGCCAGAGGAGCGGCGTCTGGGAGAGATAGACCCAGATGCGGTAGAAATCGCCCGGCCCGCTCATGCCTGGCCTCCTGCGGCGCGTCGTTCCACCATGCGGGCCACGGCGCGGAAGGTGTAGACCGAGACGACGAGGGTGAGGATGGTCGAGACGATGAGGGCTGAGGCGATCGCCACCCAGTTGGCGGCGACGAGGCCCGCCTGCTGCACCACCCCGACCGCCGCCGGCACGAAGAGAAGCGAGAGGTTCTGCAGCAGCGTATCGGCGGCGGTGTCGAGCGCCGGCGCCGAGCGGCCGCGGACGAGGAGGAGGGCGAAGATGAGCCCCATGCCGAGGACGGGCCCGGGGAAGGGGATGCCGGCGGCGCGCACCAGGATCTCGCCGGTGAGCTGGCAGGCGAAGAGAAGCGTCAGCGCTTGGATCATGGCGGGAGCTCCGTGGGGAGAGTGACGGGGGTGTGTCGCGCGCGACTGATATCTAACTGTCTGGAACTGCTAGATCTCAGCTGCGCGGTCGGGGGCGGCGCGCCGTTTCATGGCAGAAGGCCGCCCTCCTGAAGCCAGGCTTCGAGGGCGGGGCGGACTGAGCGTTCGCCGGCGCGGCGGGCTGAATCGATGACGCGGCGGGCAGAGGAGAGGTCGATCTTGCGCAGGAGCGCCTTGACCGGGCCGATGGAGGCCGGCCGCATGGAGAGGTTGCGGAAGCCGATGGCGGCGAGACCCAGCGCCTCCACCGGACGGCCGGCGTCCTCGCCGCAGAAGGAAAGCGGCGTGCCCTGCCCGGCGCAGCGGCCGATGACGTGCTCGAGGAAGTCGAGGAAGCTCGTCGAGAGCATGTCGTAGCGGCGGCGGACCAGCTCGTTCTCGCGGTCGGCGGCGAAGAAGAACTGCTTCAGGTCGTTGCCGCCGATGGAGATGAAGTCGGCCAGCTCGAAGAAGCCGTCGCCGGCGAAGGCGAGGGACGGAACCTCGAGCATGGCGCCGATCTTCAGCTCGGAGGGCACGGTGTGGCCGAGCGACTGCTCGCGGATCATCTCGTCGAGGACGAGCCGCCGCCCCGCCTCGAACTCGCCCGGGTCGGCGACGAAGGGGAACATGATCCGGAGCGGGCGGCCCTTGGCGGCGCGGATGAGCGCCTGCAGCTGCATCCGCATGATGCCCTGGCGGTCGAGGGCGACGCGGATCGCCCGCCAGCCGAGGGCCGGGTTCGGCTCGTCGGCGCGCTTCATGTAGGGCAGCACCTTGTCCGAGCCGATGTCGAGGGTGCGGAAGACCACCGGCTTGTCGTGCGCCGCGTCGAGGATGCGGGAATAGAGCGCGGCGAGCTCCGAGCGCCGCGGCACGGTCGAGCGGATGAGGAACTGGAGCTCGGTGCGGAAGAGGCCGACGCCGAGCGCGCCGCACTTGGCGAGGCTCGGCAGGTCGGCCATCAGGCCCGCGTTCATGTAGAGGCCGAGGGTCACGCCGTCGCGGGTGGTGGCCGGCTTGTCGCGGAGCGCGGCATAGGCGGCCTGCGCCTCGTGCAGCATGTCCATCTTCTCGCGGAAGGCCTTGGCGACCGTCTCCTCCGGGCGGAGGTGGACGTGGCCCTGGTCGCCGTCGACGAGGATGGCGTCGCCGGTCATCGCCTCGCGGGTGATGCGGGCGGCCTGGATGACGAGGGGGATGGCCAGCGCCCGGGCGACGATGGCGGCGTGGCTGCCGACCGAGCCCTCCTCGAGCACGACGCCGCGCAGCTTGCGGCCATAGTCGAGGAGCTCGCCCGGGCCGATGTTGCGGGCGACGAGGATCGCGTCGGGCGGCAGCTCGCTGCCGTTGCGCTGGTCGCCGGAGAGCAGGCGCAGCAGGCGGTTCGAGAGGTCGTCGAGGTCGTGCAGGCGTTCGCGGAGGTAGGGGTCGGCGGCGCGCGACATGCGGGTGCGGGTGGCGGACTGCTCCTTCTCGACCGCGACCTCGGCGGTGAGGCCGAGGTCGATCGAGGCCTCCATGCGGCGCACCCACCCCTTGTCGTGGGCGAACATCCGGTAGGCGTGCAGCACGTCGCGGTGCTCGCCCGAGGCGTTGAGGTAGTCGGCGGCGAGCATCTCGTCGACCTCGGCCCGGAGCGCCTCGATGCCGGCGCGCAGCCGGGTGCGCTCGATCTCCGGGTCGTCGCTGATCGGCTGGGTGACGACGATCTGCGGCTCGTGCAGCACGACGGTGCCCTCGGCCGCCCCCTCCTGGCCGACGAGGCCGCGGACGAAGAAGGGGCGGCGGTGCGGCCGGTCCATGGTGCCGGGGCCGACGAAGGCGCCGAGCTCGGCCATCTCGGCGATGACCATGGCGACGACCTCGAGCGCGTAGATCTCGTCGTCGGTATAGTCGCGCGGCTCGCGGTTCTGCACCACGAGGACGCCGAGGACCTCGCCGAGGCGCTGGATCGGCACGCCGCAGAAGCTGGCGAGCCCCTCCTCGCCGGTCTCGGGCAGGAAGCGCCAGCCGCGGGTATGGGCGGCGTCGGAGGTCGAGAGCGGCTCGGCGCTCTCGGCGATCTGGCCGACGAGGCCCTGGCCGACGTGGAGGCGGGTCAGGTGGACCGATTCGGGGTTGAGTCCCTCGGTGGCGGAGAGCTCGAGCACGTCGTCGCGGCGGAGGTAGATCGAGCAGACCTCGGCCACCAGCCCCTCGGACACCAGGCGGACGATACGGTCGAGCCGTTCCTGGCCGCCGCCGGGCTCGGCCAGCGTGGCGCGCAGGCGCGTGAGCAGCACGCGGCTGCCGACGGCATCGGAGAAGGGCATCGACGTGGTTGCTTCCTCGGCGTTCAGCTGGCCTTGTCCAATTCGAAGGCATCATGGAGCGCCTGAACCGCGAGTTCCATATATTTGCGGTCGATCAGCACGCTCACCTTGATCTCGGACGTGGTGATGACCTTGATGTTCACCCCGTCGCGGGCCAGCGCCTCGAACATGCGGTGGGCGATGCCGGCCTGGCTGCGCATGCCGATGCCGACGATGGAGACCTTGGCGACGTCCTCGTCGACGTCGAGGCCCTGGTAGTCGAGGCTGCCGGAGGCCTTCGCCTTGTCGATGGCGGCGCGGGCGCGCGGCACCTCGTCGACTGGGCAGGAGAAGGTCATGTCGGTGCGGCCGTCGGCGGAGATGTTCTGCACGATCATGTCAACGTTGACGCCGGCCTCGGCGAGCGGGCCGAAGAGGGCGGCGGCGATGCCGGGGCGGTCGGGGACGCCGATGACGGTGAGCTTGGCCTCGTCGCGCGAGTGGGCGACGCCGCTGACGACACGCGATTCCATGATTTCCTCCTCGTCGCAGACGATGGTTCCGGGGGCGTCCGAGAAGCTCGAGCGCACCTGGAGCTTGACCTTGTAGCGCATGGCGAGCTCGACCGAGCGGGTCTGCAGCACCTTGGCGCCGAGGCTGGCGAGCTCGAGCATCTCCTCGTAGGCGACGCGCTCGAGCTTGCGCGCCTTGCGGGTGATGCGCGGGTCGGTGGTATAGACGCCGTCGACGTCGGTGTAGATGTCGCAGCGCTCGGCCCCGAGCGCGGCGGCGAAGGCGACGGCGGAGGTGTCGGAGCCGCCGCGGCCGAGGGTGGTGACGCGGCCCTCGGGCGAGATGCCCTGGAAGCCGGCGATGACGGCGTGCAGCCCCTCGCCGAACTTGCGGACGAGGCCGTCGGTCTCGATCTCGAGGATGCGGGCGGCGCCGTGGCTGGAGTTGGTGCGGACCGGCACCTGCCAGCCCTGCCAGCTGCGGGCGGGGACGCCCATCTCCTGCAGGGTGAGGGCCATGAGGCCGGAGGTGACGTTCTCGCCGGAGGCGACGACGGCGTCGTACTCGCGGGCGTCGAAGAGGGCCGAGGTCTGCCGCACCCAGGAGACGAGCTCGTTGGTCTTGCCGGCCATGGCCGAGACGACGACGGCGACGTCGTAGCCGGCCTCGACCTCGCGCTTGACGCGGGCGGCCGCGTTGCGGATGCGCTCGAGGTCGGCGACGGACGTGCCGCCAAATTTCATCACCAGACGGGGCATGGTCCTTGGCCTGCGGTATGGGGTGGACGGGCTCTCTTATCGGCTGGGTGAAGGGGCTTCAAGCTGGGGATTCGCGGCCCAAGCGCGGGTGGGG